>Ga0209934_1000593_pt1 | contig 39645 bp, 32 predicted proteins | sample ThiBiot_750_plan_2_FD_183950 | JGI IMG/M metagenome (GOLD analysis project Ga0209934, IMG submission 183950) | Wastewater bioreactor microbial communities from Cape Town, South Africa - Thiocy_expt_750_plan (SPAdes) | ecosystem: Engineered > Bioreactor > Thiocyanate-remediating >...
GAGCCGCACATCTCGGAAAACAGCAGCCGGCGCCCCCCGCCGATCTCGACCATGAAGCGACTGACCTGGCGGCTTTTCAGGAAGCTTCCGAGAACGTCCACAGAATAGCCTTGCGCAATGCCATTGAAGTCCAGCCGTACGCCCGGCCGTGTCCGGATTTCTTTCGCGTCAAATTCAATTTGTTTAAAACCCACCCATTGCAGCAGCGAATCGGCGTTCACATGCTCGGGGTCCGTATTCTTTTGGTTACCAAAGCCATAAGCCTCCGAAAGCGGCATGATGGTAGGATCAAATGCGCCACCGGTAGCAGTATGGATCTCTTTTGATTTAACCAAAACCTCATAAAACCACGGCGACCGGATGGTATGTTTCAGGTTGGCATGCTGTGCGCCGGCATTGAATGCAGAAAGCTCGGAATCAGCCCGGTACAGCGAGAGGCATTTGTCGAATTCCGTCAGCAGGGAGTCGATCGAATGCTTGAAATTGCGGTTTTGCGGGTCAAAATAGCGGATGTGATACGTGGTGCCCTGTGCCTCGCCATCGATCGAAATCATGGGCACATCCTCCCGCGTGGCTGCCATTGTCGCCAACGGCAGCACGGTGAAGAGGGTGGACATTACTCCGGCAATATGTGTCACAACGTTTTTCAATGTCGGTCAGGGTTGGGGCGCGAGCGTTTCGCCTTTCAGGATGCCGGTGAGTTCGGGCAAATGGTCTTTGTACACGCCGCGCGGGCTGGTTTTGTATTTGTTCGCGATGTAGGAAGCAAAGCCCACTACCTCGCCCATCATCCCGCACGTACGCATTACGCGGGTGCTTCCGAACGCCACGTGTGTAGTGCTGATGTTGCGTCCCGCCATGAAGAGATTTTGGATGTTTTTGGAATAAAGGCAGCGGTAGGGAATCGTGTAGGGCGCTACTTTAATGTGCTTGGTACCCGCGAAGAACTCCTGCCCTTCGAAATACTTGCTGTTTTTGGCATCGGGAAAATGCAAGTCGATGGTCCAGGTGGCGGTTACCGAGCCATCGGGGTAAAATTTACCTTCCTGGATGTCCATTTGATTGAGTACATAATCGCCGATGATCCGGCGCGACTCGCGTTTGCCGCCGATGTAGGCCACCCATGCCAGTTCCTTTTTGCCGTACTTGGCAGCCTTGTTCTTTTTCAGATACGACCAGTTGCCGTAAATGGCGCGGAGGTTATGGTCGCGGATCTGCTCGGCCTGGGTGATGGTATTGAAGTTGCCGAACCCGGTTTCCCACTGCCAGTCGGATTTAGGTTCGTCGATATGGTATTCGTCTGAAAACTGCATTGCCCAGGGCGTTTCGGGAAAGGACGAGACGGTATCACGGTCCGCAGAAGCCCACAAATTGGAAGTGCCTAAGGTAAAATCGTCGCTCTTCTCGGCCGCGAGCGATTCGCCGGTCTCGGCCTTGCTTTCGCGCCCCATGCGAAACTCCGCGCCGGCCAGGAAGCCCACGGTGCCGTCGCCGGTGCAATCCGAGAAGAACGAGCCCGAAAAGCGGCGCTCCTGGTTGGTAGCAATATCGCGACCCACCACTGCGGTTATAATGTCGTTTTCTTTTTCAACTTTAAAAACGTGGGTATTCAGGAAAAGCGAAATGTTCTTCTCTGCTTTTACGATGGAGATTTTGCGGGCATCGCCATATTCTTTCGCATCCGGGTTGCCATTGCCCGGGTCGCCGTTGTCCATTTCGCGCACAATGCGGCCGAGTTTGGGAAAATGGTTTTTGTCCACATCACCCATCAAGTGTACACGTACTTCTGAACTATTGTTGCCGCCGAGGACGGGCCGGTCCTGGATCAGCGCCACCGTAAGGCCCATCCGCGCTGCCGAAATAGCCGCGCAAGTACCTGCAATGCCGCCGCCTACCACTACGAGGTCATACCTGCCGGCATCCTGGGGTTTGTCGGTCAGGTTGAGGAGCTTTCTGCGGAATGCGGTCAATGCTTCGAGCTCGTTAGGCGGCGTGAATTTCACATCGTCGGTGAAAAGCAGTGCATCGCAGCGGCCATTGAACCCGGTAAGGTCTTTCAATGCGAGTTTTGTATCGGCATTCTTAATATCTATCACACCGCCGTCGTACCATTTCCAGGTGTCAGAACCGCTTTCTCCAAAAGTTTGTCCGGTCGGTTTACCATCCAGAATCACCTGGAACTTACCCGGTCCTTTCGGAAACGGCGCCCAGTCCTTCGTGCGGACCCACAAACGGTACTTGCCGGTTTTCGGGAATTTTACCGAGGTAACAGCGTCCTTCACCGGCCGGCCCATTCCATGCGCCATGATGTAGGAAGAATTCATCACCACAAAAGATTGCTGGTCGATCACCCAGCCGCCCTTGTCCTCAAAAGATTCTGTTTCCACAAAAACATGATTTTGCGCCAGAACAGGAAACATCAAAAACATCAAAATAATAATCCCCAACAACTTGCTGTGATCCCCGGGTTGAAACCCGGGGCAAAGGGATTTTTTTGCTCCCGGCAACGTTGCCGAAGGCAATTGAGAATAATCTATTGCCCCGGACTTTAGTCCGGGGATATGGGAGATGTTCATTGTTTTTGCAGGATGTTTTGGATTAGTAAAGTTTGTTCTTCATTGGCATTGGGCAGGCTGGTTTGCAGGCTTGCTGCCAAGGATTTGGAAATGGGGATTTTGCTGGTATTCAGCTTTTTCAGGATGGCTATTTGCATGGCATAACCTGTTTTTTGATAGGTCTCCCAAAGCCAGTTCTGTCGTTGCTCCGTTTTTAAAAAATCATTGCCTACATGCTGCAAGGCATATTTGGCGATGAAGCCATTCCTGCCTGCGATGATCGTTTCGATATCCCTTTCAAAAGGCTTTTGCACGCGGCCATTTTTATCCATAACCTTGTCCATTGCCCAGTATTGGTAATGATGGTTTTTGCTTTCCAGAAACCGGTGCAGCAGGGCATCGTTGGAATACGTTTCGATGATTTTCTGCATTTCCGGCACCGCTTTTCCGTAAGCAATGTGCCAGAGGGTGTAGCAGGTGTAAACCGCGCCGTCGATCACCTGGTTTTTAATGGTTTTTAAAGTCGCACCGGCTTTCGCATCGACAGAGTCCGTCAGGTTATCGGTGCCTTTCGCGATCAGGTCTTCCATTTTGAGGTCTGCGAAAATGGAATTGTTCTGCGCGAGGATATCCTGTAATTTCTGGTAATCCTCTTCCTTGAACTCGTCGTGATCCACTTTTGTGAGCACTTTGCCCTCGGGCAGGTCATAGCGCTGATAGTTACCCAGCAAATCCCAATAGAAATTGATATACACCGGCTTGCATTCATTGGTATAGCAAACCGGTGTGAAGATGTTCCTGAAAAAGTATTGCGGCTGTCCTTTGTCGTCGAGCGCGAGTTTCAGGGTGTAGCTGAGCGTATCGTTTTCGACGACTTTGTATTCACGTATGCGTCCTTCCCGGTTTGGGGAGGTGCAGCACAGTGAATACAAAAGCAGTAGTTGGATCATTGTTTCAAGTGAAAATCGTTATTTCCAGTCCGGGTTCTGTTCGAGCTTCGGATTGGCATTGATTTCGTCCTGCGGAATGGGGAAATACTTGTTTTTGGCGGTAACGTTGCGGGTCGGATACACGTCATTCACCGCTTTCGGGATCACCGTCAGGAATTTGCCGGTGCGGGTGAGGTCATACCAACGGTCTCCCTCGGCGAAGAATTCCCATGCACGTTCCTGCAAAACCGCTTCAATGAATGCGTCTTTGGTGAGGCCGGTTTTCAGCTCGGCCAGGCCGGCACGCTTTCTGACAGGATTGATAAACTCATAGGCAGTTGCCGTAGCACCGTTCAGCCGTGCCTCGGCTTCGGCCGCGATCAGGTACACGTCGGGAAGCCGGAAAATCGGTATGTTCGGTATCATGCCGATGGTCGAAACGGGGTCCTGGTACTTCTTGATCAGTACACCTTTGGTCGTAATAGGGGTAATGCTTTTCTGGGGAACAATGGCGCCGGCTTTGTTTACATAGTTTGTATCCAGCAGGGTGCGGCGCTTGTCGGCCGGTTCAAATGAATCGAAGAAAGCCTGGTATGCAAACATCGACCCGAACGAAGTGCGGGCGAATTCCGGTCCGGCGCTTCCCGGAGGGCCGCAAAGGCCGGTAAGCTGGTGGCCCAGCCCCGGAGAAACCGGATCGGCTTCGAACGCCCACATGTTTTCTATCCGTGCGGCATCTTCCTTATCGTATTTGTATACATCCCGTACATCCGCCATCAGCGCGTATTTGCCGGAGCTGATCACTTCTTTGGCTTTTTCCAATGCTTTGGCCCAGTCCTCGTTGTAAAGAGCGGCCTTTGCGTACAATGCGCTCACTACTTCTTTGGCAACACGTCCCTTGTCTACGTTGGGGTACGAAGGTAATCCCGCCGCCAATGCCTGGTCGAGGTCGGCGTAAATCTGCTTGTATACGTCGGCCTTTGAACTTTTGGCAGTCAGCGCTTCCTCCGCCGTGTAGCTCGGCGTGATCTTGACCGGCACATCGCCGAAATTTTTCGTCAGGAACCAGTGGTAAAATGCCCGCAGGAAATACGCTTCACCAATGATCTGCTTTTTGCGGGTTTCGTCCATATTCGCGCCGGGTACTTTCGCGATCACCCAGTTGGCCTTTTCGATACCGTTGTAACACGATGCCCATATCTGCTGGGGCGATTCGTTGGTCCGGGAATTACTTTTTTGCGTGGTGTAATTTACATCGTAGGTGAAGAGTGTCAGCGTGTTGCGCCCTACCACCCCGCGTGGATAGGTCTGGTCGTCGCTGAAATCGGCAATCAGCGTAAGTGCCGGACCGCCACCGAGGCTGCCCAATGCGCCGTAAACGGAAATCAGCCCTTTTTCCGCGTCAGCAGCCGTTTTGTAGAAATCCTCCGTGTAAATGGAAGAGTAAATCGTTTCGTCCAGCTGGCAGGAAGGAGCGAGCAGCGCTACGCCGGCAGCGCTGAGGTATGTCGTTATTTTTAAAAGCTTTTTCATATCAAATGGGACTCGAAGTCGACAAGAGGATTGGATCAGAATGTAACCTGGATACCTCCCAGGAATGATTTAGACTGCGGGTACACGAAGTTGTCGACCCCGATCACCGTGTTGGAGCCTGCATAGGTATTAACTTCCGGGTCGTATCCGCTGTATTTGGTGATCGTGAACAGGTTGTTCGCACTCACGTACAAACGGATAGCCTGCACGCCCTTGAACCTCGGCACGGTATAGCCCAGCGTCAGGTTTTTGCAACGCAGGTAAGAGCCGTTTTCTACCACGTAATTGGTGATCGGCAACCGGCCGCCCTGGAAGCCGCTGACATACTGATTGTTGGGGTTGGTCGGCGACCAGCGGTCGGCAACACCGGCCAGCAGGTTGCGCTGTCCGAGCGGGTTTTCGAATGACAGGCGGCTGGCATTGTAAATATCATTGCCTTGTGAACCTGAGAGGAATGCAGCGAAGTCAAATCCGGCATAGGACAGGTTGGTGGAAAGGCCGTAGATGAACTTGGGGTTCGGGTTGCCCACGATAACCTGGTCGGCTGCGGTGATCTGGCCGTCGCCGGTTACGTCTTTCACCTTGTGGCCACCCACACGGCCGTCATAACCCGGCAGAATGGTTTCACCGGTTTGATTAACGCCGTCGAAAACATAGGTTTTAAACATACCCAGCGGCTGCCCTACTTTGAGGATCGTGTAGGTTGTCATGAAGCGCTCGGTGGTAACGCCGCCATCCAGGCCGAGCACCTTGTTACGGTTGATGGTCGAATTCGCCGAAACATCCCATTTCAGTTTCCCATCCAGGATACGGGCATTCACGGCCAGTTCGAGCCCTTTGTTCTGCAATGCGGCGAAGTTCCCGGTAATGGCACCATAGCCCGAGCTTAGCGGAAGTGTTTTTACATACAGCAGATCATCCGTCTTTTTGTGGTAAACATCGGCGATCACGCTGATCCGGTTGTTCAGCAAACTGATGTCGACCCCGATGTTAGCCTGTTTCGACCGTTCCCAGCGCAGGTCTGGATTTGCAATGCCGGTGGGTTCGATACCTGTTACATAGGTGTGGTTGATCATGTAGCTGTTCCCGGAAGCTACCGTGGCCAGCGACTGGTAAGGGTCGATCCCGCCTGCATTTCCTGTGATACCATAGCTACCGCGCAGTTTGAAATCGGAAAGCCAGCTTAGATCCTTCATAAATGACTCCTCGATGATCCGGTAAGCGGCCGATACGGCGGGGAATACCCCGTATTTATGATTGGCCCCGAACTTGCTCGATCCGTCGGCACGGGCGGTGACGTCGATGAAGAACTTATCCTTGAAACCGTAGTTAACCCGGGCCATGTACGAATCCAGTCGCTGGGAGCTCCGGCCGCTGCTGATCGTGCGGGTCAATGCGAGCTGCATTGCCTCGTTTTTCGTCGCATCGTTCGGGAATCCCGATGCATTCATGGTATTGGAATTACCCTGTTCAAGCTGCGTACCAAATACGGCAGTGGCTTTGAAAGAATGGTTTTTAGCAAACGTGGTGCTGTAAGTCAGGATGCTTTCGTGAAGCAATGCGAGGTAGTTGGAGTTGGCTTTCGTGCCGGAGCCGGAATTATCGTTCAGGTCGCTTTTGTTGACGATCGAACGCGGTGAATAGCCGTCGAACAGCTCACCTTTCTGGTCGAGGTTAAATGATGCACGGTAGGTAAGGCCTTTAAAAAGCGCTACTTCTCCGTAAATATTCGCCAGCGTCCGCTTGATTGAACGTTTGTTGAGTACGGCCGAGAAATTCAATGGGTTGACCACTTCACGGTATTGGCCGCCGGCTTGCTCGCCGAAGGGGAAAATGCTGCCGTCGGCACGGTAGGGTTGCAGGGTGGGAGGTGCCCCGATCGCCGCTCCCAGAACGGACGAGAGTACCGCGCCGCCATCGCCGATGTTGGTGCCGCCTGTCTGTATACCGTTCGCAATGGAATAGCTCCCCAGAATGCTGGTACCTATTTTAATGTTTTTGCTGATACGGTGATCCAGGTTCAGCCGGTAGGAATAACGCTGGAACTGAGAGCCGATCAACGTTCCGTCCTGGTCGAAATAATTGAGCGAGATAGCGAGCTGCGTTTTTTCGCTGCCGCCGTTGATAGACAACTGATGGTTCTGGATAGGCGCCTTCCGGAAAATGAGTTTTTGCCAGTTAACACCCTCGCCGAGCGATGCCGGGTCTGGATAATAGTTGTTCTTGAATACTTCGTTTTCAAGCTGTGCAAACTGTGACGCATTCAGCACATCCAGTGTTTTGTTTACTTTCTGCGAACCATAGTATCCGTCGTAAGTAACCCGTGTAGCGCCGTTTTTACCTCGTTTGGTGGTGATGAGGATTACACCGTTGGCGGCCCTAGCTCCGTAAATGGCCGACGCGGATGCATCTTTCAGGACTTCAACCGACTCGATATCATTAGGGTTGATCGTGGAAAGGGGGCTGACATCGGTGATCCCGCCGCCATTGGAAACCTGGATACCGTCGATAACATAAAGGGGTTCGGACGACCCATTGATGGAATTGGTACCGCGGATACGTACGCTGATGTTACCGCCGGGAGAGCCGGAGTTCTGGTTGATCTGAACCCCTGCCACCCGTGCCTGCAAGCCTTGTGCGATGTTCGCAACGGGCGTCTGCACGAGATCGGCCGCTTTTACGGAGGCAATGGAGCCTGTCGTTTCGACTTTACGCTGGGTTCCGTAGCCTACAACTACTACCTCTTCCAATGCTTTGGTGTCGGTTTGGAGCGAAACGTTGATCGTAGACCGGTTGGAAACAGCCACTTCCTGTCTCAGGTAACCGAGAAACGAGAACACCAGTGTTGCATTGCCTTCCACCTCAACCGAGTACATGCCTTCCGCGTCGGTCAGTGTTCCTTGCTGTGAGCCTTTCACCGTCACGCTCGCGCCGGGGATCATCTCACCCTTATCGTCTGTCACTTTGCCCTTCACCGTTACGTTTTGCGCAAGCAGCGACTGGGTGATGCCCAGGCAGAGAAAGCCGAGCAGGAACAAGTCACGTATTTTTTTCTTCATGTAGTTAAATATTAGGGTTTGATCAAAACAGGTAAATTGAAATAGTACAATTTTTATTCATTAAACCAGCTTGGTTGAAGACGGGTTGAACTGTCGTACAACCGTACTGAAATACGGTTTTTACCTAAATATAGGCCCGGTGGCAGGCGATAGCAATGTGATTTTAGGCCAGAAATTTCCGGGAATTGAACAAAAAGTATCGGTAACGTTTGCGGAAACGATACCGATATATGGTTTTGCTGATGATTAATAGGAGATTTTTATATTTTTGTGAACCGTGTTGAAATGCGGGGCTGGTTCGGTATTGAAAAGGGTTTTTATTTAAAAAGTACAAGTAGTATGATTCAATGTGTGAAATGTGCGCAGGTAGACGGCATCATGAAAGCGGGGTATGTCCGGGGAAAGCAGCGCTACCTGTGCAAATGGTGCAACTACTATTTCACGCATTCCGAAAAGGATGATTCGGTCGAATCGCTCGTCAAGCGTAAGCGCCACCAGACAACCATTATCGACATCGCCAGATCACTCGGTGTGTCCAATTCGACGGTCTCGCGAGCGCTTCACGGGCACGCGGACATCAGCCCGGAGACGCGCCAGGCTGTGCTTGACAAGGCTGCCCAGCTCGACTACCAGCCCAATCAGCTCGCCTATAATCTTGTAAAGAGCAGGACGAACACAATTGGAATGATCGTTCCAGAATTCCAGAACCAGTTTTTCCCAAACGTGATCATCGGTGCCCACGAGGTACTGACCGAGGCCGGGTACAATCTCACTATTATGCAGAGTAACGAGTCGTACCAGGTCGAAATCTCGAATACGAAAGCCATGCTGGCCAACCGGATCGACGGCTTGTTGATTTCCCTTACCCAGGAGACGAATAACTTCGATCACCTGAGCCTTTTTGCGAAGCGGGGCATTCCGCTGATCCAGTTCAACCGGGTATGCGATCAGATCGACGTACCCAAAGTGGTGGTGAACGACTTTGAGGCTTCGTTCAAAGCCGTGGAGCATTTGATATTGAATGGTTACGAGCGCATTGCGCACCTGGGCGGGCCGCTCACCCTGCAGGTAAGCCAGGAGCGCCTGCGCGGCTACAAGGCGGCGATGGAAAAGTACGGCAAGCCCATTCAGGACCATATGATTATCCAGGGCATGCTCACCCAGCAAAAAGCCCGTATTTACGGGCAGTACCTGCTCGACCTGTCCGAGCGCCCCGACGCCATCTTCGCCGTCAACGATTCTTCGGCCATCGAAATCATGCTTATGGCCATGGAAAAAGGCATTTCCATTCCTGACGAACTTGGCGTGGTCGGTTTCAGCGATAATGCGGAATCGGCCTATATCGGCCCTGGTCTCACCACCGTTCGCCAACCCACAAACCAGATCGGCCGTACGACCGCGGAGTGGGTCTTGCAACTGGTAGACGCAGATGAAATCATCGTGAATGAAAAGCGGGTACTGAGTACGGAACTGGTAGTGAGGGGGTCGTCGCGGCGGAGCAATTGAATTTTTGTGTATCTTTAAACTATCATTTTTTTTCATAAAACACTTAAAATCAGAAAAATGAAACTCGCTCTCCCATTGAAAAAGCGGCAATCGATTCTTAACCTTTTCAAATTCCTGCACCGTCCTGCAGAGACGCAGCAGGAGATGGATACGACTGCCTACTTGATGAAAAGTCCGGCGAATAAAGCCCGTTTGCTGGAAGCAATGAAGGACATCGAATCCGGAAATCACATCTTCTCCCGCGACCTTACCGACCTGTGATGCTCTCGTGGCATCCTCATGCGTGGGAGGATTATGTCGAATGGCAACGGGTAGACCGGAACATTGCAAAACGAATCAACGAATTGATCAAGGAGTGTTTGCGGACCCCGTTCGAAGGCAAGGGAAACCGGAATTGCTACGCTCAAACTATTCAGGTTACTGGTCTCGGAGGATCACCGACGAACATCGGTTGGTCTATAAGGTTGCGGATGGGTGCATTATCATCGCTCAAGGTAAATACCATTATTGAAGATTATGCCACGAAGGCACGAAGGAACACGAATATAAGCTTTGTGTTCCTTCGTGCCTTCGTGGCATAAAAAAAGTGCGGCCCCAGAGAAGCTGCACTTTATTAACTACAGAATATAATTATGAAAATCGTGGAAAGGCTAACTGAGCGCTTCCCTTAGTATTTTCAGGCTTTTGGGTACCGCCGTGGCCGGATCTTCCTTTCCTTCCATTTCCAGCGATACATAACCTTTGAAATTCGCTTTTCTTAAAATGCCTGCGATCCTTTTGTAATCCAGATCGAGGTCATAATAATGGCCGCCGCCGTAATAGGTTTTGGCCTGAACGATCGTTGCGTAGGGTGCCAGGCGTTCGAATTGCGGGTACGGATCACCGACGAAATTACCTGTGTCCACATTCATACCCATCGCTGGCGACGAAGCCAGCGGCTTGTAGATTTCGAGCAGGTAGTCGATGTTCGATGATAGCCCCCAATGGTTTTCGATCGCCAGAACGATCCCCGCTTTCTCGGCAGCCATCAGGCATTCCTGCATCGATTCTATGCACCATTTGATGGCATCCTGGTCTGTGAAACCCTGGATCGGCGGCTCTTTGCCATCCTTGTAATAGTTGGCATCGCGCTTCACGGTGCGCCAGCTTCCGGTATTCATCCGGATCGCCGGAATGCCCATTTGGGTCGCAAGGTTAATACATTTTAAAGTATGTTCAATGTCCTTTTTCCGATCTTCCGGCTTCGGCTGCACAAAGCTCTGATGGATAGAAAGAAGGGGAAGCGCCAGTCCGTTGTCGAATGCGAGCCTTTTCAGTTTGTTCATATACGGAACGGTCTCATTCTCCATTTGCCGGTGCAGGATCTCCACGCCATCGAAGCCCAGACGAGCAGCATCCTCGATCACCTTGTCGATCGGATACTTTTGTTCCTGGAAATGCCAGTAAGAGTACGTCGATACAGCAATGGGAATCCGGCGTGCGGCAGGCGCAGGCGCTGTTTCTGCCTGTGCAACGTGGCCGGTCATGGCCGCTGCGCCGCCGAGCGCAATGGTTTTGAGCCAGTCGCGCCGGGAGGTGGTATCCTGTTCGTGGTGTTCCATTTGTGATAAATTTGGATAATAATATTAAAAATTTGTCACTTTTATGGATTTTGCTTCAAAACGTTTGCACCCATGATATCGATCTGCGCCTGAGGGATCGGGAAATACTCACTTTTGCCTTTCATGAAAGTGGCACCGGAGAGGTAAGTACGTTTCTTACTTTCTTTATTGAGATAGGCATTGAGCACCACATCCGCATTGCCCCAGCGCACGAGGTCGAAATGCCGGTGCCCTTCCATGGCCAGTTCCAGGCGACGCTCGAACCGGACGGCCTTGCGCGCATATTCCTGGTTGGCAAAGGCCGGGTAGGGTTTTACCAGGTAGTTGGCCGCCGGTTTGCCGGCGGCATCGAGCACTACTACATTGGCCGCGCGGGTACGCACCTGGTTCACCAGTTTCAATGCGGTAGCAAGGTCGTTTTCTTCCGCGGCCACTTCGGCGCGCATCAGCAGGATATCGGCCAGGCGAATGGCGCGGTAGTTGTTCGCATTGGCGCGGGGTGACTCGGCACCTGCATTTTCACCACTGTACGCAAAAAACTTTTTGAAAGTGTAAGGCCCGCCGAAGCTCTGGTCGCGGATCCAGTTTTTACCGGGATGAACACCCCAGTTCAGGAACGGCAGCCCGCGACGGCCCACAGTCCAGTCCAGGCGCGGGTCCAATGTACCCTCGTAAGGCGTAAACGCGTCGGAGGACGACAGCCCTTCATCGTTTTTGACATCCGCGTCATTGAATGTATCGTGCAGGGGAAGCCCGCTGGCGTCAGTCTTGAATGCGTTTACCAGGTTTTGAGAAGGCTGGAAAAAGCCGCAGCAACCGCCTGGTGCCGAGCCGTAGGGGAAGTTATAGTTGTCACCCCAGCTGCCGTTTTGCCCTGCGCCACCATCGGCTACCGACATTTGTACTTCAAAAATGGATTCGGAATTGTTCTCCGTAGCAATGCGGAAATTGTCGTGAAAGCTGTTCACGAGCGAGAAAGGGCCATTGTTGATCACATCGTCGAGCAGCGGTTTGGCAGCCTGATAATCCTGCTGGTACATATGTACCTTGGCCAGGAACGCCTTGGCCGTCCATTTGCTGGCGCGGCCAACTTGTGCCTTGGTGGCCGAAACGTTGTCGATCGCGAACTGAACGTCGGCTTCGATGTTGGGCCAGATATCCTTGTCGTTGGGCAGGTTGATGTAATCGGTCACAGTCTCGTCTACGTAAGGCACCATGTTCCAAAGCTTTTTGGCTTCGAAATGGTACCAGGCACGCAGGAAGCGGGCTTCGCCGAGGGCCTGTGCTTTTTCGGCCTCGGTCATGTCGGTAGTCTTGCCAATGAGCCTGATCACGTCGTTGGAACGTGAAACACCGTCGTAAACGGAAACCCATTTGTCGTTGTAAGCACCGATGTCGGCCTGGGCAATGTAGCGTTCGATGGTCGTGATCTGCGCCTGGTCGCCCACGTCGCTGCCCTTATAGGCGTCGTCGGAGGCGATGGAGCCGTAAATCCAGTTGCTGACGGAGGAGGTGTTCACCGGTCCGGAACCGACGCCGTCGAGCAGGCTGTATGCGCCAATTAATACCGCGTTGACGCCGGTTTTATTCGCGAGCATGGCCTCGTTGCCCACACCCAGCGGCGTGGTTTCCAGGAAACTATCCCCGCAGGAGGTGAGTACACCTATGCAGACCATGGCTGTTAATGCTAATACGCTCTTTTTCATATCGATAATAAGAATGATACCGTGTTAAAAGATTTTGTTGACCCAAACTAGAACCCGAAATTGATACCGATCTGGTACATCTTTGAATTGGGATAATTACCCTGATCCACACCCAGGACGGTGCTGCCCGGCGTAGAGCCCACCGACGTGACCTCGGGATCGATGCCGCTGTATTTCGTGATCGTAAACAGGTTTTGTGCCTGCAAGTACACGCGTGCGCTCTCGAAACCGCCGGTAATGTGTAGCCGAGCGTCAGGTTTTTCATGCGGAAATACGAACCGTCCTCAATGAAATAGCTTGAAGGCTGCTGGCTGCGGCTGTCGTTCGCGTCGAGGATAGGCAGCACGGCGTCGGGGTTTTGCGGCGTCCATGAATCGTTGAGCATGCGGAGGCTTCTGTTACCGGCCTGGTTGTTGAAATCCACCCAGCGTTTCACCATGTTGATGATCTGGTTGCCCTTCACACCCTGGAAGAATGCCGACAAATCGAAGTTCTTGTAGCCCACATTCAGGTTGATACCGTAGGTGAAATCAGGGTGCGGGTTGCCGAGGAACTTGCGGTCGTTGTCGGTAATGGTGCCGTCGCCGTCGGTATCGTGGTATTTGTATTTACCCACAGCTGCGTAGCCGGGGTATTTCGGTCCGTTGTCCACTTCGCCCTGGTTTTGGTAAATGCCATCTATCTGCAAGCCGTAGAAGGAGTAAAGCGGCATTCCGGCCACCGAGCGGGTCCAGGTGTAGCTGCGGATCGCCGGGCCGAGGAGTACGGCCGTGGCACTGTTGTTCAGCTTTTTAACCTCATTTTTATAGGTAGAAAAATTGACGCCCAGGGAGTAGGTAAGGTCGCCATTCAAAGCTTTATTATGGAAATCGAGGCCGAGATCGATACCCTTATTGTTCATTTCACCCACATTCACGAATGGAATGGTCGCCACGCCCTGCGTCGCAGGCAATGCCACCTGGTAAAGCATGTCGGAAGTGGTGCGGTTGTACAAATCGAGGTTCAGGCCGAACATACCTTTCAGGAAAGTCGCGTCGATCCCCACGTTGGTCTGGGTAGTAGTTTCCCATTTTGCGTTCTGGTTACCGAATGCCTCGGTGTCAAAGCCGGGCTGCACTGCATTGTTCGATCCATCGATGGCGTACGACGACTGGCTCAAACTAGAACGATAGGTGCTGAAACCATTGTAGTTACCGATTTCCTGGTTACCGGTCTGGCCCCAGCCCGCGCGGAGTTTCAGGTCATCCAACCAGGGAATGCTCTTCATGAAACTCTCCTCCGATAAACGCCATCCCGCACTGAATGCCGGGAAGGTACCGTAGCGGTTGTTTTGTCCGAAGCGCGAGGAGCCGTCGCGACGTACGGTCGCTTCGAGCAGATAGCGGTCTTTGAGCGCATAGTTGAGTTTTCCGAAAACGGAGAACAAAGCCCACTGATAACCCGCGCCGGTGTTGGCAATGCCCGCAGTACCGGAGTTGAGATACATATATAATGGATCTTCGGAGAAAAACGTGGTGCGCGTGCCGGAGAAGTCGCGGCCGGTACCTTTAATTGCTTCCGTACCTGCGAGCACGCTGATCTTGTGCGATTTGCCCAGGTTTTTGGTATAGTTCAATGTATTCGACCACGTCCAGTTAATATCGTAAGCATTGCCGTTCGTCATCGCATTGGCCGCTTCGATTTCGGCTTCTTCGAGGTCGAGCAGGGTGTAGCTCACGCGGTTGGCATTGATGAAGTCGATACCTATGCTCGACTTGGCAGTCAGGTCTTTTAAAATGTCTACTTCGAGATACGCATTGCCGAATGCGCGCAGCGTGTTGGTCTGGTTGTTACGGCTTCTCCAGAGTTGCGCAACCGGGTTCGTGGCAGGACCAAGGCCGGCAGCGCGGGTAGCCGCGAAGTTGCCCATAATGTCGTACACCGGAATGATGGACGGAATGCGGTAGCCGTTGCCGATCGGGTTACCGTCCTGGTTGTTGGTACTGCTGGCCGTGCCGTTTGCATTGTAGTAGCCTTTGTTTTCAGTATAGCTCAATTCCAGGTTCTCCCCAAGACGGATGCGCTTTTTAAAAGTGAATTCAGTGTTGGAGCGGATCGAATAGCGGTCGAACGACGTGTGGATCAATACGCCGTCCTGTTTGAAATAGTTGAGTGCAATGGCGTAGCGGCCATTCTCCGTGCCTCCGTTTGCTCCGATGTTGTATTCCTGAATGGCAGCCGGGCGAAGGATTTCCTTGTGCCAGTCGGTACCTTCCTTGTTGGCCTTTACGATCTGGTAAAAACCGGTGCGATTGTAGTTGTAAAGGGAAGGATTGGTGCGGGGATCGCCTTCAAAAAGCCCGTAGCTGGAACCTGCGAGGATATAGTCTGGGACAACCGCCGTGGGGCCGTTACCATATTGCTGGTGGGAAGGATTGCCATTTGTAAGCACGCCGGCGTTTTTACGCTGGGTCCACAGAAGGTCGCCGAATTGCTGCGGGTCTTTGATGAGGTCAAGGTCCACTTTGCCTGTCTGAAAACCTGCGCGGGAATTGAATGTAAATCTCGGGGCACCTACTTTTCCTTTTTTTGTGGTAATGATAATCACCCCGTTGGCGGCGCGGGAGCCGTAAATTGAAGCGGAAGAGGCATCTTTCAGCACCTGCATCGATTCGATATTGTTCGGGTTAATGCTGTTCAGTCCGCCTTTGGTAGGCACTCCGTCGATCACGTAAAGCGGGTCATTATTATTGATCGTACCGAAGCCGCGGATACGCACGGTTGCTTCGCCGCCGGGTGTATTGTTGGAGGTCACGGTCACACCGGCTACGCGTCCCTGCAACTGTTGGGCCACATTGGGAGCGGCAACTTTGGTCAGTTCGGTAGCGTCAACGGTCGACACGGCGCCGGTAATGTCGCGCTTGGATTGGGATGAATAGCCCGTCACCACTACTTCGGTGAGCGACTTGATGTCGGACTGGAGTGTCACCTCCACCATGGTTTTGTTCGCAATGTCGATCTCCTGTGTAAGGAACCCGATCGACGAAACGACGAGGGTTGTGCTGCCATCAGGCACATTCAATGCAAAGCCGCCGTCCGCATCGGTAGTAGTGCCGATCGATGTGCTGCCTTTCAGGACAACCGTCGCGCCGGGAATGGTGCCGCCTGTTGCATCTTTTACCTTTCCCTTGATCTGAAAATCAATGGACTGGATTGTTTTAATGGAAGTGCCGGTGCCCTCCGGCAGGCTTGTGGCCGGTTTGGAAGCAGCCCTTTTGAGCAAAATCTGTTTGCCCGACACTTCGTAGGAAACCTGCAAGGGGGTTAGGAAATTATCAAGAATGGTCTCCAACTTTTCTTCCCGGGCGCTGAAAGTGACCTTGCGCTGCGAGCGGATGAGCTCCGGGCTGTACATGAAATGCACGCCGGACATTTTGCCGATCTGTTCCAGCGCGGCGCCGATCTTTTGCTCACGGATGGTGATCGTCAGACGACGGTTGAGTACCTCCTGCCCGAAGCCGTCGAATGCGACGGCGAGTCCGGAGACCTGAATGATGATGAACAATTGTATGAGGCTGATTCTCATAATTTTGAGCAGGTAACTCTGCCGGTAAAAGGTTTTTTTCATACTTTTGTCTGTTTTGTAGGTTTAAAAAAATCGGCAAAATAATTCCCGTGTCCCTTTGGGGACCTTCTTAGCGCCAGCACAGAAAGAGGGGATTTCATACGGGTGAATGATGTTGGTAGCATCGTTCACCTTGTTTTGTTTTTATCCAAATAGTCGGGTTTTGAAGTGAATGATCATTTACATGGGTTTCCGGTAATGGTTATGCTGTCTTCTTTCATCGTGTAATTGGCTTCCAGGATCGTACACAGCCATCTCAGCTTGTTTTCCAGCGGCTCGTCGCCGAGCGTTGCGGTAATGCTGCAATGCGCCAGGCTGTTTCGGTCAAATGTGATATTGACGCCATAAGCCTTCCCGAGTGCGTCGAAAACTTCGGACGCCGGCGTTTCGGAATAGTTGAATTCCAGGTCTTCAATCGGGATATTCAGTAACACAGGGCTTTTCAGGGCCGACCGCACAAGCCTTGCCTGGGCACGCTCGAAGGTAGCTTGCTGATTGCGGGTGAGGAGGAGGGGGGAAGTGGCACGCCCGCCGGAAACGGATACTTTTCCGGTTTTCACGGCAACGGTAATGTCCTTTTCGTCGGCAACGGCTTTGATGCTGAAACTGGTACCATGCACTTTGGCTATCAGCTCGCCGGCATATACAATAAATGGCTGGTTGGGATTTTTGGTTACCTCAAAGAATGCTTCTCCCGTGAGGTGTACTTCCCGCTTCGCACCTGCAAATGCCTGGGGGTATTTTAGGGTGCTGTTGCGGTGCAATACGACGGAGCTACCATCCGGAAGCTGCACATATTTGAACGGTCGTTCCAGATTTGCTACTTCCTTCCATGTGTGTACCGGCGCGAGCGCTGCTACCGGCTTTGCGGCAGGCTGAGGGCGATTGTAAATGCGCAGCAATGCGAAGCAAAGTCCGGCAACAATCAGCAGGCTGGCCGCTACATTCCAGCCTGAAAGGAACACCGGGAAAAACGAATCCCGTTTGTCGCCCGCTTGCGCCTGCTCTTCCCTTTTGGCTGCCTGCAATGTTTCATGGACCTTCCGGCGGATGTATTCATCCGTCAGATGCTCGTCTCGAACCGGTAATGCGCGCACGAGCCCGGCCGCTTGTTTCAGAATTGCCTGGCCGTCTTCATGCCCGGCGGCCCATTCTTCCCAGACCGCATCATCTCCAGGGCATTTGCCCTCCGCCCAGCACCTGAATGCGGGGTTGGTAAGGAGTGATTGCAGCAAATGGTCGGAATGGTCGGGTGACATTGAATAATGCGTTTTTTACACATTATCCGTTTCTTCGGCCGGAATACTCGGTTGGAGGGGAAAATTTTTTCAGGAAGCCTGCGATCAGCAGAATATTTGGCAAAATGAGCAAATAATGACTGAAATGGAGGGGGGCATGCGCCACAGCCCGCGCAGATTGGCGAGCGCCCGCTGGATGATATTGCTCACCGATTGTGCATTGATAGCCAATAGGCCTGCGATTTCCTCGGGCATGAGATTCTGGAAAAAGCGCAGGTAGATAACCTCCTGCTGGCGCGCCGGTAGCTGGTGAATGGCCGTGCGGACCCGGTTTTTCAGCGAAAGGTCATTTTCACGGACTATCCAGCTTTCCTCACTCGAAAACTCGGAAAGCAGTTGGTTGCATTCGTCTGTCAGCGCGGTTTCTTCGGCGAGTGGTTTAATGGTTTTCAACATCCGGTGCCTGAATGCCTTCAGAAGGTAGAATTTCACCGAAGGAGTGTCCCTGACGGTAGCGCGGTGCAGCCAGAGATGTATCAGCAAATCCTGTATCACATCTTCGATCAGCTGCATGTTGTGGGTAAACCGCTGGCCATACTGGAAGAGCGTCCGGTAATGTAGCCGGGCCAGTTCCGTATATGCGTGCTCGTCCCCACCGCGGAACGAATTCCATAGTTCGGCATCGTCGGTATGTGTGTCGAATGCAGCCAAAAAGGTTAGTCAGGTTAATGGGGATTTAGTCAAAAATAGGCGGTGTGAATCGGATATGAAATAGTGTTTTGTATATTATTAGAATAACCAAATTTTATTATTCTATTTTACCAGAAAGCCGTTGGTTGTAATCCCGGAACCGGCAATTCCGAGGAGGATCTTTCAAGTAGAGAACCTCTCGGAGACTCCTTCTACTCAAAAAAATCGAAACTAATTATGAAAAGAATGTATGCAATGGCGCTGGTTTTGCTGGGTTTCACCCGTGTAGAAGTCGCCGTATCACAATCCGTACCTGATTACAAATCACGTCGCGGCCAGATTCTCTCCAACATTGAAGGGGTATTCTATGAATCGTCTACCGGCCTTTTTATTGAGACCAATGGCAAAAATGAAAAGCCGCATTCCTACCTGTGGCCGCTTTGTGCATTGCTCCAAGCGGCCACCGAGTCGGAGGCGGTGAGTCCGGGGAAGCAATACATGAAGCCGGTACTTGGGGCGATCCGGCAATACTATAACACGAGCGCACCGGCACCCGGTTACCAGGCGTATGTAACGAGCGAACAGAAGGATTCGCGCTTCTACGACGATAACCAATGGATTGCGATTGCCTGCCTGGACGCCTATAACCGTACAGGAGAGAAGGGTTACCTGGCAATTGCCGAGGAAATTTTTCGTTTTATGATGACGGGCCACGACGACCAGGCCGGCGGAGGGCTTTACTGGAAGGAGGATGAAAAGAATACCAAAAATACCTGCTCGAATGGCCCCGGCATACTCGTGGCGCTGCAATTATACCAGATCAAAAAGGAGCCCGAGTATTTAAAAACAGCGGTCAGCCTGTACGACTGGACGAAAAAGAACCTCCGCGCAGCAGACGGCACTTACTATGACGCGATCAAGGTTCCGTCGTTGAAAATTGATTCGGCCAAGTACACCTATAATACCGGTACCATGCTGCAATCGGCTGTTTTGCTGCACACGATTACGGGCGAAGCCGAGTATCTGGATGAGGCCAGGGCATTGGCAGAAGGCTCCAAAAAGCATTTTTACAAGAACAACAGGTTACCGGACAACTATTGGTTCAACGTGGTATTGCTGCGTGGTTTTGAAGAGCTGCACAAAGTTGATCCCCAGGCCGGCGATTACCGGATTTTCATCGCCGATGCCGAGCGGATCTGGAACGAAGAGCGCGATTCGAAAGGCCTGCTAGGCCGGAAACCCGTAAAAACCCTCATCGACCAGGGCGCCATGCTTGAAATGTACGCGCGGCTGGAACGGCTGACTAAGGAGTGATTTTAAATGTTATCTTTGAATAAGAACAACCCGATTGGTAATGCAAACAACATTTGAAATAGGCCCGGGCGAATGGACGGAAGGGTTCTGGCAAAGGGTCATGGATTCGTTCGGACAGAGGCGGGTGCGTGTGACAGTAGAGGAAATTGACAATGCCGTCCCGGGCAGTCAGTACGATGTGTATCTTCAATTAAAGGCTTCACAAAAGCAATTCCCACCCATAAAGGTGGATGAAAACATCGATTTGTCCCGATTGGCGGATGACGCGAATGATGTTGGTATATGAGCATGATCTACTTCGATACCGATGTGCTTGTTAATTTTTTCGTAGAGCAAAGTCGGGAAAAGCATGAGCTGGCAGGAAGGATTTATGAAAATGCCTCAAAAAAGGGATCAGTGTTTATGTCCTTCCTCGTGTTGCAGGAGTTGTCATTTGTACTTGCAAAGCTGAATATGCCGATGTCTGAGGTCAGGGACAACGTGAATGCCCTTGCATTGTTGAAGCCGTATTCTTACCAGACTGGCGAATATTATCGGGCGGTAAATCTGGCGGAGCGTGTTGGTTTTCAGCATTTCAATGATTGCCTACACACTGCGATTTCCGAACGGCATTGTGATGAGTTAATTACTTTCAACAAAGCGGACTTTTCGAAAATCCAGCTCCATACCAATCTTAAAATTACATTGCTATAATACCAAAAAAAGCGCCGGTTGAACGAGTCAGCCGGCGCTTTTGAATTTTGTGTTTCAATATCTATTCTGTATCCTTATAAACACCGAATTCGCTGATGGCGATGCTAACCGGCGATTTGGTGATCCGCAGGCGAACTTTGTTGGAAGTGATCGGCACGTCGAGTCTGGCGAGGCGCTTCGCACCGACGCTCGTTCCTTTGTAAATTTCCTTCCATTCGTTTCCGATCCAGGCGTCAACCGCGAATTCTTCAATGCGCTGGCCGAGTTTGATGTACTCCTGCAAACTGATGACGTCGAATACAACCGGCTGCGTCATTTCGATAACCACCTCAGGGGTTTTAAAATCGTCGTCGGTTGCCCAGTAGGTTTCTGGTTTGCCGTCGAGCAGGTTTTTGGCGCTGTAAATAGAATTATAACCGCGAACGTTCACTGCTTTCGATGAGGCGCGGGAGATCAGGTTGGTAGCAAAGGTATTCTTGACACGGTCACCGAAGGTTTTCAGGGCTGCCACGTCGTCGCTATGCAGCTGGCCGCGGGTATCGGGGGCAAGGCCGAGGTCCAGTGCCGCACCGCGCCCTACACTTTTCAGGTAGAGGTCGAACAGTTTCTCAGGTGTTTTCGGCTTCTCGTTGGCGTGGTAGAACCAGCCTTTGCGCAAGGGTACGTCGCATTCTGCCGGTATCCAGAACTTCCCGCCACGCGTTCCGCCTGGGTTTTCGGTCGCATTGGCCTGGCCAGGCACCGCTACGTTTTGCCCTTCGGAAGGTTTCGGCGTCAATGTGGCCCATGAAGTCGGGTTTACGCTGCCATCCTCATTGCCGGCCCAGCGTACGTCCCAGCCGATGTCGCTGAAAATGTTGGCATTGGGTTGGAGTTTGCGGGTATAATTGGTCCAGGTGGAATCCCACTGGTAATACGTAGTATTGTCAATCGAGCGTTTTTCGCGGGCTCCGCCGTAGTAGCCGTCGCCGCCGTTCGCCCCATCGTGCCACGACATGAACAGGTCGCCATAATTGGTATAAAGCTCGCGAAGCTGCTCACGGTATATCTTCAGGTACTCCGGTGTGCCATATTGGGCATTGTTACGGTCCCACGGCGAGCAGTATACCCCGAATTTCAGCCCGTGCTTGCGTGCGGCGTCCGCCACCTCGCGCACGAGATCGCCCTTTCCGCTGCGAAACGGGCTTTTGGTGATATTGTAGTCGGTTGTTTTAGTGGGCCAGAGGCAAAAGCCGTCGTGGTGTTTCGCCACGAGCACGATACCACGCAACCCGCCGGCTTTGGCGGCCAGCACGATCTGGTCGGCATTGAAATCGCTTGGATTGAATGTCTTGGGATCTGCATCGCCATAACCCCATTCCTTGTTTTCGAATGTTGTAGGCGTAAAGTGCATAATGCCGTAAACTTCGGTTTCATGCCAAGCAAGCTGCCGCGGTGCAGGCAATGCGCCGTAAGGTTTCGGAGGTGTCTGGGCAAAAGCGATCGACGCCGTCAGGCAAAGGAGACCGGTTATTTTTTTGATCATTTGAAAAGGTGTTTCTGATGATACAGATAGGGTGATGCAAATCAAAAGTGAAGATCGTTTTTTTAGAAGAGTTCACAAATTTTTTGTCCATGTTCCTCTCCGATCACCGTGGGATCATTATTGGGTACTGTTTGAAAACTTGATAATGCATAACAAAAATCTTAATTTTAATTTAGAAAATAGAAGCTATCAACTTCCCGTCAATTAAGATCGTTATGCTGAACATTGTTGAAAATTACATCGCCTTGAAAAAGAACATGGCTGCATTGATTAATAAATCGGGTTATAAGAACGCCTACCTGGCCCAACAAATCGGAATTCCGGCACCAACGTTCAGCGTAAAAAAACAACGCGGCAATTGGAGCGAGCGCGAAATGCTGCAAATTCTGTCAATTATTGAAAATGAGAAACTGAACGACTATTTCCTGCTTGAACTTATGCGCGCTGAAAAGGATGAACCTCAATTCCCGATATCAGACTTGAAAAAGGAAATGGGATGGTAGTACTTTTCGTGAACAGGTTCAGAAAGGATCTGAAAAGTGTACCTCAAAATGTCCGGAAAAAGGTCTTCGACGTTATTCAGAAATTGGAAGCCGCTGAAAGTCTCGAAAAATCCGGACTCGATTGTCGCAAAATGGAAGGACAAAAGAGCCACGAACATTATTACCGGATTCGTATTGGTGACTGGCGGATAGGCGTGGAATACATTCACCCCGACGTCACACTTCTAAGAGTTTTAAGCCGGGGTGAAATCTATAAATCATTCCCTTAATTAATCACAAATAAATAAGCAGGCTGCGCGCCTATTTCGGCGATCGTTTTCGCAGGCAGCTCGATGGACCCGTTTTTCAATTTCAAGGCCTTTTTGTTTCCTGCAAAGGTGATTTTCGCTTTCGCCGGAATGTCCAAACCTTCCGGTTTCAGGCTGGCGGGCAGCTTTTCTCCCGCTTCGGCGAGATAGAATGCGTAGGTGGTGTTGCCCTTTTTGGTGTAGGCCCATTTGCCGGCGCGGTAAGGTGCGAGCGGTTTGGTCTCGTAGATACCGATGCCATTCACATTCATCCATTTACCCATTTCTTCGAGGCGCGTATAAGCTTCTTCGTGCCATTCGCCGTCGGGGCCGGGCGCTACGTTCAGGAGCAGGTTACCTCCTTTGGCCACGATATCGACGAGCGTGTGAACCAGTTTCTGGGTCGATTTAAAATTCTCTTTCGGAATGTAGGACCAGGAATCGCCCATGGTCATGCAGGATTCCCAGGGGATCGACATGTAGTGATCCGGAATCGATTGTTCGGGCGTGACGTAGTTCTCGAACTCGCCGGTAACGGTACGGTCCACCACGAGAAGTCCTGGTTGATGCGAGCGGGCCATTTTGGCAATGCGCGCCATATCGATATCCTGGTCGTAAGGGATGGTTTTCTGCCAGCTGATCGTCGTGTCGATGGTGCTTTTAGGACGTACCCATCCGCCGTCGAGCCAGAGAATATCTACCGAGCCATAGTCCGACATCAGCTCTTCGATCTGGTTGTAAGTAAAGTCCTTGAACTTGTTCCACAGCTCAGGACGCTTTTTCGGGTCATACGACACATTGCGGTCTTTGGGTGGGAAGTAAGGCCACCAGTACGAATCGGTATGCCAGTCGGGTTTGGAGAAATAGGTGCCCGTCATAAAGCCTTCGTTGCGGAAAGCGGCAAGTACTTCCTTGGTCACGTTGGCCTTGGGATTGCTTTTGAACGGCGTGTTGGTGATTTTGTAATCGGTGTATTTCGAATCGAACATCGAAAACCCGTCGTGGTGCTTGGTGGTGAAAACGACATATTTCATACCTGCACCTTTGGCGGCCTTTGCCCAGCGATCGGGGTTGAATTTGACGGGATTGAAAGTCTTGGCAATGTCTTCGTAAGCCTTTTTGTACTCATACCAGTCGTGAGAATGCGGCCCGCGGCGCTCGCACCAGCCCTCGTCTTCCGGGCATAGCGACCACGATTCCACAATCCCCCATTGGCTGTAAGTGCCCCAGTGCATCAGGAGGCCGAATTTGATATCCTGCCATTTGGACAGTTTCTGCTGCACCAGCGGGTCGGAAGGTGCTACATATTTGGAATGGTTTTGCTCCGAATGCTGCTGTGCATACGATCCGGACCCCCATAGCAGCCCTGCGAGGAGGACCGCCGTCGATTTAAGATTCATTGTAATGGTTAGGTGTTTGGTAAATACTGCTATATGAGGGTTTACGAGAAATGACTTTTGGAAGGAACTACCTTGCCCTTGCCGTCGCCGGTGGTAATGGTGTAGGCAAATCCCGGCTGCACCGAATAGGCACCGACTTCGCCCTGCTTATTGACAGCCAGAAAGCCAACCTGGAACGTTTTTGCACGCTCCGGATCACGGTTTACAATCCGCTCTACCGCCTTTTTGCACGCTTCTTCCGGCGAAGCGCCGTTGCGCATGAATTCGACCACCAAATGGGTTCCGGCGACACGGATCACTTCCTCGCCCTGGCCGGAGGATGTAGCCGCGCCGATCTCGTTGTCGACAAACAGCCCTGCGCCGATAATGGGGGAATCGCCCACGCGACCGCGCATTTTGAAGCCCATACCGCTCGTGGTGCACATGCCCGAGAGGTTACCCTGCGCATCCAGGGCCAGAGTTCCCATAGTATCGTGGTTGAAATCGCCGTTGTCGAGCCTTGCCGGTGCAAAAGGGCCGTGACCTTTCGATTGTTTATGTTCTATGTTGATTACAGGCTTGTATTCAGCCTTTTGAAGCCACTTTTTATATTCTTTTTCCGCGTCGGGCGAAAGCTTGCCGGATTCCAGTTTGAAACCGTTGGCCAATGCAAACTGCTGCGCACCTGCGCCAACGAGAAACACGTGCGGCGTGGTTTCCATCAGTTTCCGGGCGACGGATACCGGGTGTTTGATCCTTTCGAGGAACGCCACAGCGCCGCAGTTCGACTTTTCATCCATAATGCACGCATCCAGCGTTACATGCCCGTCGCGGTCGGGGTTACCGCCCAGGCCTACGCAGCAATTGATATCGTTTTCAATGGCGATAGCGGCTTGCTCTACGGCATCGAGGGCACGGCCTCCTTTTTCCAGCACCGGCCATGCGGCGGCGTTCGCGATCTGCCCGCTGTCCCACGTAGATATCACGACGGGCTTGTTCGCGGCAGGTGTGCCTGCGAATAATTGATTGACCCGGGTGAAGGGGAGGGCAATGGCCGACAGGCGCAGGAAGGATCGACGGTTCGTTCTCATGGGTGTCCGGAATAACGGGTTTATGGATAAAAGTGCAGTTTTGTAAAATTTTAAAAATACTTCCGCGGCATAATTAAAATTTTTTCAAATATACATCCCGCGAAATTTGTGATCAATGAAAATATGAAATTTCATATGATCTGTTGGTCGAAGTAGCTTATTTTGAAATATTTGAGCAAAAACGGCCAAACGCAGGCAGCTGTGAAGCGTGGTGAACACTTACTAATTTTTTCAACCGAAGAACAGGTGGTTTCTGATTTAATGGCAACCTTTGGCTACTTGTTTTAGAAAACGAACGGAACACACGATGACGAACTCTCCGAGAGCATGTGTAGATGTGGCGATTAATGCATATGGCAAGCCGTATCAAACGGCGATTACGTTGCTGACACTCATGAAACATTCGCACCAATGGATCAATAAAATCTATTTTGTAGAGGAAGCCAAACAGCCGGAACCACCGAATTTCAAATTCATTTTCGATCATTTCGGCGACAAGATCGTCTACTACAAACCGAATGTCTGGCTCTGGACGAAGAATGTGAAGTTCGATTTTCTGCTGGGTTTCAAGCGTTACCGGCATGCGGTGCGCTACCAGTACGCTTGGGAAAAGTCGGATCAACAGTACCTGCTCGTGATCCATAATGATGTGTATTTCAAGGGCGACCTGGTAGGGGAGTACGTCAATGGCATCGGTGACGCTGCCGGGATCGGGAGCATCGGGCAATGCTGGGTGTGCCCCGCGAAGGAAGCCGGACTCTGCGATTCTGAAAAATATACCCAGTATAAACCAGGCTATGACGAGCTGATGCAACTTGCAGCCACGTACCCGCAGGCGCGGACGGGCGAGTACAAGCTCGTGGTGGACCGGAAAGCGCCCTGGCCGCTGCCGGAATGCAGGCTGAATGAGTATGTGGCCATGATCGACCTGGAAAAGACGCGCAACGATACGATGCCCGTCGGCAAAGGTGCCGCATTCGGTGCTTACGATCGCCTGGACGTGGGCGTAAAGTGGTTTGCGGACATGAATAATATGGGGCACCGTTTCAAGCATTTCAACTATGATCCTTACGCAATGCATAGCTGGATCAGTTTGCAGAATGCCGGTCATAATGCGCTGTTCAACAAGGATTTGTATAAATACGAAGAGTCGGTGGCGTTACAGCAGCTGAAAGACGAATTTAACATCCACCCCTAATGTAAACGGCCGTTCTGCGATATGGTATTGGAAATCAATCAGCTGAGGCAGCGGTATGGCGAGCGAGAAATCCTTTCAATCCCGTCTTTTGGAATTGAAAGAGGGATTTACTGGATACAGGGAGAAAACGGGACCGGTAAGTCTACGCTTTTCCGGACGCTGGCCGGTATGCTGCCTTTCGAGGGGAATATCACACTGGATGGCCGGTATGATTTAAAAAAGGACCCCATTGGATACCGCCTGCGCCTGAACCTTGGAGAAGCGGAGCCATTATATCCCTCATTTTTAACACCCGCTGACCTGATCGCCTTCGTTGCCGAAGCACAAAAGGCGGACTCCGGGCAAAGCGGCAAACTCATTGATGCATTCGGGATCAACTACCTGCAAAACCCGTTCGGCAGCTGTTCAAGCGGGATGGTAAAGAAAGTGTCGCTGCTGCTCGCATTCCTGGGAGAACCTTCGGTCATTATTCTCGACGAACCACTCATCACCATTGACCGCGAAGCACGCGACGTGCTTTTTGAACTGATTAAGGATTACCACCGCAATGGCGTCACATTTCTGCTATCGTCGCACCAGCTCTTCGAGCAGGAAGGGTTGCACGTTTCGCGAAGTTTCCGGTTGGTCAACAAGACGCTCGCAGCTACCGATACATTATGAAAATGCTGCTGGTTTCCACCGTTTCGGCATTTTTCAGGCAGCGGGCCGGTACGTTCCTCGTGTTGCTCGGCGTCCTGTTCGGGTTTCTCAGCGCAAATGAGCATCACGCCTTCGCCGTATTTTTCCTGACAGGGACATACGGAATGCTGGCTCTTTTTGTGATTTGGTTAACTTATAGCCTGTTGTGTGTTCAGTTTGTAATCAATACCTGGAAACTGCCAGAGTATACCTTCATTTATCATGCGCGCACGTGGCCTGCGTCCGTACGTATGCGGAGGTTCGCGGTACAGGCGCTGGGCTTTATGCAACCCATTCTTGGTTATGGTGCCTACCTGTTCATTATCGGCATTCAGGACAAGCTGCTTTCCCGGTTGTGGCCGGTTCTTCCCTTTTACATGGTACTAACCCTGATGCTAGCCGCAGCCGCGGAATGGCGCATCAGGAAACCGGTTTTGTATGTTGCTGTCAAGGGTAGGAGCATTGTGAAGTGGCCGTTTCCCAGGCCCGCCTCGTGGCTGTACTGGTCGATGGAATGGCTCGTCCGGGAGCGGGGGATTACCTTGCTGGTTGGTAAAATGGGGGCAATGCTCGTGGCGGCAGGAACGATGCTTTATTACAGCACGGGTGAATATGATATCAGAATGCCCGCGGTGGGTATGTCACTGGCTTACCTGCTAAACCTCGGGCTTTCGTTCGAATTATATCGATGGGAAGGAGAAATATGGCTGTGGGGAAGGTCGCTGCCGGTGTCGGTCTGGAAACGCCTGGCCAGGATCATTGCGGCGCACGCCATACTGATCGTTCCTGAAACGCTTGTATTGTTTCGTAGTCGCGCCCTCGCCTTTGCGGACGTGGCACAGTTGTACCTGCTGGGCCTAACCATCCTCATAGTTTGTCATACATATTTATACAAAAGGGCGGGAATGCCGGAAAATGCCATGCAGGTGTTCCTGTTCGGCTTTGTGGGACTTACCTTGTTGATTTTATACAAAATCCCGTTGCTGGCACTGTTGGTTTGCGGACTGCTGTTTTCGGCGTACGCATCTTGGCCTAGGGCCAGGGGATAGTCAGGTATGGTCGGGGTTAATTGCACTCACTATCCGTGACAACACCTGACCATACCTCATTACCAATCCCCAAAACGGAACCTATTTCGGCGTTGTAGGGCGAACCTCTATTTTGCTTGGGAGTGTCCGAGCCGGCATTTTAATGAGGTCCGAAACGATCTGACCGATGTCTTCCGGCTGGATTTTCCAGGCATCTTTTTCCGACGGCTCGTGGTTATTGAATTCCGTGGCAACCGAGCCGGGCATGATGGTGGTCACTTTGATTCCTGCATTGCGGACATCGAGCATCATTGCCTGCGAGAAACCGACCAGGCCGAATTTACTGGCATTGTAAGCAGTACCATTCGCGAAGAAGTTGGTACCGGCGAGGCTCGCGATATTGATAAAATAGCCTTTCGATTCGGTTAATGCGGCGATGGATGCTTTTGCGCTGAAAAATACGCCGGTAAGGTTGATGTCGATCGTCTCCTGCCAATGTTCGGCGCTAAGCTCCTGGATCGGCGCGAAATGGCCTACGCCCGCATTGGCGATGAAGTAATCGAGCCGTCCCCATTTGTCTAGCACGATTTGTACCGCTTGTTCCTGGGAAGCGAGGCTTCTCACATCCGATTCGATGGCCAGCGCATAGCCTTCGCGGACCTTGTTCAATGCGGTGGCGGCTTCGTCGGCATTCTGCTGCGAGCGGCTCGTGACGGCCACGCGGATACCGTCGCGGATGAGCGCTTCGGCAATGCCGTATCCTATTCCTTTGGAACCGCCTGTGATCAGGGCTGTTTTTGTTGATTCTGCCATTACCTGAGTTTAGTTTGAAAATTTATACGTAACGGCTTAACAGCATCAATGATCAGAAGGTTTGGAAAATGAGCCGCCGGTTTCAAAAATCGCGGTATCGCGGGTGTTTTTCTGAACGGCGATGGCTCCGAAAATGCCTAAAAGGAAGGCGAATGCGTAGAAGCCTTTTTCGCTCGGGAGCAATGTCGCGTTCCAGAGGCCAACGATGAGCAGAACAATGGCAAGGATAGTGGAAAACCAGCTGATGCCATAGTAAATGGCTGTTACCGGAATGCCTTCGAGGCGGTCGCGAACGCTTTTTTGCACCGACACCGCAGCGAAAAGTCCGCTGAGCAGCATTTCCGACCGCCACAGGCCGATGATGAAGCCGGCCATTCCCACGCCCAATGCGATCCATGACGCGGCAATGAAGGCTCCTGATGTTTTCTGGACATTTGTAGTGTTCATGTTAGTGTAAGTTAAATGGTTGGAGAAGGCTTTTTGCCTGAATATTACATCATTTTGTCATAAAGTACCATACGTCGTTTATTTGCCGGTCTCTGCCCAATATCCTATTTTTGCCGGCAGTATATATTTTGACAGATTCTAATCCAATTTATGAAGTTAGTAGCAAATAAAGTTGCATTGGTAACAGGGGCTTCGCGGGGTATCGGACGGTCGATCGCGCTGCGCCTGGCTCAGGAAGGTGCTGATGTCGCATTTACATACCTGTCCAGCGTCGAAAAAGGCGAAGCACTGGCCAAAGAACTGCAATCGTTCGGTGTGAAGGCGAAAGGCTACCGCTCGGATGCTTCCGATTTTCAGGCGGCCGACCAGCTCGTTACCGACGTGATTGCTGATTTCGGCAAGCTCGACGTGCTAATCAACAACGCGGGTGTTACCCGCGACGGGCTGCTCATGCGCATGAGCGAGGAGCAGTGGGACACGGTGGTGAACATCAACCTGAAGTCGGTTTTTAACCTTACCAAAGCCGCTACGAAATCCATGATCCGCGCTAAAAGCGGGTCAATCATCAATATCACATCGGTAGTCGGTATACGCGGAAATGCAGGGCAGTCGAACTACGCTGCTTCGAAGGCCGGTATTATTGGTTTTACCAAATCGATCGCATTGGAACTGGGTTCCAGAAACATCCGCTCGAATGCGGTAGCCCCCGGGTTCATCGAAACTGAAATGACCGACGCGGTAGACGCAAAAGCGGTGGAAGATTGGAAGCAGTCGATCCCGATGAAGCGCGGAGGTCAGCCCGAGGAAGTGGCAGACGCATGCGTATTTCTGGCTTCTGACATGTCGCGCTACATCACCGGCCAGGTTATCCAGGTCGATGGCGGTATGTTAACATAGAGTCTTTCTTCGTTAGTAAATAGCTGGCCGTTTCGTTGTATATTGTAACGTCGCCAGCTATTGAATCCCAACACATGCGGTCAGAGCTCATATTCCAAACCCCTTACTGGTTCATCCTATTCTGTGTGCTTGCCGGCCTGGCCTATGCCTGGCTGCTGTATCAGCCGCAACCGGCCTGGGGTAAGAAACTGAACTACGCGCTGGCAGCCGTGCGGGGAATTGTGGTGGCGCTGATCTGTTTCCTGCTGCTGAGCCCGCTGGTGCGGCGCACGCAAACTTCGGTCGATAAGGCCAAGATCGTTTTCGCGATCGATAACTCCGAATCTGTGGGTAAGTACGGGCAGGCCGCGATGGACCAGTTGAAGACCGCCGCCCGCGACCTGAACGACGCAGGCTTCGAAGTCACTATCGAAACGCTGGACGGGACGCGCAACAATGCGGATTCCCTTGTATTTGATCAAAACAAAACCGATCTGGCTGGACTGCTGCAAAGCGTCCGCACCAATTTCGAAGGCCGTAACCTGACTGACGTCGTGCTGCTTTCGGATGGAATCGTGAATCAGGGCGTTTCGCCGGCCTATAACCGTTATCCGTTCCGGGTGAATGCATTGGCGGTAGGTGATTCGGTGCCGAAGCTCGATATCCGGGTGAAAGATGTGGTGAGCAACCGCATTGCGTACCTGGGGAACGAGTTTCCGCTCAGGGCTGAAATTGCTGCGAATGGCTTGCAGGGCAAAAGCACCACGGTTACTTTGAAGCAGAATGGCCGTGTGATCCAGAGCCAGCCGGTGGTGATCGACCATGCGGACTATTTCAAGGCATTTGATTTTAAAACTTCTTCCGCGCAGAAAGGCGTTCAGCATTATACCATTGAGCTGGGAGCGGTTTCCGGCGAGACGTCCGGAAGGAACAACCGGAAAGACGTTTATATCGAAATCATCGACGGCCGGCAGAAGATCCTGCTCATGGCGCTCGCACCGCATCCCGATATCAAAAGTATCCGGAGCGTGATCGAGGCCAACGACAATTATGAGCTGGACATCAATATTTTGTCTATCGCCAATAACCCGCCCGCCAGCACCAAGCCCTACGACCTCGTGATCCTGCACCAGATTCCGAATGTACTTGGGCTGGGTAATGCACAGGTCAGGAAGCTACTGGATGCCAAAATGCCTTTGTTTTTTATTTTGGGAAACCAGTCGGCCGTGCCGCTGGCGAGCTCACTGAACCGGTCGCTGTTCATTAACGCTTCGGCGAACAACCAGATCGACAAGGTTACGGCTCGGTTCAATCCCTCATTCACCCAGCTGAACCTGGACCCCGAAAGCCTGAAACTGCTCGAAAGGCTTCCGCCGCTGTCAGTTCCTTTTGGCGAATACAATATATCGGCCGGTACCGAAACGATACTGTATCAAAAAGTGGGAACGCTGAATACGAACAAGCCGCTGCTCGTTCTGAATACCAATGGTGACCAGAAGACAGCCGTACTGGCAGGGGAGGGGATCTGGCAATGGAGACAGGAGGAATTTGCTCAAACCAGCAAGCAGGAAGTGGTGGATAACCTGTTCCAGAAGTTGATCCAGGTGCTTTCGGTGAAGGAAGACCGCCGCAAATTCCGGGTTTATCCGATCAGTAACGAGTTCGAAGCGGGTGAACAGGTAGCTTTTCAGACGGAAGTTTACAATGATATTTACGAACCGATTTTCGGTCAGGAAGTGAAATTGCAACTGGTCGATGAGAAGGGCAAGAGCAAACAATTTACCTACACGCACGCCAAGGAAACACCGCGCTTCAATGTGAGCGGACTGGCAGACGGCGTTTACCGTTACTCGGCTTCCACGACGTTGAAAGGGAAGCAGGAAAATGTATCGGGCCAGTTTGTGATCCGGAATGCGGACCTTGAATTGAGCAATACCACAGCGGATTTCGGAATGCTGCGGGACCTTGCCCGGCGGTCGGGTGGTGCCTTTATCACACCGGCTTCGCTGCAACAATTTATTCAAAAACTAAAAACTGACCGCCCGGCCGACAGGCTGGAGAGCACCGAAGACATGGTGGAGCTGATCCATCTGAAATGGCTGTTCTTCCTGATCGTCGTGTTGCTGGGTGCGGAATGGGGATTGAGAAAATACCATGGAGGCTATTAAGCTCTGGTCCCGAACTGATCGAATGCGTTTTATTCTTGATTGCCTGTTGATTTGCCTGTTGGCCGTAGCGGAAGTTCCCGCGTACGCGCAGGTACCTGTACCGCCTGCGGACACCCTTGTCCGCGACTCGCTGGTGCGGGATTCAGTACCTGTAATTCGCCCCAACTACAAACTGCTCCGTGGTATTTTCGCCGCTCAGTCGGCTGTGTACCTGGGAACGCTTTACGGGCTCAGCAAATCGTGGTACAAGAACCCGCTGACCCAATTCACCATCGAGGACGACAGCCGCGAGTGGTTACAAATGGACAAAATGGGGCACCTTTACACATCCTACCAGATTGCCCGGCACACCGCCGCATTGTATAAAAAAACAGGTATTTCAAAAAGGCAAATGCTGGTTTACGGAGCCATTTCCGGGGTTATTTTTCAAACTCCGATTGAAATCCTCGACGGCTTTTCTCCCGACTACGGTTTTTCGCCCGGCGATATGATCGCGAATCTGGGCGGGTCGGTACTGTACCTGGGGCAGGTGGCATTGTGGGACGAGGTGCGTATACAGCCCAAGTTCTCATTCCATTACACCTCGCTGGCGCAGGTGCGGCCGCAATTGCTCGGGAGCACCTGGTCGGAGCGCTGGCTGAAAGATTACAATGGGCAGACATATTGGTTTTCCGCGAGTCCTAAATCATTTTTCCGGGGTTCCAACTGGCCCGCGTGGCTATGTTTTTCAGTAGGTTATGGTATCCAGAATATGGTTTCGGCGGAACGCGACAAGAGTATTGAAATGGGGTACCGGCCCTACCGGCAGTATTATTTGTCGCTGGATATCGACCTCACGAAGATCAAAACGCGGAGCAAGTTTGTTAAGACGCTGGGTTTTCTCGCCAATTCCCTGAAAATCCCCGCGCCGGCTTTGCAGATCAGCAGGAAAGGCGTCGATTTTAAGCCGTTTTATTTTTAATCAATTTATTAGAACCGGAATCGGTTCTAATGTCAGCAAGCAACACTTACTTATGAATATCGGAGATAAAGTACGAATGGTACACGGCAGGGAAGAGGGTGTTATTTACGCTTTTTTGCCTGGTAATGTGGTTGAAATCGAGATCGAGGACGGTTTTCGCATTCCGGTCCTGAAAAATGAAATTGTGACCATCTCGCCGGTCGAATCGCACCGGATGGTGAAGCCCGAAGAAACGAAGGCGGCAGCATCCCGTGCGGACGTCATCGTGCCGCGCAATGCGCCGTTTGCAGAAAAGGGTATTTACCTGGCATTCATCTCCGTGAACGACCGGGCATTGACCGTGCACGTGATCAACAATACCGACTGGACGTTACCCTTTACGGCGGTAGCCGCCTCGGAGTCATCCAGTGCAGGGCTGGCAGCCGGTGTGCTGCAACCCCGCAGTTCGCACAAGCTTACCGAAGTATTGATGAAGGACTTCGAATCCTGGCCGGTGTTTGATATTAAAATACTGTATTTCAGGGCGGGCAACTACCAGCTTCCGCTTGCATTGAACAAGCGCATTCGCTGCCGCGCCCAATCGTTTTACAAGAATAAGGGTAAAGTGCCCGTGCTGGCGAAGGATGGATTTGTGTATCAGCTGGATGAAGAGAACCTGAAACGCGAGGCGCCGGGCATTTCTGAAGACATAGCAGGTGAAATCAAAGCCAGCATGATGGGCCAGTCGGCGGCGGGGCAAAATACGCTTCCTAAGCCGGAGCAAGTGATCGACCTGCACATCGAGAAGCTGGCTAACAATCCTAAAAGCCTCTCGAATGACGCGATCCTGAAAAAGCAGCTCGACGTTTTCGAGAGTAGTCTGGAATCGGCCATTGCAAATGGGATGGAAGAAATTACATTCATACATGGCGCAGGCAGCGGCGTTCTGAAAAACGAGCTGCACCGCAGGCTCGGCAAGAACCAGCATGTGCAATTTTTTAAAGATGCATTAAAAGAGAAATTCGGATACGGTGCAACCCTCGTCAAAATCAAGTAACATGTACGTCAGGCGCGGTTATTGTCTGGTAATCGCTTTGGCAGCCGTTGTTTTTTGGAGCTGCGGTTCTAAAAAAACCTCCCCTAAGGCCCCTATGGAAGAGTACAAATATTCGGATAAGGAGATCCAGAACGAGAAGCATTTGTCGGTACTGAACGTGCCGGTAGAGATTCCGGTAGCGGAGATCGAAAAACAGATCAATAACAAGATCAAGGGGTTGATCTACGATGACAACAGCTATGAGGATGAGAATAACGACAACCTGAAAGCGAAAGTCTGGAAGATCAGCCCGATCAAAGTCGTTGCGATTGATTCGTCCTTTCTTTTCGAGGTACCGTTGAAAATCTGGGTGAGTGCCGGGTACAAGGTAAGTCCGCTGGGTATGACGATGTCGGGCTACAAGGACACCGAGTTCTCGATCCGCATCCGGCTGATCTCGAAAATAGGCATTACGCCCTCTTGGCAGATCCATTCGGAGACGTATGTGGATAGTTACGACTGGCTTACTGAACCGAACATCCGTGTGGCGGGTATCAACATTCCCATCAAGGGAATGGTCAGCCGCATGCTGAGCAAAAATTTCGATAAGATAACCGACGCTATCGACGAGCAGGTAGCGTCCAATCTCGAACTGAAAAAGAGTGCGGAGCTGGCCTGGAATATTGCCCGTCAGCCCGTGATGCTTGCGAAGGAATACGATACCTGGCTGGTGATTATGCCTACCGGCGTGGAGATGACGCCATTACTTTCGAAAAATAATATCCTCCGTTCAGTCATTGGTATCAAAGGTTACACTCAAACTATTACGTCAGCCGTGAAACCGCCCATGCCGGCGGCGCAGAAACTGCCGGACCTGCGCATTGTGGAAAAGGTGCAGGATGACTTTAAAATCGGACTGATCAGTCTTGTCTCCTACGAGGACGCGGCGAGGCTGGCGACCAGGCAGTTTGCCGGGGAAAAATTCTCGTTCCTTGGAGGGAAATATTCCGTCGAAGTTACTTCGATTGAAATGTACGGGCAGAACGACCGGCTGGTTATTAAGGCCGGATTGAAGGGAAGCATCAGCGGTGATATTTACTTAAAGGGAATCCCTTACTATGATCCCGCCACGCAGCAGCTGTCGCTCAAAAGCCTTGACTATGACCTGGATACGAAAAACTCGATCGTTCGGACGGCCGGATGGCTCTTGCAGGGGCAGTTCAGCCGGATGATGGAAAAGCGGATGGTTTTTCCGGTGGGCGGCCAGATCGCCGATGCCAAGAATACCATTCAGAAGACACTCGCCAACTATAAAGTCACCGACGGTGTAGTTGTAAAAGGAATACTTTCCGATATTGTACCGGATAAGGTTTACCTCACTCCGAAACATCTTTATTCTGTTGTATTTGCGACCGGGAAAGTGAATTTGAAAGTCGACGGGTTGAAAGGAATCTGATCAAAAATTTGTACAATAGTCAGTGTAAGTGCCATAATTTTTTACTTTTTATGGTATATTGACTGCTGATCGAAAGAAAGTATTTCTTAGCTTTGTGGTCAGAGGAAAGGTCCAAGCTGTCCTGCCGCTGCGGTTTTTTTAACCGGGGAGGAAAGTCCGGGCAGCACAGAGTGCCGTACTTCCTAACGGGAAGGCAACGTACTGGTGACGGTCCGTTGACAGCAAGTGCCACAGAAAAGATACCGCCCTGGCATATTTTTTGTATGCCTCGGTAAGGGTGAAAAGGTGGAGTAAGAGCCCACCGGTTTCCTGGTGACAGGAAATGCATGGTAAACCTTACGGGCTGAAAGATCAAATAGGTGTCGGCTAATAAGGCTACTCGTCTTTGTTCCTCCGGGGCGCCGGCACGGGTAGATCGTTAGAGGTTCCGGGCGACCGGAATCCTGGATAAATGGCAGGAGCGGAGATCAGGTTTCCTGGTCGAAGTCACAGAACCCGGCTTACAGGCTTTGGCCTTTTTTCTGATTTCGAATTTATGTATAATGCTATATTGAATTGAATCACATAACGCGTGTTTCCCATGAAGAAAAAGAATCTTTACGTTGCTTTACTTTGTTCTACCCTCCTGAGCTACAATGCGCAAGCTCAAAACCGCACTTATGAAGGACCCAACAAAATGAACACCTGGTCCATCACCGGTTACGGAGGTATTACAAAATTCTTCGGAGATTTGACCCAGTACAATGGCTTCAAGCGTGGAGACCGGGAAGAATTGACAGGTGCGTGGGGGCTTTCGTTGAACAAGCAGCTTACACCACTATTCGGTATCCAGCTGACAGGTTATAACGGACGTCTTCAGGGAGCCAAAGACAACCACCAGAGCTCGTTGAGCGGTGATACTTACAGTGCCACTTTCAACAGCCCTTCATTTGTTCAGCTGACTTTGGACGGAACACTTAATGTTAACCGTTTGCTGCTCGGATACAACAAATTGCGCCGCTGGAAAGTAGATGCGCACTTGGGAGGGGGTATCATTTATTACCACACCGACGTTGATTACTTCAACATCACCAAAGGCGGTGCAGAGAAGCATTTCTCTACCAACACCGACGCCAGCTCCAAAACTGCCGGTAAATGGGAACGCAACGGATCCACTTACACCCGTGAATGGGTAGTTCCTGTGGGTTTTACAGTCCACTATGAACTGAGCTCGCGGTTCGACCTTGGTTTGGATTACACCCACAACTTTGTGAATACAGAAAAGCTGGACGCAACAGTAGGCGGATTGAGCGACTACGATACCCAACAGGGAATCTGGACCTTCGCAAAAGGTGATTCCAAAAATGATGCTTACGGCATGCTGTCGCTGGCACTTACTTACAAGCTGGGTAAAAATGCGGTAAGAGCGAAGGATGGCAAGTACGACGCTGCGGCAGGCCGTTACCACCTGCGTTGGGCTAATCCTCAGCAGCTGATCCCGGTTCCTTACAACCCGACTATGAACGATGCGGACTCCATCGCAAAAGCGAATATGCCTAAGCCGGTTGACCCGCGTCTTTACACTGACTCCGATGGTGACGGCGTAGCCGACCTGTTCGACAAAGAAGCCAATACACCTGCGGGTAGCATTGTTTCAGGGGGTGGTGTAGCGCTGGATATTGACAAGATCATCCGCGACGCAATCAAAAACAACCTGCCGAAAGACGAATGCGAAGCATTGTTCAGCAACATCGAATTCGATACCGACAAAGCGATTATCCGCAACCCGTCGAAAGAAACACTTAGCAAAGTGGTTGAACTCCTGAACATGCGTACCAACTGCCGCATTGTACTCGTAGGTCACACGGATGCCCGTGCTTCCGACAGCTACAACGTTTCCCTGTCACGTCGTCGTGTGGATGCTGCCAAGCGCTTCCTGGTTCGTGCCGGATTGACAGATCCTAGCCGTATCATTACTGAATATTACGGTGAATATCGCCCGATTGCAGAAAATACTACTGTGGAAGGTCTTCAATCCAACCGTCGTGTTGAGATCAAGATCCTGCCTAACAATACAATCCGCTCTACTTACCCGGCTGGTTTCCGCCGCTAGTAGTTGCAGCAAGTTCATCGAAGGGGAGGCAAGAAATTGCCTCCTTTTTTGTTTTCCTATATCGGTAGCAGGAAAATTTTGCGTACATTTGCACCCTGTTTAATTACGGGACGAGTTCCCAACCATAACAAATTCAAAAATGGCAGTTAAAATCAGGTTAGCGCGTCGGGGACGCAAAAAGAAAGCGATCTATGATATCGTAGTCGCAGATGCCAGAGCACCACGTGATGGTCGCTTCATCGAAAAATTGGGTATCTACAACCCAGGTACCAACCCTGCTTCCATCGTTTTGGAATCAGACAAAGCAGTTGACTGGCTTTTGAAAGGTGCTCAGCCAACTGACACAGCTCGGTCAATTTTGCAACACGAAGGTGTATTGCTCCGCAAACACTTGCAAGTGGGTGTTTTGAAAGGTGCGATCACACAGGAAGTTGCTGATTCGCGTTTCGAAGAGTGGAAAGGTTCTAAAACAGACCGTAAAGCTACTGCTGCCGATACTTTGGCTGCACAGAAAGACGCTGACAAGAAAGCGAAACTCGACGCTGAGCGTAAAGTTAACGATGCTCGCGCTGAGGCTATCGCCAAGAAAAACGCACCTCCTGTGGAAGAAGTTGCTACCGAAGAAGTGGCTGACGAAGCTGCTGATGCGGCGGAAACTACTGACGCGGCAGAAGCTCCGGAAGCTGCGGCTCCCGCAGAAGAGTCGGCAGAATAATTTAATGTACATACATTGCGCTATGAGTCTGTCGGTATTCCGTACAGACTCATATTGTTTTATACAGAACCTAAATATTTAATCCCGCAAATGACACAGGATAACTGTTATTTATTGGGCTATATCGTGCGGACGCATGGCACCGCCGGTAATGTGGTAATTTATATGGATGTGGACTATCCGGATGATTATGAAGATCTGGAAACCGTTTACGTCGAGATCAAAGGCGAACTGGTACCTTACTTTATCGAGGAAATCAATTTGCAGAAGCAGAGCAATGCGATCGTGACTTTTGAAGACGTTGATTCCATTGTGAAGGCGCAGGCTCTGGTAGGAAGCTCGCTTTATCTGCCGTTGGAGGATTTGCAGGAGCTCGGCGACGACGAGTTTTATTACCATGAAATCAAAGGGTTCAAGGTGGTGGATGAAACGAAAGGTGAGCTGGGCATTGTGCGGGAAGTGTACTCGCTGAACGGCCAGGATCTGATCGCGATGGATTACCAGGGCTCGGAAGTGCTGATTCCCACCGCAAATGACATCGTTCTCAAAGCGGATAAGGAAGCGAAATCCCTCCTGGTAAACCTGCCGGAAGGGTTACTGGAAGTTTATCTCGATGATTCATCAGAAAATACGCCTGACGATGCGGATTGATATATTGAGCTGCGTCCCCAGCCTGCTCGACAGCTTTTTCGCGCATTCGATATTGAAACGGGCTCAGCAGGCTAATCACGTGGAAGTGGTCATTCACGACATTCGCGACTACTCCACCAATAAGCACCGCACGATCGACGACTACGCATTTGGCGGCGGTGCCGGAATGGTGTTGCAGATAGAGCCGATCGCGCGCTGCATTCGTGCATTGCAGGGTGAACGTGTGTATGACGAGATCATTTACCTTACACCGGACGGGGAGCAAATGCAGCAGCGTATGGTCAATCAGCTTTCATTGAAAGGCAACCTGATGATGCTATGCGGGCATTACAAG
>Ga0209934_1000604_pt1 | contig 38439 bp, 37 predicted proteins | sample ThiBiot_750_plan_2_FD_183950 | JGI IMG/M metagenome (GOLD analysis project Ga0209934, IMG submission 183950) | Wastewater bioreactor microbial communities from Cape Town, South Africa - Thiocy_expt_750_plan (SPAdes) | ecosystem: Engineered > Bioreactor > Thiocyanate-remediating >...
TATGAACTACGGATTCAGACTCGGCAGGGCAACCTAGGAACCGACCTGTCCACCCTGGAGGCGCTTTTGGACTCAGGGCAGTTTTAGGCCGTTAACCCCGTCCGTCCACCGGAAAATCCGGATACCCAAACGAACTAATTCTCCAAGCCCGCCTTCCCGCTCTGTCGAACCACCGGTTCTTTCTGGCCCACCCGCGCCAGTTTGTCGCATTCCGGCGCATCCGCAGCGGCAAGCCCCGACGCGGCGCAGGCCGGCCGTTCGGCGAGCTTGCCGGAAGATTCCGGGGGCGGATCGCCGACCGCTCCAGTAGCCGGCGCTCCCGCCGCGTCGCCCGTCGCATCGCCCACGGTCTCGTCGACGCCGGCCTCGGCGCCCTCCCCGCCCGCCGCCCGCGCCGGCACCCCAGCGGCCATTTCCGCAGGCGCTTCTTCCGCGACAGCCTCGTCCTCCTCCTCGTCTTCGTCGAGCAACATGCGCGCCTGGCGCAACGTCGCCATCATCTCGGGGGGAATCGGGTCGCTGACCGAGTAGTCGTCGATATACACGTCGAGCCCGTCCATCACGTTGAAATGCGGGTCGGCAAAAATCTTCTTGAGCGCCTGCCGGCGCACCGCCTCGCTGATTTCCTCGCGCAGCAGCGCGGTCAGGTCGACATCGGGCGGCAGCAGGTTTTCCTCACCGGCGGCGGCCGGCACGCCTTCCGTCGCTACGGACGCCGGCACCGCCGCAGCATCCTGCCGCTTGAGGCGCGACCAGCGCGCGAGGAAGCGCGAAGGGGCGCTCACGACGGCTCCCCCGAACCTTCCGGCCGCTCGCGCCGGCGGTCTTCCTGCGCGGCGCCGAGCGGATCGTTGCGCCGCACCTTCTTGCGCGGCGCCGGCTTGTAGTGCGTGTTGACGAAATCGCCCACCCAGTCGGCGATTTCCTGCGGCATGGCGACGCCGTCCACCTGCTCGCCCGAATCGAGGAAGCGCGCCGCCTCGCCGTAGCTGACGGTGGTCACCGTCGGCCGCGCAAAGGTTTCCGCCCCCTCGCCTTCCAGGCGCCACATGACGAAGACCTTGGGAATCGGCGAGGTGATGTTGAGGTGGTAGTTGTCGACCTCGTCGCGGAAGAGTTCGAGCGCGAAGCCGCCGACCAGGAACTGCTCGCGCCGCTCGTCGGCGAAGATGCGCCGGGGCGCGCATGAAGCCGGGTCGCCGGGATCGGTGTCGAAGGCGGGGACGATGCCGACGACCTCCCACTTTTCGCTGACCCAGCGATTCTCGATCTGCATGCGTTCGACGATGACGGCGATGGGAAATTGTTTCATGGCAAGACCGGAAGCAGGGACGGGCGAAATTGCTCTATACAGGATAGGCCAAGTCGCGCGGTCCGCACACCCGCCGGCGTGTAAAATCGCCGCTGGCCTTCACCGGTTCCCGCCATGCACAAACCCCTTTTGAGCAGCGCCAGCCGCCCGCTCACCTTCACCATCGACGCGCTGAACGAGCGCGGCGAAACGGTGCCGACGCCGATCGCCGGCGAGCATCCGCTGACCCTCTACGTCGACAAGCGCGAGATCGTCACCCTGATGACGCTCGGCGCGGCGCCCGAAGCGCTCGCCGTCGGCTATCTGCGCAACCAGCGCCTGGTGCGCAGCCTCGACGAGATCGCCGCGGTGCAAGTCGACTGGGAGGCCGACGCGGTCGCCGTCACCACGCGCGGCGGCCTGCGGGACGCCGACGAGCGCCTGGAAAAGCGCACGGTGACCACCGGCTGCGGCCAGGGTACGGTGTTCGGCGACCTGATGGCCGAGATCGACGAAATCCGCCTGCCGGCCGCCGCGCAGCTCTCGGAAGCGACGCTGCACGGCCTGCTCGACGCGGTGCGCCTGCACGAATCGATCTACAAGCAGGCCGGCGCCGTGCATGGCTGCGCGCTCGCCAGCAACGCGCCGGACGGCAGCGAGATCCTGCTCTTCGTCGAGGACGTCGGCCGCCACAACGCGGTCGACGCGATCGCCGGCCGCATGTGGCTGGACGGCCTCGACGGCGGCGACAAGATCTTCTACACCACCGGCCGCCTGACCTCGGAGATGGTCATCAAGACGGCGCAGATGGGCATCCCCTTCCTCGTCTCGCGCTCGGGCCTCACGCAGATGGGCTGGGAGCTGGCGCGCCGCGTCGGGATGACGATGATCGGCCGCGCGCAGGGCAAGCACTACCTGCTCTTCACCGGCGCGGAGCGCTTCGCCCGATGAACGTCACGGACAACGAAAACATGGACTGCGAAAAAATCACCGGCGTCGTCCTCGCCGGCGGCCTCGGCCGGCGCATGGGCGGCGTCGATAAGGGCCTGCAGGCGCTGGCCGGCAAGCCGATGGCGCAGCATGCGGTCGAGCGCTTCGCGCCGCAGGTCGACGAACTGCTGATCAACGCCAACCAGAACGCCGAGCGCTACGCCGCCTTCGGCTACCCCGTCGTCCCCGACCGGATTCCCGACTTCGCCGGCCCGCTCGCCGGCCTGCACGCCGCGCTCGCGCAGGCGGCGCACCCGCTGGTCGCCACCGTGCCGTGCGACTCGCCCTTCCTGCCGCACGACCTCGTCGTTCGCCTGCACGCCGCGCTCGTCGCGCAGGACGCCGACCTCGCCGTGGCGCGCACCTTCGACCAGGCGCATCCGGTGTTCTGCCTGTGCCGGCGCGCCGTGCTGCCGCACCTCACCGCCTTCCTCGAAAGCGGCGGGCGCAAGGTCGACCGCTGGTATGAAACGCTGAAGGTCGTCGAAGTCGCCTTCGACGACGAGGCCGACGCCTTCAGCAACATCAACACGCGCGACGAACTCGAACGCTGGGCGCGCGGCGACAAATGAACGACGAAAGCCTTTCCGAAAGCCCCTACCTGACCGCCCGGCAGGCCGCCGCCTACCTGCACGTCAACGAGAAGAAGCTCTACGAACTGGCCAACGGGCGCGAGCTGCCGGCCGCCAAGGTCGGCGGCAAGTGGCTCTTCCCGCGCGCCATGCTCGACGAATGGCTGCTCGAACAGGCGCACGGCGGCGCCTTGAGCGACCGCCTGCTGCTCGCCGGCAGCGACGACCCCTGGCTGGCGGCGGCCGTCGCCCTGCTCGCGGCGAACCTCGGCGGCAAGGCCTTCGTCGCCTACGCGCCGAACGGCACCCTGCCCGGCCTCGAATTGCTCGCCCAGCGCCGGATCAGCGCCTGCGCGCTGCACTGGGGGCCGGCCGAACGCGCCGACCGGCAGCATCCGGCGCTGCTGCAGCGCCACGCCGGGCACGCGCAATGGACGCTGGTGCGCCTCGCGCTGCGCGAACAGGGCATCATCGTGCGTCCCGACAGCGGCGCCGCCGACCTCGAAACGCTGGCCGGCTACGACTACCGCTGGGCCATGCGCCAGGGCGGCGCCGGCTCGCAGCACTATCTGCTGACGGCGCTCACCGACCGCGGCTTCCGCACCGAGGACTGCGGCACGGTCGCCACCGCGCTTTCCGAACGGCAAGCCGCGGCGCTCGTCGCGCAGGGCGTCGCCGACTGCGCGCCGGGAACACGCGGCGCGGCCGGCGAATTCGGCCTCGATTTCCTGCCGCTCGGCTGGGAAGCCTTCGACCTCGCGCTACCCAAGACGCTCTACTTCCGCCACCTGTTCCAGCAACTTCTCGACACGCTGGGCAGCCCGGCGCTGCGCGCCACGGCGGACCGCCTCGGCGGCTACGACCTGTCGCCCTTGGGGCGCACGATCGCGGTCGACTGAGGCAAGGTCGCGACGATGGCGCCGACAGCGTCCGACCGGTGCCCAGGCGGCGGGCCGGCACCGTGCGGAGAGCCGGATGTCCAGACGCCGGCCCGGGCATCGACCGGGCCGGCGCGGCAAACGGAGGACGGTCGACTTGAAGCGTCGCCGCACGTCGCCATATATCCAACGTCCACCCGATGAAACCGACCCTGACCCGGATCAAGCAGTTCGCCGCCGCCCTGTCCGCCCGCCTGCGCCGCCCCGGCCGGCGCGAGCTTTCGCGCTGGATGCTGCGCGCGCTGGCGGCGGTGCCGGCGGCGCTGCTGCTCTACGTGCTCGTCCTCGTCCCGTTCACGCCTGGCATCAGCGACATCCGCAAGGCCAAGCTCGAACAGCCGGCGCAGGTGCTCTCGGCCGACGGCAAGGAACTGGCCGTCTTCAAGCGCTCCAACCGCGAGTGGGTCCGTCTCGGCGAGATCGCGCCGCCGGTGCTCGACGCGCTGATCGCCACCGAGGACCACCGCTTCTACGAGCACCACGGCATCGACTGGCGGCGCACCGCCGGCGCCGCTTTCTACACTTTCTCGGGCGACCGCCAGGGCGGCTCGACGCTGACGCAGCAACTCGCGCGCAACCTCTATCCCGAAGAAATCGGCCGCGCGCCGACGCTCACGCGCAAGCTCAAGGAAGCGATCACGGCGCTCAAGATCGAGGCGCTGTACACCAAGGACGAGATTCTCGAAACCTATCTCAACACCGTGCCCTTCCTCTACAACGCCTACGGCATCGAGATGGCGGCGCGCACCTATTTCGACTCGTCGGCCAACGCGCTCGACGTGCTGCAGAGCGCGACGCTGATCGGCATGCTCAAGGGCAACAGCTACTACAACCCGGTGCTCAACCCGGAGCGCGCGCTGCAGCGCCGCAACACCGTGCTGGGGCAGATGGTGAAACGCGAGAAGCTCACACCGGCGCAGTTCGAGGCCTTGAAGAAGAAGCCGCTGCGCCTCGATTTCGAGCGCCAGACCGAGCCGCCCGGGCCGGCGCCGCACTTCGCGCAGCAGTTGCGCAAATGGCTGATCGCCTGGGCCGACCGGCGCGACTACAACATCTACGCCGACGGGCTGGTGGTGCGCACCACGCTCGATGCGCGGCTGCAGGCGCAGGCGACGCGGGCCGTGGCGCGCCAGGGGCGGCAGCTGCAGGCGGTGGCGGATGCGGCCTGGGGCCGCAGTTCGCTGTGGAACGTGCGCAGCGAACCGGTGCGCAGCTTCCTGCGCGAGACGCCCGAATACCGCACGGCGCTCGATTCCGGCCTGGGCGACGCCGACGCGCTCAAGAAACTGCAGGCCGACCGCGCGCTGATGGCGGCGCTGCGCCGGCAGAAGACGCGCGTGCAGGCCGGCTTCATCGCGCTCGACCCGCGCAACGGCCAGATCCGCGCCTGGGTCGGCAGCCGCGATTTCAGCAAGGACGGCTTCGACCACGTGCAGCAGGCGCGCCGCCAGCCGGGCTCGACCTTCAAGCCCTTCGTCTATGGCGCCGCCTTCCTGCAAGGGGCCAGCCCCGACGACACGCTGATCGACCGGGCCGTCGAGATTCCGCTCAAAGGCGGCGAGGTCTGGCGTCCGGCCGACCACGGGCCGCCCAGCGACCTGCCGATGAGCCTGCGCGACGCGCTCATCTATTCAAAAAATACGATCACCGCCCAGCTCATGCAGCGCGTCGGCCCGGCCAGGGTCGCCAAACTCGCGCGCGCCATGGGCGTGCGCCAGAGCAAGCTCGAGGCGGTGCCCTCGCTGGCGCTCGGCACCAGCCCGGTGAGCCTGAAGGAGATGGTCGCGGCCTACGGCACGATCGCCAACGGCGGCGACTACATCGAGCCGGTCTTCGTCACCCGCATCGAGGACCGCAGCGGCCGCGTGCTCGAGGAATTCGCCCCGGCCGAGCCCGAAGCGGCGCTGCCGCCGAAGGTCGCCTACGCGCTGCTCGACGTCATGCGCGGCGTCGTCGACCGCGGCACCGGCGCCGCCATCCGCAGCCGCTTCGGCATCCGCGCCGACGTCGCCGGTAAGACCGGCACCACGCAGGACAACGCCGACGGCTGGTTCATCCTGATGCACCCGCAGCTCGTCGCCGGCGCCTGGGTCGGCTTCAACGACAGCCGCGTCACGCTGCGTAGCGACTACTGGGGCCAGGGCGCGCGCAGCGCGCTGCCCATCGTCGGCGACGTCTTCCAGCAATCACTGCGCGCCCGCGCCATCGACCCGCGCGCCCGCTTCGTCGAACGCGAGGAAACAGGCGTCTTCGGCAAGCTCCGCGACTGGTTCGCGCGCACCTTCTTCGCCCCCGAAGCGGCACCCGTTTCAACGCCGGAACCCGCACCGCGCCGCGCGCCGGCGCCCACGCCGCCGGTCGAAATCACGCTGCCAGAAGAAGACGCGCCCGCAGCGGACGCCCTGCCGACAGGGGACGCCCCCGAGCCGGCCGCCGCCCCCGACGACGCGGCGCTCGGGTCCGTGCCCTGGAATTCGAACACGCCGTAGAACGCCACGGCGCGCTGGCGGACCGGGCGTTGTGACCGGGCGTTGTGACCGGGCATTGCGGCCGGGCATTGCGGCCGGAAAACGCCGTCCGGCAAACGGCGCGCCACGCAGGCCGCCGCGCCGGAAGCTCAGGCCGCCGCCGCGCCGCGTTTGCCGGCGCCTGCCGACAGATGCCGAACCAACTCGCGCGCGGGCAGCGGCAGCGCGTCGAGTTGCCGCACGCAAAGCAGCAGCTGCCGCGTCGCCCAGGCGTCGGTGAAGCGGATCGCGCGGATGCCCGGCGTTCCGCGAAAGCGCTGCGCGGCGCGCTCCGGCACGATGCCGAAGCCGACGCCGTGCGCGACCATCCGGCAGACGCCGTCGAAGGTCCGCATGCGGGCGCGGAAAGACAGCGCCTGCCCGGCCAGCAGCGCCTGCGCATCGACATGCGCCTGCATCGGGCTGCCCTCGCTGAGGCCGATGAAATCGTGCCGCACGACCTCCTGAAACGCGATACGCCGCTGCGCGGCCAGGGGGTGCGCGCGCGGAACCGCGAGGACGAGGCGGTCGGTGGCGAAGGGAAAGGTCTGCAGGGCGCCGTGCGCCACCGCGTCCGAAACGATGCCGACGTCGGCGAGGCCGCCGGAGACCGCCTTCACGGTTTCCGCGCTCAGGCGCTCCTTGATGTTCACGCTGACCAGCGGCCGCTCGGCGAGGAAGGCGCCGAGCACGTCCGGCAGGAACTCGGTCAGCGCGACGGTGTTGGCCCACAGGCGGATGTGCGCCTTGACGCCCGTCGCGTGCTCGCCCAGTTCGCCCTGCATCTGCTCGACCTGCCGCAGCACCAGGCGCGCGTGATGGGCCAGCGTGTCGCCGGCCGGCGTCGATTCGACGCCGCGCCGGCCGCGTTCGAGCAGAGGCAGGCCGACGGTCTCTTCCATGCCGCGGATGCGGGCGCTCGCCGACGGCAGCGAAAGATTGGCCTGCGCCGCGCCGTGCGTGATGCTCCCCGTTTCGAGGATGCTCAGGAAAAGGCGGAGGTCGGTCAGATCGAAGCGCATGGCGGCAATATTAACAGCCGGTCAGCCTTCGGAAAAGGCTAAGGCTGCATACGAAAAATGCGCATTGTGCAGCATTCACACCACCGCATAATGGGCGCCCGACTACGCAAAAAGACCGCCGATGACCGACATCTCCGCCCTCCCCCTCCTCGCAATCGCGCTCACCTTCTTCGTCGCAGGCATCGTCAAGGGAGTGACCGGGATGGGCCTGCCGACGGTGGCGATGGGCCTGCTCGGCACCATGATGCCGCCCGTCGCCGCAGCCTCGCTGCTCATCCTGCCCTCGTTCGTGACCAACGTCTGGCAACTGCTGGGCGGCCCCGGCCTGCGCGATCTCCTGAGCCGCCTGTACCCGATGCTGCTCGGCATCGTCGCCGGCACGCTCGGCGGCGCCTGGATGCTGAGCCGCGACACCGGAGGCTGGACCGTCGCGGGACTGGGCGCCGTGCTGACGCTCTACGCGCTGTCCGGCCTGCTGGCCTGGCAGTTCTCCGTCCCGCCCCGCCTGGAACGGCCGCTGGCGCCCGCCGTCGGCATCCTGACCGGCCTGCTGACCGGCGGCACCGGCGTTTTCGTGATGCCGGCCGTGCCGTACATCCAGGCGCTCCGCCTGAAACGGGAAGAACTCGTCCAGGCGCTCGGCCTCTCGTTCACCGTCTCGACCGTCGCCCTCGGACTCGGGCTGGCGCGCGTCGGCGCCCTGCGGATCGACGACCTCGGCCCCTCCCTGTACGCTCTCGCGCCGGCGCTGCTCGGCATGTGGGCCGGGCAGAAAATACGCCGGCTCGCCAGTCCCGCGGCCTTTCGCCGGGGCTTCTTCGGCTGCCTGCTGCTGCTCGGCCTGGAACTGTTGCGGCGCCAGCTGCCTTGAGCGCCCCGCGCGCAAACACCGCACCGCCCGATGGCTGCCTCCCGGAAAAGAGAAACGCCGCACGAACCGTACGGGCCGGGTGCGTTGAACGAGCGCTACGGGCGCATCGAGCAGATCGACCGCAAGATCGCCCGGATCATGCGCGGACTGCTTCTGCTCGCGGGACTCCTGCTGGTCGCAGCGGCAGCCGGTTTGTATTTCTAGGCGGCCAGCCACGGTACGCGCCGACTCGGGCGGCAAGGCCGCGCAGCGGAAGCGACGCGTCCGAAAACAAGCGCCGCCGGCCGGCCCGTATTCCGTCGACGAAGAGATGAAAAATCCGTCGATGAAAATCGATCGACCATTGCGGCAGAAACCCATCCAGTCCTGTCTCGTCGATTCCGAGCGATCTCGGAAGCCAGGCTCGTTTGTACTTCAGCACTGCACGCATTCGTGTAGAACCTGGATTCCCGCGACCTCGTCCCCTGGCTTGCGGAAAGCGTCTATCTAACCGCGATCAGACCGCGCAGCGCCTCAGCGTGACTTCCGTAACGGGTTGCCGGTCATAGCTCCAGAAGCGCTCTGAAACGCGCTCGTCGATTACGACGAACCCAAGACGAAGGAATATCTCGACATTTCCCGTCTCCTTGATTGTTGCAATTTCCAGGAAAGGAAGCTCAGCGCTCGCCGCGAGCGAGGCGCAATGGGCCAGCAGGTCGGTCGCTACGCCGCACCGCCGATGCGTCGGAGCGACCGCAATGCCCTGCACATAAAGGGCCGCAACGCGGCCGACGCACTCGGCAACGCCGGCGATTGTGCCGGCGTCATCCACGGCAACAATCCGCGATGAGCGATGCCGGCTTTGAAAGACGCTCCCGGCATCCGTCCCCGCGTCCGGCTTCGGAGCATAAATCATCCGAAGCTCATGGGTGCATGAGGAGACGATGAGACCGACTGGTTCGGTGTCGATGGCGGCGAATGCGCGGACGATACCCATGAGAGAAAAGGCCCTTCAGCGCCCGCTCGCCAGCTGTTCGACGAGAAAATTGATGAAGGCGCGGCCTCTGGCGGGCAGGTTCTGCTTGCTCGGGTAATAGACGTACAGATCGGCGCTGGGCAGCGCGAAATCCGGCAGGACGCGGCGCAGGCGGCCGCTTTCGAGGTACTTGGCGAGGTCCCATTCCGAGCGGATGACGATGCCCTGCCCGTCCAGCGCCCAGCCGAGGACGATGTCGCCGTCGTTGCTCGACAAGGCGCCATGCACCTTGACGATTTCCGTGCGCCCATCGAGCAGGAAGCGCCAGACGCCGTAGGCATCGTCGTTCTGCCGATGCACGATGCAGCGGTGGTTCGCCAGGTCATTCAGCGTCGTCGGCGCGCCGTGCTTTTCCAGATAGGCCGGCGAGGCGCACATGAAGCGCCGGTTGGACATGATCCGGCGGGCGTTGATCCGGTTGTCCGGCAGTTCGCCGAAGCGGATCGCCAGATCGAAGCCGGCGTCGATCAGATCGATCGGGCGATCCGTCACTTCCAGCTGAACTTCCACCTCGGGAAAACGGGCGGCGAAGGTCGAGACGAGCGGCGCGATGACGGTGCGCCCGAAGCCGAGCGGCGCATTGACGCGCAGCAGGCCGCGCGGCGCCTGGCGGCCGGCGGAAACGATCTCGTCCATCTCGCGCAGATCGGCGAGCAGGCGCGAGGCGTGCTGCAGGTAGAGCTCGCCCTCGCTGGTCAGGCTGATCTTGCGCGTACTCCGGTTCAGCAACCGGACGCCCATGCGCTTTTCCATCGCGGCGAGGCGCATCGACGCCGCCGGCGGCGTGATATCGAGCGCGCGCGCGGCCGCCGACAGGCTGCCGAGGCGCGTCAGGAGAACGAAGAATTCGAGTTCGGAGAAGCTGGCGGTTTTCAAGAAAACTTAATAATGAAGTCAGTCGGGGGTGAAACACGGCGCGGCTCGCCGGCCTTAATCTCGCGGCACTGGCATCGAACCGCCGGCTTCGTACCTTACAGGAGACGCACGCATGAGAATAGTTGAAATCCGCGAGAAAACCGTAGCGATCAGCTCGCCCATCCGCAACGCCTACATCGACTTCAGCAAGATGACGCTGAGCCTCGTCGCCGTGATCACCGACGTGATCCGCGACGGCAAGCCGGTGGTCGGCTACGGCTTCAACTCCAACGGCCGCTACGGCCAGGGCACCCTGATGCGCGAGCGCTTCATCCCGCGCATTCTGGAAGCCGATCCCGACAGCCTGCTCGACGCCGGCGGCAAGAATCTCGACCCGCACAAGGTCTGGGACCGCATGTTCATCAACGAAAAGCCGGGCGGCCACGGCGAGCGCTCGGTCGCCATCGGGACGATCGACATGGCGATCTGGGACGCGGTCGCCAAGATCGAAGGCGTTCCGCTCTTCCAACTGCTCGCCGAACGCTACGGCACCGGCCGCGCCGATCCGAAAGTCTTCGTCTATGCCGCCGGCGGCTACTACTACCCGGGGCAGGACCACGGCAAGCTCAAGGACGAGATGAGGAGCTACATCGACCGCGGCTACACGGTGGTCAAGAAGAAGATCGGCGGCGCCTCGCTCGACGAGGACCTGCGCCGCATCGACTCGATCCTCTCCGTGCTGCAGGACGGCCAGAAGCTGGCGGTCGACGCCAACGGCCGCTTCGACCTCGACACCGCCATCCGGTACGCCAAGGCGCTCTCGCAGTACGACCTGTTCTGGTACGAGGAGGCGGGCGACCCGCTCGACTTCGAACTGCAGGCCACGCTGCGCAACTACTACGACAAGCCGATGGCGACCGGGGAAAACCTGTTCTCGATGCAGGACGCGCGCAACCTGATCCGCTACGGCGGCATGCGCGCCGACCGCGACTGGCTGCAGTTCGACTGCGCGCTGAGCTACGGCCTCGTCGAGTATCTGCGCACGCTCGACATGCTCAGGCAGCACGGCTGGTCGGCCAGCCGCTGCATCCCGCACGGCGGCCACCAGATGTCGCTGAACATCGCGGCCGGCCTCGGCCTCGGCGGCAACGAATCCTACCCGGACCTGTTCCAGCCCTACGGCGGCTTCCCCGACGGCGTGAAAGTCGAGAACGGCTACGTCACGCTGCCGGAACTGCCCGGCATCGGCTTCGAAGGGAAATCGGACCTGATCTGCGAAATGCGGAAGCTGTCCGCCTGATCCACTCGAGCGCGCCACCTTTTCGAAGCGGCCGCACCGCCTTTTGAACGAAGGCGGTGCGGCTTTTTCATCACCGCCGCCGAGGCCCGGCGGCGCTGAGGCGCAGCGGGCGCCCCGGACTCCCGCCGGAAAACCTCAGCCGAGCACCGCCCGCCAGGCATCGAGCTTGCGTTCGAAAGCGAGCGTGTAGGCCGGGCTGGTCGAGGGCAGAACGAGGGTGGCGTAGCCTTGCGCGGCGAACAGGCGCTCGAACTTCGCCGAAGTCTTGCCGTTGAAGCAGACGCGGCGCAGGCGCGGCAAGTCCGCTGCAAGGCGCGAGAAATCGTTGGGCTCGGCGGACTGGATCGCCGAATCGAGCGCGCCTTCGCGCGCGCAGCGGCGGTAGACGTCCCAGACGCCGATGCGGTGGGCGAGCAGGCGCCGTTGTTTGGTCGCGTAGTCGTAGTCGGCAAAGGCTTCGCCGGTCAGCGCGCCGAGCAGGCGCCAGAACTGGTTCTGGCGGTGCGCGTAGTACTGCTGTGCGGCGAGCGAGGCGGGCGACGGGAAGCTGCCGAGGATCAGCGTTTCGACGCCGGCGTCGAGGATGGGCGGCAGACCCGTGAGGAGGTCCGGGGCGTCGGCGCCGGGGTCGTGTCCGGCGGCGCCGGTTGCGGTGTCGGTCATACGCTTTCCGGTTACGGCCCGCAGGCCGGAAATGCGACGGGCGCAAGGAAGCCGTGCAGCCTTCCTTGCGCCCGCCCCGCCCGGCGGAATGCCGGGCGTTTGTCCTGCTCGCCGGCGGAGTCGCTGGACGGCAGCCTTGCTCGCCGGCGCAGCGCGCCGGGCAAGCGTTCTTACTTGCCGGCCGAGAGCGCCAGCATCAGGTCGTTGATGCGCTTGACGAAGCCGGCCGGGTCTTCCAGCGAGCCGCCTTCGGCCAGCGTGGCCTGTTCGAGCAGCAGGTTGGCCCAGTCGTCGAAACGGGTTTCCTCGTACTTCAGGCGCTGCACGGCCGGGTGGTTCGGGTTGATCTCCAGGATCGGCTTGCTGCTCGGCGCCTGCTGGCCGGCGGCCTTGAGGATGCGCGCCAGGTTGCCCGAAACGTCGTGCTCGTCGGCGACGAGGCAGGACGGCGAATCGGTCAGGCGGTGCGTGACGCGCACGTCCTTCACCTTCTCGCCGAGCGCGGTCTTCACCTTGTCGAGCAGTTCCTTGTATTCGTCGGCGGCCTTCTCGGCTTCCTTCTTCTCGGCTTCGTCCTCGAGCTTGCCGAGGTCGAGGCCGCCCTTGGCGACCGACTGCAGGGGCTTGCCGTCGAACTCGGTGAGGTTGCCGGTGACCCATTCGTCGACGCGGTCGGAGAGCAGCAGCACTTCGATGCCCTTCTTGCGGAAGATTTCGAGGTGCGGGCTGTTCCTGGCGGCGGTGAAGGTCTCGGCGGTGACGTAGTAGATCTTCTCCTGGCCGTCCTTCATGCGCGCCACGTAGTCGGCGAGCGAGACGGTCTCGTCCGGCGTGTCGGCGTGCGTCGAGGCGAAGCGCAGCAGCTTGGCGATGCGCTCCTTGTTGGCGAAGTCCTCGCCGGTGCCTTCCTTGAGCACCTTGCCGAACTCCTTCCAGAAGCCGGCGTACTTTTCCTTCTCGGCGGCGTCGTCGCTGTCGGCCAGGCTTTCGAGCATGCCCAGCACCTTCTTGACGCAGCCGCCGCGGATCGTTTCGATGTCGCGCGATTCCTGCAGGATCTCGCGCGAGACGTTGAGCGGCAGGTTGTTCGAGTCGACGATGCCGCGCACGAAGCGCAGGTAGAGCGGCATCAGCTGCTCGGCGTCGTCCATGATGAAGACGCGGCGCACGTAGAGCTTGACGCCGTGGCGGGCGTTGCGGTCGAAGAGGTCGAAGGGCGCGCGCTGCGGGATGTAGAGCAGCTGCGTGTACTCCTGCTTGCCCTCGACCTTGGCGTGCACGTAGGCGAGCGGGTCCTCGAAGTCGTGCGCGACGTGCTTGTAGAACTCCTTGTACTGCTCGTCGGTGATTTCCGACTTGGGGCGCGCCCACAGGGCGGATGCCTGGTTGACCGTCTCGTCCTCGTCGGTCTGCACCTGCTCCTTCTTCTCCTCGTCCCACTTCTCGGCCTTCATCAGGATCGGCAGCGTGATGTGGTCGGAGTACTTGCGCACGATCTGCTTGAGCTTCCAGCTCGACAGGAACTCGTCCTCGCCTTCGCGCAGGTGCAGGACGATGTCGGTGCCGCGCGTCGCCTTCTCGACCATCTCGACCGAGAACTCGCCCTCGCCCGCCGACTCCCAGCGCACCGCCTGCCCGGCTTCCAGCCCGGCGCGGCGCGACGTCACGGTGACCTTGTCTGCGACGATGTACGAGGAGTAGAAGCCGACGCCGAACTGGCCGATCAGATGCGCGTCCTTGGCCTGGTCGCCGGTCAGCGCCGAGAAGAACTCGCGCGTGCCGGACTTGGCGATGGTGCCGAGGTGCTCGACCGCTTCGTCACGCGAGAGGCCGATGCCGTTGTCGGAGATGGTCAGCGTGCGCGCTTCCTTGTCGAAGGACAGGCGGATCTTCAACTCCGAATCGTCGCCGTAGAGCGCGCCGTTGTTCAGCGCCTCGAAGCGCAGCTTGTCGCAGGCGTCGGAGGCGTTGGAGATCAGCTCGCGCAGGAAGATTTCCTTGTTGCTGTACAGCGAATGGATCATCAGGTGCAGCAGCTGCTTTACTTCTGCCTGAAAACCGAGGGTTTCCTTGTTGGCTCCCATTGAAGACTCCGTGAAAGACGTTGGTTTGGACTGGACGCGTACGAGCCGGCCTGCACTGGCATCCGGCAACGGAAAAGCAGGTGGGGGCGAAGCGGCGCATTTCAAGCCCTGCCCGCGCACCGCGCGGAAGCCCCGGCGCGGGCCGCTTCGGCGGATTCGCCCGCCTCAGTTGAACTCGACGCGGTTGCGGCCGCCGTGCTTGGCGACGTAGAGGGCGTCGTCGGCGCGCGCCAGCAGCCGGTCGAGCGTGTCGCTGCCCTGGCAGACGCTGACGCCGAGGCTGACCGTGAAGCGGATCGTGGCGCCGGCAAACTCGAAGCTGGCGGCCTCGACCGCCGCGCGCAGACGCTCGGCGACCTGCAGCGCGGCGTCGCGCCCGGTTTCCGGCAGCAGGATGGTGAACTCCTCGCCGCCGATGCGGCCGACCAGATCGACCGTCCGCGTCGTCTCGCCGAGGATGCGCGCGAAAAGGCGCAGCGCTTCGTCGCCGGCCGCGTGGCCGTGCTGGTCGTTGATGCGCTTGAAGTGGTCGAGGTCGGCCATCAGGACGGCGGCAGGGTGGCCGAAACGTTCGCTGCGGCGCAGCTCGGCCTCGGCGCTGTCCATGAAGTAGGCGCGGTTGCGCAGGCCGGTGAGCTGGTCGGTGGTCGCCAGCCGGCGCAGTTCGGAAATCTGCTGCCAGCGCTCGACGGCGATCGACGCCAGGCGGGCGGCGTGGCCGATGACGCTCAGTTCGCGCTGCACCGGATGGCGCGGCTGGCGATAGTAGATGGCGAAGGTGCCGAGCACCTTGCGCGCGGACGACAGGAAGGGCGTGGACCAGCAGGCGCGCAGCCCGTGCGTTTCGGCCAGCGCGCGGAAACCGGACCACAGCGGGCTGGCCGCGATGTCGTCGACGATCACCTGCTCGCCGCGATGCGCCGCCGTGCCGCAGGAGCCGACCGCCTCGCCGATGGCGATGCCGTCGAGCACGCGCGAGTAGGCGAGCGGCAGGTGCGGCGCGGCGCCGTGCAGCAGATGCCGGCCCTCCGCATCGAGCAGCAGGACCGAACAGAGGGCGCCCGGCAGGTGCGATTCGATCTGCCGGCAGAGCGTGTCGAGGACGACCGGCAGCTCGTCGCCGGCGGCGATCAGTTCGAGCACGTGGTGGCTGCTGACCATCAGGGCGTCGGCGCGCTTCCAGTCGGTGACGTCCATCGCGGCGCCGATCAGCAGCGGTTGCCCGTCGACCTCGACGAGGCATTTCTCGGAGAGCAGGATGCGGCCGTCGTCCAGCTGCTCCTCGCGGACCAGGGTTTCCTTGCCGCTCCGCACGCGCGCGTCGTCGGCACTGACACGCGCCGCGAGCTCCGCGGGGAACAGCTCGGCGGCGGCGCGCCCGAGCACTTCGCCGAGCGGGCGGCCGAGGCGCTGCGCCATCGTTTCGTTGGCGACGATCATCCGCCCCGCCTCGTCCTTGACGAAGACGCTGATCGGCAGGGCGTTGAGGATGGCGTCGGTGAGACTGGCCTGGCGCGCGAACTCCTGCTGCGTCACCTTGAGCTTCTGCGTCTGCTGTTCGAGCTGTGCGAGCAGGTCGTGCACGTACTCGTGCTCGACGTTGTCGAGGATGTCGCGGAAGGAAAGCAGGCCGATCAGCGCGTCCGCTTCATCGACGACGCCGAGGTGGCGGATGCGGTTCTGGGCGAACAGGTCGCGCGCCTGGAACAGCGTCGCGTCGCACCGGATCGTCTGCAGCGGAAAGCTCGCGATGTCGCCGGCCAGCACGCCGACGCGGCGCGCGCCGAGCGCGCCGATCACATCGCTCGGCGTGATGATGCCGAGCGCGCTCCCGCGCGTCACGACGAGCGCGTCCTGGTGCCGCTCGACCATCAGCTCGCGCAGGCGGGCAAAGCTCGTATCGTCGGCGATGCACAGAGGCGGCGCGTGGACCGCCGAGGCGACCTGGCGCGCATGCAGGAAAAAGGCGACGCCCTGGTGGCGCACGACGTCGGTCTGCGAAATCATGCCGACGTGGCGCCCGTCGGCGCCGGTGACCAGCAGGTGGCGCACCCGCTCCTGGCGGAAGCGCCGGCTGGCCTCGCCGAGCGAAGTCCGCTCGGGGATCGTCCGGACCGGCGCTTTCATGAACAGCGAGATCGGCCGTTCGAGATCGCCGGGCGTGTGCCAGACGCCGCTCAGCGCGTCGCTCTCCGTCCAGATGCCGAGCGGCGCGCCGTTCTCGACGATCAGGATGGAGCCGCAGCGGGCATCGCGCATGCGCGCCGCGGCCTCGCCGATCGGCGTCGCCGGCGCGCACTCGAGCAGGTCGCGCTGCATGAAATCGCCCACCGGACGGTCGATGCTCATGCTTCGATGCTCCGGTATTCGACCGCCAGCACGTCGACCTCGCGCCAGCCGGCCGGGCTCTGAAAGCGCACCGTGTCGCCCTCGCGCGCCTTGAGCAGCGCACGCGCCAGCGGCGACACCCAGCTGATGCGGCCGCGCGCGATGTCGGTCTCGTCGACGCCGACGATCTGGTAGGTCTGTTCCTCGCCCTGCTCGTCGCCGATCGTCACGGTCGCGCCGAAGAAGACCTGGTCGGCGCTCTCCTGGCGGGTCGGATCGACCACCTGCGCGATGTCCAGGCGCTTGGTCAGGAAACGGATGCGGCGGTCGATTTCGCGCAGGCGCTTCTTGCCGTAGATGTAGTCGCCGTTCTCCGAACGGTCCCCGTTCGACGCCGCCCAGGCGACGATCTCGACGACGTGCGGGCGCTCGGTGCGCAGCAGGTGATCGAGTTCCGCCTTCAGCCGGGCATGGCCGCCGGGCGTGATGTAGTTGTGCGTGCCTTGCGGCAGCTTGAGCGCGGGCTGGAGGTCCTCGTCGCCATCGCTGTCGTCGCTGTCGCCGTCGGCTTCGCGGGTAAATGCCTTGCTCATGGGGTCAGGCTAACAAAAGATGCGATCCGGAAGTTTATCCCAGATCAAATGCCGCACGCCGCCGGCAGGCGGATTGGCGGCCGAAGCGGCCGGTTCAGCGGCCGGCGACGCGGCGGAAGAAGGCGCGCCGGGAGGAATCCGGACGCGGTTCCGGCCCGCCGCGCTCGCCGGCCGCTTCAGCCACGCTGGCCGCTCCGATCGCTCCGCCCGCAAGCGGCGTGGCGCCTTCGCCCGGCGTTGCCGGCAAGGCCGGCACGGCCTCCGCGCCAGCGGAGGATTCGCCGGCCGGCGGCGGCGCCAGCAGCACCTCGAGCGCCGCCAGCGCGGCGCCGCGCGCCGCGTCCTGCGTCGCGAACTGGCCGACCGGAGCGAACAGCGGGCAATAGCGGTAGGCGGGAATTTCGCGTTCGGCGTCGGCCGCCGCGTCGTGATCGGCGATGAACTCCAGCGTGCCGACCGGGAAAGCGACCTTGCAGCGCTCGCCGGACGGCAGCTCGGACCACAGCGTGCCGCCCCCCGGGAGGATGAAGAGATTGAGGAACCACGGCGTGATCAGCGCGCCCACCCAGTCGCCCTGCCAGCGCCGGAAACCGAGCGCCTCGACGGCGAGCGCCGGATTGACGAAAGGCAGATCGCACATCCCGGCCGCCCAGATGCGGCGGTACATTGCTTCGAGGCGTTGGCTCGGATCGTCCGCGATGGCCGCGGCCGGCGGCGGCAGCGGCGGACGGAAGGCGGGAACGCGCAGGCGCTGGTTCATGCGCCGTCCGCGCCGAACGCCGCCAACCCGGCCCGGACGCTCACGCGCCGCGCTCGTGGAAGGCCGGGCCGAGGTCGGCGAAATGCGCCGCCGCGTCGTAATCGCCGGCCAGCGATGCCGAGAGCGCGGCGAGCGCGTCCTCGATCAGCGCGCGCTCGGCGTCGTCGAGCACCTCCTTGGCGAGGCCGAGCGAGGCCAGTATCCAGGTGCCGACCGGCTGCGCGCCGAGCAGCATCATGTTCACGCGCTCGCGCCGCACGCCCTCGCCCTGCGGGCGCTCGACGATGGCGAAATCGCCCGCCGCATCCTCCCAGGCGACCACGCGCAGCGGAATCGACAGGCACATCAGGCGGCCTGCGCCGTCCGCGCGCCCGCTTGCAGCGCGGCCTGAGCGCCCGCCCCGGCGGCGGCGCGCGGTACGAGCGCGACGCCCTGCGCCGCGAGCTCGTCAGCGACCATGCGCATCAGTTCCGGCAGCCGCGCCTCGACCTCGGGCGTCAGCGCCATGCCGGTCTCCAGCGAGACCGGCTGGATGCCGAGGATGGCCGTGTATTTCGGCGCCTTGCCGATCAGTTCGAGCGTCGCCAGCACGTCGGACAGGCCGACCTGATGCGGCGACAGCTTGGTCTTGAAGAACACCGGCACAGCGTCGCCGGCGAGGCGGACCGGCGTGCCCGGCGCCTTGTGGGCGCGCACGGCGTCGACCAAGATCAGGACATCGAGGTCCTCCAGATCTTCGAGCATCTCCATGCCGCAGGTGCCGCCGTCGAGCAGCGCCACCTCGGGCGGCACGACGTAGGCCTGCGGCAGGCGCTCGACGACGCGCACGCCTACGCCTTCGTCGGAGAGCAGGAGGTTGCCGACGCCGAGGACGACGATGCGCTTGGCGGCGTCCATCACGCCGCCTTGACCTTCACGACCTCGTTGTTCTCCTCGTCGACGATATGCACGGCGCAGGCGAGACAGGGGTCGAAGGAGTGCACGGTGCGCAGCACTTCGAGCGGCTGGTCGGGGACCGCCACGGGGGTGTCGAGCAGGCAGGCCTCGTAGGCGCCCGGTTCGTCCTTCTCGTTGCGCGGCGCGGCGTTCCAGGTGGTCGGCACGACGCACTGGTAGTTCTTGATCTTGCCGTCGTCGATCACGACCCAATGCGAGAGCACGCCGCGCGGCGCTTCGTGGAAGCCGACGCCGGCGATCTCGCCCTTCGGGAAGACCGGCTTGTTGAAGGTCTTGAGGTCGCCCTTGGCCATGTTGGCGAGCAGCAGGTCCCACTGGCGTGCGAGTTCGTCGACCTGCACGGCGGCGGAAACGGCGCGCGCCGCGTGGCGGCCGATCGTCGAGTGCAGCGCATCAAGACCGACCTTGGTCTTGGCGACGGTGGACACCAGATCGAGCGCCTTGGTCGCGTAGGCGATGGTCGGCTCGTGCTTGGCGGCGACCATCGCGGCGACGCGCGGCAGCGGGCCGACCTGCATCGGCTTGCCGTAGAAGGTCGGCGACTTCAGCCAGGAGTATTTGCCGTTGTCCTGGAAGTCGGTGTATTCCGGCTTCGTCTCGCCCTGGTAGGGGTGCAGCGGCCCCTTGCCGCCCTCGTACCACGAGTGCTTGACCGACTCGGCGACGCCGTCGCGGAAGTAGGTGTCGTTGAAGTTGGTGATTTCCTTGAAGGTCGACAGGTCGCCGCCCGCGATGTGGCCGCCGGGCAGCGCGAACTGCGTGCCCTTGCCGTCGAGCGGGATGTCCGGCACCGAGATGTAGTCGACGATGCCGCGCCCGATCTTCGTCCATTCCGGGTAGAAGCCGCCGACCACGGCGACGTCGACGAGGTAGACGTTCTTGACGAAGTCGTTGAGCTTCTCGATCCACTCCTTGACGGCGAGCAGACGTTCGACGGTGAGCACCGACTGCGAATCGATGGCCAGCGCGTTGGCGACGCCGCCGACGGCGACGTTCTGGATGTGCGGCGACTTGGAGCCGAGCACCGCGACGATCTTGCTCGCGTAGCGCTGGATTTCCAGCGCCTGCAGGTAGTGCGCGGTGGCGATCAGGTTCACTTCCGGCGGCAGCTTCATCGCCGGGTGGCCCCAGTAGCCGTTGGTGAAGATGCCGAGCTGGCCGGTGCCGACGAAGCCGGACAGGCGGTCGCGCACCTTGGTGAATTCCGAGGCGCTGTTGCCGGACCAGTTGGAGAGGCTTTCGGCGAGGCTGGAGGCCTTCTTCGGATCGGCCTTCAGGGCGCTCGTCACGTCCACCCAGTCGAGCGCCGAGAGGTGGTAGAAATGGACGATGTGGTCGTGGATGGCGTGCGCGAGGACGATCAGGTTGCGGATGTACTGCGCGTTGACCGGGATTTCGAGCTGCAGCGCGTTTTCGACGGCGCGCACCGAGCAGATCGCATGCACCGTGGTGCAGACGCCGCAGATGCGCTGCGTGATCGCCCATGCGTCGCGCGGATCGCGGCCGACCAGGATGTTCTCGACGCCGCGCCACATCTGGCCCGAGGCCCAGGCCTTCTTGACGCGGCCGGCATCGACTTCGACGTCGACGCGCAGGTGGCCTTCAATGCGGGTGACCGGATCGATCGTGACTCTCTTGGACATTTTCTTTATCTCCTGAATCCCGGATCAAGCGCGGGAAGGTTGCACTTCGCGCGGCAGGACCGGGAAGCGGCGGGTGATGATGATGTAGCCGAGCACCTCGATGGCGAACATGCCGATCGTGACGAGCAGCTCGGGGACCGACGGGAAGTAGTTCCAGCCCGGTCCGGTGTCGTAGCCGATGAGGAAGCCGTTCAGGCGCAGGAAGACGCCGCCCAGCATCAGTGCGACGCCGGCCAGGAACAGGCGGGCCGGGTTGCGGCGCGCGCCGGCGCTGCCGACGATCAGGAAAGGGGCGACGAAGAGCGCGTTCTCGATCCAGAATGCCAGTGCCACGACGGTCGGCTTGAAGGCTTCGCCGAGCGCGCCGCGCCAGACGAGGTCGCCGAAGCGCACGACGAGGTAGAAGGCGAGGAAGCCGAGCATCACCCGGGCCAGCGGCTGCAGCAGATGCGTCTCGATAGAGCGCCGATAGGCCGACGCGGCGACGCAGGACTCGAAGAGGACGACGCCGTAGCCGATGCTGATCGCGGTGAGCAGGAAGAGCAGCGGCAGCAGCTGCGTCTGCCACAGCGGGTTGATCTGCACGCCCATCACGACGAGCAGCGTGCCGAGCGACGACTGGTGCATCATCGGCAGCACGGTGCCGAGCGCGACGAGGAAGAACAGCACCTTGTTGAGCTTCTTCTTGGCGCCCGCCATGCCGAACTTCTCGAAGAAGGTCGGCGAGAACTCCAGCCACATGACGACGATGTAGGCCGAGATGCACAGCGCGACTTCGAACATCACCGAGTTCGGGTTGGCGTAGCCGGGCCAGAAGATGTGCCAGAAATTCCACCAGCGGCCGAGGTCGAAGATGACGCCGACGCCGGCCAGCGTGTAGCCGAACAGGCTGGCGAGCAGCGCCGGACGGACCAGCGGGTGATATTCGCCCTTGTTGAAGATGTACACCAGCATGGCGACCGAGAAGCCGCCGCAGGCGAAGGCCGAGCCGATCACCACGTCGACGACGACCCAGATGCCCCACGGGTAGCCGTCGTTGAGGTTGGTCACGGCGCCGAGGCCGAAGACGAAACGCACGATCAGGATGGCGGCCATGACGGCGACGAGGACGCCGCTGACCAGCGTCGCCGCGTTCGTCAGGCTGCCGCCGACGGGCGCCGGAGCGCCGTGCTGGACGGGCGCGGCGGATGAATTTTGCCTGCTCATGGTCACTCCTCCCCCTTGCGGGCGGCGCCCGTCTTGTCGTCCGCGCCGCCTTCGTCATCGTCGTGATGCACGTTGCGCTTGGCGACGAAGGTCAGCGCGCCGAGCACGGCGAGCGGCATCAGCATGCCGCCGTAGAGCGTGTGCTGGATCGTCTCCGAATGCGCGGCGGCCGCTTCCGGCGGCAGATTGGGCATCCCGACCTTCTCGAAATCGACGCCCGAGAGCTTGAGCACCTGCGTGCCGCCGTATTCGGTTTCGCCATAGACGTGCTGCTTGTAGTTGCCGACGTAGGCCTCGTAGCTCTGATCCGCCCCGCCCAGCTTGCCGCGCGGGAAGGTGGCCACGCTGCCCGGCTTGAGCGCCAGGCGGCGCTTGGCTTCGGCGAGCAGGTCCTCGGTGCGCCCGTAGAGCGTCGCGCCGGTCGGGCAGACCTCGGCGCAGGCCGAGTAGTGGCCGTCCTTGGTGCGGTGGCGGCACAGCTCGCACTTGCCGATCTTTCCGGTCGGCGAGTCGTACTGGTACTTCGGGATACCGAACGGGCACGCGGCGACGCAGTAGCGGCAGCCGATGCAGGCGTCGGCGTTGTATTCGACGACGCCGGTCTGCGGGTTCTTGGTCATCGCCGAGACCGGGCAGGCCGAGACGCACGACGGATCGGCGCAGTGCATGCACGAGGTCTTCATGAAGGCGTAGCCGTTCTCCTCGGCGTCCTTCGTCTGCATCGTGCCGTTGCGGTACATCTTGATCAGATTGAAGGTGTAGCCGCTGGTGTCGAGCGGCGTGTCCCACAATTTGTCGACGGTCGAAAACTCGGCCGGATTCTCGTTGGCCTGCTTGCACGCGGCGACGCAGGCCTTGCAGCCGACGCACAGCGTCGCGTCGTAGAGCAGGCCGAGCGCCTCGGGCGGCCGCTGCAGCGTCTCGCGCGCCTCGGCGCGCTGGCCGGTCGCGGCGACGGCGGCGACGCCGCCGGCCGCCGCGCAGCCCTTCAGGAAGCGGCGCCGGGAGTTCCCGGCCGGCCGCGCTTCGCGAGCGTTATCGGCCATCTCACACCCCTGCTTTCTCGCTGGAACGCGCGCGCTCCTTCTCGCGTTCGGCCTCCTCGGCCTGATGCGAGAGGCCGAGGTTCTTCGCCACCATCGCGCCCGCGCCGGCCGCCGCCCCGGCGACCGCGGCGAGCACGGCGGCCGAACCGAGCGTCGCGCCGGTGCCCTTCTCCTCGACGATGCGCGGATACTGCAACGGCGGTTCGATGTTCTTCAGCTTGGCGACCATGTGGATCGGCTTCTGGAAGCCGACGCCCTCCTCGGTGCAGCCGATGCACGGGTGGCCGCAACCGACCGGCCAGGTGCCGCCGCCGGCGTCGCCGAAGAGCACGGTCGGACAGTTGGCGTAGGTTTCCGGCCCCTTGCAGCCGAGCTTGTACAGGCAGTAGCCCTTGCGGTGCCCTTCGTCGCCGAAGTCCATGGCGAAGCGCCCGGCGTCGAAGTGCGCGCGGCGTTCGCAGTTCTCATGCACGAGGCGCGAGTAGGCGAACTTCGGACGGCCGAGTTCGTCGACCGGCGGCAGGCTGCCGAAGGTCAGGAAGTGCACCACCGTCGACAGGAAGTTGTAGGGGTTCGGCGGGCAGCCGGGGATGGTCACGACCGGCTTGCCGAGCACCTTGGAAACGCCCGTGGCGCCGGTCGGATTGGGATCGGTCGAAGGCATGCCGCCCCAGCTCGCGCAGGAGCCGATGGCGATCACCGCCGCCGCGTCGGCGGCGCATTCGTTGAGCAGTTCGATCGCCGTCTTGCCGCCGATCTTGCAGTAGATGCCGCCGTCGCGCGTCGGGATGGCGCCCTCGACGACCAGCAGGTACTGCCCCTTGTTCGCCTTCATCGCCGCGTGCCGTGCCGCCTCGACCTGATGGCCGGCGGCGGCGAACAGCGTCTCGTGGTAGTCGAGCGAGATGACGTCGAGGATCAGCTTTTCCAGCGTCGGGTGTTCCGCGCGCAGGATCGACTCGGTGCAGCCGGTGCATTCCTGGAAATGCAGCCAGATCACCGACGGCCGCTTCTTGGCGGCCACCGCGCCGGCCATCGCCGCCTCGGCGCCCTGCGGCAGCCCGAGCGTCGCCGACATCGCCGCGCAGAATTGCAGGAACTCGCGCCGCGACATGCCGAGACGCCGGCTCGCTGCGGCAATGCTTTCGTCCTCTTCCAGTTTCAACAGACTGGTATCAGCCATTTTCCCCTCCTCTCTCTTGTCGCCCGGCATCCGGCCGGGAGGTTTACGCGGTCACGCGGCGAGGCGTGCGCGCACAGTCGGGGAGAGGCTTAACAAGAAACGTGCCAGAAGAAAAAAGCCTTGCGAATCATCGCATCCGGCGAAGCGGCGAGAAACGAAGAGGAAAGACGCTTGGCAGCAAAAAAGGGAAGTGGAAAGCTGCTTTCCAGTGCATCGATCGCTCCGGCGGCGAAAATGAAAACGGCGCGGCCTCGAAGGACCGCGCCGCCCGCGCTGCCGCCAGCGTCGTTCAGTAGCCGATGTTGAAGCCGGCCACGTCCACGCGGATGGTGTCGCGCCCCAGCGCGAGGGCGGTGTAGCGGGCGAATTGCTTGGCCCAGTCCTTGCCGTCCACGAAGCGCTGCTCGCCGCCGTAGCGGGCGACGTTGAGGATTTTGTCGATGATCAGGACCTTGCCCATCGGATTGCTCGGCTCGCACTCCAGATCGGTGAACTCCTTGTCGAACCAGCGGCGCGCCTCTTCGGCGGAGCCTCCGGCCAGTTCGGAATCGGAGAACTTGTATTCATATTCTTTCTCCTTACCGAACGAAACGATGACGTGATAAAGCATCTGCCCCCTCCAACGGATTTACAAAGTTTACCAAGCGATACGGATTCAGCCCCTATTCTATTCGTTATTGCGCGCGATGCAGCAAGTCTCGAACAGCGGCGGGCGGATTTTCGCCGCCGAACCACGGCGCCATTGCGATACAGGAAAACGGCGGCGCAGCGCCGGTGCGGCGTTGTTTTTTACCCCGGCCCCGCCTACCATAAGCCCCGGCTTGCCCCGCCGGGCACCGACTCTGGGGATTTTCCGATGACGCTGACCGAAACAGAAATAGCCGACATCCGTGCGCGCCTGAACGAAATGCAGGTCGAACATCGCGATCTCGATCTGGTGATCGATCATCTGTCGCTGGTTCCGCCGCCGGATCAACTGCTCGTCCGCCGCCTCAAGAAGCGCAAGCTGCAACTCAAGGACCGCATCGCCCAACTCGAACAGATGCTGGTGCCGGACATCCCGGCCTGAGCGCCGAAACAGGGAAAACAGGGAAAGCGGGACCGGCGCCCCGCCGGGGCGCCGCATGGACACGAGCGCCGCGCCGCAGGCCGCGCGGGCCTGCGGCACGGCGCTTGCGGAATCAGAGGATGAAGCGGCCGAGGTACCAGAAGAGCGCGGCGACCAGCGCGCTGAACGGAATCGTCAGGATCCACGCCCAGACGATGGTGCCGGCAATGCCCCAGCGCACGGCCGAGAGCTTCTGCGTGGCGCCGACGCCGACGATGGCGCCGGTGATGGTGTGCGTGGTCGACACCGGAATGCCGAGCGCGGTGGCCAGGAAGAGCGTGATGGCCCCCCCCGTCTGCGCGCAGAAGCCGCCGACCGGACGCAGCTTGGTGATCTTCTGCCCCATCAGCTTGATGATGCGCCAGCCGCCGAAGGCGGTGCCCAGACCGATCGCCGCGTAGCAGGAAATCACCACCCAGGTCGGAATCGGCGCGTCGCTCTGCGTCATGCCGGCGGCGATCAGCAGCATCCAGATGATGCCGATCGTCTTCTGCGCGTCGTTGCCGCCGTGGCCGAGGGCATAGGCCGACGCCGAGACGAGCTGCAGGCGGCGCGACCAGTTGTCGACGCGGCGCGGCGTGCTGCGGCTGAATATCCACGAGACGAGGATCATCATCAGCGTCCCGAGCGCCATGCCGAGCAGCGGCGAGATGAAGATGAAGGCGACCACCTTGAGGACGCCCGAGGCGACCAGCGAGCCGGGGCCGGCCTTGGCCAGCGCGGCGCCGATCAGGCCGCCGATCAGGGCGTGCGAGGACGAGGAGGGAATGCCGTAGTACCAGGTGATGACGTTCCAGGCGATGGCACCGACCAGCGCGCCGAAGACGACGTAGTGGTCGATGATCGAAGGATCGATGGTGCCCTTGCCGACCGTCGCCGCGACCTTGAGCTGGAAGACGAAAATGGCGACCACGTTGAAGAAGGCCGCCATCATCACCGCCGTATGCGGTTTGAGCACGCGCGTCGAAACGACGGTGGCGATCGCGTTCGCCGCGTCGTGGAAGCCGTTCATGAAATCGAACGCAAGCGCCAGGACGACGAGAAAGATCACGACGCCGAGGCCGATGTTCACAGTTTCCATGATCCGCGCCGATCAGGAGTTTTCGAGAACGATGCCTTCGATGATGTTCGCCACATCCTCGCAGCGATCGGTCACCGTTTCGAGCAACTCGTAGATGGCCTTGAACTTGATCAGTTGGCGGACATCGGGTTCGTCGCGGAAGAGTTTCGACATGGCGCCGCGCATGACGCGGTCGGCGTCGGATTCGAGGCGGTCGATTTCCTGGCAGGTCTTGAGGATGGCCGCCGCGTTGTCCATCGTGTGCAGCAGGCTGACGGCGGAACGCACGCGGTCGCAGCAGGAGCAAACGATCTCGGCGAGATTGATCGCCTCGGGGGTGGCGCGCTTGATGTCGTAGAGGGTCACGGTCTGCGCGGCATCCTGGATCAGGTCGAGGATGTCGTCGAGACGGGTGATCAGCTGGTGGATCTCGTCGCGGTCGAGCGGCGTGATGAAAGTCTTGTGCAGCAGGGCGATCGTTTCGTGGGTGATCTTGTCGGCGCGGTTCTCGACGATGTCGATCGTCTCGCAGTGCCGCGCCGCCTCGTCATCCGATTTGCCGAGGACCGACATGAGTTCGACCAGCGTTTTGCCGCCCAGCACGACCTGTTCGGCGTGGGCGTTGAAGAGGTCGAAGAACTTGCCCTCCTGGGGCATAAAACGTGCAAACATGGATTGTTTCAATCTTGTGACGACGGGCGGCATTCTATCACCCGGCGGGTTTTTCACATTGCACACAGGTCAAGAAAAGCGGATCGGCGCTGTCGCGCCCGTCGGCGCCCCACGGCATCAGGGCGCACGCCAACGGCATGGCCCGCGCCCGCCCTTTCTCAGTAGATGCCGACCTTGCGCTGCTCGGCGCGCACGTAGGCGGTGATGTGCGCCACGTCGTCCGGCGTCACCTGCGGCACCGGCGCCATGTCGCCGAACTTCCAGTGGTGGGCGCGCACGCCGTTCTTCGCGGCGAGCTGGAAGGCCGGGTCGCCGTGGTGCGAAGGTTCGTAGATGCGGTGCAGGAGCGGCGGCCCCTTGTCCGAGCCTTTCAGGTCGGCGCCGTGGCACGACGCGCAGTTCCTGTCGAACAGCGCCTTGCCGCTCGCCGGGTTGGGCATCAGCCCGGGACTCGGCTTGGGCACCTGCCAGTTCTGCGCCTGCACGCCGGTGCCAAAGAACGCCAGCACTCCGACCAGCAGCCATTGCCTATGTTTTTTTTGCATCGTTGCTTCCTTTTTCGTTGTGTTCATGTTGGTGGCCGTGCCCGAACAAATGCAGCAAGGGGCAGAGCAGAAGGAGCAGGTAAACCCACCCTCCGGCGAGGTGGTCCCAGTGTTCCCGGACGATATAGAAGAGCAGGACGACGGCCAGCATGGCCGCCGCTGCCGGCCATGGCGATTTCCGCCCCGCGCCCGGCGGCGGCGGATTGGACTCTCGGTTCATCGTTTCCCCCCGCGTTCTCCGCCCGCTCCCGGGGGCGGCGCCGAACAGCAGGCGCCCGGTCTGGCCGCGGCGTGCGCCCGCGCGTTCTCCCGGCGCCAGGCGCGGAAGGCCCGGCGCCAGACGGCGGCGCGGCGTGCCAAATCGGCAAAAGCAGTCCGCATGTTAGATATCGCCGGCATCATGCCGTGCTCCCTCAGTCCTCGATCCCGCGCTGCAGGCGCCACTGCTTGACCAGCGCGTAGATCGCCGGGATCACCGCGAGGGTGAGGACCGTCGAGGAAATCATGCCGCCGACCATCGGCGCGGCAATCCGGCTCATAACCTCGGAGCCGGTGCCGGTGCCCCACATGATGGGCAGCAGGCCGGCCATGATGGCGACGACGGTCATCATCTTTGGGCGCACGCGCTCGACGGCGCCTTCCATCACCGCGTCGTACAGGTCGCCGACCGTCGGCGTCGCGCCGGCGGCGCGGCGCTTCGCCTTCAGTTCCGCCCAGGCGTGATCGAGGTAGATCAGCATGACGACGCCGGTTTCGGCGGCGACGCCGGCCAGCGCGATGAAACCGACCGCGACCGCAACCGACAGGTTGTAGCCGAGCACCCACATCAGCCAGACGCCGCCGACCAGTGCGAAGGGCACCGAGAGCATGACGATCAGCGTTTCCGTGATGCGCCGGAAGTTGAGGTAGAGAAGCAGGAAGATGATCAGCAGCGTGAGCGGGATGACCACCTTCATCTTCTCGATGGCGCGCTCCATGAACTCGAACTGGCCGCTCCACGCGACGTAGTAGCCGGGCGGGAAGGCGATCTGGCGCGCCACCGCCTGCTTGGCCTCGGCGACGTAGCCGCCGATGTCGCGGTCGCGGATGTCGACGTAGATGTAGGCGGAGAGCAGCGCGTTCTCGGTGCGGATGGCCGGCGCGCCCTTGGCGATCTCGACGCGCGCGACCTGCCCGAGCGGCACCATGGCGCCGTCGGCGGTCGGCACCAGCACCTCGCGCGCGATCTGCTGCGCGTCGGCGCGCAGTTCGCGCGGATAGCGCACGCTGACGTTGTAGCGCTCGCGCCCCTCGACCGTCGTCGTCACCGCCTCGCCGCCGAGCGCGCTGCCGATCGTGTCCTGCAGGTCGCCGACGGCGAGGCCGTAGCGCGCGAGCTGCGCGCGGTCCGGCTCGATGTTCAGGTAGAAGCCGCCGGTGATGCGCTCGGCGAAGGCCGAGCTGGTGCCGGGAACGGCTTTCACCACCGTCTCGATTTCCTTGGCCAGCCTCTCCATCTCGTCGAGGTTCTTGCCGAACACCTTGATCCCGATCGGCGTGCGGATGCCGGTCGACAGCATGTCGGTGCGCGCCTTGATCGGCATCGTCCACGCGTTCGACACGCCGGGGAACTGCATCGCCTTGTCGAGCTCGGCGATCAGCTTGTCGGTCGTCATGCCCGGACGCCACTCGGATTCGGGCTTGAGGTTGATCACCGTCTCGAACATCTCGGTCGGCGCCGGGTCGGTCGCGGTGTTGGCGCGCCCGGCCTTGCCGAACACCGAGGCGACCTCGGGAAAGCTCTTGATGATCCGGTTCTGCGTCTGCATCAGCTCGGCGGCCTTGGTGATCGACATGCCGGGCAACGAGGCGGGCATGTAGAGCAGAGAGCCTTCGTTGAGCGTCGGCATGAATTCGGAGCCGAGGCGGGACGCCGGGTAGAGCGAGGCGGCCATGACCAGCAGGGCGAGCACGATGGTCGTCTTTTTCCAGCGCATGACGGCGGCGATGACCGGCCGGTAAAGCCAGATGAGGAAGCGATTCACCGGGTTCTTCGCCTCCGGCATGATCTTGCCGCGGATGAACAGCAGCATCAGCACCGGCACCAGCGTCACCGATAGCATCGCCGCGCCGCCCATGGCGAAGGTCTTGGTCCAGGCGAGCGGCGAGAACATCCGGCCTTCCTGCGATTCGAGCGTGAACACGGGCAGGAAGGAGACGGTGATGATCAGCAGCGAGAAGAAGAGCGCCGGGCCGACTTCCTTGCACGCCGCGATCATCGCCTCGGCGCGCGCCGCCCGGCCGTGCTCCGGCGGCAGGCGTTCGAGGTGCTTGTGCGCGTTCTCGATCATGACGATCGCCGCGTCGACCATGGCGCCGATGGCGATGGCGATGCCGCCCAGGCTCATCAGGTTGGAGTTCATGCCGAGCGCGCGCATGGCGATGAAGGCGATCAGCACGCCGACCGGCAGCATCAGGATGGCGACCAGCGCCGAGCGCACGTGCAGCAGGAAGACGATGCACACCAGCGCGACGATCAGGCTTTCCTCGAGCAGCGTGGTTTTCAGCGTCTCGATGGCGCGGTGGATCAGGTCGGAGCGGTCGTAGACCGTTTCGACCGTCACCCCCGCCGGCAGGCCGGGCGCGATCTCTTCGACCTTGCTCTTCAGGTTGTGGATGACCTCGAGCGCGTTCTGGCCGTAGCGTGCCATGGCGATGCCGGCCACCACCTCGCCCTCGCCGTTCAGTTCGGTGAGGCCGCGCCGCTCGTCGGGCACCAGCTCGACGCGGGCGACGTCGCGGATCAGCACTGGCGTGCCGCCGGCGCTTTTCACGACCAGCTGCTCGATGTCGCCGATGCCGCGCAGATAGCCCTTGCCGCGCACCATGTATTCGGTTTCGGCCATTTCGACGACACGCCCGCCGACGTCGCGGTTGGAGTCGCGGATCGCCTGCCCGATCTTCGTCAGCGGGATGCCGTAGGCGCGCAGCTTCACCGGATCGACGGTGACCTGATAGGTCTGCACGAAGCCGCCGACCGACGCCACTTCGGCGACGCCGTGCGCCTTGGTCAGCTGGTAGCGCACGAACCAGTCCTGGATCGAGCGCAGTTCGGCCAGCGTCTTGTCCCTGGCCAGCAGCGCGTACTGGTAGACCCAGCCGACGCCGGTGGCGTCCGGCCCGATCTGCGGCACGACGCCCTTGGGCATGCGGCCGGCTGCGGAGTTGAGATATTCGAGCACGCGCGAGCGCGCCCAGTAGATGTCGGTATTGTCCTCGAAGATGATGTAGACGAAGGACGCGCCGAAGAAGGAGAAGCCGCGCACCACCTTCGACTTCGGCACCGAGAGCATGGCTGTGGTGAGCGGATAGGTCACCTGGTCCTCGACCACCTGCGGCGCCTGGCCGGGGTATTCGGTATAGACGATGACCTGCACGTCGGAGAGGTCGGGCAGCGCGTCGATCGGCGTGCGCAGCACGGCGTAGATGCCGGCGACGACGACGAACAGGGTGGCGAGCAGGACGAGGAAGCGGTTCCGGCCCGACCATTCGATGATTCTGGAAAGCATGCAGATTCCCCGTCAGTGGCCGGCGTGCGAATGGGCGGCAGCGGCTCCTGCGCCCGCCGCGCGTTGCCCGGCGCCGCCCGGCGCCGGCTGCACGCCGGTGATCACCCACTCGCCGGGCTGCCGCTCGACGAACTCGAAAGCCACGCGGGCACCCGGACGCAGCTTGTCGAGCAGGGCCGCGTTGGCGACGACGAACTCCATGGTCATCGCCGGCCATTTGAGGCTGGCGACCGGGCCGTGCGTCACGCTGACCGCGCCGGCCGCGGCATCGACGCCGTCCACCGTGCCTTCCGCGCCATGCACGGCGGCGGAAGACTTCGCCGGTGCGCCGGAAGAAGCCGTCGGGGTAGCCTCAGTGAAGCTGCCGAGCGCCGCCTTCAGATTGCTTTCGGCGTCGATCAGGAAGTTGGCGGCGACCACCACCTCGTCGCCCTCGCGCACGCCGTCGAGCACCTCTATGTGGCTGTCGCTGCGTGCGCCGAGACGGACGGCGCGCGGCGCGAAGCGCCCGGCGCCGGTCTGCACGAGGACGACCTGGCGCGTGCCGCTGTCGATCACCGCCGACACGGGAACGGACACCACCGGCGCGGCACCGCCCACCGGCAGCTCGACCTGCGCGAACATCGCCGGCTTGAGCAGCAGGCCGGGGTTGGCGAGTTCGATGCGCACCTGCACGCTGCGCGTCTCGGCCTTCAGCGTCGGGTAGACGTAGCCGACCCTGCCCTCGAACACCTTGTCCGGATAGGCGTTGATGCGCACGCGCGCGGCGGCGCCCGTCCTGACGAGGCCGATGTCCTGCTCGAAGACGTCGGCGAGCACCCACACCGACGACAGGTCGGCGATCTGATAGAGCGCCTCGCCGGGCGCGAAGCGCATGCCCTGCACGGCCTTCTTCTCGGTCACGATGCCGGCCACCGGCGAACGGAAGGTGAGCGTCCGCGTCGTCTCGCCGGAACGCGCCAGCGCCTTCACCTGCGCCTCGGAAATATCCCAGTTGCGCAGGCGCAGCAGGCTGGATTCGGCGAGCTGGCGCATCCCCGCCTGCGCCGCGCCGCCGGCGTCCTTGAGCGATTCGACGCCCTGCTGCGCGATCGCGTACTCACGCTGCGCCGACACCAGTTCCGGGCTGTAGACCTCGAACAGCGCCTGTCCCTTGCCGACCGGCTGGCCGGTGACGTTCGCGTGCAGGCGTTCGACGTAGCCCTCGAACTTGGGCGCGATCGCGTACAGGCGGCGTTCGTCCGGCTCGATGCGGCCGGAGACCTGCAGGACCTTGTCGAGCGGGCGGCGCTGCGCGCGCTCGGTGCGCACGCCGAGCTTCTGGACCTTCTCGGTGCTGATGCGGACCTGGCCGGCCGGAGCAGCCCCGCCGCCCTCCTCGTCGTCCTCGCCTTCATAGACCGCGATGTAGTCCATCCCCATCGGGTCCTTTTTCGGCACCGGCGAGGTGTCGGGCAGGCCCATCGGATTGCGGTAATAAAGGAGTTTGCGCTCCGGTTTGGCGCCCGCCGCCGGGGCGGCTGCGCTGTCCGGCGCGGTCGCGGCCCGTTGCGCGGCATCCGTTCCCTGGCGTCCCAGCCAGTAGCCGCTGCCGGCGCCCAGCGCCACCAGTACGGCGACAGCCACGACGGCGGCGACGGCGACTTTCCCGCCCTGCTCTCTTGCACTCGGCGTCATGGCACACAACTTCATGGCACGTAGCGTCATTGCGCGCGGATTCGCTGCGCTCATAGTTCTTCTCCGATGATTCTTTCGATTTCCGCAAGACGCGCCTGCGCTTCGGCCTGCGCCTTGAGTTGGGTTTGCCGCGCCTGGCGGATCTGGCGCTGGGCGTCGAGCAGCGTGGCGAAGTCGACCTTGCCGTTTTCGTAGCTGGCGAGCGCCGAGCGGAAGGTCAGCTCGGCCTGCGGCAGCAGGCTGCCGCTCGCCAGTTCCTCGCCGCGCCGCGCCGCCTCGATGCCGGACAGGTTCTCGGCAAGCTCGCCGAGCACCTGATTGGCCATCGCCTCGCTGCGCGCCCGGGCGGCTGCCAGCATGGCTTCCGCCTCGCGCTCCTGCGCGCGGCGCGAGCCCTGCTGCAGCGGGATGTTCATTTCGACCATCAGCTCCCATTCGCGCACCGCGCTCTGGTACTGGATCGGCGAGATGCCGAAGGTGAAGTCGGGGTAGCGGTTCTTGTAGGCCAGTTCGCGACTCTTCTCGGCCGACTGGATGCGCGTCGTTTCGGCGAACAGGCGCGGGTTGCGCGCGCGCATGCGCTCCTCCAGCGCGACGTAGTCGAGGCGAGCCGGCGGCGGCAGCGGGCGCAGGCGGTCGGGCGCGGCGAGCGGCGCCAGCGCCGGCCGTCCGAGCAGCGCGTTGAGCCGCGCCTGCAGCTGGCGGCGCTCGTTTTCCAGGGCGAGCAGCTCGTTGCGCAGACCGGTCTGTTCGACCTGCGCGCGGATCACGTCCTGCTGCGCCGCCAGCCCGCCGGCGTAGCGCACCTGCGCGGTCTTCTCCAGGCGCTGCAGCAGGTCGAGAATCTCCTGCGTCAGCCGCTCGTTGCGCTGCACGGTGTAGAGCTGCGCGTGCGCCGCCTTGATGCGCGCCGCCAGCTCGGCCCAGGTGCCGTGCGCCCGGCCGCGCGCGCTCTGCGCTTCGAGGTCGGCGATCTCGCGCTTGAGGTCGCGCTTGCCGTACCACGGCAGGTCCTGCATCAGCAGGTACTTGGTGCTGCCGACGCGGGTCGGCGAGAGCGTCGCGTTCTGCTCGCCCATCCGGGTGAGGTCGCGCAGCTCGGTGCGCAACTTCGGGTCCGGCAACGCACCGGCCGGCTCGACGCGCTCGGCGGCGGCCTCCGCCTCGTAGCGGCTGACGGCGTAATCGGGGTTGCGCTCGCGGGCGATCGCCAGCAGGCTCTCGACGCTCGCGCCCGGCGTGTTTTCCTGCGCCTGCAGCGCGAAGCACCAGGCGCTGGCGAGCGCGGCGAGCAGCAGCGCCCGGCGGTGAAGAAACGGTTTCATGCGGATTTCCCTTCCCGGCCGGCGCCGCCGGGCACGCGGCCCGCCGGATGCCGGCGCAGTCTCACAGCGTCTCGATGCGGACCAGCGTCATGGCGCCGTCGATCTGGTCGGCGGCGAAGCGGATCTTCTGCCCGTCCTTCAGGCGATCGATCCACGCCGCCTCCTTGACGCGGAAAGTCATGGTCATCGCCGGCATGCCGTTGGGCAGCGGCCCGTGCGACACGGTGACCTTGCCGCCGGCCTTGTCCACCTTCTTGACCAGGCCTTCGATCAGCGGCGCCTCGGCATTCGCCGCCGGCTTCGCGGCGTGGCCGCCGTGCGTTCCGTGATCGGCGGCCGCGGCCGTGCCGGCGGCGGCGCCGGCGATCAAGGCGGCGGCAAGGAAGAACGGAGCAAACAAGGATTGCGGACGGGACAAACGGTGCGGGTGCTTCATGGCGGGACTCCTGTCGGTTCGATTGGCAAGCAGTCTGGTCGAGCCCCCCCAACGGGAAGCTGACCGAAAAATTACAATTCGGTTATCTGCGGGATGGGCTTCGATACGCGCCGATGCGGCTCAATGCGCGTGGGCACCCGCCTTGTGCGGATGCGCGTGGGCCGCATGCGCTTCCTGCCCCGCCTGCGCTTCGTTCGATTCGCGCCGCCCGGCCTGCTCGGCGGCGGGCGCGGCAAGGCCGGCGTGGGAATGCCCGGGACTCGCCGCGACCAGCCGGCGATAGTCGTCGGCGGACAGCCCGGGCAGCGCCTTCAGGAAGGCCGCCAGGTCCCAGATCGCCTGATCGTCCATGCCGCCGCGCCCCCAGGCCGGCATGCCAGTGGCCTGGATGCCGTGCCTGACGATCCAGAAGCGGCGAGCGTCTTCCCGCGCCCCGCCTTCGCCGGCGCGCCCATCCGGCTGTGCGAGGTTCGGCGGCACCGGGGACAGGCCCCGGCGGATTTCGGAATCGTCGGCGCCGGGAACGAGATGGCAGTTCGCGCACATGGCGTCGTAGTTGCCGGCGCCCCGGCGGATTCGCCCGGCGTCGGCAAGATCGGCGGGCGGCACGATGCCGGCGGCACTGCGCGCGATGGCGCGTTCGCGCGCCCACCCGATCAGGCGATGCACGGCCGGGGCATGCGGCGCGTCGGCCGCCACGTCGAACACCCCCGCGTGAAGGAGGCCGCCGGCCGCGAGCGCGCCGAGGACGAAAGTCGCGAACACGCCGAGGAGGAAATTTTTCATGGAACGCGTCGCACGGAGGATGTCGGAGCCCCGATTTTCCGGCGCGCGGCATAACCGGAGACTGACCCCGGGATTACATTTCCGTTATCTTCGCAACGGGAACGCCGCGCCGACGCAAAATGCCGGCAGGCGCACGCCGCAAAATTCACGCACACGCACGACGAAAGAACGAAGGAACGATGAAGATCCTGGTGGTGGAAGACGAAGCGAAGACCGGCGACTACCTGCGGCAGGGGCTGGCGGAGGCCGGCTTCGTCGTCGATCTGGCGCGCAACGGAACCGACGGCCTGCACCTCGCGCTGAGCGAGCGGGACGCCGGCTACGACCTGCTGATCCTCGACGTGATGCTGCCCGGCCTCGACGGCTGGCAGGTGCTGCAGGGCGTGCGCCAGGCGGGGCACGAGGAGCCGGTGCTCTTCCTGACCGCGCGCGACCACGTAGACGACCGCGTGCACGGACTTGAAATGGGCGCCGACGACTACCTCGTGAAGCCCTTCGTCTTCTCCGAGCTGCTGGCCCGCGTGCGCTCGCTGCTGCGCCGTGGCAGCAAGAGCCGGGACGCGGAATTCCTGCGCGCCGCCGATCTCGAACTCGACCTGCTGCGCCGGCGCGTGACCCGTTCGGGCCGGCGCATCGATCTGACGGCCAAGGAGTTCGCGCTGCTCGAACTGCTCCTGCGCCGCCAAGGCGAGGTACTGCCACGCTCGCTGATCGCCTCGCAGGTGTGGGACATGAACTTCGACAGCGACACCAACGTGATCGAAGTCGCGGTGCGCCGCCTGCGCGCCAAGGTCGACGACGCCTTCGAGCCGAAGCTGATCCGCACCGTGCGCGGCATGGGCTACGTGCTCGAAGCCGGCGAAGGCGCGGCGGGCGTCCCGGACAGGGGCGCCTGATGGCGCACCGCTCGATCACCTTCCAGATCACCCTGCTGTTCGCCGCCGCCTCGACGGCGGTGCTCCTGCTGCTCGGCTTCCTGATCGGCGCCTCGGTCGAGGCGCACTTCGAGGAACAGGACATGGACGTGCTGAACGGCAAGCTGCAGCTCGTGCGCAAAGTACTCGGCGACGCGCGCGGCGCGGCCGACCTCGACGCCGTCCCGGCGCAGCTCGACGACATCCTGTACGGCCACGACGGGCTGGCGCTGATGGTCGTCGCGCCCGACGGCGCGCTGCTCTACGCCAGCGTCGGCGCGGCCTTTCCGTCGGCCATGCTGGAAGCGCCCGCCGCCGCGACGCCGCTCCCCGCCCCGGCGCCGCGCCCCCGCACATGGACGACGGCGGACGGGCAGCCCCTGCGCGGCATCGTTGCGCCGGCCGCGACCGGCATTCCGCAGGCGCCGCCGGCGCGCGTCGCGCTCGCGCTCGACACCTCGCATCACGCGCACTTCATGGAGTCGTTCCGCACCACGCTGTGGTCGGTCGTCGTCGTCGCCGCCCTGCTCACCGGCTTCCTCGGCTGGGCCGCCGCGCGCCGCGGCCTGGCGCCGCTGCGCGCGATCCGCCAGGGCGCGGCGGGCGTCACCGCGCAGCGCCTCGACTTCCGCCTGGAGACCGCCGCCGTGCCGGCCGAACTGGCGGAACTGGCGGAGACGCTGAACGCGATGCTGACCCGCCTGCAGGATTCCTTCCGCCGCCTCTCCGACTTCTCGTCCGACCTCGCGCACGAGCTGCGCACGCCGCTCAGCAACCTGCTGACGCAGACCCAGGTGACGCTGTCGAAGGCGCGCACGGCCGACGAATACCGCGACATCCTGGCGTCCAACAGCGAAGAACTGGAGCGCCTGGCGCGCACGGTCGCCGACATGCTCTTCCTGGCGAAATCCGACAACGCGCTGATCGTCCCGCACCGCGAGCCGGTCGATCTGGCCGACGAGGTGGAGAAGCTGTTCGAGTTCTACGAAGCGCTCGCCGAGGACAAGGGCATCGCCCTCGCCTGCCGCGGCAACGCCCGCGTGGCGGGCGACCGGCTGATGCTGCGCCGGGCGCTCAACAACCTGCTCTCGAACGCGGTACGCCACACGCCGCCGGGCGGGCGCATCCAGGTCGAGATCGCGGTCGACCGCGCCCTCGACGGCGCATCGCCCGCAACGGCGCGCATCGCAGTGGAAAACACCGGCGCGACGATCCCCGCCGAGCACCTGCCGCGCCTGTTCGACCGTTTCTACCGCGCCGATCTCTCGCGCCACCGCTTCGGCGAAGGCGCCGGGCTCGGGCTGGCGATCACGCGCTCCATCCTGCGCGCCCACGGCGGCGACGCGCAGGTGTTTTCGCAGAACGGCGTCACGCGCTTCGAACTGTCGCTCCCGGACGCTCCCGCCTGAGGCCTTGCCGGCGGCGCCCCGGGCGAACGCCGCCCGGCCCCGCCTATCCGCCCCGCCTTTCCGCCCCGCCTTTCCGCCCCGCCTTTCCGCCCCGCCTACCAGCCCGACTCGCGGATCAGCACGGCGAGCGCGGCGCGCAGGAAATCGCCGAGCAGGGTCTTCGGCGTGCCGTAGACGACGACGTGCCCGCGCTGCACCTTGCCCACCGCGCGCGCCGCCTCCGGATCGGTCACGCGCAGCACGACGCGGTACACCGCGTGCTCGGGCACCAGCTGGCCGCGCCGCTCGCGCACCATCAGCTCGCCGCCGTGGCTGCTCGCCAGGAGCGGATCGGAAAGCTGCCGGGTGGCGTCGCGGTCTACGCTCGCCACCTCCAGCGGCAGGCTGGGCAGACCGCGCGTTTCCGGGAAGAAGCGGCCGCCGTCGCCGGTCGCGACACGCGCCACTTCGCTCTCCGTCAGATAGGTCTCGACCTGCCACTGGCCCGGATCGGTGAGCACCGCCAGCGGCTCCTGCCGGTTGACCCACTCGCCGGGCCGCAGGTCGGCGCGCAGGTCGCGCAGCACGCCGTCGAAGGGCGCGCTCAGCACGTAGCGCTCGCGCTCGCGCCCGGCGCCGGCGTGCTCGCTGTCGGCCGTGCTCAGCTCTTCCTGCGTCACCAGCTGGCGCGCGCGCAGGCTGTCGTCGAAGCCGGCGACCTGCACCTGCCAGCCGAGACGCTCCACGCGCTCGCCCGCCTGCCGCGTGCGGTGCTCGACTTCCGGCGATTCCAGTTCGAGCAGCGGCGTCCCGGCCTTCACGGCGGCGCCCTCGGCGACCGGCAGGGCGAGCACGCGGGCGCCGCCCGGCGCGAACAGCGGATAGTGCCGGGCCGTGCGCAGCACGCCCTGCCCGCTCACCTGGAAATTCCACGGAACCAGCCCGAGCAGCACGCAGGCGACGGCCAGCCACGCCGTGCGGCGCGCGCGCGGGCGCTGGCGGATGACGTCGCGCCGCTTGATCCATTCCGGGTATCCGGATTTTCCGGTGGACGGGAGCCGGTGAAGTAGCGGCCCTGTAATTTCACTCTCCGGATTCTCCGGTGGACGCTCCCATGTTGAGCCGCATGAATGGATGCTGGTTTGTCAGCAAAAGG
>Ga0209934_1000612_pt1 | contig 37824 bp, 46 predicted proteins | sample ThiBiot_750_plan_2_FD_183950 | JGI IMG/M metagenome (GOLD analysis project Ga0209934, IMG submission 183950) | Wastewater bioreactor microbial communities from Cape Town, South Africa - Thiocy_expt_750_plan (SPAdes) | ecosystem: Engineered > Bioreactor > Thiocyanate-remediating >...
CACGGGGCCCTCGGATATTCAGCGCCCACGTGGATGGCGCGATCTTTGACCCAAAGGGACTCGTCAAAGCCAGCATTGTCAGCGTTAGCAAGCAGCGCGAGAATCAACTGGCTGTTCACGGGAATCGTCTGCTTTTTACCGATTGTGTAGGAATCGCATCTTGTTGTGTCGAGATCGGACCGGTGTAGCCCTACACACGCCTGCGTTTTCCGAGATCATCGATCGCATCCTGATGCTTGCCCAGGGTACGCTTCCTTCTGTGCTTAGTCGTGCTTCCTGACAGCCTGCTGTGTTCTAGGTCTCTGAAGATGTTACCGAGGGGTTTCAAGATCGTCCACGAAGGGGTTGTCGATGCAACACGAGGCGATGCGATCCCCATTGGGCGTGTTGCTGAGTGTATGTTCCATGAGCGGAAAGCGACGTTCTCGATCGAACTCGACGAGCACGGCGACGTGCTGTACCACATTCGTGTCAAGGGCCCAATAAGGGAATTGCCGTACGACTTTTGGTGTAGAACACCTAGTGGCGTGGTCAACAAAGCAAAAGGGAAGTTGGTACTTTTCACAGGGGGTCGGTCGGCGAAGTCCTTGTTTGGCCTCCCAAGCGCCGCCGAGTCCGCCCGCACGACAGCGGCGACCGTCAGCGACGATGCGCAGACGAGCGACGACGTAGGCGACGACGCGGTGGACGACGACGCGGTGGACGACGACGCGGTGGACGAGGTAGAGGAGGAGGACCGCCCGGCCGTGACCAAGCCGTGCAGGAAGGGGTATTTGCACCCGGCGGTCTTTGGGCTTCGGGCGGTCGACCATCTCGGTCATTTGCCTTTTCCGCGCAGCGACTGCGCCGCCTCTGTTCTGCATCCGGCGAGGCTGAAGAAGACGTCGTGGCTTCTGATGAGCAGGGCGTTGGTGGAGGAGATTGCGGCGGCGGCTGAAGATGACAAGCTGTCAAAGAGCAGCAGCGACAAGCGCAACCCTGTTATTGCCTCGCGCCTGTCGGCGCAGTTTGGGTGCCGTATCACTGGCAGTGCTGTACACAATCAGCTAGGCGTGCTCTGCGCTGAGACGAAGGAGAGACCCGCTATCGAGACTGTCGCTGACCTGTTGGACAACACCCCGATCGGCGCGCCCCCCGGGAAAGACGAGCGCTATACGACGGCCGTCAACGCATTGCTCGCTTGTTCGCATCAGCAACGCGAAGATGTCATTCGCCACGTATCCGCGCGTTGCCTCGGCGTGGACACTGAGCGCGACACCTTTTACAAGTCACTTTTGCTACTGCCGAGCGCCATCGCTCACGGTCGTGCCGTCGCGGCCACTTTTCCCTCCTTGACGGGTAGCGTCGTCTCGGACGTGTTGGCGTTGGTTGCGTTCGAGCAGTTGCCAGCGCGTAGCGTGTTCACGCACATCGTCGTGGCGGGCTCGCAGATTGGATTGCAGCCGCAATCCACTGTAGTCTACCCCGACTTTGTAAAGGACTTTTTCTCCAGCGTGCGCCTATTCGCGCGCGGGAACGGCTACAACGCGATGCGGGGTCATGACGGACGGACGTTGGCGTCTCTGAACATCCCCGGGATGCCAGGAGAAGCGACGATCTGGGCGCATAACGCCGCAAAGCTTGCGACTGTTCCCGCCATGGCCGAGAGAGGAGTGGACAAGGTGGCCGTCGACGCCGCCGTCAAGGCGGCCGCATCTAATACATATCTCTGTGTCCAGCTTGATGGTCGCACCATTGATCATCGCGGCGCAGGCGACGTTGACCACGGAAGTGCGTTTTTGTTCAATGTTTATATTTATCAATACACGAATATTTTGGTGTCTATCAACTACCATAGCGACATGTACTCATACCAAACGAAACACAGATGCGCAAGTGGGCAAGTCGCCCAAAGTTCGCTACGACGAGCGGCAGGCGGCCGCCAAAAGTGTCCAGGCAGCTACAACTGTAGAGGAGCTTCGCGCCATTGCCCGCCCCGTTCTGCGCGATGTCCTGCTTGACGCCGACCAGCAGCTCGACGGGTTGCAGCAAAACTTGCTGTATTACACCAAGAAGGAAAAAAACGAAAAAAACAGAAGAAAGATTGACGCCACCGCGTCGTCTATTGACCGCGTGAGCGCGCTGATCGAGAGGATGGCGTCGTTGATGAGTGAGGTGGACCGCTTGCCCCCTCCTCAGTTCCGCAGCCCTCGCATCGGCCAGTACATCCTTGGTCTTTCAAAGGATGCGATTAGCCAGCTCGACGATTATTGGTCGTACGTGAGACGATGTCCGGGCAGATGGGAAAAAAAGAGTGAAGGGAAAAGTGAGAGAAAGGCTGGATAGAGAGAGAGAGAAAGAGAAACGCACGCTAACTTTTCCTTTTTTCCTATAGAGTGCGGTCCCGGTCCCAGCAGCACCGTGCGTGGGATCTGGAAAACCTCCTTGGCTTCAACGATGGAAATCCAAAGAGGACGGAGCGCTCGGCGGCCTTCCAGGTGAGGACGATCGAACTGAACCCGACTCTCAAAATCGACCAAAAGATTGTCCACGCCGCTGAGACCATCCCCTTGTTCTCCCGCAGCGCTCTTTCTCTAGCGCAGGATTCGGTGACGGTGTCGCGTCCTGGGGTTGGTCAATGGACCGCCGCTATGCACTATTTCAAAAGCGGCGGCCATGTCTTTGACGTCGAAGTGGAGAGCGCCATCAGCTTGAAGACGTGCGTACGGGTCTGCTTGATTGCGGCGTTTGCGCGGTGTGATTCTGTCTACGTCGCGCACGTAGACGTAGCTTCCCAGAGGCTTGCTTTCGTTGAGGTCCCTGTGTCTGTCGAGCTGCGCACCGCTGTTCTTACTATGCTCCAGACCATATCAGACCCCAATGCGGTCAATACGGAAGCCCGAACTCTGCGATCTTGGCGTCACAAGCGCTGGTCCCCGTCGCACATTCTCCCTCTGCCCATCGGCACACTGGAGTGGAGTGAGATGGACAAGGTAAAGGCCAGCATAGCCGACATTCTCACCGACGCCGCCGAGCTGTTGCGCGTCTCACCCACCGAGATGATCGTGCTCATGGTCGGCGACACGGCGCGCGAGACGACGTCGGAGGTGGGGCTGATGATGTCGGCCAAGGGGAAGGGGGGACAAGCTGTGCGCCGCGCGTTGGAGATCGTGGCCGATGAAGTGCTGCAACGGGCCGGCTCGAGCCGGGATCATCTCCGCGGTGACCCAACCGCCGCGGGCGAAGTCAGTTGGCCCAGAGACTGCACTTTGCCCGCCGAGATTGCAACCGGTGCGTCGCCTCCCGTCGTCAAGGTGCATCCGCTGGCGCATACCGCTGTCGATGGAGAGCACCATCGGTTGCTTTCTCGCGGTGGTGAAGAGGAGGAGGTGCCAACCCTGATGACGGAGATGATCCGGTCAGTAAGGATGGAGGTGAAGGCCGCTCTCCTCGACTCGCCCAAGACAGTCCACGCCATAGAGGCGGCCGCATTGGCCATGGGCGGCGAGTCGTGGAAGGCGGCCATTTCCCAAGCCGCAAGGGACGCCACCGTGACCTCGAACAAGAAGGCGGGCATGTACAAGGCCGCGCTCGACCGCTTCCACGAGCTCTTATTCACGATGAGATGTGAAGATAGGGAGTGGATTTGCCAGGGCGTCCATATGTCCTTTGCCACGAACTTTTATGTACCTCACCCGCGCGACGATCGTATATCGTGGACGTCCATCGACGCAGGGCATCTTATCAAGCGGCTTCGGTCTGCAGCGACTGGCGGTAGTGCGACGACACGGCAGATCACCCCCATGATTTCGCGACCAGTGCTCGATCAGGCGGCCAGTAACGACCCCACGCTTCGCGGCATCCTCAACGGCGCTGACCCCCAGTCGGTCCAGTATGCCATTTATCTTTTTTCGGAGGTTGTCGAGCGGCGCATGGCGGACGCTGGTGCCAAGGAAGAGGCAGAGCTGGTTGCCCTCATTCGCGAGTTTTGGGAAGCCCACGATCGCCGCGGTCTCTCCGCCGAGGAGAGGAGGCGTCGTCTCTTGGCCCTTCGCACATGGCTGCTCTCACAAGTCGACATGAACGATTGGCTGAAGAACGGCGTCCCAGGATACGTTCGAGGCATCCCGATCAACACGTTTGAGGCGCTCATTGCGTCGGCCGAGGCAGTTGTCGCGCTGCAATCCTTTTCTCGTACGCCTAATAGTGTTAACGCGATATGCAAGAAAAACTGACATTGGGACATGACAACTAGCCTTCCTGCATACCCGAGCCCTTGGTTCAGATAATGTGGAATGCCTTTTTTCACTTTTTCAGTCACTTGTCGGGACGCCGACCGCCTCTACTGCGCTGCAGCTTTTCGGCAAGCTCGTCCTCGAGCGACGAAAGGCGGCCGACCCTCACCGCCCCTGGCTCTACAAGCGGCGGAAGGCGGCCAAGTACCTTCACCGCCGCGACGAAGTGCTCCATCGTCGGTCCTTCAACGGCCCCAGCGCCTCTCTCTCTCCCTCAGCCCCCCTTTCCGCGCCTGCGGCTGCCTCTCCCTCGCCTGCTGCTTCCTCTTCCGCTCACCCGCTCCCCGCGCCCGCGCCCGCGCCCGCGCCCGCGCCCACGCCCGCGCCCGCACCCACCGCTGATCCTGCCCCCTCTAGGAGGTCGACCAAGCGCGCTGCCGATCCATCGGCCGCCGATATTCGCCGTCAGCGAACGCAGAAGGGTGATGTGCGTCGACGATTCGAGGGCATGGAATTGAGAAGCAGAGTTCGTGCCCAGGAGGGCGAGCTCGTGACGCCGCGGATGCATAGCAAGCGGCGCAAGATACAGGTGTAAGTATGCGTTTGAAACAATATTTGTGTAGCAGCTCATAGCGTGTAGGCTTGAAAAATAAATATATTGGTCGCTTCAGTAATTATGAATACAATGAATACTAAAGAGGCGCAAAGGGGGTTAAAATAAACAAAAGCCGTATGCCTGCCGTACCAAAAATAATGTTTAAAAGACATGAAATATAGCTGAAAGGTATGTGTGACCAGACCGAGGATGGCTCGGCAGGATGTGCGGGACGGCGGGATCCCACCTTTGAAACTCTACAGGAAAAGATGAGCGCACGACATAGGCACGTCGACCTGTCGCACCAAACATGCCATACGGTATGCTACTCTCATACTGCACCAGAGCGAGAGAGTTCACGGTACGTTGGCGTCGCCTGAACGCGATGTAGAGATGATTGCGGAACAGCATCCAAGATTACCGAACCCATGAAATACTAAAAAACTCACAATCCAACTGCCACCCACCCTTCCGACACCTGAAATTTTTCAAGAATTTACTACTTGTGCATCATTCAAACACGTTAGTACCACGCAAGTGTCCGCCGGCGACGGCCACCGCGCACCATCGAGAATCGCGCGCGGGCACTCGCGCTTGCCGCGCACTTTGCAGAGGGGCGTAATGATACCATCCACGTGGTCTGATCCGTAATGATTCGAATATCCCGTTGCCCCGTGCAGTTCAAAGCCAAAGCAGATGACAAAAGTTTGCACTCTAGTTTGCACCTATCATCATGCCTCCGGTGCGGTATCGCGGATCGTCGCCAGCGAGGCGGTACGTACGCAGCTCACGACTCGAAATATGCTAATGCGATGCTGTTGCAGCGGGCGGTCCCCTAACCGGCGACGTGATCTGCGTGCGTTCAATTTGTTGTGTGTATGTTTCTAGCTAATCCCTTGGTAGAAGGAGCGCACAGTCGTAGCCCGTCGCCCGGTCGTGGGTCGACTGGACGTGCTGGCGGTCGTCGTCGAAGCCCGTCGCCGTACAATAGGAATGGCGCTGCCTCACCGCGTCGTCGTCGCTCCCGCTCGCCGTACGTTTTCATTCCTGTACACCGTTTGGCTGACTGTGCAAGACAGTGTACCGAATCAGGAACCTGCCCAGCAACCAATGCGCGCCCTTCCGGCCGCACCACCGGCATCTTCGCAAATGGCCGCACCACCGGCATTTTCTTTGTTTCCCTTTCCTGTTCGCTTCCCCGTCCCCCCACCCACCCCGATGGCGGCACCGCGGCCGGCAGACCCACAGGATACGTTTGCCGTCTTACAGCGGATCGAGCAGGTGCGACGGTTGAATTCAGTTCAACCTTTTCTTACCCCATCGCAGCAACTCCAACGCAACACAGAGGAGATTGAGCGTCACCGTCAGTTACTCGAGCGACTCGTAGGTCTGCTCTCGAACGCTGCTGCTCCTGCCTCGAGCGCTGCGCCTCCGAGCTTGAAAGAACTCGACCAGCCTCGCGCGCCGTCGCCAGCGACCGAACGGAACCGCAACGACAGGAGTCGCAGCAGGAGTCCCGCGAGGAGCGCCAGTCGGAGTCCTAACCGAAACGCCAGCGGAAACAACAATAGGAGCCGCACCCCGAGCCCGTCGCCCAAAGCGCGTAGCGAGTACAACGACGAGCATGACGAGGACATGGTCGATTATTCGGACGATGTCGATGACGAGCCTAGCGAAAACGAGTCCGCACCTTCAAAGGAAAGTACTACAACTGTCAAGTCGACTGCGGCCGGTGACGACGACGACGGGGACCTGGTCATCTCTTTCAACGATGAAGATGTCATTGTTCCCGCGGCGCAACCAGAGGTGGCCAAGCAGACTGACGCAAAAAGCACGCCTGTCAAGGATAGAAAGAGCAAGAGTAGCAGCACAGCCACAGCAGCCCAGTGTTTGCTATGCGGCAGCTCTGCCCATGGCATGAGCGAGTGCTCGTATGATCACTTTGTGGTCCGATACGCTGCCCGAATGACTAACGAAGCAGCGCCTCCTCTCCGCGGAACGCGCTAGCCGCATCATTTGTACAATATCGATGTTACAAGGTACATTATAATCTTTGTTCCTATACAATCCGCCCATCAAATTTACACAATTAAACTCCGTCCAGCCACTTTTTGTAGTACTCACAGTTGGACGGTCTTACAGGCCCCGTATCCGAGCAGAACTTGAAAAGCTACCATCAAGTCAGAAAAGAGCCGATCGACAGTAGGAATCGTACAGGACAAACGCCACAGGGCGCCTCTGTGAGCCCGTTGGTCATGCTGGATGTGCGCAGGGCTCGGTAGGAACCCGAAGCGAGCATTTCGATTTTCCCATCAAATACGAGCGTTGTGAGGATGGACTCGATATCCTCGCGACTCAGCGGCACTTTGCTGATGCCCGACCTGGCGACCACCTCCACCATTTCATCAATCTTGGGGAACCCTTCGTGCGTGAGGGCAAACACGTCATTGCGATCCCTCGGGATGCTCTGGTTGGATGTGAGAAAGACGGCACGCAAACAAAAAACGCACCTTGGACGCAATGTATTTAAAGCAGTACGTTTGAAGCATGTCAATGAACACAGAGTCAAATTCCTGCTCGCTGTACCACGCACCACCGGTAATATTGCGCGAGGGCTCTATCTCATACAGCATGTACAGTTTCTTATTCTTGCTCTAAATGGCAAACGTGAGCGTCCAAGGCAGGCATCCCACGGCTCCACGTACCTCTACGCTCTTGACGCTCTTGATAATCTTTCTCGACTCGAGGCTTTTGAGTACTTTGGTGATCTGGTTCTGCTGCAGGTTGCTGCGGTTTCTAATGTCGCGAGTCCAGATGCCCTTGTTGTCGGTCTGCTTGATTAAAAGGTAAATGAGCTTCTCGTCCTGGTTCAGGTGTGTCATGCGAGCAGTGTCTTGCGCCTTCGTCTCCTGGTAGGCAATCTGCGAGCCGATTCGCAGGAAGCAGATCAGTCCCTTGCGTGACAGTCCGTTGATGGTGTCGGCTTTATCGGTAAGACTCATCCCCGTGATTTGGTCATCGCCCAACCCCGCGGGATTTCTCCGACACAGTTCAAGAAAAGCGCGCTCATTGGGAGTCAGCGCTGCGTCGCTCGACGACGATGAAGCGCCGGTGGCCCCGCCGCCAGTCGGTCCGCCCGACCCCACCACGTCCATCGCCAACACCTCCATGGCGCAGATGGATTGCAAACTGCAAAATCGTGACGTCACAAATGTTATGACGCAACCTGCAATTCCTGTGCAATTCGGTTACCCGTTGAAGGGACTTTCATCCTTATCGATCGTAATGCGACCAATCCGATAACGATATTGCGACTCGTTTATTTTCATCCAATGGCTGTCACTACGTTCGATTCCTTTTTCCTTTTTAGGAAAGCCCGCCCAACGTGCGCACGTTCGTGTCCGGCAAAGGACTGCCCTGCGCCGCGGTCGTCTTTTCTTCACCGGCTCGCGCACGGAGGGCTCCCGCTGCTCCTCTTCCTTTAGGAGGTTGGTGGTTTCCAGCGGAGGTTTTTTCGGTGCCGTCGCTGTGTCTTCCTTCACCCTTGGTCGGTGGACGCCGGCGCGTGACGTGTCAGCACTTGTGCCCCTTTGACCGGTTGCGTGGGCGCACACGGGTTCCGCGCGCTTTTGCGTAAGAGTTGTTTTCACGCGCGCGATCCCTGGTCGTCGGTGAGCGTTCGAGTCCCTCGCGCGCTGCCTTTCCCTTATTTGTGGGTATTGAAAGGGTCGCTTGTTCCTGCCCGCTCGAATGGATCTTGCGAGCGTAGCGATCGTCGCTGGTGTCGCTGTCCTCGTCCTATCAACGTTTCAGCTTCTCGTTAGGCGCTTCCGGCGGTCAGAGTGCGTTTTGCTTCTCAGCATAACTTGACAGCCCGTTCTGACTTTTTTTTTGTAGGCGTTCGCTCCTTCCGTTCCACGATTCAAAGACATCGTCGTCAGAGGTCAGCAGGTATAAAAGCGGCATGGTGGTGTCGAGATGGAATCCCGTGACTCGGTCAGCCACACCGATTGGTGTGTCGCCGCCGCCCCTGCGTGCGGACACCAACATCGAAAACGAAAATGACTCGAACAGTCGCGCGATCACTGCCGGCAGTGGCAGCATCAGCCCAGGCGTCGATCATTTGATGTCGCCTTTCTTTCCTTCCTTTGACCGGAGTACGCTCTCGAATCTGCTTGTACTTATATACTGACATGTTACTAGAAGATGCAATGGAGCATGCCAATAAGGAGGCTCTCTTGTACATTTGCCGGAAAAAGAGGAATATGGAGATTATGGACTCTGACGTTGCTTCTGGCGCCGGCTGGAGGAGATTCGCAATGATCAATCACCATCTGAAGAGCGTTCAGACTGATCTCTCTCGACTTTCATTGTAGATACATGCTTGTCTTATCAACCGAGCATGCGCTTTTGCATTTGCGAAAGTGACAGACCGCAGATATACATGTCTGCCGTCTCTTTTTGATTGTTTGCATTATTAGGCTCCCCATCGATCATCCATGAATATGTTTTTTAATCGCAGTATTCGACATATGAGGCGTAGAGGCTATACCCTCTACTTACAATCTAGGCATGCTTGTCATGCGTTCCGTGTGCTGCTGGCAGCCATTCTACTATTTTTATCTTTGTATCCGTTGCATTATTGTCTTGTCGAGATCATCATAATATAATCAATTAGTACTATTGAGACATTTGGGTCTTTCCATGATGTGCCGAGCGGCTCGTCAACTGAAGTAGTGAATTACGCAGCGTGTTGGGCTTTTGCTATTGCTTATTTTGCAAGCGAATAGCAAAGCTGGCATGCTGAATTCGTGCTAATCACATGATCTGAATTTGCGCGGGAAAACCTGCCAACGCGCATCCGCTTGTCATGTCACGATGCGGCTGGGGCAACCTGTCCAAGCGACCCTCAACGGGCTCTGCTGAAGGGGGGCTACGTGACGGCGACATTCGCTCGCTTTTTGGGTTTGTTGGGTCGCCTGCTACGGGATCGGCCGACAATACGCAGCTTAGTCCTCGCACGGCGCTCGAAAAGTGTACGTTCAGTCGGGCACGGTCTATGCGTCAAAATTGCGTGGTGTCGCTCTATTTTGTGATTAATTTTAATTTTAATAATTATGAGTACTGTACGGAATACTGGTTTGGCTCACTGTTTTTATGACGTCCAGATTTTGGCTTTTCCCACTTTCGCGGAGATCAAGAGGCTGTCGTGAGAGCGGCAGTTGAAGGCCGTGATGTTTTTGTGCTCCAGCCGACCGGTGCCGGCAAGAGTATTTGTTTTCAGCTTCCTGCGCTCATGGCGCCACCGGGTGCCGTAACGGTGGTAGTATCGCCATTGATCGCGCTGATTGATAACCAAGTCGATGCTCTCAAGCGCAAGGGGATCAAAGCGACCGCATTCAATTCAACACAAACTGATGCCAACGTACGTGGTGTCGGAGTTAGCAATTATCTGTGTGCATTCTTTGCGTATTTTATGTGCATGTCTACTGCTTTTTGTTGTTTTATCTTTTTTTTAATTTGCTGATCGACGACTGTCTGGTAGCGTCAAGCAATCATAGACGACTTGCTGTCGCGGCGACCATCTACCCGCCTACTTTATGTAACACCTGAGCTTATGGCGACGCGCACCTTTAAAGGCGTATTGCGGGCGATGGCGAGGAACGGTAACTTTTCGCGGTTTGTCATTGATGAGGCGCATTGCATCAGCGAGTGGGGCCACGACTTTCGCTCCGCGTATCTCTCCTTGGGCGACGTCCGCCAGGAGCATGCGGGCATTCCCATTATGGCGCTAACGGCGACGGCCACCGCGCGTGTGCAAAGCGAGATTATTTCCATCCTTGGGCTTCGGAAGAACGCCGCCGTGTTCAAGAGCGACTTTGATCGGCCAAACCTCTGCTACTCTGTGCGCTACAAGGACCTCTTGGATAGCCCGCTCGAGGACCTCGCCGTACTCATTAACGAAAGTACGATCTCTTTTGCTTTTTCAATTATGCGCTAACATATGCAGACGATTACGAGTGCGGAATTGTGTATTGTTTCCGGCGCAACGACTGCGACGCCGTAGCCTCCTATCTGCGCGCCAAGGGGATATCCGCGGAAGGCACGAATCAACTTTATATAATTGTTTTCTAATGCATGCTGCGCAGCGTATCATGCGGGGCTGTCTCCACCCGCGCGCGAGGCCGCTCAGTCGAACTGGTCACGGGGCGTGACGCGCGTCGTTGTTGCAACGATCAGCTTTGGCATGGGCGTTGACAAGGAGAATGTTCGCCTCGTGGCGCACTGGTGCATCCCGCAGTCCCTGGAGGGCTACTACCAAGAGAGCGGCCGCGCCGGCCGTGATGGCAATGCCGCCGACTGCGTCCTCTACTACTCGACAGAGGACTATAACTCGCGGCGGCACTTTCTCGGCGTCAACGAGCAGAGGCAAAAGGAAAAACCGTCAATGCGCAACGAGAAAGGTGCCGTGCCTTCTATTTATATTTCAGCTAACACTGTGAGCAGCGGCGATGCAGAGCCTGACTGCAGTTTGCAAGTTTGCCACCGAGGCGTGCTGTCGGCGGACGCACATCCTGACGTACTTGAACGCGGCGTACAATGACGCCGACGCGGACGCGCCTGCACCGGCAGTTTCGTGCCACCGGATGTGTGACGTCTGCAAGGATCCTTCGGGCGTCCGCAAGGTCATCGAGCGCCTTGCCGCGGTCGAGGTCAAGGCGTCGCTGGCAAAGGGCCCGCGCTGGAACGACCCGGCCGACGACCAGCTCTGGGAAAACGCCGGCGACATTGGCAGCGGCTCCGACGACAGCGACAGCGAAGGGCGTGGCGTGCGTAGCCCTTTTGCTTTCTATTGGCCGCTTACGCTCTTGGCGGCCCACAGGGACTCGAGTACTCGGTCATGTCGGGCGGAAGAGGCAAGCGCCGCGGCGACGACGCCGACAACAGGTACAGGGCCAAAAAGTTTAGGAAAAGGGACAACGACGACGACGAAAACCTCCCTCTCTTTGAGCGCGTCTTTGGAAAGACGGCCACGTGGAAGCCGGCTACGTCCGACTCGTCGTCACTTATCAGCCCCGATGCGACGGACCTCATCGACCCGACGTCGACGGCGGTGCTTGACCTCCCGCTGGCGCGGCGGGCAGGCGCCCTCACCCTTTTGCGCGCTGCGCTATCTGAGAACGCCGCAGCGGCCACCGAGCCGGCCACATGGGATGTCCAGGAGGTATCGCGCGAGGTGGAGCATCGATTGTTTTCCAAGTGCAGCACTGCGACAGGCTACAGAACGGCGTCAACGGGCCTCCTGGTCGCCGTCCGCGCCGCTACAAGGGAGAACAGATTGGCTGACGTAATTGGATTGGCGGGGCAGGAGGACGAGGAGGAGCCGAAAGAGGAGCCGAAGGAGGAGCCGGAGCTCCAATCAGCAATCGACGTCGACGACGTCGAGCAAGTAAGCGACGAAGTGGGTACGCTGAGGTCCACGTGGTTGATATTCCTCACACTTTATAGCGCCAATTCAATCGGTCCGCGCTCCGACGCCGCCGCCCGTCCGTGCACCAACGCCGCCGCCCGTCCGCGCCCCAACGCCGCCGCCGGTTGCGAGCCGGTCCCTGTCTGACTACAAAATGCTGGTGGCCACGTGGTGTAGGGATGCGCTTCAGCCGTACTATGCGTCCAAGCGCATTGACCGCGACACCTTCAAGGACATTGCGCGCAGTGCGACGTCGCGCATGATGAGCGACTATGAGGAGGGCGTCACGGGAGACGGCGAGGAGCGCGTTCATCGCCACGTGGTTGCTGAGCTGCAACAGCGCGGCATTCAGCATCCGTAGCGTATTTCGTGTACATTTTTGATATTACTCTGTGACATTAGAATCTCAACTATTAGTTTGTACAGTATAGCCAACTGAAATGCGAATAGAACACGGCTGCATTACAATACATACAATTACAAATTAGGCAAATCTGGCGCGCTTATTCGCATCGTCTTCGGCCATCGCCGGCGGCGGCGTCGACTCTACGTAATTATCGTCGTCGTCGTCATTCTCCTGCTGCTGCTCGCTCACGCCGACCGACGGCCACCGCGCCGACGGCACGCTGCTGACCCCTGTCGCCTGCGTCCTCGTCGCCGCAGTCGTGCCCGTCGCCGTGCTGCTCTCGTCCGCCGCCGTCTCGGGCGTCTGCGTGGCGAGCACGAGCTGCACGTCAAAGGCGCCGCTCATCGCCAAGTCAAATATAATTGGCCTAAAATCTTTTAGAATTTCAAATATGTGAACAAGGCAATACGTACTTTCCCGTCTGCGTAAAGTGTACACCAATAGTTTCGTTTGCGCTGACGCTCTCGCAAAAGGATACAAAGGCGCGCAGCTCGCGCAGGTTAAACGTCAGCTCGCACGGCCGCACGACATCAAACTGCTCGAAGTCACGCGCCATGAGCGACACGCGCGTCTGCATCCCTCTCGCTCCCGACGCTGTGCGCCCGTGAGCACAACGAGAACAGCACAAAGAGGCGTACTGGGATCGAGATGGTTGCACATTGTGAGCCCGCTTTGCTTGACGTCCCACGTAATCTCGTCCAGCCCGCTCGCAAACTTGCCCACCCAGTCGCCGCCGAGCTCCCGCGCCGTCGTGGCTACATGGCAGTCCATGCTGGATTTGTCAAAGACGGGGCGCGCTGTCGCAGTCGCCTCGCAGTTGATCTTTACGGTGCGCTTGACGCCGATCTTGTAATGGAACTGGAGAACAACGCGATGCTGGTCGGGGTAGGAAAAGGATGACGTCGCGGCGGGACTGTCGGGGGCGGTCGACAGGGAAAAGAGCGAAAGGGAAGATGTGTCGAGGCGGCCACGGAAGGCTGACAAAAAGGCCTAGATAATATTCAGCAAACATGGAAGAAAAACAAACATGACACTACTCCAAATGCGCTCAATTTAAACATAAACACACAAAACCACAGCGCCTTCCACTCTTCCTTTCAGCCGTACCTTTACGAGGACGCGGCAGTTTGCGATGGCGCCACTCGGGGTGTCCCGCGAGCGCGCCCTATCGGCCTCGGTCGCCGACATTCGCTCAAAAAAGGAAGGCAGAAAGGTGAACGCCACATATGCGCTTCGTGAGGAGTTTACGCTCGTCAACGTCAACTGCAGGCAGGCATCATGCGGGTCAGGGCGCGAACATGGTGCACGAAAGATCATCGCACCTTGTCTCGATGAAGCTGCATCGTCATCTCTTCTGACATCTTGCCGAGAAACGTCACGGCGCGCGAAAACGCTGTCCACACCCATTAGTTCTAGCAACGAGGGAGGCGCACGCACCCTTCAAATTCGGCCCGGCAATCTCCAGCTCCATCGTCAGCGCCACCCAGCTGTGATGATTCGATTTTCCCGCCAAAAAATCGATTGCAATCCATTTTGGGCTTTTGACCCAATTGAGATTCTCTCAAACAACAAAGTGGGCCGCGCGCCTCGCGATCCACCGAGTAGGCAATACACTTTACAATTTTTGCTGTTCTTTTCTCTATGCGAGTGACACTTTGATACTGTATCTTCAAGCGCGCGTTTATTCTCAAAAGCGATAAAAGACAACACAAACACTCATGCGTTCTTCAAACCTAATCCGACTTCTGCCTCTTCGAGTCCCGGCCACCCTTGCCCATCATTCTCCTCTTGGCCGGGTTGCTCTTATTGCCGCTGTGGCCCTTGCGCCTCTTCGTCTGCTCCTCCGCAACGTGAACGTAATACTTTTCATTCTCCTCGCCGGTGAGCGCGGTGAACGTGGGCTTGACGCCGTTGAACTCGACGCCCTGCTCGGTCAGCGCGGTGGCCGCGCGGCCGGCGCTGCCGGGTGCAGCAAAGCGCACGTAGCCCGACGCGTTGCCGCGCGAGTAGTCGATAAACTGGACGGTGCCGTACTCGCCAAAGAGATCCTTGAGCGACTCGCGCGAGATCGTCTCGCCGGCATTGATGTTTTCAATCTTGACAACAGTGTCCTCCTGGGCGAGCGACACAGTGATGGCAGCAGCAGCGGCGGCGGGCGCCGAGGCATTGCCGTTGTCCGACTTGGTGGCGCGCTTGGCCTTGCGCTCCTCATATTCGTTCTTCTTCTGCTCGCTGAACTCGGTCCTACAAAGCAAGAATGATCAGTTTCACGCTGCATGCCGCAATGTCGAGCGCACTTTGACATGGTGATCAGCTTGCTGTCGCCAAAGGAGCGCTCGGTCTCCTTGAGCCACTCGGCAGCAGCCTCCTCAGTGGCAAACTCGACAAACACTGAGCCCTTGAACGCGCGCGTCTCGATCGTGCGGCGCATGCGGACAGAGAGGATCTGAGCGGGGGTGCTCGTCGAGGCAAAGAACGCCTCGAGGGCCTCGAGCGTCGTATCGAGAGGGAAGCCCTTCTACTCACAAGGCTCGTTAGAATCTGAAAAACAAGGAGGAGCCACGACATTCATGTTTCATGTGTACAACAACAAACAACAGATCGTCGGGTGACGTACAGCGTAGATGGTGCGCTTGGTGGCATCAATGTCCTCGGGGATCGGCGTGGCGCGCTTGACCATCTTGCGGTCCTCGCTCACATGGAGGAGATCCTTGGAGAGAAGGAGAGAGTCCACAAGGAGCTCGTTGTCGGTGGTCAGATCGCGGACGCGCTTGAAGGTAGAGATCGCCGAGATCGGGACCCCTATTCAGGATTTAATTAGCAAGAGTAAAAAAAATAGAAAATAAATTCAAATACAACATAAATGCACATGTATAATAGTTAAAATGCTTCGCTAGAGCCCTCCCCTCGTCGCTACGTACATCCTTCGTTCTTGTTGGCCAGATCCTTGAGGAAACGGTCGCGGGGGAAGTTGCTGTCGCTAAAGTAGAACTCAACCTGCTTCAGCACCTTGGCCATAAGCTCAGACTAGAAGCGCAGAGCGCATGTCAGCACTGGTGAACAAATAAGCGACCGGCGAAATGAGAGTACCTTGTCGGTCTCGGCCATGATGTCGACGGAGACGGAGGGAAGTTTGGAACCACGCGGAACACGACCACGTGGACGAACTTGAGGAACTGCAAACATCTGACGACCCCCTGATCAGGCCCAGCGCTGGTTCCCGCGCGCGATCTGAGGCTGGTTTGGGTGTCTGGCGGCTCTGTTTGGCTGTGTTAAGCGGCGGGCTGTAGAGGCAGTGAGTGTCGAGTTGAGATGCGCTGAATAGGTGCCTGCTGATACTGCGCATGATGATTCGGTATCGAGGTGTGCTGGCGGCGGCGGGTCTCGCTCTCGCTTCGCTTTGGGTTTTATCGACACTTTTCCTTTGGAGTTACGACGCGCCCGGCGCGCATGCGTCGCGCCTTTACTGGGATAATGCGACCGCAGTTGCTCTTGACAATGTTATCATGGGCGATGAGGATACCGGGCTCTTTTGGTTTGTTCACGTACGCGTGCTAGCTTTGTTGGACATGGCTGACACTTTGCTTGCAGGTGAGCGATCTTCACCTGAGCGCGTACCGAAAGGCCGCGACAGAAAACTTTCGTGCATTTCTGTCCGACGTCCCTCGCATGGTGAACCCTTCCCTCTATGTGATTACGGGAGATCTCACCGACGGTACGCTGCTTCATCTATCCCGCCTATCTCACCGTCCCCTCCAGCAAAGGACGCTGATCTTGTCCTCTCCGGCCAGCTTCTCTCCGAGTGGACAGAGTACGCGTCGCTCATCGAGCAGGCCAACTCGACAGGCTCGCTTGCGCCGTTCCTCGATCTCCGCGGCAACCACGACTGCTTCAATGTAGTTCGCCAGTCGCCGTCTCTTCTTCGCGACTACTACGATTCGTTCAGCGCGTCCCATTCGCGCAACGGAACCGCTTTTCGCGTCCCCGGCACCTCTGACGTAATTACATTTATATCGCTTGATGCATGTCCCGCGCGCGGCCCCTCGCGCCCATTCAACTTTTGGGGCGTGCTGGACGCCGACGCCGCTGCCGCGGCCGCCGCTCGCGTCGCCGCCGCACCACCCGGCCACGTCATCCTTCTCGGCCACTACCCTCGTGCCATCTTACGTGAAGGTGACTTTTCGGGCGTTCTTGGCGGCGCGTCCGCATACCTTTGCGGTCATCTTCACACGCTGCTCGGCCTCGCCCCCCGCATGCACGCCTACCACGCCGACGCACAAAGCCTCGAGCTCGAAGTGGGCGACCTCAAGGACAATCGCCGCTTCCGCGTGGTGCTCTTTGACCATGGTCTGATGAGCTCGGCCGACATGGACCTCGACGCGCCGTGGCCGCGCATCGTCATCACCAACCCAAAGGACGCGCGGTACTCGCTGCCCGGCCGCGAGCCGCTGCACAGACTGCGCGCCTCGACGCACGTGCGCGTCGCGTGGTTTGGCGACGCGCCGCCGGCACGTGTTAGTGTGCGCATTGACGGGGAGGCGTGGCGCTCGCCGCCGTTTGTCTACCGAAAGCCGCTCATCGCGTTCGAATGGGATCCACGTGGTCTCGCGCTTGACGAGACGCACGTCATTCAGGTGGCGGTCACGGACGAGCGCGGCGCGTCGTGCGAGTCTGCGCAGCCGTTTCGATTGGACGGGCGTCGGGAGGACCTCGACGGGTTTGGTGCGCTCCTCCTCACCTCGCCATTGCAAACTACAATAAAGTTTGCGGTCCTGGCTGCTGACTTTGTCACTGTTTTGCTGCTGCTCGCGGCGCCGCTCGGCGCTATCGCGAGGCGCGTCTTTCCCCCTTCTGTCGCCACATGGCCAATTTTCCCGCGTTCTTTTTACGCTCCGATTCGCGCCGTTCTCGCGGCCTTTGTAAGCCTCCCCTTCCGGCGTCCACTTTCTTATGCCGCGCTACTGCTGTACGGCTTGTACGCGCCGCTCGGCCCGTGGTTTGCCGGCCAATTCCTCTTCTCAGGGGCACAGCCTGACGCCCTTGGGGCCGCGTGGTCGCTATCGAGCACGGACCCGCGCGCCGTTGGGTGGTTCTACCTTGCTGGCATTGCCGAGGCCGGTGGCGCATTCCACCCGACGATGGACACGTGGATGCACGCCGTGCGGTTCCTCGTCTTTCTCTACCCAGTCGTAGCGCTGGACGCGGCGTTGGCGGGAACGGGCTGCGGTTGGGCGGGCACGACGGTCGCGGCGGCCTCGGCAGCTGCCATCATTAATGCTGCGAGCGGGGTTCATGGCCTCGCAGTGTTTTACGGATGGTGGACGTTTGTACTGGGACCGGCGAGCTCGTGGTGGGTAGCCGTCTGCGCCGCCATCTGGGTTGCTGGGAGAAGACACTAGACATGCAGCTGGGTCACAAGCAACATATTAAAATAATATTGTATTATAATTGTAGAAGTCCTACGATACGTGTACATAAAATATCAGCAATAAAGGCAATAAAGCATAAAATATTAGTAATAAAGACAAAGAAGCAAGAAGCGAAACACTTGCGAGCAGGATTACTTGAGCTGCGACCTAGTAGTAAAGGCGGGCTGCGTGGTCTCATTGCCCGCCAACCGCGAAAGCACCTCCACCACGTGATCAATTGTCGGGCGCACGGTGTAGTCGAGCGTAAAGATGGTCTTTACGAGCTCGCCCAGCGAGAAGCGCTCAATTTCAGTGTACTGCGGCACCATAAGGAACCGCTCGGCAAACATGCTGCGCTCAATCTCGACTTCGGTGCTGTTCTCCCAAGGGACGCGACGCGTCAGCAGCTCCCAAAAGATAACCGCCACCGAGAACACGTCGCTCGCAAAGTCTTCCTCGAGCGACCACGAGGCAGTCGGGTCGTGAATGTGAGCAAACACTTGAGGGGAGGCGTAGCGGAGCGACGAGCCCATCGCGAGCGTCGCAATCTCATCGTCACTATCACAAACCATTAGACACTGAATATTAAAAAAAAAAGGGACGTACGCAGTGCGCGCCGTGGTAAAGTCGCTGATGACCGGGAGCGGCCACCCTTCGCGGGAGAACTTGAGCAGCACGTGGCTCGACTTGATGTCGCGGTGCGCAACGGTCAGCGTGTGGATGGCCTGCACGCCAGCGGCAATGCCATTGGCGAGGTGGATAAGCAGGCTCGTCTGGAGCTGGCCAGTCGCCATGAAAGGCATGCGGCCAAACGAGCGCACAAAGTCTATGAAAGGACAAGAATTAGTTAAAATGAAATTTGAAAGGCAACAAAACCGGACGAAACCAGCAAAAACCGACAAAAAACCCACAAAAAACATGCATAACACATTTCATATCAAACATTTCATATTGCAAACGTACCGAAATCGGTATCCTGATGAAGGAACATGAACAGATCGGTATCATAGAGCTTTGTCACGATCGCCCTCGGCTCTTCCGAGAACGCGACGAGTCCAATAACGTTCGGGTGGAACGACAGCGTCCACAACAGACTCACCTCTGCGCGGAAGCGGTCCTCATTGAACTGCTCCGAGAGCAAAAGTCGGTCATTGAACAGCTTGACCGCCACCTGCGTGTCATCAACGCGCCTCGACAGCGTCACATCAACCAGCGTCGCAATGCTCACCTTGCCACTCGAGCTCGTCTACAATCACAAAACATGTCAGCAAACGCGGTAAAATACCAAAATATAAAATACCTTGAGGACAGGGCCGGGCTGCAGCGCCTCGTTAAAGTCAATAAGCAAAAAGCCGGGCAGAGACACCTCGAGCATCGTGTTGACGACCGTGTGGGCCGCCTCGTGAAGGTGCGAAGTCGAGTCGGCAAACTTGCTTGCGTTGCTGTACGAAAGTGCATTGCGGTACGTCTTGATGGCAGTCTATAGCGTCATGTGCGTCAGAAGATATAAAAGTGAATGTTATAGTGCCGTACCAGGGTCTCGACACCGCCAAACTCGTCAAGGATCATCTTGACGCGGTTCTGCCGCTTACGAATGATAACAATGACAACAACAAGAATAAGGATCAGAAGAGCGACAGCACCGATGGTCGCGCCAACAATAATCGTTCCATTCTGTCCAAGACCAGGCTCTATATCATCATTAAATATTTAGCTTGCTGATTTTTTACAATCTTTCGCGCACCTTCAATGATGTTGGACGAGTCGGACCGCGTGCTCACCGCCAGCCGCGCGCCAACCTTCTCGGTCTCGCCATCGAGGCCCGCCAGCAGCAGCACCTCGTACGCGACGGCCGGGCTCAGCGAATCAATCGTCGCATACGACTGGCCTGGAAAGACAAAATTTTCAGTCAGCAAACAGAAAGTGCAAACCAATGACGCACCTGCAGGGAAATCACCCGCGTGGGTGAACCCGTCGGTGACGTCGTCACGCGCAGTGTTGGTCGTCGTGCGGATGTAGGACGAGTAAAAAGTCGCATGTGCAGAAGCGACCCACGAAAAGGACAGCGACGTCTCCGTCGCCTCTTCAAGCTGCATGCCACTCGGAGCTGCACATCACGTGAGTACGCCAACTAAATATGTCACAAAAGCGTACGCGAAATGTACGTAGACGTCGCAATGATGGCCTCGACGACGTACCCTCTCGGGTCGACCGCGGCGACGGCAAAGCGATAGGCAGTGTTGGGGAAGAGGCCGCGAACGACGAGGCCGGGCTCGGTGAGACCAATTGCAGTGCCGTCATTGGCCAGCACAAAGGCGCTCGTGCCCATGGCGACCGAAACGGCAAAGGTAATGTTCTCGGTAGCATTCACAACCTTCCAGTCGAGCGTGACCGACACGGACGTCTTGCTCGTCCACTGCAGATCGGCAATGTTGCCGCGCGACGTAATAGGAACTGAAGAAAACCATCAGCAAACCATCAGCAAAAAACATTGAAAAATGCGCACTAAAGACACAGGGATTCTCAAAGGTGTCGGCCCACGTTCCGTTTGCGTAGCACTGGCGAATCGGCGGGCCCTCGTCGCTCTCGCGGTAGCCGTCGGGGCAAGTGCCGTTTGACGTATCGCCAGGCACCGCCGGCGGGAAGAAGGTCTCCTCAAGCACATCGCTCAGGCAGTTGTCATAGACCACTGTGTACAAATTCGCGTCAGAAACCGCTTCAATGAAACATGAATGCGTACCGTGGCAAGGACTGACGACTGTGCTGTTCCATGCGCCGTTCATCTGGCAAATACGCATAGGCGTACCAGCAAAGCCGCTGCCGCACTGACCGACCGCACGCTCACCGGCGCGCGTCTCTGACCAGTCGGCATTTTCATCAAACCGCGCAGGGCAAAGAATCGCTAAACCACCAACAAAACAACAGAAAAGAGCGAAAAATGTCAACAAAGCGACAATAAAAACCGCCAAATCGTACGCAGGCACGGCGACTGAATCGGTTCCCACATGCCGCTCGCGTCGCAAGAGCGCGACGGCGCGCCCTGGTAGCCGATCTCGCACTGCCCAGAGACGCCGACGGTAAGGGCGGGCACGGCGGGCCACTGCACATAGTCCTCGTAGATTGACGTGCACATGGTCTGCGAGCACGGGTTGACAATGTCGCCCCAGGTGCCCGTGATGGAGCACGGGCGAATGGGGGTGCCGTGGAAGCCAGCGGGGCACGGGCTCGTTGCGTCAAAGCCGGCCTCGGTGGTGTTCCAGAAGACGCCGCCAAGGCTGTTGGCGGGGCAGTGAATCGCTGCAGACCGTCATTTAGTACAGAATAACAAGAGGAACCACAGCAATCAATGGCAAAAAGGTCGAGTAAACACCCGAAACGCGACTGAAATTGCTTTCACAGTGCCAATAAATACAGAACAATTCAACAAATATCCAAGAACTACACTCCAACGTACTGGTGCACGGGTTGACGATCTCCTCCCATGTTCCATTGATATTGCAGTTCCTTGTGGGCTCTCCCTCAGTACCAGCCGGGCACCGACCGACCACTTCACTCGCGCCAGCCACCACGTCATCCCACGCGCCCAGCTTGCCCTCATCCACAGCGTTGCACGACAGCGCCACGCACGGGTTCGCCACGTGGGCAGCGTAGACGCCTTCCGCCGAGCAGTTGCGCATGGGCATTCCAGAGAAGCCCTCAACGCAAACACCAAGCACATTGGGCGTGAACGAGTCGCTCACGGGCCACCTTGCGTTCAGGTACGTCCCCGCGGGGCACTGCAGGCGCTCGCACGCGCCCGTGACGGCGCTCCAAACGCCGTCCGAATTGCAGGTACGCGTCGGAACGACATCATCAACACTGCCGTATCCCATGGTGCACTGCCCAACGGCAACGCTTCCCGCCAACGTAGCAACCCACGCGATATTGTTGGCGGTCTCTGCGGCGCACTCCATGCGCGCGCACGATCCCGAGATGGGCTGCCAGATGGCGTCGGTCGAGCAGACGCGCAGCACAACGCCCGAAAAGCCCTCATTGCAAGTGCCCATCGTGGTCATGCCAGCGCTGGTCACGTTCCACGACGCGTCGCCCTCACTGAGCGACGGGCACGTCTTGGGCACGCAGGGCGAGCCGCCGACCGCGTCCCACACGCCGTCCAGCGTGCACTGGCGCGTCGGCGCGCCCGTGTAGCCCGCAGCGCACATACCGGTCGCCGAAGAACCCGCCTGCGTCGCGGGCCACGAGCTCACGCCGTCGCTCGCAATCGCGGCGCACATCACCGCCTGGCAAAGCGGGCTCGGCATCGTCCAGACACCTTCCATCGTGCAGGAGCGGTACGTCGTGCCGCGGTAGCCAGCGACGCAAACGCCGTTCGCGCCCGAGCCGGCGGCAACGGTCGACGGCCACTCGGCATTGTACGACAAAAAGCCAGGCTCGCTCGTCGAGCACGCAATCTGGACGCACGGGTCGCTGATGGCAGAGTCCCACTGGCCGAGCGACGTGCACATGCGCTGCGGGCCGACGCCGCCGGCCGACGAAGCGTAACCAGCAACGCACACGCCTGTCACTAGCTTATTCAAGCCGGGCGCGGTGGGCCAGTTGGCGTGCTCGTCATTCTGAAGCGCGCCACAGGGCGTCGCGCTGCACGTGTTAATCGCAGCAGACCACGTGCCGTTCATCAGGCAGTCGCGCGAGGGAAGGCCAGTCGTGTGCTCGTAGCAGATGCCCTTTACGGAAGAGGTACCGGCAAAGGCCTCGGGGAAGGTGGCTTGCGCAACAGCATCATCAAGAGGAGAGCAAGTGAGACCTAAACAAAAGAAATCATCAGATCATTGTTGTCTAAAGTCACAAAACGTACGTGTGCAGGAACCAGTAATTGTGCCCCAGCCACCCATCGATCCGCACGAGCGCGTCGGAGAGCCAACATATCCGGCATCAGCATTGCACACGCCGGTTGCAGTCTCGCCAGCGTTCGTCGTCGGCCACGCGGCATTGACTTCATTGCGCGCGTCGCACGTGATCTGCACGCACGGGTTGGTGATATCGCCAAACGAGCCGTCGGCGAGGCACGGGCGCGTCGGGTTGCCGCGGAAGCCAGTCAGGCAAGTGCCGTAGGCGGTCGCGAGCGACATCGTCTCCAGCCACGACGCATTAGAGTCCGTCACGGCGACGCAGCGGTTCTCTAAACCATCCAAAAAAAAAAGTCAGAACAGCTTTCCAATCATACAACGCGACGCACGCTGGCAAGGCGACGCAATAGTGCCCCAGATGGCGTTGATGTCGCACGGGCGCGTCGGCGAGCCAGAAAACCCATTGACGCACGTGCCCTGCACATTCGAGGTGCCAGCGGGCACCGGCGACCACGTGGCGTCACCTTGGGTCACCTGCGCACAGTACCGCTCTACGCACACAGTAAGCACACGCCAGCATAAGCAATAGACGCACGGGTGCAGCGGTTGCTGACGTCAGTGCTCCACTGCCCTGTCGAAAGGCAGAGACGCGTCGGGTTGCCCTGATATCCAATGGCGCACGCGCCTGTGGCAAGCGTGTTGGCGGCCGTGTTGTGCGGCCACGCGGCGTTGTCAAAGTTTTCGGCATCGCACGTCAGGGCTGCAAGGTAGTTTAGATAAAAAAGTTGGCATATCAGAGGACGCACGGCTACAGACGCCCGACACGGCCGACCAGACACCGCCCGCCTCGCAGCGGCGCGTCACAGTACCAGTGTAGCCCGCAATGCACGTGCCAGTGACAAAATCTCCGGGTTTGGACTGCGGCCAATTGGCAAATTGGTAGTCATACGAGGCAGGGCAGTGAACCACTACAGTTTCACATCAGCAATCAACACTAATATAGAGCAAGAGCGCACTTGTGCAAGAGCCAGTGTGCGCCTCCCAAACACCGTTAACGTTGCAGCGGCGGCGAGGGCTGCCCACGTAGCCCTCAAAGCACACGCCGTCGACGGTCGACTCGGCAACGGCGCCCGGCCACGAAATCATGTTTGTCGAATCAACGACCGACGAGCACGCATTGCCTTTTCAAACGAACCGCTTTTCGTCAGTTTCACAAGAGATAAGCACAATACTCAAGCGTACGAAGACATTCGCCGGAAACCGGACCCCATGTTCCGGCATCACTGCACGACGAAGTAGGATTTCCATTGTAGCCCGCATCGCACGAGCCCACAATACCGCTCGTCATGCTGTTCGATTCCGGGAACGACGCGAAGCCAATCTTTGTCGCGGAGCACTTGAGGCCTACATTTCATATCAGCAAACTGGCACTATAGGTGTATAATAATGCGTACGAGTGCACGACGAAAATGCGCTGTCGGACCAAATGCCGTTGCTCAGGCACGCGCGCTCCGCAGACCCACCGTACCCGGCAATGCACGTGCCGGCAATCGTGGTGCCCGCATTGGCCGCATTGTACGTCGCATAGCCGACGTGCGTCGAGTAGTCGGCGGCGCACACGAGAACCGTGCAGGGAGACGTGACAGAGCCCCACGAGCCGGCCTGGCAGGTGGCAGTGGGATTCGTGTTGCCATAGTTGGTGATGCACGTTCCCGTGGCGACGGAGCCCGACGGGGTAAGGGGAAAGTTGGCGTTGCCCATCGTCGCGGCGGGGCAAGAGGGGGGCGGGGGGAGACCTGGGAAACAGGCAAAGAGTGAGCACGGCTAGAGACGAGCGCATAATGGCGAACCTGCGCAGGTCATCCCGTTGCCGGAGTAGCCTGCATTGCACCTGCAAGTGCCACCTGAGCATGACGCGTTGATATCACAAATTACATAGTTGAGATACAGTCGCGGGTAGTAATCCGAGAGTATATTATCGTTGTCATAGGTTTCCCACTCTATCCTCGCCGTATGGGTTTGGTAGAATCGAAAGATCGCCTGCAAATGAAAGTGAGCTATAGTAGCGCAAGTGCTTTTTGCTGCATACTGGTTCTCCTTGGCGGACGGCGGCTGTGACAAGGTCGGGCGAAAGGTCTAGCTTGAACCACCTTCAAACACAAAGGTGAGCGGTTAAACTATGAAGAGCAAACCGCGAGGCGTACTGTTGGCTTTTAAATATTCCAGATCTGCAATTATTGCTAGTTAATAACACTCTTATCCAAGCAGTTCTGAGAATTTGCGTACCCGTCGTCCGCATATCTGCTAAAAGTCTGTTTGGCGACCGAGGCAGACAAAGGATGAGAATTCCAAGTGACCGACGAGAGGGAACTAGGGGTCGTCAGTACACACGCACGCAACACAGTTCATATCATACATTGGTGCAACGGGGACGTCAACAGTCACAGTCGTAGAAAAGTCGGGTTCCCTATCGCTCTCTCCCTCGGCATAGTTCATCCTCAATTTCGTCGTCCCCGCCGCGCAAAAGCGCTCTCGGTTAGACTGCGCAAGTCGGTAAGCAAGCGGTCAAAACAAGGGTAAACTCCAACAAAGTCGTACCGGATTCACATGAAAAGCAACATAGGAAGCCACAATTGGGGCAGAGCCGTCGCCTTGGCTAGGCATGTGGTACGTATCGTAGTTCGAATTCGGACTGCTCTTTGACGTCCAAGCGCCATCGTGCGAGTCAATATAAGCCTCTAAAAATCATCATTACATTAGCTATTGCGTTGTGCACACAACCCGTTCCGTGCCTGCTATGCCGCACAACAGCGCGGCGAGCAGCAGCGCCGCGCCCGCTCTGCCGATCCTCATTTGCACTCGCGCTCACTTCGCAGGCGGCCGTCGTGTGAGGCAAAAACCCTCCCTGAGGCATGAGCCAATCAGGCGCGCGTGCTATTTTCATTGACCAATCGAATGCTCTTTAGGGGTCTGCCGACCTAGGAAGCATCAATCGTCCAATCGAGCTGTAGCGAAGGTGGGGATTGGCGGCAAATCCAAGGCCAAGCCGAAAAATGGCGCGAAACAACGGCGATTGTTATTCGTCTCAACAATAAGTCAATCATGATCAGATCAATCTATCGTTCTATTGGACTCAAATCTATTGATGAGACGATTTTACTGAAACGCAACGCGCACGACTCCTCAGCTCACACGTTGCGACCAACAACAAAAGTGTTCCATACCTTCGCGCGGATATCGATTTGAGGACCGCTCGCGGCGGCTAGTACCTACGGTTTGGAAGGTCCTGTCTTTTTCCATCATTTTGACAGTACCATAGGCTTATTGGCTATTGATGGTCAACCATCGAAGACCAGCATGATACGAAACACTCGCGATCAACGCACCAATTTCTAATGCAAGACTACTGGGCTGCGAATGCAACCGTATCCATACAGCATACACACATCGAATGCTATGGCATTTGGTACAAAAGTGTTATGGCATACAGTAATTTTCACAAACCAGCGCCCGACTACCCTATCCAAACTTGTGAGCGGGGGGATCCATTCTCGACCCCCCGGGTCTGTGCGCGCCACAGCGATGCTGGTGTTTATACTCTGCCTAGTGCTCCTGGGGGCCAGTTTCATCGCATTCTTATTATGGACGCGCTTTTACGACCCTATCAATCGCGCGTCATCACTCGCGCAAACGACAGGTACCACCCGATCTCTCAATGGCCGCTCTTTTGGCTGACATGTGCGATGTACAGCGGTTGACGGTTCCAACCACGATCAGTACGGAACGCCAACGTCCCCCTGGCTTAAAACGCAATAGCAACTCATTTTTGATATACTGCCTTCTTATTAACGACTATACCTGCATTTTTGTCCTCCCTTGTATAACTATTCTCAATGTAATATTTGCATGTAGTTTCTATATTATTGCGACCATCCAGTCGGCTCACGCTCGTCGCCGGCGACAATACCAGCAATATATCAATATCAGAAAAAGGAAACCAAAAACAACGCAAAAGCGTTTCACAATTTAAACTATGTCAAGATCACTGCGTCTCCACGCTCAATTTGCGGCGACGCCGTCGGCGATGGCCGCCACCCACTTGTCCTTCTCCTCGGCAGAGTCCGCCGCAAAGAGGTACTCCCTCGCGCCGTCCCTCGCAATCTTGAACGCGTTCTTCTTGAACCCGCCGGCAATCGTCTCCACTGTGTAACCCGCCAGCGGGATCACGCCGCACGCCTCATTGTCCTCGCGCTTCTTGTAGTAATAGAGCCGCCCGCCGTCGCAAACGACCCAGCGCTTCTTCCAGAGAGCCGACGTAATGGCGCCGGGGCCCGGCTTGGACAGCCAGCCGCGCATCGCGGGGTTGGCGAACGATCCCGCGGGGACCGCAAGCGATGCGCTCGAGGAAGATGACGACACTGTCGGCGAAAGCGGCGACTCGGGCGCGCTGCCGTCCGCCTCGAGGGACGGCTTGTGGGTCAGAGGCGTCGGCGGAAGCGCCACGGTCGAGCGCGGCTTGGCCGGACGCGGCGGCGGCGTCTCGTCGTCCAAATCATTCTCGACGCGCGGCGGTTGCTCGGTTTCGTCCTCAGGCTTTGATGATTGGTCCGCTTCAGGAGCCGGCTGCGCTGATTGATCTACCTCAGGCGCGCGGTAGGGCTGCGGCTTGGGCGGGGCCACCGACGTGGATGGCGACAGCGGCAGCGCGCCGCCATACACGCGCTGGCCGTGCTGCGCCGCAAGACGGTCAATGACGCCAAGGTCGATCTGAAGGTACTCCGCGGGCGCAACAAAGGCGGTCGCGCGGCCTTCAATGGACTTTAGGAGCCACTCCTCACCGGTGGTCTCGGTCGCGGGCGTGATGCCGCAGACAAGGTAGGTGCCGCCAATGCGCACGTAGCCGGTGTCAGAGGACCACTCGGAGATGCCGATGCAGGTCAAGAGGTTCACGCCATCGGGGGCCTGCAGCAGATCATGAGCAAAAGTCAACGTCGTCAACAGGCATTCAATCAAAGACGAATCACAAAAAAAAAACATAAAAATAAGAAAAAGCACAAGAAAAGCCCAATAGAGAGCGTTTACACGGTCAACCAGACCAGTGGAACAGACAATGGAAATTTCGTGTCCGTACCTTAAGGGGGCGCTCGGTGACAAACTCTGGGGTAAGCGGACGCGCGACGGGCTCGCCGCTCTCCTCGGAAGCGTCCGCCGCCGGCACGAAGACCGCCTCGCTGACGGGCGCCTCGGCCTCGGCGATCGGCGCGGCATTCGCGGGCACCGCCTCGGTGATGGGGGCCTCGGCAACGGCCTCTGGGAAGGGTTCCGCAACCAATACAGGTTCATTGTGGGAAGTCTCAACCGGCGGAGAATCGCGAAGCATGTTGAGGCGCGCGCGGCTCGGGCGCGGCGGGCGCGGCGGGATGGGCTCATCGCTGGGGACCGCGTCAGGGGAAGTGGCGTCGGCGGCAAAGGAATCAGTGCCGGCGGCGGCATCTGCCTCGGCCGAAAAAGATGACGCGTTGGAGGCGTCAGCAATGTGCTCGGCTAATAAATAATAAACTCGAGCGTGAGCATCGGCGAAACAATCCTTTTGAAGGACGCTTCGCGCGCACCATCAGCCGCATTACTGGAGTGATCGTGAACGGCGTCAGCCTCCACGCTCATGTGAAAGGTCATGGCCGCAACTTCAGCAACTAGATAATAAAGATACACAAAAAAGCGTGAGAATACTGTCGAAAAAAACGCAGGAAATCTGCGTTCAGCCCTCCCACACGCACCCTCCGACATTGTGGTTGCAGGAAGAGAAAAAAGCGCCATCACATCACATCACGTGACCATCAACAAACGCATTCTCGACGGCACGGGGACGAGCGGAGATGGAGATTCCACTAGAGCCGCTGCGGGATGGCCGCCGTATTCCGGCGCCGGAACCGCATAGCCATGATGACAGTGAGCCTGCCGTTGTAGAGATGGATATGAGTGAAGGGGCGAGCATGAGCGAGGTTCAGGTTGATGGCAGTCTTGATGTCGATGATGATGGCCGGCCATTGACCCCCGAAGAGCAGCGGGAAAAGATGCAGTTTTACGCCGAGCAGGTCGTCGCGCTCATGCTGCCCATCCTGGCCACGTTTGTGCTGACGGTGTGGTGGGTGGACGTCATCTACGGCGGGCGCAACGTCATCTATTCGTACGTCATGCCTCTTGTTTGTTGCGGATGATTCTGATGCTGTGAATAGGGGCGTGCTGCTGTACCAGGAGAGCACAGACGACTCGTTTTGGCAAGTCTTGCGCGGCTCTATCACGAACGCGCTTATTATTTTGGGAGCAGTACTGATCAGCACGTGTGTCTTTATCGCTCTCTTTTACTACAACTGCATGAAGGTGCGAAAAGTGACCGTTGTTGGCGTATCGAGAGGGAAAAACGTGTAATTATTTATGTATCTTATTTTGCCACTGTTTTTCAACTTTTCTTTTCATTAACCCTTTTTTGTCTTCTTCTTCTCTTTATTCCCAGATTATTTATGGCTGGATCGGCACATCAACGATCATGATCCTCGGCGGCATCGGCGGCATCGTCTTTTACCAGCTCCTCGCCGAGTACGATGTTGCCTTTGACTGGCCCACCCTCGTCTTTCTCCTCCTCAACTTTGCCGCCGTCGGCGTCACGACCATCTTTTGGCACGGCCCTCTTCTCCTCACGCAGTGCTACCTCGTCGTGCTGAGCGGCCTCATGGCGACCAACCTCGTCGCTCTTCCCGAATGGACCGCCTGGGCGCTCCTTGCCGTCATCTCAATTTACGACCTTTTTGCTGTGCTTTGTCCACGTGGTCCGCTCAAGGTGCTTGTCAACACTGCGCAGGAGCGCAACCAAAGCATCCCCGGGCTCTTGTACAGCGCCGGCATGGCGCAGCGCGCGCGGTACACCCCGGCCGGCGTCTACGTCACCGTCGAAACCGACGACGATGATCACGTGCCTGACCACATGGACGACGGTAACGTGGGCCTTCTCGAGAGTGCCGCTGCCGCTGCCGCCGCCGACGAGCAGGAAGATCTTGCCACGATGGCGGCCGCGGCGTCCAAGCGGCGCGCGCAGGGGGGGGTCGAGCTGGCCGAGGCGGGCCCGGCGGGCGCGGCGGCGCTTCAGCAGCAGCAAGAGGAAGAGGACGACGGGGACCACCCAGTGCAGCTCGGGCTCGGCGACTTTATTTTCTACTCGGTGCTTGTCGGGCGCGCGGCGCTCACCGACTGGGTGACGGTCGTGACGTGCTCGTTGGCGACCATGGTGGTACGTGCTTGTGATTGGTGGAAAAGTGGTGGCTGACCAATGGCGTTGTAGGGGCTGTGCATTACGCTGTTTTTGCTGGCGCTGCAGAGGAAACCGCTGCCGGCGCTGCCGATCAGTATCGCGTTGGGGATCGTGTTTTACTTTGCGACGAGCGCGTGTATGAGTCCGTTTGTGGCGGCGCTCACTGTAAAGGGAGTGCATATTTGATAGGAGGGTGGAACAGAGAGCATGTAATAGTGTAAATATATTCATTTGCGTTTGAAAAGCGGCTGAAAAGACTGAAAGCAGGAAGAGTTGTTCATGCGCAAAAGAACAATCAACAAAAGTGAACCAATTTTGATGTTTTTGGCGCCAAAATAACCATTTTTACGCATTTTTTCGCTTTTTTGATGCCATTTTTCAAATTAAAGCCTCAATTGCAATGCTCGTTTCACTGCCTTTTCAGATATTACTTGTACTGACAGAAAAAACTACATTATTATTGCAATGAGATACAAAGTCTTGCGCTCCCGACGCGCGACACTAGATGGCCGCCGCCTCTCTCCCCCCTCGCGTTTGACTTTTCTCTCTCTCCATACTTATCTGCGCGCCTTCCTAGTGGAGGAGGGTGCCCTCGCCGCCACGGCGGAACGAGACCTCGACCGTCATGCAGACGCACTTCATGTCGTCCTCCTCGGCACCGCGGCGGTCGACACCGAACTGGATAACATCACCAGTCTTGATCTTGAAAGGCTTGCTCTCATCGCCGGGCATGCTGAGGCGCATGGCGTTGAGGAAGGTGCCCGACTGGGACTTGGTGTCGCGAATGTAAAACTCGCCGTTCGACACCCAGATCTCGGCATGGCGGCGCGAGACGACCTTGCTGCGGAAGACAACAAAGTCAATGTCGTGCTCGCTCTCGGCATCACCCTATGATTCACACTGTTAGGACGATTGAAAAGGGGCAACAAAGGCGGGATGGCGCACGCGGCCAAACTTGACGGTGCGGAGGACATCGACATCGACGGGCGCGTGGTACTCGGCGCTCGGGATCATGGTCAGGTGCGGCACAATGGCGGCAGCGCTCTATTCACCAAAGCAGCATCAGCAAACCGTCAATCACATTCCGTCAACGAGAGTGAAAAACGCACGCGAGCATTCATCATGCCGCTCATGCCCTGGCCCTCAATGCCGACGAGCGTGGCGTTGGGGTCAAAGTAGCCGGGCTGGCCGATGAGCGTGGCATTGGGGTCAAAGTACGCGCCGGAGCCGTTGTTGGCGGCGAACAGAGTGGCGTTCGGGTCAGACATGATGCTGCAGAGGGGAGATCGGTCGGTGATACCGCGAAAAACAGCAAAACAAACGTGGACAACAAAGCGAAAAAAAAAAGTCAAAAAGGGAAAGAGATTTGACAATGATCAGCAATTGACATGATGAGCATCAGTTGACGCACATCATGTAATATGATCATGGTCATCAACGGTCACCATTGTCTGCTGCGACTGTGTCTGCCTTTCCAGCAGCTGCAAAGTACCCCAGCACGCAGTGAAGCATGGGGGGACAGGCTCCGGCTCAGCCGGCTGCGGCGCCCACTGGAAATGGAGGAAAGCGCGTGTACCCGTACCAGGGCAGCTTTGTGATGCTTCCGAACCACCGCCTCTTTGAGAGTATGTTTGCACGTGATGCTGTCGTTGGCTAATGTTGGCAATTGTCCCTTGCAGTGGTGCGGGCGAACCTTGGCGAGCATCCTGCCGATGCGTACCTTATCAACGTCGGGCCGGGCATTGAGAACAGCGGCCGCGTGTACGACATGATGGTCGAGATTGAGCCCCAGATTGCGCACGCCGCGGCGGACGTGGCCCTCGCTGTTGGCGGGAACGCCCCCTATGGCAGCGTTCACAGCGCCAATCTCCGCCAGCCGAATGATCTGAACGGCATCCTGGTCATTTTTGGCGTTGCTCCCGGCTACCGCCTCGATCACACGCGCGCGCAGAATCTCCTTCGCGACCTCATTCAAGAAGCGCTTTTGCAGGCCTCCCAAAAGAACTGCGAGTCGCTCTCGATGCCCGTCATCTCTGCCGATCTTTCAGGCTTCCCCTTTAACGTTGCCTTTAACATCATTGCGCACGAGGTTCTCACCTTTCTCCGCGACAACCCGCATCTCTCTCTTCGCCGCGTGAGCATCGTGGCGATCAACCCCGACAAGATCCGCGCGATGGATGCCCTCCTGCCCGATCTCTGCCGCGACTTTAACACGATCTCTGTCCGCAACATGCGCCCGAGCGACTACTTTGACGCGCTCCGCACCGCCACAACCTCTCTCATGGCGCGCGGCATCACATCTCTCGACGGCCCTTCGATCGCCGTCCTCCTCTTGAACCGCGGCCTCAACGTCAACCTGAACCGCATGATGAGCGGCAACGCGCTCTACGAGGCGTCTCTCAAGGACGTTGCCCAGACTCTCAACCTCCCCATGGACATTGCCTCGTACATTCTCTTCCAAGTCTACGTCCTCGAGCGCATCCGCCAGCTCCCGCAGGCCACCATGACGCGCACCGAGGCCGCCCGCAGCCACTTTTCCAACCAGTTCATGGGCCTGCTCGGCTGGGAGGCGAACCAGGCCGAAAAGTGGCTCAACGAGAGGCGCTGGAAGACGCGCTCACGCGAGATTTACCAGATGCTGGCGGGATCGCGCGGCACGCTGCTCGCGTCAGTGACCGTCGACGATCTTGTCAACAACAATGTGCAGAGGGCAATGGCGCAGACGTTTGTGACAGAAGTCGCGGCCGAGACGGCGGCCACGCTCAGGGCGAGCGGCGTCGCCGACGTCATGCCGGGCTGCGAAAGGTGGTCCGCGGCGGTCACGCTGAGGGCAATGACGGCGCCGCCCAATCAGGACCAGGTCAATCAGCAGAATCAGCAGAATCAAGGCCAGGCGACGCAGCAGAATCAGGGCCAGGCGACGCAGCAGAAGCAGGGTCAGGCTGTCAAGGTGGAACAGAATCAGGCCAAGCAGGCCAATCAGCCTCAGGCCAATCAGCGTCAGCCGAATCAGCGTCAGGCCAACCAGCGTCAGCCGAACCAGCCTCAAGCCAACCAGCCTCAGACTCACAATAAGGGAAATCAGGAGAAATCAGACACTCCTTTCACCTCTGCGCGCGTCAAGCAAGAGCCGCTCTCGAATTCGTCGCCGCTCCCGGCGGACCCCCCCAAGCCGCGCGCCACCCGCGACACTCCGCACGCAGCGCCCTCGCAGCTCCGCCGGCAGCCCTCAGAGGCCAATGAAATGCTGCCGTCGTATGATGACGCAATGGAAGGTGGAGTGGAGGCGCCGCCAATGCCCGACGGCAGCGGTCATGATGGCAGCGGTTATGGCGGCAGCGGTTATGATGGTCATGACAACAGTTTTAACGGCGGTTATGGCGGCGTTGAAAAGAGGGAGTCGCACAACTTGATTGATCGGACGACGACGGCGACGGAAAAGAATGCGGCTGCGGAAAAGAATGCGGCGATGATGGCGTCGACGTCGACGACGGTGGCGCCGGCGGCCCAGCGTGCGATCAAGATGGAGCATGACGTCAAGATGGAGGTGGAGGATGAGGTGATGGAGGAGGTAAAGGTCGAGGTGAAGACGGAAGAGACGTCATCATATGCGTCATCGCATACGTCATCAAATACGTTGAATGGCGGGTCATCTGATACGTCTTATGGCACTGCTTCGCCCGCGCGTACTTCATCGCCTTATGGTGCATCAACGACATATGGCGGGAACGCCTATAGTGCTTCGTCATCGCCCTATGGTGCTACGTCATCACCCTATGGTGCTACGTCATCACCCTATGCATCATCTTCTGGTGCTACGTCATCTCCCTATGGTGCTACTTCTTCGCCTTTTGGTGCATCGACCAACGATAGCGCTTCGTCATCTTTCTATGGCCAATCAGCCAGCTCGTATGGCAACTCGTATGGCCAATCAGACAACGCGTATGGCTCTTCTTCGCCTTTTGCCGCGCCTACCGAAGTCAAGCCCGAGCCGACTGTCGACACTGACGTCGACATGACGTCATCCAACCCCGACCCTGCCCCGTCACCCGCGGCGACCGACGAGTTTGAGAAGCGCCTTTGGTGCCCCATCACGCACGATATTATGGTCGACCCGGTCATTGCGGCCGACGGGTTCTCATATGAAAGGGCGGCGATTGAGGATTGGTTCTCGCATGCGTCGACGTCGCCGACGACGGGGGAGGAATTGCAGTCATTGGAGCTCAGGCCGAATCATGATTTGAGGGGACTTGCGGCGTTGTTTTTGGAGAAGAGAAAAAAGTGAGGCGGAGAAATGTAGTATTGTAGTACACATAGTTTAATAGTATCGGAAATAATACTGATTATCAATTATTACACTTTTATACCAAATTTCATTTGAGGATGTTGCGCTGATGACAGACTGCAGACCGCCTCATAGATCACGTGAACAATTTTGCAGTGTCAGCTTGTTGTTGTCACCGACCTGTCGGCAGCAGCAGCGGCGGCCTGATAGCGGTTGCAGATCAGGAGCGGGAAGATTGCTTGACGCCATGGCTATGCACCTCTTTCATGAGACTTCTATTCAGCCTCACGCACAGTGGGTATGTCGAAGTTGTTTTCTGCTCGTGATGCGCCGCCGATCTCACCATGCTTTTGATGTCAGGTAAAAACGTGCGCGATTTCCCCCGACGGCAGTTTGTTGGCAACAGGCAGTACTGACAAGTCACTCTGCATCACCAATATTGCCACGCAGGCAAAGGTGTACACTGTGCAGTGTGATGAAGTGGTATGCGCGCGTTTTTCTTTCCTATGTTTTGACATCGGCGCATCGCAGGTGTGTGATGTCGCGTGGTCGCCGGACGGGAAGCGTCTTGCAGCAGTGACCCGAAGTGGCAGGGTCATCCAAGTCACAAACAACAATGCGCACTCGACCGTGTACACGATGAACGTGGCTACACCCATAGCGTTTTATGGATGCGCGTTCAGTTCTAGCGGGATCTTTGCCGTCAGTGGCAAGACTCGTGCAGGCAGTACAGTAATAAGACTCTTGGATCCATCCAGTAATTATGCGATTATCGAAACACTATCAGAATTGCATAGTAGCGTATGTTACAATTAATGACTATCTGTTGCTCACTATGGATTATGCAGGTTGAATGTCTCGCCTTTTCTCCCGATGGGAATTTGCTTGCCGCGGGAGGTGGTCGTGGTAACATGTACGTTTTTGGCATGATCAATGGCAAGTGGGGACAAGTACATCACAACAAGGACCATCTTGATACAGTACGATACTTGCCTCGCTATTTTCAGTACTAAAGTAATGTTGCTAGATCACTTCACTGTGCTTCAGTCCCTCTGGTCGCATGCTGTTGGCCACAAGTAGAGACATGACTGCTTCCATTTGGAACGTTCCATCTGGTACCACGTGGCCATTTTCTCCTCACGTGAAGCTTGAGTGTCACGCGCGGGAAATCACTTGCGGCGCCTTCCTCGGCGACGAGTCGCACGTGATCACTGGGTCATGGGATACTTCCCTCCTCATCTGCCGCACTTTAGATGGAGTGCAAACCGCAAACTACAAATCTTATGGAGCGGTGTGTCACTCATTTGTCTATTATATTGCTCACCTAGTGTGTTATGCAGGTGGCATCATTGTCGTATCATGCTGCGTCGGGCGACATTTCAGTTGGTCTTGATGATGGTCAAGTTGAATTATGGCAATATCTTTCTGAGACTGAAATTCATAAAGTTCGCCTGCCCTCTCACACATGGGCCCATGGGCGTATGGTGGCGGCGCTGGTGCAAGCCGAGGTTCTCGGAGCATCATACGTAAACTATGCAGAAGTAGATGATGGATTACGTCAGCGAAGTTCACGTGAGACGGAATTGAAGCGCTCCATTTCTGAACTCGAGGCTAAATGTGCGCACTTTTGGCACCTGATTTCATACTAAGTGTGTTTAGTGGCGAGCGAGAAAAAGGAACTGCAGGAACTGCAAACCGCCGACTTTTTTCGTGATAATCACATATTGGAAGAGCGTTACAAGGCTCTTTTGGATATTAATCATGACTGCGCACAAATATTTGAGAGCTTGACACACAGTCTTTCTGTTTCTGGATTGAACGATCTCCGCGGCGACACCTTTAACGAATGGCTCTTTGACACTGGCCTGTATAATCTGAGAACTGCACTAAAGGACATTGACGGTCGCACACTAACAATGCTTAATGTGAGTGACGTCATGGAGTATGGCGTCACCTTCAATGAAGCCGCCGTCCTTTTAATGAGCGGCTATATTGCGCACAACAAGCTGAGTAATGATAGCTCATTTTCCCCGCCTCATGGCAGTGTTTTAGCATGGGATCCACTGCAAACTGCAAGCTGGATTGCAACGCTTGATGACCAATATGATTGTCTTGTTGAAGCTGGCTGGTATGGCCCTGCTTTATGTTCTCTTTCGCCGGCACGTGTCATTGAAGCAAGCGATGGGGAATTAGAGGCAGCTGACGCGGTAAAGTTTATTGAATTGGTGCGTCAAATGAGGATTGAAATGGACGGCGACAAGGCCGCGTGGGTGTCTAAATGGAGTGGCACAACTCCAATCGATAACCAGGCCTAGCATGGAGTCGTCTGGATTATGGGCATTTTGGATTCATAAGTAAAATGTTGATAAATAGAGTTTCACACGAAATATTTGTTGTCGTTCTATTGATTTTTTGTATGCACAGTATTCATATTGTCATTCTGTACTAAAATACAGAGATGCTCACCGTTTGGAAACGCTATCGATGCGATGATGTTCACGTGATCAATCAAATCAGATCAGATTATTTTGCTGACTGCGCTCGGTGTTGGCGCGCAGCTGGCGCGCAGCATCGCAGATCAGACGCGGGACGATTGCTTGGCGCAATGGCTATGCACCTGTTCCATGTGGCCATTATTCAGCCTAACACGCAGTGGGTATGTCGAAGTTGTTATCCACTCGTGATGCGCCGCTGATCTCACAATGCTTTTGATGTCAGGTAATAACGTGCGCGATTTCCCCCGACGGCAGTTTGTTGGCAACAGGCAGTACTGACCACTCACTCTGCGTCACCAATATTGCGACGCAGGCAAAGGTGTACACTGTGCAGTGTGATGATAAGGTATGTTGTTTTTGTTCGTGTTTGTTTTGACAACGAGATGGCAGGTGAATGATGTCGCGTGGTCGGTCGACGGGACGCGTCTCGTTGCCGTGACTGAAGATGGCAGAGTCGTCCAAGTCACAAATAACAATTCGCACTCGACCGTGTACAAAGACAAAACAGATGTATGAATTATGTTTGCCGCTTCTTCTTTGCTCATCCCTTGTTTTAGTTGTGGGGATGCGCGTTCAGTCCTAGCGGGATTGTTGCCGTCAGCGGAAGAGGCGAAAACGTGACCCTATTGGATTCGTCCAACAATTATGCAGTTATCAAAATATTCAGTGGATTAGATTATTGGGTATTTTATTATAATTGCTATATGTTGCTTACTGCGGATCATGAAGGTTGAGCATCTCGCCTTTTCTCCCGATGGGAATTTCCTTGCGGCGGGAAGTGGCGCAGACCTTCTCGT
>Ga0209934_1000632_pt1 | contig 36763 bp, 30 predicted proteins | sample ThiBiot_750_plan_2_FD_183950 | JGI IMG/M metagenome (GOLD analysis project Ga0209934, IMG submission 183950) | Wastewater bioreactor microbial communities from Cape Town, South Africa - Thiocy_expt_750_plan (SPAdes) | ecosystem: Engineered > Bioreactor > Thiocyanate-remediating >...
AGGAATTTATAATGTTAATATTTGTTAGTAAAATGTAGAGCTTTATTATACGCTCTCCTAAATTTTACTTAACTGGTGGTATACTTTTCAATTATTTTAGTGGACTACTTTTCAATTATATTATACAGTAGGGTATATTCGTCTTTGTACGTTCATTGCATAGCAAGGGATATGCTTCTTTAGATTTGAGTTTAATGAGTTTTAAATCGCCGTATGTCACTTCTGAAAATTCGGCAAAGGATAAAGAGGTATAACAACTAAATAAAAATTCGCGTAAAACTTCGTTCTTGCCTTCTTTGTATTTATCTTCATCGTAGGCTGTTTGTAGCTTCTGTAATTCTTCTTCTGTCAGGACATCATTATTCTGCGCTTTGATACTTTTCTTTATCTCAAATTTATCATAAGGGTTTTTTTTTATCATTTCTTAATCAATAGCAAGACCTATGAGAAACTTAAAGTTAGCATGTTTCTTATAGATGGTAGATAGTTGATTGCCTACTTCTATTTCGTGGTTATGATAAAGTTGAATATACTCCAAGGTAATTTCGCTGAAAGAAAGACTTGGTTTCCATTCTTTCATCGTATTGATAAGTTTATTGTAGTTAGAAATTGTTCCTGATGCACGGGACGCCTTTAACAACTCTATTTCTTTTTCAATGAAAACATAGAAATCGGTATTGCCATAATTTTGATCTTTTAGCTTACTTATAAATTCACAGACGGGGAGAGGCTTTAAATAATTCTCAATTATAATACCATCTGCTTTATGGTACATCTTTTTAATTAGTTCATTATAGAAAAGGAAGCGTTCATCGCCAGATAATACAGCTAATCTCTTTTCACTCCAATGCTGGGGTAAAACAGAAATATTCAATCCGATAAAAGTACATTGTCTGTAAGCTGTATAACGAAGACAAACTTGACGTTTACCTTCTTTTGTAACATAGTTGTTACGGAGAAGAATTTTTAGGGTTGCTTTCATGTTGCACATCGTTTTTTAGTCTAACAATTGTACAACAAAAGCTGAAAATCTATGAAATTTATCCTTTTAGTCCTTCCACCACAGAGGACGTAAGTCTTTGAAAAAGAGAAGGAATAGAATTTTTCTTTCTATTCCTTCAACATATCCAGAGGTTCCTGGCGGATTCGAACCGCCGTAGACGGTTTTGCAGACCGGTGCCTAACCACTCGGCCAAGGAACCATTTTGGGTTAGCGACTGCAAAGATATAATATTTTATTCAAGATACAAGGTTTTTTGTCTGATTAATCGCAAATTCTACCTCCAAATATACTAAATATCTAACACTCAGTATCACTCTAAAAGCGGATTTTTTATCATAGCGATGCTATCCGGCTTAATGGTATCTTGAATCGGTTTAATATATTCCGACACCTCTACTTTCATCAAACCATGATGTATCATATCGAGCTCTTTCGCTGCAGCATATGATAAATCTATTATACATTTCTTCCTAAAAGGACCTCGGTCGATAACCTTGACAATTATTTCTTTATCATTCTTTAAACTCTTTACCTTCAATAGAGAGCCAAAAGGGTAAGTCCGATGAGCACAAACCATGCTGTCTTTTTTGTATATTTCGCCACTGGCTGTCTTCCTGTTATTAAATTTCTTGCCATAATAAGTTGCAAGCCCTACATTTTGAGCCTTCAGCCCAATAGCAACAAAAGATAGAAGTAAGATTATCCCAATTATTATTCTCATAAACAATTAATTTATATTTGTTCGGGTTTTAGTACGGTTCCAATGTTCTTTTTTCCATTTATCTTTATAACCATCGGATTTAGAAACTGAACATGTCGTATATAATCCGTTTCGAAGACCGCAGGTTGTTTATTCAGATAATCCTCATCAAACAATCCATCTTTAGATGTGAACGGATTGATAGAGAAATATCCAACGCCAAAAGATGTCAGGTTCTGAAAGAAATGAGTACCCTGACTAGGCTCTATTTTATAGTTATCTAAGGTAAGTTCAACCAACACCTGAGCATTCGATATTTGAGGCCATTTAACCGGAATACCTAGCCAAGAATCACTGCTTCCCCATCTTCCGGGACCTACCAGTATGTAGTTTTTTTCTTTCTCCAAAAATTCAGCATTCAGTTTATCAATCTCTGTCGCTATTTTTGTGTTGTTCGCTGCATTGAAATTCTTTGTTTTCACGTAGATAATATCATGCACATCACTTATAACTCCATGTCCTAGAGCATTATTCGAGTGTAATATCTCATCCTCCGGTTTTATCCGAGACAAATCTTCAATCTGCAATTCTTTATTTTGTACTATGGGTCTTATTTGCAACAGATAAAATATCCCTTCTCCTTTTTCTTTCAGATCTACAGCAAATTCTATCTCTACAGCACGTCCCATTTCCGATTGTCCAATTTTCAAAACTTGCTGTAGAATTTCAGCAAGAGGGAAAACATTATGCTGTAAAACGTTTGCAAACGATATAATCTTTCGACCACTATCATAATATCCATCATATATAACCCGATCTACAGGATCGTAAGTAGATGATATATATTTTATAGAGCCATCTTTTTCTGCATCTTTTATATTTAGCTTCAAAAGGTTAAAACCATCATTCGTTGTAAATTCCTTTTGAATATTCTTTGTATCCAAAGCGTAAAAAAAGCGTTGAGTATCTCTTAAGGCCAAATCTACGGAACTCAGCTGTACAATATTGTGTGGATGTGCCGGTGAGAAACGCAGATTCGAACCTCCTTCTACAATATATTTACCCAAACCTAATACAATGTTGGCTATACCTTCTTCGGGTCGTTCATTCCCTATAGGGTAAAAATTCAATGATCTTGCCACACCTGATATAGTTGGATAAAAATGATCTTCGTAGTTAGTCCCTACAGCCTCTTGTATAACTATTGCCATTTTTTCCTGATCTATCAGGTTCTGTGTTGCAGTCATATAAGTTTTACTGTCTTTGTAAAAAACAGAAGCATACACTGCTTTTATAGCCTTGCTAAGCAATCCGAGTGTATCATACTTGTCTTTCATCAAAGGAATCATATATGTTGAATATACACCCGCAAAAGGCTGATAGTGCGAGTCTTCAAGCAGACTGGAAGAGCGTACGGCAATTGGAGCATCTATTGAATCCAGAAAGACCATGAAATCTTCGATAAGGCGATCCGGTAAGCCCGCTCGAAAGAAACATCTTAATATTTCATCATCCGACTTGTCTGATAATGCTATTGGATACAGGTCGTTGGTCTCCATGAACTCATCAAAGATGTCGGTGCATAATACTACTGTACGAGGAATCTTGACCGAAATCTTGTTATCCTCATTTAACTCTAAGTGTTCCTTTATTATATTATCAATAAAAGCGATACTACGCCCTTTACCGCCTATAGAGCCGTCACCCATTCGTGCAAAGTTAGAAAACTCATCGAAGCGATCTTTGTCGAATGTGGCAACTATTCCCGAGTTCTTAACCTTACGATATTTTATTATCATATCGTATATAATCTGACGCGCCTCTTCCATACTGCTAAAATCTGTAACCGCAATACGCTTTAGCCACTCAGCCAAAGGGAACATGGCTCTGGAATAGAAGAAACGGGAAAAATGATCGTGTGAAAGGTGGTACTCTATCGATGCATCCGGAATATTGAATATATTCTTCTGCATATCCTTCAGGTTGCGTATTCGCATAATCTCATTTCCGGTCTCAGGATCTATTATAATAAAATCTCCAAATCCGAAATTGTTGACCACCTGCTTTTTCAAATCCCGAGGAAAACTCTTTGAATTCTTATCAATAAAACTACAGCCTAACTCATCAGCATAAGCTTTGTTCTTAACTTCTGATGAGGTGAAAACTACCGGAGCAAATCGCCGTTGCTTCCGCATCCATTTTACAAAATTGTAGCCCGCTAACTTATCCTTTGTCCCGCCATGAGCATAACTCATATCGGTAATAACGCCTAAGATGTTGTTATAGTATTTCTTATAGATGTCAACAGCTTCTTCGAAGGTGCGAGCCAGCATAATTTTAGGGCGTCCGCGCATACGCAACATTTGCTGATGTTCGTTCAAAGCCTCTTTCGAGAATTCCTTTGATGCCTCCATTACAATTTTGAACAGAGTGGGTAAGGCTGAAGAGTAAAACCGTACAGAGTCTTCGATGAGGAGTATAACTTGTACACCTACACTCTCTGTGTCATGTTCTACATTCATACTATCTTCTATTAGCTTGATTATAGCCAATAAGAGATCGGGGTTGCCAAGCCAGCTAAACACGTAATCAACACCCGATAAGTCTTCCGACGATAGTCTTTTTGATACCTCTTTAGAGAAAGGCGTAAGTACAATGAATGGTGTTTCAGGATATAATTCTTTTATATGCTTTGCTGTAGAGAATATATCCGTATCATCCATATTTGGCATCTGAATGATCAGTTCATAATGATTTTCACTTATTTTCCGTATGGCCTCATCTTCTGAATATACCTGAGTAAAACGAGGCGGATAGTTTAGATTAAGTGATGTATATTCATTAAATATCTGTTCATCAATACGCCCATCATCCTCCAACATAAACGAATCGTATTTCGTTGCTATCAACAAGACATTAAAAATACGTTTAGTCATCAGATTGGCAAAAGATGTATCCTTGAATCGGAAAGCTTTTATATCGGGTAATTTCTCCATATCATGGTTTTATCAATTAAGAGAACAAATATAATCAAGCAGCGCTTACTTTTTAGCGGTTTGTTTCAAAAGTTTACAATTAGGAGGTATATCTTCACAAAAGGTGACAAATGTTATTGTTTGTAAATGGTTGATATCTAGATTATACTGTCGAAAAGGTGACAAAAGTAACACTTTTGATATTGTTTCATTAATTGTCTGATACCTTTTGTGCTTTTTATAAAATATTCTCATTATTCTTTGTGAACTTTCTCGCAATTCAATAATCCGGTGGTATATATATAAGATAAAAACGCCAACCGGAAGTTGACGTTTTACTAATATTGAAATAGTTTTTGTATTATGTGTTATGCCGGAGTATTTTGTTTATTAGCCTTTTCCTTTTGTGCATCTGCAAGTATCTGACGTCTTTCTTTTCTGAAATTTTCACGCAAATCAGATAGCTTTTGTTTTTGGGCAGCCGGAGCAATGCGGCTCATTTCTATAGCTTTCTTCTCTTTAATGTAGTTTTCTTTTAAAGCATTTAATTTTTCCACACTGGCATTATCTAATTTTATGCCTTTTCTACTTCCATAAGTAGGGGTTTTGTCCTTTGAGAAATCTTTTCTGATATCTCTTAATTTGCTTTGTTGCTCAGGAGTATAGATTTTATTCAAATCTTCACGATGTTGTATCGCTAGTTCTTTCGATTTGGTTCTGTAGTTTTCATTTATTGCTCTTATTTGTTGCTTTTGTTCATTCGTAAGGTTGAGGTCCTTCAAGTCCTTCTTGTATTGTATTGCTAATTCTCTTTGCCTGTCGTGCCTTTTGCCTCTCATACTCATTTCCTTCTCCCTTTTGCTTTGCAGTTCTTTCAGTTTTGTTTGCTGTTCAGGAGTCAGAATGTTGTTTATAGCATCACGATGTTCTCTTCTTAGTTCTTTAATTTTAGTCCTTCTATCTTCTTTCGAAATATTTGAATTACTTCTCAAATCCGATATTTTCGCTCTGAATTCATTATTAGCAGAATCCACTTTTTGTTGCTGTTCGGAAGTTAAGTTTAATTCCTGCGGTAAAGAAAATCCTCGTTTACTACGCCTTCCTTCTTGTGCACTAACTATTGTTAGCGAAGTAAAAGCCAATATAGCTAATGATAAAAATAACCTTTTCATAATCTTTCGATTTTTAATTGTTTCATGATACTTAGATGTATATAACTTCTTGAGGTTTAATATGAAATATTATTTTAACTTTTTATTATATGTTTAGTAATGATTAATTTCTTCTTTCTTATTAGTTCTACAGACCTATTCCCAAGGGTTTCGTGCTATGTAATTCCAGCTTGTGATCAGCGTGATATATAATATAATTTAACAATCAGTTAATAATGTGAAAACAATAATTATGCCCAGCGGTATTTTGATTAACTTGCATAAAATAGATAAGATAAATCGATAAACTGATATTTTATGACTTTGGATAGATTTGCGATTGCATCGAATGAAGAAAGAGGAGAGTTAGATAGTATTCAATATTTTGAGTCGGGCATAACAAAATATACATCAATAATTAGAGATAAAATATCAAAGTCAGCATCATTAAAAATTGATTTTTCTGACGAATGGTCACTCTTTGCAGGAACTTCGCTTGAAGATATTGATTATACCCAACCAATAGCAAAAGGGCAGGGGAGGGGTGTTTTTCCCTTGACTATATCAGACCCAACAAGGTACTACTTTGTGTTAGTCACAGCCAACGAAAAAGTTGTATTATCCGAGCAACATTTGCCAATGGCTGGAGGATATAATTTTAGAGATTTAGGAGGTTACAAAACACAAGACGGTCGTCGCGTGAAATGGGGTAAAATATTTCGCTCAGATGATCTTCATAATCTGAATGATGTAGACTTGGCTTATCTGGCTTCTATTCCTTTGGTTTCTATCGTAGATTTCAGGTCTGAAAAAGAAATGATGCAAGCTCCGGATAAAAATCCGGTTTCGATAAAACAGAACTATCCCTTGTGTATAAGTCCCGGTAATCTTATGACTGTAGCAACTTCTAAAGATGATTTGTATAAGCTTTCAGTAGATGAAGCGGACACCCTGATGAAAGGAATGAATACTCTTTTGGTTACAGATCCGATATGTATAGACAGATACCGAAAGTTGTTCAGCTTGCTTGAAAATGAAGAAAATGTTCCTCTTATGTTTCATTGCTCTGCCGGGAAAGACCGTACAGGTATGGCGGCAGCTCTTGTATTATCGTCTTTGGGTGTAGATGAAGAAACTATATTGGACGACTATTTGCTTTCTAATTTCTACTTAGCAGATAAATATGCCGAATATAAAAATACCTCTCCGGCATTGAAGTCTTTATTTGAGGTCAAACCTGAATTTTTGAAATCAGGCTTAGATACGATTAAAAAAGAGCATGGTACAATAGATGCGTTTTTGAAGAATATTCTGAATGTGGATATTGAAAAAATGCGTGAGTTGTATTTATTTTGATAAAAAGACGCTGGTATAAAAGTCGATGTAGTCGGAGATGTTTCACTCCGTTGAACATGACGAGAATATTGAAATTACATTTAACTCACTTCTTTCTCTTTAAATAGCTTTGTATTTGAATTCTTTGGCTAATACTCCATCATAATATTGTTTAATAGGATAATTGTCTGCATCGTACTCGTATGTAATATCTTTGCTGTCAGTTCCAAACCTCGAGTCTAGTGTAGTAGCCTCAATAGCATTGTTATGGCCTAAAAAGTCGCTACACCATTTCATATTATTCATATGTAATGTCCAAAACCAGAGGGGTAAACCTTCTATGCTGGAAAAGATAGATTTCTTCGTATCAAAAGAGTAATCAACCACTATATCTTCTTTACCCGAAATTGAGTGAACTGAATATTTTACAAGATTATTGTGATTGTCGTACGAAAACATTTCCCATAGATTCCCATCTTCAAATGTTGTTTTACTCAATCTATCTGAATTATCTGTATAAATCTTATTATATTCTGTTATTTTACGGAGCTGTTTGCCGCTACTTTTAACTTCTTCGGTAATGTATTCGTTATTATCATACATAAATCTTGAATTGTTAATAGCTTCGCCTCTATCTCTGTTTATAAGGCATTCGGCTAGTTTCCCATTTTTGTCATATTTTAGAGTGAATTCCCGAAAAATAATCGGCCCTTTTTCTTCGATATATATTAATTGATTTTTTGAATTATATTTCAGATTAACTACTTCTTTCGATTGTATAGAATTTATCTCTATAATCAACTTTTTTGTTTGGGCATCGATGCTAAAATTCAGACAAAGTAAACTAAAGAGAACAAGGGCAAGAGTTTTTTTCATATATGTCAGATTCTAAAAAATAATATATTATGAACGGTAGTTTTTAAAGTTTAGTATTGGTTGTAAAACATTTATTTGTGTGATGATTCATTTGAATGAAAAGACCAAAAAGAAATAGCCTGATTTATAGTCAGGCTATTCTAATATTTGTCAATTCAGATCAATTAATCGTATTCATTCCAAGCTTTAATTTCAAGCTCATCCACATTCATCTTACAAAATGCCTGTATAAAAGCTGATGCAAGGCGCGAGTTGGTAAGCAATGGTACATTAAAGTCTATCGCTGCACGACGGATTTTGTAACCATTGTCAAGCTCACTGGTGGTAAAATTCTTAGGAATATTTACGACTAGGTCGATTTGTTTGTTGTGTATCATTTCCAATGCATTTGGCTGTTGATTGTCATTTGGCCAAAATACCTGAGTTGCAGGAATTCCGTTTTCTACAAGGAATCGTTGTGAACCTCCGGTAGCATATAATTCATATCCTTTTTGGTGTAGAACTTTAGCTGCTTGTAGCAACTCTACTTTCGATTTAGCCGGGCCGGTTGAGAACAATACAGTCTTTTTTGGAATCTTGTACCCTACAGACAGCATTGATTTAAGCATGGCATCGTAGAAGTTATCACCGATACAACCTACTTCTCCGGTCGAAGCCATATCTACTCCCAATACAGGATCGGCCTTTTGCAGACGTGAGAAAGAGAACTGAGATGCTTTGATTCCTACATAGTCAAGATCGAAATCATTCTTGTTCGGTTTCTCCACTTTTTTGCCAAGCATGACTTGGGTAGCGAGTTCGATAAAGTTTATTTTCAAAACCTTAGAAACAAAAGGGAAGGAACGGGATGCTCGCAAGTTACATTCGATTACTTTAATCTCATTGTCTTTGGCTAAGAACTGCATGTTGAAAGGTCCTGATATCTGTAACTCTTCAGCTACCTTGCGGGCTACTTTCTTTATGCGTCTTACTGTTTCTATATATAGGCGTTGAGCAGGGAATTGTATTGTAGCATCTCCCGAGTGAACTCCGGCAAACTCTACGTGTTCAGAGATTGCGTACATTATGATTTCACCTTTGTTGGCTACAGCATCTATCTCTATTTCCTTTGCATTTTCAACAAATTCGCTCACTACTACCGGATGTTTCTTCGAAACTTCGGCTGCCAACCCTAAGAAGTTTTCCAGTTCCTGATCGTTAGAACATACATTCATCGCTGCACCTGACAGTACGTATGATGGACGTATCAGCACAGGATATCCAACTTCGTCTACAAAGCCTTTGATGTCTTGCAGAGATGTTAGTTCTTTCCAGCGAGGTTGATCTACACCTATGCGGTCGAGCATACTCGAGAACTTGTGGCGGTCTTCTGCATTATCGATGCTTTTAGCTGTAGTTCCCAATATGTTTACCTTAGCTGCGTCAAGGCGCATTGCAAGGTTGTTAGGAATCTGTCCACCCACCGAAAGTATTACTCCATGAGGATTTTCGAGTTCGATGATATCCATTACACGTTCAAATGTGAGTTCATCGAAGTATAGGCGGTCGCACATGTCATAGTCTGTAGAAACCGTTTCGGGGTTATAGTTGATCATTACCGATCGATAGCCCTCTTTACGGATACTTTGTAAGGCATTCACCGAACACCAGTCAAACTCAACCGAAGAACCGATGCGGTATGCACCTGAGCCCAGAACTATCACAGATTTATGATCTCCTAAGTATTTGACATCGTTTTCTCTACCATTGTATGTGATATACAGATAGTTTGTTTGAGCAGGATACTCTGCTGCCAATGTGTCTATTTGTTTTACACAAGGTACTATTCCGTTCTCTTTACGTATACGGCGCACATCGTGCTGAACTCTTTCTACAAGAGTTGGTTCTTTACATACAATTTTAGCTATCTGGAAATCAGAGAATCCCATCTTCTTTGATGTGTGTAGTAGATCTAAAGGAAGAGACTGTACATCGTCATATTTTTCAAGTTCTTTAGAACATTGATATATGTATTTCAGTTTTTGTAAGAACCAATTATCGATTTTAGTCAGGTCATGGATTTGATCTACAGTATATCCTCTTTTAAATGCTTCTTCGATGCAGAATATACGTTTGTCTGTCGGGTTTTTGAGTGACTCATCCAGATCATCCACTTCCAAAGGTTTGTTAGCTGCAAATCCGTGCATGCCGATATTGATCATACGAAGACCTTTTTGTATCGCTTCTTCGAATGTACGTCCTATTGCCATTATCTCGCCTACAGACTTCATGCTAGAGCCAATTTCTCTAGATACTCCATGGAACTTACCTAAATCCCAGCGAGGTATTTTTACCACAATGTAGTCGAGTGCAGGCTCGAAGAATGCACAAGTAGATTTTGTAACAGAGTTTTTCAATTCGAACAATCCATATCCCAAACCTAATTTTGCCGCAACAAAAGCCAAAGGATATCCTGTAGCTTTAGATGCAAGAGCAGAGGAGCGGCTCAGCCGTGCATTTACTTCGATTACCCTGTAATCTTCCGATTCTGTATCGAAGGCAAATTGTACGTTACATTCTCCAACTATGCCTATATGTTTTACGATGCGGATGGATAATTCACGAAGCTTGTGAAACTCATCGTTCGTTAATGTTTGCGATGGTGCTACAACAATACTTTCTCCTGTATGGATTCCGAGCGGGTCGAAGTTTTCCATATTACAAACAGTCATACAGTTGCCGTACTTGTCACGAACCACTTCGTATTCGATCTCTTTCCAACCCTTGAGCGATTTCTCAACAAGAATCTGAGAAGAGTAAGAGAAGGCCTTTTCGGCAAGAGCTCGTAGTTCTTGTTCATTGTCACAGAAGCCTGAACCTAATCCGCCTAAGGCATAAGCGGCACGGATGATGATCGGGTAACCTAAGTCTTTAGCTGCCTTTACTGCATCCTCAATTGTGCCAACGGCATGGCTCTTGATGGTTTTTACATCTATCTGATCTAGTTTCTTTACAAACAATTCACGGTCTTCAGTATCCATGATGGCCTGTACAGGCGTTCCGAGAACTCGTAAATTGTATTTTTCAAGAATTCCTTCCTGAAAAAGCTGTACTCCACAGTTGAGTGCTGTTTGTCCTCCAAAAGCTAACAGGATTCCATCCGGTTTTTCTTTTTTGATAACTTTCTCAACAAAGTATGGAGTAATAGGCAAGAAATATATTTTGTCAGCACTCCCTTCTGAAGTTTGTACTGTTGCAATATTAGGGTTGATAAGTACAGTTTCAATTCCTTCCTCTTTCAATGCTTTCAGAGCTTGCGAACCTGAGTAGTCGAATTCTCCGGCCTCTCCAATTTTTAATGCACCCGAACCAAGGACTAATACTTTTTTTACGTCTATATTTATATCCATTTAAGCTGCTTTTTTATATAGTGGATTATAATTTTTCAATAAATAAATCGAAAATAAAGGCTGTATCTGTTGGGCCGCTACATGCTTCTGGGTGAAACTGTGCTGAAAAGAATGGTTTAGTCTTATGCTTGATACCTTCGTTTGTTCCATCATTCAGGTTGATAAATAAAGGTTCCCATTCTGCACTTAATGACGCATTCGCTACCGCATAGCCATGGTTTTGTGAAGTGATGAAGCATTGAGTCGAGTCAACCATCTTTACGGGCTGATTGTGGCTGCGATGTCCATATTTCAATTTATATATGGTTGCTCCGCCTGCTTTAGAAAGTAGTTGGTTGCCCATACATATTCCGCAGATCGGTTTGCTTCCTTCCATTGCCTTACGAATATTCTTTACAGTTTCTTCGCAAAAATCAGGGTTGCCGGGACCATTTGAGATAAACAATCCGTCCCATTCCAACTTATTGAAGTCATAATCCCAAGGCACGCGTATAACTGTTACGTTTCTCTTTAGTAAGCTGCGTATGATATTATGCTTAACACCGCAGTCTACTAGAACTACCTTCTTCTCTCCGTCGCCGTATGTCAGCACTTCTTTGCAACTTGCAATTGCAACCTGGTTTTCGATATTCGGATCATAAAACTCAATTTCGTTTGCACCTTTGAAAACGATTTTTCCTTTCATCGAACCTTTTTCGCGGAGTATCTTTGTCAGCTCACGCGTATCAATGCCATAAATACCCGGTACGTCGTGCTCTTTTAACCAGTCTCCCAGACTTTTTTTAGCATTCCAGTGAGAGTATTCGTGCGAGTAATCTGAGACGATGAGTCCGCTTACTTGTACTTTTTCCGATTCGTAAAAATCGGAAATTCCGTCGGTAAGGGTATCATCAGGAACCCCGTAGTTACCAACAAGAGGAAATGTGACAACTAGTATCTGACCTAAATAAGAAGGGTCGGTAAGGCTTTCTGTATAACCTACCATTGCAGTGCTAAATACAACTTCTCCGGCTTTTGCGGTTTCAGAGCCGAATGACTTTCCTTCGAAAATTGTTCCGTCATCAAGAATTAGTTGAACTGGTTTGTCTAAATGCATCGTTTGTTTATATAAATATGTGGTTAAATAAGCTATTTACAAAGATAAAAAAAAAGGAACGGGATATCTGTCATATCTGTTCCTTTTATTATAATAGTAAATATTGTATCTTTTTCTTTCTCATTATTTCAAATATTCTAAATATCTCAAGCGAATATCTGAGGTACAAAGTTAAGTATAAAAAATGAGATAAAGTGCCTTTTTGAAATTATAATTTTTCTTTTTTCATAAACTTGATCTATTTTAAATAAAAAAGTGGAGATAAATTACTTATCTCCACTTCTTAGCTATATAAATTGATTTATTTTAATTTAGCCAGAGTCTCTTTAACTCGTTTCATTGCTTCAATGATATTTTCATCAGATGTTGCATACGAGAAACGGATATAATTTGCAGCTTCGAAAGCAAGTCCGCCAACACATGCCACATGTCCTTCTTCTAAAAGGAACATGGCAAGATCGGCCGATGTTTTGATCGATCTTCCGTTGTATGATTTGCCAAGGTAATAGCTGCACTCAGGGAACAAATAGAAAGCTCCTTCGGGTTTGTTTACTTTAAAACCTTCTATTTCGGAAGCTAGTTTTACGATCAGGTCACGGCGACGTACAAAAGCCTGTCGCATATCTTCCACACACTGCTGTCCGCCTAAATATGCTGCCTCTGCTGCTTTCTGAGCAATAGAAGATGCTCCCGAAGTGTATTGACCTTGTAGCTTATTACAAGCTGCAGCGATCCACTGTGGGGCGGCCATCCATCCTAAGCGCCATCCGGTCATGGCATACGCTTTAGATACTCCGTTTATAATTACTACTCTTTCCCTGATATTTTCAAATTGGGCAATACTTTCGTGTTTGCCTGTATAGTTTATATGTTCATATATCTCGTCAGAGATTATGATTATATTAGGGTGTTTAGCCAATACATCAGCCAGACCTTTTAATTCTGCTTTGCTGTATATACTTCCTGTAGGATTGGAAGGAGAGCATAGTATTATAGCTCTTGTTTTAGGTGTAATTGCAGCTTCTAATTCAGCCGGAGTTATTTTAAAGTTTTGCTCTATACCTGTATGTATAACAATACTCTTACCTTCGGCAAGTTTTACCATTTCTATGTAGCTTACCCAGCATGGAGCAGGTATAATGACTTCGTCATCCGGATTAACAACACTTAGTACAGCATTGCAAACAGCTTGTTTGGCGCCATTCGAACAAATAATTTGTTCAGGCTTATAACTCAATCCGTTTTCTGTCTCCAGCTTTTTGCTTATTGCTTGTCGCAACGAAAGATATCCGGGAACAGGAGAATAAAATGAAAAATTATCATCAATAGCCTTTTTTGCAGCCGCTTTTATATGATCCGGTGTATAAAAATCAGGCTCTCCAACACTTAGGTTGATCACATTGATTCCTTGAGCCTTCAATTCGTTGCTCTTTTGCGACATTGCTAAAGTTTCTGATACAGAAAGGTTCGCTATGCGTGCTGATACTTGTGTCATTTTCTATCGATTTTGATTATATGATATTCTTATTTCTATAATTACATAACAGATTAATCTACATTATGTAAGTCATGGCCCATACGTTCTTTTTTAGTATGCATGTAAAACTCATTATACTGGTTAGGAGTAACTTCGATCGGTACATTTTCTACAACAGTAAGACCAAAGGATTCCAAACCTTTTCTTTTTACAGGATTATTTGTAAGTAACCGCATTTTACATACATTCAGGTCGCGAAGAATTGCAGCACCAACGCCATAATCGCGCTCATCGGCACGATATCCCAAGTGTAGGTTGGCGTCTACTGTATCGTAACCTTCTTCCTGTAATTTGTATGCTTCCATTTTTGCCATCAGGCCAATGCCACGACCTTCCTGATTGAGGTAGATGACAACCCCTTTTCCTTCTTTTTGTATCATCTCCATCGATTTGTGAAGTTGCTCGCCACATTCGCAGCGTTTCGATCCAAAAATATCGCCAGTCATACAAGACGAGTGTACACGAACGAGTATCGGTTCATCTTTATCCCATGTTCCTTTTATAATGGCTACATGCTCTAATCCTGTTGCTTTTTGTTTGAAAGGAATTAGTTCAAAATCTCCATATGCAGTAGGCATTTTTACTTTAGCTCCTCTTTCTATAAGAGACTCTCTTCCGAGCCTGTATCGTATCAGGTCAGCAACAGATATAAGTTTGAGGTTGTATTCATCTGCCATCTTTCTCAGTTCAGGCAGACGAGCCATTTCACCATCTTCTTTTTTTATTTCAATCAATACTCCGGCAGGATATAGTCCGGCTAAACGTGCCAGGTCTACAGCTGCTTCGGTATGTCCAATACGGCTTAGAACACCTTTGTCTTTAGCACGTAATGGGAATATATGTCCCGGACGACCAAAGTCTTCCGGTTTGGTTTCTTTTTTTGTTAGAGCCAATATGGTTTGCGCCCTGTCGTATGCAGATATCCCTGTTGTAACACCGTTTTTCAATAGGTCGATTGATACAGTGAAGGGAGTAGAATGCATAGAGGTATTGTTGGTCACCATCATTGGTAAATCTAGTTCGTCACAGCGTTCTGATGTCAGCGGAGCGCAAATCAAACCTCTGGCATGTGTCTCCATGAAGTTTATCTTTTCCGGAGTAATTGCTTCTGCTGCAATTATTAAATCGCCTTCGTTTTCACGATCTTCATCGTCTACTACAATAACGAAATTGCCTTTTTTAATTTCGTCAATTGCTTCTTCTACTGTGTCCAGTTTAATCTTATCCATTATTATATTATTTCCAGTCTGTTTTTGTCATTTAATTTTTATCATCTCACGTTCTATATTCTTCTTTAAATAAGGATAGAATCCCCAGATAAATATAAAAGAACCAACAATGATACCAAACATATTTTTTCTTGTCTTTTTGTCAATAGATCTGTAGAAGTCGAAGTAACAAATGAATGATTTTATGAAAAATACAGCATACGCTACTACTATCAAAGACGACATGATAAAGCTAAGCTTTATTATCACTGACAATATAGCGAATAGTATAATAACCAAATAAATAAGCATGGCTATTTTAGCATTTTTCATAAATGCATTAAATATAGTTTGAGATTCTACATAGTTTATCTTTTTTACTTTCACATCAAAGAAGCTGGCACCCTTATCTTTCAATACGCTTAATACGAGCTGTAAGGTGTCTTCGTCGTAACTATACTCTTTATGATTCTTCGCTATGTCCTTCAGATTCTCAACACTCATCTCTTGGATATACGCAATCTGATCGGGATTTGCATTGAGTGATGCAAGATCGGGAACAGTATTAATGTCAACCGATTGCTCTGTTTCATATATTGTCTTTTTCTTTAAGCCCAATATTTTTCGGAAGAAGTTTCCATAAGCTTCGGGGTTGAATAGAGCAGAGTCGTTCATCGCCTTATATGTGAGGAATACGCCCAATGGGAAAAGGGCAAATGAGCTTAGCCACATACCTTGCCAAACCTCCCAAACTCCATCGCGTGCCATTTTATAGCCGATGTTATCGATGATATAATAAACGATAAATAAAAGTACAGAGACAACTACCGGCATACCTAATCCTCCTTTTCGTATAATAGCCCCCAATGGTGCTCCGATAAAGAAGAAGATGAGACAGGCAAAAGATAATACGAATTTACGATGCCATTCAACTTTATGCATACGTATATTCTTTTGCATGTTTATTTTCTGCGTGGTCTCCATGATGTTGAACCTGCTGCTTTCGGCTTCGTTTGCAGCAAAACCCACATACCTTGATATTTCATCATTGCTATATGTATTTAGCAATGAGTCAAAATCTATTGTATTTATAGATTTTTTCTTCAAAGGTTCATTCGTTTGTTCCTTATTCGGTAAAGCGGTTTCTCCTGTTTCCACCTTTTTGTATGCATCAGAATTGCGATACGTTAAATAGGTGTTTTTTCCTATTACCTTTCTGTCGTGTACGTTTACACTATCGAGCGTGGAACTAAGAGAGTCTATGGAATTCCCTAATTGAAGAATGTTTTTTGATATTTGTGTTCCTTCCAGATTAGATTCATCCATTCTATCAAATCCGCTATTGAATGGAATAACTATTTTCTTTTCTTTAAAATTCTCTCTACTATATGGAACAAACTGATTGTTTTGACGTGTTTCGTTAAGTCCGGATTGTGAAAAGTTCGCGAATCGCTGTCCCGAATATAAGTTCAACAAAAGAAAATCTTTGTTGGACGATATGCTCATAAGAGCCGAGTCGCAAACGAATACGGACATATTATCAAACCCCTCGGATGTATCATAGATCATAACATCTTTCAGCATTCGGGTTTCTTTTTCTTTTTTCTTTACGTAAAGGCTGTAATTTGTTATTCCACTATAAAATGATCCTTCAGGAATATCCAACTCCGGAGATTTTTGCCGTATAGATATCATTAATGAGCGGAGTTTTACCTGAATGCGTGGCATAGCTTCGTTTTGGAAGAAGAAGGCCCCCACAGCTACACACGAAATGAATATAATCAGAGGCTTCATCGTTTTTAAGAGTGAAACCCCGGATGCCTTTATTGCTAATAGTTCTAGTCGTTCACCCAAATTTCCAAAAGCCATAAGAGAGGCTAGCAACAAAGAGAGTGGGAGGGCAAGAGGGATAAGGCTGAGGATTGCGTACATGAAAAGTTCGGCAAGCACTACGTTGTCAAGTCCTTTACCGACAAGGTCTTCTACAAATTTCCATAGAAATTGCATCAAGACAATAAACAAACATATCCCGAAAGTCATCATGAAGACGGGGAAAAATGTCTGAAGAATGAATGTGTATAACCTCTTTATCCTTAGCATTAACAATTGACTAAATCAGGTACAAAAGTAGTAAAAAGAAGAATGTAAAGAGTAATATTGGAGTGAAAGATGTTATTCTTAAATTTTATTAGGTAATTAGGCTTTGTATATGAGCTATTTCCGATATAATTATTAAATATTTTTGCAAATTTCGGCTGTGAGTATTGTTTTATAAGAAATAAACTTCTATTTTTGCACCCGCTAACAAGATGATGGCGGGATAGCTCAGATGGTTAGAGCGCATGATTCATAATCATGAGGTCCGGGGTTCAAGTCCCCGTCCCGCTACTTGAAAATGAGAGATTTACAAAATATCGTAAGTCTCTTTTGTTTTTGATGTACATACTATGTACATACTACTTTCCCCTATAAATCAGCAACTAAGAGAAAGAAAAACAAAGATGAAAAATAAGTCTTATTAGTTCTGATAATCGGAAAGATATAAATAAAACTGATAATTATTTATGTGCAGCAGGCAAATGTATATCTTATATACATACAAAATTGAGAAAAACGCAGTAAAATAAGCTTATCTTTTTGCTCTTCGTCATCTTTTATTTAGCTTTGAAATAATTAAATCAAAGCTGTATGAACAAACTAGCTTATATTAAATATTCCCAAAAAGAAGCCAATCAAAAGATATGGAGTTCTTTGATGAATAAATATGAGTTATTGAAAAAGAAAAACACACTCTTAGCCCACCTTTGGTTTCCATTAGCATGTATTCTCTTTGGCTTTGTAGCTATATTGAGTTGGATTAGTTTTCTTACGTTACTATTCAAAGATATTCAGTTTACTCCTCATTATATGAGAACTGTGATTGAATATAATAATATGAGCAAAGAAGAGGAAAAAGAATATCTTGACCAGCAGTTTTCGGAGTATAAGAATCGAGTATCTTATGGGAATCTATCCACAGAAAAACAAAGTCAAATAAATACAACATTCGATTTACTATTTAAAGTGAATATTAATAAGTTTGATAAAGTACCTGAACTGGAATTACAAGCACTACAACCTGAAATCATAATAAAAGACTTTAAATCTACCCTTAATGAAAAACAGATAGAAATTCTTGTAGAATGTATCAATAAAATAAAGGTATTAGATACTGTAATGACTATTGATATTGTACAGCAAATCCTATCCTGTACAACAAAACAGCCATTGAAGATTGCCAGTAAGAAAAACAAACTCCTTATCTATCTATTTAACGAATTAAATAAACGCTGCTATATAACAAACAGCTGGCAAGCGGTATGTGGCCAGAATAAGATATTCCTTACATCCGAAAAAGGGGTGTTTCTAAATCAGGACAATATCTCCAGTACTGTTAGTACAAACCAAGACTACCCGCCAAAAGATTCTCATATCATAGACAAGTATATCAAAGAACTGCAAGAACATTGAGAATACATTGAGACTTTTACCCTCTCAAACATAACTTCTTAAATATCAATTTACATTTGCCCCTGTCGACAAAAAACAGGGGTATGCGCAACCCCATTTATTAATGTTATAAATTCATATTGCTATGAATGAAAATTTAGAAATGAGGGTTTCCGCATTAGAGAAACATTTGTATGCTCTTAAAAAGATATTGTCTTTTGAAGAAGCAAGTAAGTTCCTTAACTTATCTAAGAGTTATTTATATCAACTCACATCAAAGGGTGTAATTCCGCATTATAAACCACAAGGTAAGATGATCTACTTTGAAAAAGAGCTATTGGAAGATTGGTTAAGGCAAAATCCTATCCGGACAAAACAAGAGTTGCAAAACGAAGCTGCTAATCGGATTATCTCATCCAAGAAGAAATAACTCTTTTTCGCTTGTCGGGAGGAGTGGTCTCCCCCCTTGCCGCTGGGCGATCCCCGACCGATGAGTTGTTGGTGTTCTGGTTTACTTGGTTCTGATGGTTTAGTCGGTATATCCACATAAGCCAAAGTCCTAAGTTTTGTGTATCAGTTCTTGAAGAATCCTGCTATTCCAATCGGATGCGAAGCCTTTATCGAAAGTGTGTGGCAAGGTTATGGAAATGTATACATTTCCTACCTTGCTCCGCCTTTGGCGGAGGGGAAAACCGCTCCCGTTGGTCGCAGTTTTGAAGAGAAGAAATAATTAAAATACAGTTGAAATTATGATAAAAGATTCATATAAAAATACAGCTAAAAGAAAGCTCAAAGATAAAGTTATCAGTGCCCGGTTTTCGGGTATTGAGTACATGGCTTTGAAGAAAAGGGCAAAAGATGCAGGGGTAAGCCTGAGTAAATTTGTCCGTTCAGTCTTACTGACTGGAAAAGTAGTCCAGCGTATCAGTAAATCCGATGCGGATATACTTCGTAAACTCTCGGGAGAAGCAAACAACTTGAATCAGTTGGCAAGGGTTGCCAATAGAGAAGGATTCAAGAATGTGGCTTCTGATGTGATTAACCTTCGGGGTATAATAGTCGGTATCATAAACCAACTCTCAAATGATTGGAAAAGTTATGAAAAGAGCAGCATTTAAAGGATGTGTCAATTATGTAATGAATAAGCAGGATGCTAAGCTAATTTCAGCCGATGGTGTATTGTTGGGGAATGTCAATAACATAGTCCAGAGTTTCAATGCTCAACGCCTCATAAAGCCTAATATTAAACATCCTGTCGGGCATATCTCGTTAAGTTATTCGCCTGATGATGAGAAGAGGTTGACAAATGGTGCTATGGTTACATTAGCCAAAGAATATATGGAAAATATGGGTATTAAAGACACTCAGTATATTTTAGTACGCCACTTTGACAACGGTAATCCCCACGTTCATTTGGTATATAACCGCATCGATAATAACGGCAAAGTTATCAGTGATAAAAACGACCGGTATAGGAATGAAGCGGTCTGTAAAAAGCTGAAAGATAAATACGGCTTGACCTATGGTAAAGGAAAGGATAAAGTAAAGCGACAAAAGCTGAGAGGTAAGGATAAAACCAAATATCAGGTTTACAATGCTGTAAAAGATGCTTTGTCTAAATCTACCAATTGGACTGACTTTGAAAAACTGTTGAAAGAAAAAGGAATTGTTCTTTCTTATAAGTGTAAAGGGCGAACAAATGAGATACAGGGTATTTCTTTTACTAAAGGAGAGGTAACATTTAAAGGCTCGGAAGTAGACCGCAGCTTCAGTTATTCGAAGATCAATACTAGATTGCAAGAGAACGCTCAAAATCAAAGGATGGTTGAACCTGTCAAGAATATATCAGAAGATAAGCCCCAGAATCTGGGTGCGAGCCTTCTGGGGTCATTGATTCATGGGATAAGCTCTTTATCCACATTTGAAGTTCATGGGGATAATTATGAAGACGAACAGTTTGCTAAAAGGATGCAGTATGAGCAAAATAAGAGGGATCGAAAACGAAAATTTAAAAACGGAATTTAATTATGAAAAATAATATAGATAACAATGAGGAGTTACAGATTGTAATGGAAGGTTTTGTTCAGACTATATCGGAAATTAGAGAGGATATTACTGTTATTAAGGAGAACACAAGTCCAAACAGTAATGATAATCCTACTGATTCGCCATTAACGGCAGACTTATTGAATAAGATAGCCGATACTGTTGACAATGCTAAAAAAGCGATTGATGAAGAGGATCTGAAAAAATTCATAAATATTATCATCAGTGTTACGACTCAGTTACAGGAAGAAGCTAATAAAGCTTCTGCCGAATTCCTGAACCAGAAGATTGCAGAGTTAAACGAACTTGTTAAAAAGCCGAGTATAGTGGAAAACAGATATTCGATTGATTTCAAGTCTAGTAAAACGTTTATTGCTCTTGTTATCTTAATCTTAGGTATTGGATGTTCATTGTATTACAATTATGACCAGTTACAGGAAAACAAGAGATTGAAGCATAATGATATTAAATACAGGTATATACAGATGAGAGGAGGTGTCTCTCAGGAGCATTTACTTTATTTGAACAAATCCTACGCTGAAAGATCTCAATACCGTGATAGTATACAGAGGAAAGTGATTGATTTTGAAGCTACAATCAGAAGGAAAGTGTATAATCAAACGATAAAGGAACAAAATGAGAAGGAGGAACAGCTGATTAATAAAAAGTTAGAAAAATTGACAAAATAGATTTGCCATAAGCAATGTAATTTGTAAATAAAGGGTGTGTCTTTTAACTTAGTTTTGACAGAGTCCATAATATTGTGTAAATGAAAACTACAGGTTTCAACCTGTAGTTTTCATTTACACAATATTTCGGATAGTCCTTTTTTTGTCACCCCTCTTTATTCATTTTATAGGAAAATGTTAGGACTTGTTTTATTTTAGTTTTAGGCCCAATTGCTAAAAAAATAATGAATAGCATAAGCTTCTTTTACGCATTCCTCGAATTCTTTATTTCTAACACCATATCTAAATTCTTCTGCCTCATTACCTGTAAAAGGCGATACATAGACCGCCGGTATGAGATAGACATCTTCCTTTTCTTGATCTGTTAATGTATCATAGAGACGAATTAAGGCGTATGGACCAGTAGTATTAAATACAGCCATGCTTTTAGAAGCATATTTAGCGTCAGTCAAAAGAGTTCTAGAAAATACATATTTTACTATTCTTTCCATAAACGGATGCTCTGGAGTGCTAAGCATTAATGCATTGTTGAAGATGCGAAAATGGTTAGATATAAAATCTTTTTCTAAAGAGAAACAACACGTTTTGTCTTTAAGGAGAGTGTTCATCGGTTTTATAGACTCATAATCAAAATCTACATACATCCCTCCAATTTTATTTAGAATAAGGTAACGTATAGCATCCCATCGTTGTATATCATATTGGTATTTATTATATACGTACCAATATTGAGGATAATATTTTTTCACAAAATCATTCATGCGTTTATTATCCCAGAATTCGTATTTCCAATCTGGATAATCACGTTTCCATGTATCTCCTAATCGTTTAAAATTTTCTGGCAAAGGATCACTTATTCCTGACCAGATTTGATGAATAACTTGAGGTACTTTCATGATATTTTAATTTAATAAGATTGAACTGCATTTTTACTTAGCTAATAAATAAAGATAATATCCCAAAGTTTTTTATCTTCACCTTTAAGTTTTGCATTAAATACGTCAGGAAGCTTTTCTTCATTATTATTGTATAGATACAATATTTTAAAAGATTCATCAATAGAATCTACTCGAAACGTTATTGACTTATTTTCTATATTTAATATAATTGAATCTTGGTGATTTATTTGTTTTGGTTTTATTGGTATTTGCATAATTCCTAAATATGAAGCCATATTTGTCTTTACAACTTCAATATTTACATTTTGACTAACTGGAATTTTTTTCGAAATGACAATTGCTATTAAAATTAGAAAAACTAAAATAATAGATATACCATAACGTATCAAGAAATTTTTTTTTTGATTTGTATTACTCATTATTTAGCCAATTCTAATTGATTAAAAACTAATTTATAATATACTTCTTTTTTTCGAATTAATTGCTCGTGGTTACCTACTTCAGTTATAATCCCATTTTTTAAGACTACAATTTGATCTGCATTCTTGACAGTACTTAATCTATGTGCTATAATAACAACAGTCCTTCCCTTAAAGAAATGCTCTAAATTTTGGACAATTATACTTTCATTATCAGCATCTAGAGAACTTGTCGCTTCGTCCAGAAATAAATACTGAGGTTTTTTGTAAACAGCCCTTGCTATCATAATACGTTGCTTTTCCCCACCACTGATGCCTAGACCTGATTTGCCTATTTTTGTATATAATTTCAAGGGCTTATTTTCTATAAATTCCTGTAAATTAGAAATTTCAATAGCTTCCTTTAATCTATTTTCATCAATAGGATCAGCTCCTAAAACAATATTTCTCAAAATAGTTTCAGAAAAAATATAGCTTTCCTGCATAACTATACCACATCTTTTCCTCCATTCATCAGATGAGAAATTATTTATGTCATAATTATCTATAAGTATTTCTCCATCTGTCTGTTGATAATATTTAAGTAGTAATTTAAGCAAGGTCGTTTTTCCACTACCACTTTCTCCTACAATAGCGGTAACTTTTCCTTTAGGAATTAATAAATTTATATTATTTAAAACCATTTTATCCGAAAATGGACCATACCGAAAATAGACGTCCTCCAATTTTATGTTGGAAACAGAATCTGGTATTTTTTGATATTCGACCTTATTGTCCTCATTTTCTAAAATATGGATCTCTCCGGCTCTTTCCAAACTAATTTTTGAATCTTGAAAATTTCTTACAAATCCGATTAATTGTTCCAGCGGAGAGTTCATTTGACCAATAATATATGTGATACTCATCATCATACCTAAAGTAATATGTCCCTGCACAACAGAAACAGCAACAAGAAAAGTTACTGTTATATTTCGAACCTGATTTATCAATGAATACCCTGCCGATTGTACTTGATTTACCTTTAAAGAATCAATATCAGCTTTATATTGTTTCTCTTGTATATCTTTCCATTCTTTTGCTTTATAATCCTGAAAATTATTAAGTTTAATTTCAGGCATTCCATTTATAATCTCTAATATGGAATTCTGATTTTCAGTTCTTACTTTAAATAGTTTGTAATCAACAACCTTTCTTTTCTTCAAAAAATAAAGCATCCACAGTATACTAATAACTGTAAAGCATGTATAAACTATTAAAACTTTTAGACTATAGAGACCAATAATGACAAAAAAAACAGAGAAAGATAATAGGGAGAAAACAGTCAGAAGAGTATCTGAGGTTGCGAAAGATTGTAATCTAGAATGATCCGCAATCCTTTGATGAAAATCTCCCGTAGACTTAGTATCGAAGAATTTCATAGGTAGGCGCATTATTTTTTCTAGGAAATCAGAGACTATATCAATATTAATCCTAGTACCCAAATAAAGGACAATCCAATTTCTCAAAAGAATAATAGCATAACTTCCCAGAAACAAACATAGCTGAGATATCGCTATAATTAATATGATACCTATATCAAGTTCCCCAATTCCTTTATCAACCATTGCTTGAGTCAAAAAAGGCATTATTAGTGAAACAATAACTCCGGCTAATAACCCCAAGCTTAGCTGAAACATCTCATTTTTGAAAGGAAGTAGATATTTTAATAAAAATTTCTTTATAGAATCATTCTCTGGAGGAGGTATCATTTGATAGAATAAATCAGTAGGAGTGGGAATTAAAATCACTCCTTGCCCCCCATGACTCCATTCTTTACAAAACTCTTCTTCAGATAACTTGTATTTGGAATAAGCAGGATCTGCAATCCAATAATGTTTATTTTTAGTTATTTTATAAAGAACGACAAAGTGGTTCTGATGCCAATGCAAAATTACGGGAAGCTTGAACTCACACAATCTTTCTAGGGGCAGTTTGAAACTATTTACGGTCATACCTATTGCTTCTAGACCATCTCGTATTCCGGCAATTGAGACTCCCTCTGACGATAGAAAAGATAAATTCCGAAGATAGTTTAATGAATATTTTTTACCATAATATGCTGCTATCATACGAATACAAGCGGGACCGCAGTCTATACTATCCAATTGTCGTGAAAAATTCATACCCTTAAGTTAATGTAATCCTATTATTACTTATTATCTGAATCCTACTTTGAATTATATCTAATTTATCATCTTCACCTATGTTACCAGGGCATATATACAGAGACTGATTAATTTTTTTTTGAGAGCATACACTACAAATTGGCAAAATAGAGCAATCTTTACATATTGGATTAGAAAACCTAGAGTTCATTCTACCTTGATAATATTTATTATATGTTATTGTTCCATCTTCGTTTAGTATCCCTTCTCGCTTAGCTTGAATAAAATCTTGAGATGTACACTTATATACATCTCCATTATAATTTACGACTATACTATCCCCTCTATCTGCATAACAAGATGTTCCCAAGCCTCCATTCTCACTGTTTCCATCATGTTTCATTCCAAATGTGTCTAAAGCGAATCTTATCTTTTTTAATATTGGTGAGGTTTTTAGCCCCCCATCATGCGTTTGCCAAACAGGTTGAAAACTAAAATGAAATGAATCATAATATTTCTTATCCAAATCTTTAAATTCATCTATAAGATCTATAAAACAGTTAAGGTTATCAATATTGTAATTACATCGTATATTAACATGCAAACCTTTTTTTATTGCATATTTAATGTTTTTCAGAGTGATATCGTAAGTCCCTTTACCATTAGACATTTTTTTTATCGCATCATGCAAACTCTTATTTCCATCAAATGGAACTTGAATATATCCTATGACGTCTAATGAAGACAAATAATCTACAATATTAGATGTAAGTAAAACTGCATTTGTTGTGAATCCAATATTCAATTTGGTTTCAGAGCCATTACATAATTCTTGAGCAAAGTTAATCAAAGGTTTTACCGTTTTATTGAATTTTAACAATGGCTCCCCTCCAAAAAAAGAAATAGCCAAAGTCTTTAATTGTAAAGTTTTAATTTTATTCTCTAACAATTTCTTTATTGAATCCATTGTCTTATCATCAACATGACTGTTTTTCTGATGTGTTTCATAACAATACCAACAACGTAAATTACAATCAAGAGTTGGATTTATAGTTAATCTAAAATACACATCAGAATCTAATTGTTTCTCCCTATCTTGTATTGTTATTTCAACTTCATCTTTATAATTATCTATTATAAAAGAATTAGTTATAAGGCAGGTATGGAAATCAGGATGAAGTAATTTAATCCTATCTAAATTATTTTGAGAAATAATTGTATGAAGTTCTTTTGTAAGAATTAAAATTTTGTCAGTTCTACAATTATATAATATATATTTTTCATCTCCTGCTTTTATAGTTGAATTATATTTACTCCATTTCATGATATTAACTTTATTTTTTCAATAAGTGAAATACCCTCATTTGAGGGTATTTCACTTCACTGTTAATAGTAAGACATATTACTCTTAGCACTTCCACAATTATCGCATTTGCAATTGTCATTATTGCTAAGGCTACTATTGCTACAATTGTCATTGTTACTACCCCATCTAGGTTTGATCAGATCCGTTTCCACAACTCCATATCCACCTTTAAACGAGTTTTCTTCATCTGAAGTTAGAGGAGTTATATCCTCATTAACTTTTAATACTTTTTTCTCTTCCATGATTAAAAAAATAATATTATCTCTACTCTTTATAGGATTTTCGAGTTACTCCCTTGATTGATGTACATCTATTTAATTATCTTTATACTCATAATAATCTTGTATACTCTTGCTTTGCTTAGTTGTTACTTTTCTGCCTCCATTAAAGTTATAAATGACTTTAATCATAAATCCGGTTTCATTTGTTGTATAGTGCCTTTTTGACCATATATCAAGAGTATTTGTAATCCTTCTTCTATTATGTCGATACAGTGTAAAGTTTAAATTCAACAATAATTTATTATCCAATAAATATTTATATATTTTCCCATTTATACCATGTACTGTTTTATATATTCTATCCTGTGTTTTATAAGTCGGTTCTAAATAGTAAGAGAGATTCCCACCCCAGCCATTGTCAAAGTCCATATTATTATTAATCGCTAAATAAGGTTTCCAACTTGATGAATTTATATCTACTCCTTCATATTTTAGCCATTGTATTCGTCCAATAGCTTTTAAACTCCACCATTTTGCTATTTTAAAGGTTCTATCCAGAGACAAGGCTTGCATATAATTCTTACCATCATTAACAGGCATAGTATAGGTTACTAATGGGTCCTTTTCGTCTTGGAAGGTTTTAAAGAACAAAACATCTTTACTAAATCCGAATAGATAATTAATATTCCATTGACCATTAATCGCTCCTCCTAACATAATAAGGTGATAATTTACAGGTTTTATATCTAGATTACCTTTAGTATATAAATATTCATTATTATAGATTACCACAGGCGTGATCGCGCTATATGGAATTGGATCCATAGCTTTTTGATAGAAAAGGCTTATTGAGTTCCCTTTTTGTTCATTAATATTATACATTAAGTTAAGCGTAGGATATATGCCCCAATAATTTTTAGAATTCTGTTTGCTTATTTTTACAGAATTGTATTCAATTTTGTTTTCCTGTATTCTAATACCCACTTTGTAAGTAATTTTTTTTGTAATCATCGATGAAAAAGAAGCAAAACCTGCATAATTCTGTCCTTTCAGCTTATAATTATCACTAAGATCAAGATCAGACACCCAAATGTTATTTTCCCATTTTTTATAGTCTAAAAACTGTTTTGAATTATTCAAACTATAATTAAGACCAATATCTAGTTGCGATTTATCACTTATTCTTTGCTCCAACCTAGTATCTATTTCTAGCATATCAGTTCTATCATCTAATCGATCACTAGTATTCTCTTCATACCCATTATCTTTATCCAGATTGTATAAATAGCTGTTACCTCGTATCCTTTTATTATTGTATCTTAAATAGTCAATGATAAATTTTATTTTTGAACCCTTATCATCTAATATCCAATCATAATTTAAGGCCGCCTGATATTGCCTAGTTCTTAACTTTTCTTCTATTATCGATTCAGATCTGTCTATCCTTTCACCAACATTGTTTTTAACCGTAGACTCTGATCTATTGATAGGCTCTCCGTTAGTTATTCCCAATCTAAAATTACCACCTATGCTATGTCTGTTAGTAATATCATAGGTTAAACTCAATCTATCAGAGAAAGAATTTGTCCAACCTTTACCATCGGTCTGCATATCAATATACTTATTTATCTCTTTGTAATGGGAGTAAATATTATATTGACTAATATTTTTTAAATGTCCAAAATATGTGTAATTATATATACTCAGATTTTTATTCCTGTAATTCAATGATGCATTTATATTATCTGAATAATGTCCCCCTTTGAAATGTACAGAAAAATCGCTCGAAACAGATCCATAATATCCTCCATTAGACATCTTCTTCAATTTGATATTAATGATCCCTCCCATACTCGAAGCACTCTCTTCACTACCACTCATATGTACAATTTCGACTTTATCAATATTTTCAGCCTGAATTGCATCTAACTCATTTCTATCCCTTAGTTTTCGTCCATCAACATAAATTTCGGAAACATCTCGGCCATTAATTTTTAAGGAATTTTCTTCATTGGTAACACCAGGTAACAATGTAAGTACCTCTTTTGTATTATTTCCTTTTGTTATCGGGTTTCCTTGTAAGAATACTACGTATCTATCATTTTTTTGTTGAATAACATTAGCCGTAACTGTAACAGCATCTAATCCAACCACATTTTCCTCCATTAGAATGGAATCAAGTATTGTATTTTCTTGTACTTCGATATTAACGTATTTGCGTTTATACAATAAATGGGTAACAGATAGTATGTATCTTCCGGATGGAATATTTTCAATTCTAAATTGACCTTTTTCGTTGCTAATATTTCCTTTAACGTACAAAGAATCAACCTCAGAAAGAATTGTAACTGTTGCGTAATCTACTGCTCTTTTTGATGTATCAAACAATACACCTTCTAAACAAAAATTCTTGATTTGTTGACTATGTAACAAAGGAACAATGAGTAGAAGCAAGATAAGAAATAATACTCTCATTATAAATACGTTATTTTTCACAGACTTGTTTTTATTATTAAATTAAGGATGTCAATTACATAATTGATGCAAAATAAAATTCAGGAAACAATTTAATATTTTTCCCTGTTGCTATATTAAATAGGATATTGGTACACATCCCTGCCACAATCCAAGAGGCAACAGCCAATTGTGGGGGAGATAATTCTCTATTTTCTAGTGAATAAGCCTCAAGCACTTCTTCCAACCATTTTTTTCGATTATTCAAGTGTTTCAAATGTGTTATTACATAGGAGACAAAATATGCCTCAAATCCTTCACATGTATCATAAAATGTATTTAACTTCAAGCTTTCTCTATTTATGATAAATACACAACCTGCCCACCCTAAATTATAAGGATGTAATATTGGAATATTGTGACTTAGGCATACATCGTCAAAAAGAAAAGGAACATTCGATGTAAAATCAAGAGCATTAATCGCAATATCATATGCATCTAATGATACATAATCTTCAAGATTTTCCTCTGTCAGAAATATTGAATGATATGTTATATTAGCATTTTGATTTATCGCTTTTAATCTGTTATATATTGACTTAGTTTTCAACTCATCTATGTCAGACATTAAATAATTCTGTCTATTTAAGTTAGACTCCTCTACACAATCTCCATCAATAACACATATATTCTCAAAACCAAGCCTTAATGCACATTCTACTATTCCACTCCCCAAACCTACTCCTCCAACAAGAATTCGGTAGTTTCGTATTCTTTCTTGTTCCTCATCTGAAATATAGATTCTGTTTCTGCTATATAAAGATACCTTTGTTGTTTCCATAGAAAAGGTTTTAAATTTCTTGATATATTATAGACAGGAATTGTTTCAGAACCAATATGATTTTTAGACTCTCCTGCTTGAAGCATATATATACCTAGCAATCTTATTTTCTCATATAATTTACGATCACACTCTGCAAACATTATTGATTCATTAGAACAGATATGAAATAACGCTTGTACCAATAATATTTTTAAAATAACAGAACTAGCCTTCCCTAAAGAAAAAGAGTCAATAGCTAAACAACCAATATGCCAGATATTCGGCGTTTTAGTTTCTTTCTCTTGAATATTGTCAATATTAATATCAAATACTGCTTGTATTGGTAAAACATATTTTTTAGTCCATCTTAAAGTTCTAATAGTTCCTATTATATTTCCTTGATTATTTCTTATTCCATAAAAAAATGAATCTTGAAGCCAGCATTTTTCTCTCTCATATAACTCTTCAATTTCCCTTTTTATAGTTGTAGGATAATACCCCAAATGAGATTTATAATTTGTTTCAATTATAAAATTTGAAGCCTCCTTTAAACTTGCATTGGAAAACCTCCATAAAGAAAAATTCTCAAATTGACGTATTAAGCACTCCATGATAAAAACTTTAAATTGTTATTTATTAGAAACTTACAGAATAAAGTTTGAAGTAGATGATTAGCGACCAATCACAAATACAGCCGTAATAATATGAAAATCAAATTTTAAACACACAGAAAACATTTGAGAATCACTAAAAAACGAGCATTTATTGAATATGAGTTCTGTTTTATTTATGTATACAAAAATATTTTATTAAATAATAACTACCTTTACCCTTTTGGGTAGTTTTTCTTTTTTTACTAAAAATACTATAATCCATCTTTACATATCTATTTAAAATGAAGAATTTATGTTATTCAATTTAGACGATTTTTTTGAAGGGGTTACTGATGAAGAATGCAATGGTACTATTGATTATAAAATATCACAACTACTCATTGATACCCTAGATGCAATGAGTAGAGTATCAGGGGAAAGCCTATATGTTATTAACTATTTAAGTAGAGGATTCTTATACGTTTCTCAAAATCCTTTATTTTTAAATGGTTATTTAAGAGAAGATGTGTTAAAAATGGGATATTCATTTTATGAAAAAAACTTACCCCAAGAAGATATAGATATGTTACTTGAAATAAATAAAAAAGGATTTGCTTTCTTTTATCAACAACCAATAGAAGACAGACTTAAATTTACAATTTCATATGACTTTAGATTACTTCAAAAGAACAAATCAACAACAATGATTAATCATAAATTAACACCTATATTGCTAACACCAAAAGGTAATATATGGCTAGCTCTATGTTCTGTAATGCTATCTACAGAAAAAAAATCTGGAAACGTATATATTAATAAATCTGGGGTTCTACATAGACTAAGATATTCCTTTGAAGGAAAAAGATGGAGATCGACCGAAGTTGTTTCCCTATCAAAGATAGAAAACGTTATACTTAAGCTTTCTGCACAAGGTTTATCAAATAAACAAATAGCTGAAACAATTTATCTTAATATAAATACAATTAAATTTCATAAGAAAAATATTTATCAAAAACTTAATGTAAAAAATATTACAGAAGCTATCGTATTTGCTCATAATAATTATATAATATAAGCTCATTTTTCTATAACCGGGGATTACTCTAATTTTATTATATCGGTCTACTCTTCAACTATATAGGCTATTCAAAGATAATTATTTATTGAAACTGTAGTAAGGAATTATATTGAAGCCTGTCTTCTATGCTGTATCCTTCAATATACGAACCTGTTACTGATTTATTAGAGTGTCCCAAAGCAAAACCAATATAAGATTCAGGGACTCTGTTATGAGCCAATATTGTCCCATAGGAATGCCGAGCCGCATGAGTAATAACAGGAGAAACGGTAACTAGCGAAACACAGCGAATAAAACGTAACTCGTTTATAATTAAATGAATTGCTCTAATTTGCTGTTTTGTTAAAAAGCAGGATATTGCCAAATACAGCAGTATTTGAATTACCAATCCGTTACCTCAATAATTACCGAATCGGAATAGGTAACTCGTAGTTGATTGGAGAAATATAGTTAGGGTTCGTATGTTCTGATTCACAGCATTTTGCGTAACAAAGAGCACTTATATAATCGGTAACTTTGCCTTCCGGCAAAGCCCACAAAATTATAAGTGTATGAAACAAGAAAAATTCAAGGTTTTACTTTACCTGAAAAAAAGCAGTCCTGATAAATTAGGCAAAACTCCCATCATGGGAAGAATCACTATCGGAAGGTCCATGTCCCAATTCAGCCTGAAACTTTCCTGTACTCCCGGGTTGTGGAATCCCCGCGAAAGTCGTCTGGATGGTAAAAGCCGTGAAGCAGTAGTAACCAATGCAAAAATAGAGAAACTATTGCTTGCTGTGCATTCGGCTTATGATACACTCATAGAACGTAACCAATCTTTCGATGCCGAATCAGTCAAAAATCTGTTTCAGGGAAGTATGGGAGCACAAACAACCCTGCTTGCACTTCTTGACAGGCATATGCAAGGGCTACGAGCACGTATCGGAATAGATGTTGCCCCGACCACCTTAAGCGGTTATGTGTACACCCACCGTTCATTAGGCAAATTCATCAAAAAGAAGTTCAAGACCAAAGATATCGCTTTCGGGCAGTTGAACGAGCTGTTCATCCGGGAGTATCAGGACTTCGTTCTTCTGGAACAGGGCTATTCAATGGATACCGTTCGCCACTATCTGGCTATCCTGAAAAAGATGTGTAAGATTGCTTTCAAAGAAGGCATTTCCGAGAAACTGCATTTTGCCCATTACAAACTACCCAAACAAAAAGAAGCCACTCCCAAAGCATTAAGCAGGGAAAGTTTTGAAAAAATCCGTGACTTGGAGATTGCTCCCAACCGTCATTCGCATCTGCTTACCCGTGATTTATTTCTCTTCGCTTGCTATACCGGTACTTCTTATGCGGATATAGTCCGCATAACAGAAGAAAATCTGTTCACCGACGAAGAAAATAACCTTTGGCTTAAATACCGCAGAAAGAAAACAGACTTTCAGGCTCGTGTCAAATTATTGCCCGAAGCCATCACTCTGCTTGAAAAATATAAAGACGAGGACAGAGAAACATTGTTCCCGATACAATCAGCAGAAGTGGTACAATTAAATATGCGGGGATTACGTGTTATGGCAGATATAAAGCAGCCAATCTCCTATCATTCAGGAAGACATAGCTTTGCCAGTTTAATTACGCTCGAAGAGGGAGTCCCGATAGAAACAATCAGTAGGATGCTCGGGCACAGCAACATCAAAACGACTCAGGTCTATGCCCGTGTTACTCCTAAAAAGCTTTTCGAGGATATGGATAAATTTATTGAAGTAACCAGAGATTTACAATTAGTTCTATAAAGTCAAGGTCGCTCTTTTTATTATCGGTTAAGGATTTTATTTATTGATAGATCTGTTTGAATACATATCATTAAATGCTTTTCTTACTTGTATCAAAACAAAATCATTCAAAAATATATAATTATGAGATCAACATTCAAAATATTGTTTTACATCAATAAAAACAAAATTAAGGCAGATGGCACAACACCTATTCTGTGCCGGATCAGTATAGACGGCAAACAAACAGTCATAACCACAGGTATCTATTGCAGTCCTGAAGATTGGAATACAAGGAAAGGAACCATTAAAATAGAAAGGGAAAATAATAAGCTTATAACCTATCGTAACCGTATCGAGAACACCTACAATCATATATTGAGAGAACAGGGAGTTATCAGCGCAGAGCTATTAAAAAACACTATCATTGGGGTTAACTCTATCCCAACCATGCTCTTACAGGCAGGAGACGTGGAACGTGAACGCCTGCGACTTCGCTCCATCGAAATAAACTCCACAACCAGCTACCGACAATCGGGAATATCACAACGGAACCTGAAAGAGTTCCTATGCTCCAGAGGGATGAAGGATATTGCCTTCTCTGATATTACCGAAGAGTTTGGCGAATCATTCAAACTCTATTTGAAAACCATAGGAGAACGCAAATCGGGTTATATCAATAAATGTATCACCTGGCTCAACAGGCTTATTTATATTGCCATCGATCAGGAAGTATTAAGAAGTAATCCGTTGGAAGAGGTGAGGTATGAAAAGAAAGAACCACCCAAGCACAAACACATAAGCAAAGATGATTTTAAACGGCTGCTGGAAACACCCATGCCCGAAGAACGGTTGGAGCTGGTGCGCAGGGCTTTTATCTTCTCAACATTGACCGGATTAGCTTATGTAGATATATACGGATTGTATCCGCACCATATAGGTAAAACGGCAGAAGGTAGGCTTTATATCCGAAAACGCAGGGTAAAGACCAATGTCGAGGCATTTATACCCCTGCATCCGATAGCGGAGCAAATTCTTATGTTATACAATACCACAGATGAAAGTAGTCCCGTGTTTCCGTTACCTGTCCGTGATAAAATCTGGTACGAGATAAACCAGATAGGAACATTAATAGACCTGAAAGAGAATCTCTCCTACCATCAAAGCCGACATAGTTTCGGGACTTTGTTGCTTTCAGCAGGTGTTTCGATAGAGAGCGTAGCTAAAATGATGGGACATGCAAACATCAATACGACTCAGGTATATGCACAGATTACAGAGCAGAAAATATCGCAAGATATGGATAAGCTAATCAAACGAAGAAAAACAATGCAAAATACAGCAGTTCAAACCGCAATAATAATATAGGCCAGCCATGAAGAGAGAAAGAAGAGAAATAATTACAATGACAGATAATGGAATAGTTATTGTTTCAGGTCATGTGAGAATGAGTGTTTCTGAAATTGCAGATTTGTTTGGCATTTACTACCGGACGGCAAAACGGCATATCCGAGCTATTGAAAAAGCGGGTATTGCCGAAGGGGATTATACAATGAGTTGTATCGCTGATGGTCAAAAAATCTATCCCGAATACTATGGTTTAGAAATGATTATCGCTCTTGCTTTCAGGGTTCAATCAAAAAATGCTGAGATGTTTCGGAAGAGTATGACACAAAGAGCAAAGACCTCGCCAAGTAGGGAATTGATTCCCGCAATTTCCTGTTTATATAAGAACTTTTCGCTCAATTGAAATAAGCACCAACTATATCGTATAATAAATTAGGCATGGCTTCTTTTTTTTAATAATAAGAAAATATAGCAGGAAAGAGTCATCTAACAGATCAAAATGATTTATCTTTATTAAATTCTTATACAAACCAAATATAATATTTATTTAAATCTTTAATTATGAATAAATCGGAATTAGTTGATGCTGTTGCAGCAAAATCTGGATTGAACAAGGCAGATGCAAAAAAAGCGCTAGAAGCCGTTATTGAATCTATCACGCAAGAAGTAAAAAAAGGAGAGAAAGTAGCCCTTGTCGGCTTCGGTACATTTTCTGTATCTGAGAGAGCTGCAAGAAAAGGTATTAATCCCCAGACAAAGGCTATAATAAATATTCCGGCCAAGAAATCAGCTAAATTCAAAGCCGGAGCGGAATTAGCCAATTTATAATTTTTTTCAGGAGATAATCAGAACAATACATGAACAATGTATTAAGGCTATCCCAAGAAATGAAAAGACCGATATACTAAAAATTAGGTATTGGTCTTTTTTAGCTTAAATAACGAAATTGGAGAAAGCTTTCCGCCCTTTTCTTAGAGTCTATCATACGTATTGGATAGAAATCCCAAATATATAAAAGAATATACTCCAGGGTTGTTTTAGATTTTAACGATTTCATTTTTCATCTGAATACAAAAATAGAGAAGGTTATAAAACACCAAAACTAAACAACGTATTTTGACAAATCTTCCTTTTCAAAATGCAAAAGAGTATTTATCAAAATAGACTTGGGTTATTCATTAGCCTTCTGTTAAAGAGATGTTTACCAGTTACAAAAAGAAAAAATATTAAGTTTGAGCTTATACTTATATTGGAGATTCTTTATACATTAGTTGGATTTCTGAATAATTTTATACATTTGCTAGTACTTCCTGTTTACAATAAATAGCATCGTATAGATAATTATGTTGAATCACCTAACTGAATCTGGATATTTGTGGATATTGTTAACTTTTATTTCTATTTATTGGTTAGCGAATAAGCTTTTACATCATAAAATTAGAGGATATATTGGAGAGAAAATTACAGCTATAATATTAACAAAACTAGAAAAATCTCAATATAAGGTAATCAATAATGTTGTATTAAATATCAATGGGAGAACTTCTCAAATAGATCATCTTGTCATCTCTGATTTTGGAATATTTATTATAGAAACAAAGAATTATAAAGGGTGGATTCTTGGAGGTGAGAATTCTGATTATTGGACTCAAGTCATATATAAATATAAAAATAAGTTTTATAACCCGATCCTCCAGAATTACAGTCACATACAGTCCCTAAAGCATACTCTTAGAGAATATTCAAATGTCAAATTTATTCCAATTGTGGTTTTTTCGACCAAAGCAACTATTAAAACTCAAACAGACTCTTGCGTAATATATTCAACAAACCTTTTGAAAGAAATTAGAAAACACAGAGAGGTAATACTTACCGAAAGAGAAAAAGATGAGATTACGAATATTATATATTCCGCCAATACAAAAGAAATATATGATAATAGTCAACATATTAGATCGATAAAAAAGAGAATTAAAGAAAGAGAAAAAGCTGTTGAGCAAAATAGATGTCCTCGTTGTGGAAAAATCTTAGTTCTGCGTGGGACTGTCCATAGCTTTGTGTAAGCGTCAACTACAAGGTTGAAGATTTATCATATAAATTCTTTCAAATTCTCCCCCCTAAAAAGACGGGGGAGTTTGAAAGAATTTCTCTTTTTACAGGTTCAC
>Ga0209934_1000652_pt1 | contig 34980 bp, 28 predicted proteins | sample ThiBiot_750_plan_2_FD_183950 | JGI IMG/M metagenome (GOLD analysis project Ga0209934, IMG submission 183950) | Wastewater bioreactor microbial communities from Cape Town, South Africa - Thiocy_expt_750_plan (SPAdes) | ecosystem: Engineered > Bioreactor > Thiocyanate-remediating >...
ACTTGTAAAAATTCTGATAACATATACCCTTCGCCTCAAAAAAACTCCGAGCCGTCTTATATTCCTCGTCTTCTCTACGCTTTACCCTCTCATACCTCTCAACATGTCCTATCATGTACCTAATCGTATTGCTCTCTAATGTCTTGTATGATGACCTTATAACTGACATCTCTTTCCTCTAAAGTTATATTAAAAAATTCCTTCCTTATTATAACCCTTTCAGACATCCTTATTGTCAACCCTTTTCCGTCACCAAAACTTTGAACTTCTACAATTGCGAGCAGCAGTAAGCTGCGCGGCAATCCACTTTGTTGCTTAAAGTTTTTGTACTTGGCATTAAAATTTCCTTTGTTTTTTGAAATAAGATACGTTAAAACCATACATAATATAAAAGTATAGGGTAAATATTATGAAAATGATCGCAAACAATATTAAAATGGGTCACGTTCTTGAGTATAAGAATGACCTCTACAGAGTTGTAAAGCAACCTACGCATACTCAGCCAGGTAAAGGTGGTGCGTATATTCAGGTAGAAATGAAGTCTATTAAGACAGGCACTAAAGTAAATGAGCGTTTTAGCTCTTCTGAAGACGTCATGAAAGCAAGATTAGAGACCAAAGACTTTCAATATCTTTACACACAAGATAACAAAATCGTTCTTATGGATCAGGAAACATATGACCAGATCGAAATTGAAAGTGAAATGCTTGGTGAAAAGATTGCATTCTTAACAGAAAATATGATTTTAACAGTTGAAATGCATGAAGAAACTGCAATTACTATCAGACTTCCTGAGACAATCATATGTGAAATTGCTGAGTGTGAGCCAGTTACAAAAGGTCAAACAGTTACTTCATCATATAAGCCAGCGATACTTACTAATGGTCTTAGGGTTATGGTTCCGCCATTTATCGAGTCTGGTACAAAAATCGTTGTTAGAACAGAAGATGTAACATACGTTGAAAGAGCGAAATAGTTTAAAACTAAAGTGGATTGCCATGCAGAAATTTATTCTGCTCGTGACGACATGGTGGTAACAACAGTCGTTATTCCAGAGATGCCTAGCATCTGGTGGTAATCCACATCAAGCTATCCGTTAATATCTTTTAAGGCTTTCTTCATTCGCTTCCCACCATTTTCAAAAGAATATTTGTCTACTTCTGAAAAGCCATTTTTGGATAAATTTTGATATAACTCATTATTATTTGCCAAATTTAAAATAGCTTCAGCCATTTTTTGGGGGTTATTCAGCGGTACCAAAATACCATTTTTATTATTTTCGATAATCTCTTGAGGACCTTCGCTAGATGTACTTATGATCGGGGTGGAGTAAAGAAATGCCTCTAAAACTACTATGCCGAATGGTTCTGAGTGTGATGGCAAAACAAAAATATCAGTGTTATTGTAAAGCTGATCTTTATCTTTTACCCATCCTATAAACTCTATATTGCTATCTAAACCGAGTTTATTTACCAGGCTTGTGTATTCTTCCTTCATCTCACCATCTCCACCGATAACTAAAGTAAAATCAAGTTTTCGGTCTAAAAGTATCTTGGCAGCCTGAATTAATACCTCAAAGCCTTTTTTCTTAACAAATCTACCCATTGCAGCTATTTTAAGGGGTTTTTTAGGAAGTTTATTTTTATATTCAAAACCATCGGTATTTATCATATTAGGCATATGATAAATTTTATTTGATCTAAAACCTTTATGCTCTATAAAACTTTGTAAATGCTTTGTAATTGAAAATATATAATCGCATTTTAATAGGTGTTTGATCCAGTAATTGTGAGCAACACCAATTGCAGGAACTTTTGATGCTCTTAGAGTAAGTCTAACAGCTCTACTACCATGTACAATAATGCAGTCAGGCTTAAAATCTTTAATAACTTTCCTGATTTTATAGCTTGCCCATAAATCCCACCAGCCAATGTTACTGATTTTAATAAAATTATCTTTGGCTTTAGGAAATTTTGGATGACAAATCGATAAAACTTCTAAGCCGCATTGCTTTAAAGCTGTATCATAATCAATAAAAACCTGCTCAATCCCGCCAAGCCCTTTTGAGAACATTATATTAAGAATTCGCATAGTCTATAGCCGCATATATTTTTTTAACAAGCTCTTTTTCATTATATAATTTTAATTCTACATTTAAATACTCAATGGCTCTTTGGTGTTTTTTATTAAGCCTTACCCAGTCTTTGTAGGTTGTGATTACATAACTTCCGCTAGATCTTGCTTTTAGTAAAATTTCATCAATTTCATTAAGCTCATAATAGTAATGATCAGGGAATTCTATAAACTCAACAATTTCTAATTCAAATGAATTTAAAGATTTTAGAAATTTTTCAGGGATTCCAATGCCGCAAAAAGCAATGTATTTATTTTGTTTAGGCTTTACGGGTACAATGCTTGCTTCATAAACCTTATGAGCATATTCGCTTGGAATTGAGAAGCAGCCATTCCCAATAACTATAATTGCATTTGCTTCATCATAGGTACTTAAAACTGGCTGACGCATAGGTCCCGCGGGTAACATAAAGCCATTGCCATAGCCATAATCGCTATCGATCACTAATACTTTAAAATCAATAGTAAGTTTATGGGATTGTAATGCGTCATCCACTATTACTGCCTTAATACCATGCATTTTTGCATATAATGCGCCTTTGGCTTTATTTTTAGATGCTATAGTAGGGAAGTTACTTAGAGCATACATTAAGCTTTCGTCACCCACTTGAGAATGTGTCATACTATCGCTAACTATTAAAGGGCCTTTAAGTTTTCCGCCATAACCCTTTGTAATGACTGCAAAATTAAGTTTATATTTATCAAGTATTCTGGCAATCCACATGCAAACAGGGGTTTTACCGCTGCCACCTGCATTTAAATTACCTACACCAATTGTGAAAATATTTGCCTGAACTTTGCGCGAAGTATACTTATCGATGATAAAGCCAATAAAATATAGTATGGATAAAGGCCATAAAATTAGGGAAATTAAGTTTTTAGTTTTCCAAAATTTTGGTGTTTTAAGTTTGAGTTTCATAAAATACCAAATCAGTTATATTTGAATAGTTTTCAACAAGTTTCTTTGCATTATCGCAGTAATGATCATATTTTCCAAGTTTATATTTATCATATATGTCGGCTAGATCAGTAACATTATTCATTAGAATTGCAGCATTTGATCCAAAAAAGTTTTCATAAATTTCCTGTTGATTTGCAAAATATATACCTGTGAGAATTATATTGTCAAAATATGCGGCTTCGATTGGGTTATGTCCACCTATTTTGTCTTTAAACGACCCGCACATAATAACCAAATGGGCAATTTTATAAAAGTCACCCATTTGTCCAATCGTATCATTAATATAGATATCCGCGTCTATTTGACCTTGTTTTTGAGAATGTAACTCGGCTGTAAAGCCATATTCTTTAGCAAGTTCAAGTACTTCTGCGGATCTGTTTATATGTCTGACTGCAATAATTAACTTAGTTTTTTCATTTTGATCATGTATTTGTTTATATGCATCTAAAATCATATCCTCTTCACCAGGATGAGTAGAGGCTGCCAGAATAATAGTATATCCAGCAATAGAACCTTCAAGTTTCTGCAATATATCAGTGTGAATAGCTGGAATTTCTGTATCGTATTTTAAATTACCAATGTATTTGACGTTAGATAATTGACTAGATTGTACTAAAGAAGAAAATTTTTGTGCGTCATGTGTGCTTTGCGCTAGTATTTTTTTATAAGATCCAAATATTGATTTCGCAAATTCGGCATGTCTTTGCCATTTTTTCATAGATCTTTCAGATATCCTTGCGCTAACTAAATAGACTGGAATATTATGAATTCTTGCGCTAAGTAAGTAAGCTGGCCATATCTCAGATTCAATAAAAACAGCTTTTTGAGGGGATAATTTTTTTAAAAATAAAATCATTATCGGAAGTATATCATATGGGAAAAAATAATGTTCTACATCGCCATTAAGTTTCTTTTTGACTATCTCGTGTGAAGCTCGCGTAGTGGTGGTTAAAATTACCCTGTATTCAGCATTTTGATACAATTTAATAAGTTTTATTGCGCTATTAAGTTCACCAACGCTAGCTGCATGAATATGAATTGTTTTTTTATCGACTGCAGATATTTTCATTAAGCCAAAACGGTGGAGCAGTGACCTTGGCATTTCTTTTCCTTTTATCATTCTTAAAAACAGATAAAAAGGCATAACTAACATGCCCATAAGTCCTACTGTAATGTAAATAAAGTAGTATAAAAAAGCTTTCATGATGCATCTACTTCATTTTTCATTTGTTTAAGCTTACTTTCAATCCTTTGTGTATATATTTCATCTGTATCAGTTTCTAAATAATATAAAGGCTGAGAGATTTGGAAAGAGCCTTTAGAGAATAGCTTTGGTATAATCATTTGATCCCATGATCTTAAAGTTATTCGTGGATTTGCAGAATACGCCACGAGTACTACTGGCTTTTTAGAAATTTTAGCAATTGCAGCAAGATTACCGCCAACTTCAAAAACCGGGCCTCTCGGACCATCAGGAGTTATGGCTACAGATTCAGTTTTAAGTGTCTTTAATATGTTTCTTAATGCGGCTGCACCACCTTTAGAACTTGATCCACGAATGGTTTTATATCCTAAAAATTTCATCGCTTTTGCTATTAATTCACCATCGCGGTGATGTGATATCAAAACATTCATATTATTAGGGTTTTTCCATAAAAATGGAATCATAAGCATACGTCCGTGCCAAAATACTAAAATGACAGATTCATTGGCAAATGGGGCAAGTAAATTTTTCTCACTTTTTTGCCAGCGCATAGAAAAATAGATAACTCTTAAAAGAATAGATATCAAAAAAGCAGCAAATGTAATAAACCAGGGTTGTTTAAAAATCTTTTTAAGCATTAGAACTTTCTTTGTAAATATATGATAAATCGCAGTATATTGTCTTATATTGTCTTAGTCTATAAAATACTTTAATTTCAGCATATTTCTATAAGTTTTAAAATAATTTCATTTAATAAATTCTCTGAGTCGTTGATCTTTCTTGAATTTGAATAATATCTGGTAACGTCATGACCAATTCCAAATGCTAAAGTCTTGATATTTTGGTATTTTTCAATTTTATTGATTACATATTTAAGGTGCTGATCTAAATACTGTGGAGGGTTGTTAGAACAGGTGGTTTCATCCAGAGGTGCGCCATCTGAAATAACAATCATATACTTTTTTTCGCTACCCTGTTTTGCAAGGCGTTTAAATGCCCATTCAAGTGCTTCTCCATCGATATTTTCTTTCAGAATTGCTTCTTTCATCATAACTGGAATAGAAAGTTTTGCAGATGAAAACTTATCGTTAAATGCTTTATATATAATATATCGCATGTCGCTTATACGCCCAGGATTAGCCTCTGATCCTGCGTTTTTCCAGTCTTTGGTACTTTGACCACCACGCCATTCCTTAGTGGTAAATCCTAAAATCTCGCATTTAATATTGAAATGATTGCATATAAACGAAATAACTTCGGCGCATATTGCAGATGTTGCTATGGGTTTTCCGCGCATTGACCCCGAGTTATCTATAAGTAGAGTAAGCGATGCCGATATTTTTTTGCTATCAGATTGTTTTTTGAAAATATTTAATTTATCAGGCGAAGTTATAATTTGGCTAATTTTATGGCTATCAATACTCCCTTCTTCCTGATGGTAAATATATGACTTATTAATACGTGATTCAAGCTTTTGCATGAGTGCTGTCAGCAGCTTTTTATCAATGATTTTCAACTCATGAAGCTTTTTATCAAGTTGTTTTCTCAGATAATAAATTTCCTCTTTAGTAGCAAGAGATGATGCTTTTATAATTTCATCATATTTTGTTGTGAATATTGTGTAATTGCTAGAAGCCCTAATTGCATCTGATTTTTGGTTGTTGCTTGATGAAGCTTCAAGCATTGATCGTGGAATTTGCGCATTTTTAACTTCTGCTGCGTCAGACTCTACAAATTCTTCAAGGCTTTCTGGGTCAATTTCAAGTTCATCAAGCTGGTTTTGCTCTTCGGCTGTTGTTATGGTATTTATAATTTTCAAAGAAAATTTTGCAAACTCTTCCTGATTATAAACTAAACTATTGTTAGTTAGTTTGATATACCATTCCTGCAAAAGCCTATTAATATTATTATCGTATGTATTTAACGTATCCTGATTACGTTTTTCAAGGTAATAATTCTCAATGTTATTTTTAACGCCTGTGAGTCCATGCGAAGCTATAACAGCAATCCTTAACTTTTCAAACTGAGAATATAAAACTTGCTTGGCATAATTATCTGGTAAGTGCTGAGTAAATACTGCCGGGTCATGATAATTCGTATAATAGCTCGCTATATCAGTCAGTCCGCGTAAAAATTTTTTAGACTTTGGTAGTAACAAAAACTGATTTTGTAAAATAAAATCTTCATCAGAAAGTGAATAGGCGCACGTGATATTATTGCCTGATAATACATTTACAGTGCTTTCAAATTTATCTGTTTTAGCTTTGGTCACTATTTGATCTCAATATTAATAATATTCCCTTTATATATTAAATAATAAAATTCTTGAAAACAATCAAATAAAAGTCTAGATCTAATAGGGCAATTATTTTAATAGGTGGTGCATGAGAAGAAGGCTATCTAATTTATTCGTATACTTTAATCCGCGAATACTTTCAATGCTTATGCTAGGCATTTCTTGCGGTATACCATTGCTGCTTACAGGCTCTACACTTACTATGTGGTTTACAGAAGTTGGCGTTGATAAAACCACAATCGGCCTTGCATCACTTATAGGATTTCCATACTCTTTTAAATTTTTATGGGCTCCTGCCATGGACTTTGTTAGCATTCCTGTGCTTTCTAATTTGCTTGGAAGACGTAAAGCATGGATTGTATTAATGCAATTTTGTTTAATCATTTGTATTATTATAATGGGCTACTCAAAACCTGAAGACATGCTATCCTTTACAGCAATGATGGCAGTATTTGTTGCTTTTTTCTCTGCAAGTCAGGATATAGTAGTTGATGCTTATAGGTTAGAATTGCTTTCGGAAAAAGAGCAAGGGCCTGGCGTTTCTTCATATATTACAGGTTATAGAATTGGCATGCTTATAGCAGGTGCGCAGGCTTTATTTATGGCTGAATATATGGACTGGTCAACAGTATATTTGATTATGGCAATCATTATTGGTGTTGCTATGAGTATAGTATTATTCCTGCCAGAACCTGACGTAAATGTTAATACTAAATTTTTCTCAAAAAGTGTATTTTTTAGACGTAAAGAAAAAGGTATTATGATTATTGTTAGAAAAACGATTATTCAGCCATTTACTGATTTTGCTAAAAAAGATGGATGGCTTGCAATGCTGCTTTTAATTTTACTTTATAAAATGGGGAATGCGTTCGTAGGTCACATGGCTAATCCTTTTTATATCGAGCTTGGTTTTAGCAAAAGTGAAATTGCAACCATTGTAAAAACATACGGGCTTATAGCAACAATAGTTGGTGCTTTAGTCGGTGGTAGCATAGTGCATAAATATGGTATGGCTAAAGGCTTATGGATTGGCGGTATTGCTCAGTTATTATCGATACTATTATATATTGTACAGGAATACTTTGGTTATAACAACCTTGTGCTGGTGCTTACCATTAGCTTAGAAGACCTTGCAAGTGGCATGGGTTCTGCGGCAGTATTTACATTCATAAGTAGAGCGTGTTCTAATCCGCTTTATACAGCAACGCAGTACGCTTTAATAAGTTCGCTTTCTGCTTTTGGCAGATCATTTGTTTCGTCAGGTTCTGGGTATGTTGCAGAAGTTTACGGCTGGACTAATTTCTTTGTATTTAGTACTTTACTTACCGTACCTGGTTTGATAGTTTTGTTTTACCTTCACTTTAACAATAAAATAAAGTCTTAATATGCTGAAAAAAATATCTCTAATTCTAACATTTATTAGTTTTGCAAATTTAGCTTTAGCTAGTAATAACGGGTATTATCAGGATCCCGATGTTTTTAAAAATTTAGTGGTATTTGTAAGTGAAGACGATTTATGGGTTGTTCCAAAAGATGGTGGTGATGCAAAACGCATTACAACACTTGGAAGTGATATTAAAAATCCTGTCTTTTCGCCTGATGGCAAAAAAGTTGTATTTAGCAGCAATCACAACGGCGGTTATGATTTGTATACTGTAGATCTAGATACAGGTGAGCTTACAAGAGTTACTTATATAAGTTCTGGTTATTTAAGAATATCAGATTGGTATGAGCCAAATACTGTTTACTTTGTATCAGATCATACCAGCGCATTTAACAAAGAAAGTCATTTGTTTAAGCTTGATTTAGACGCAAAAAAGATCGAAAAACAATCATATGGTGGGGCTAAGTTTTTCTCTACTAATGGCAGACAAAAGGCTTTGCAAAAAATTCAATATAGAGAATTTGGCTACTGGAAGTCATATAAGGGTGGCGCTACAGGTGACATATGGTTTGATAATGGCAAAGGAAAGTTTAATGAGCTTTTCAAAAACGAAGCAAATACTTCAAGACCAACTATAATAGAAGGGCGTATATTCTTTTTAAGCGATAAAGACGGCGTAGGTAATATTTATTCTATGGACTTTGAAGGTAGAGATATTAGGCAGCACACTTTACATAAAGATTATTATGTAAGACATTTCAGAGGCGATAATGATTCTTTAGTATATTCAATTGCAGGTGATTTGTACATTCATGATATAGCGACAGATAAATCAAAAAAGATTAATATTGCGTTTCATTCTAATAAAGGCAAAAGCGATATTAAATTCCCTAATGCAAAAAACTTTATAGAGCATTATTCTCCTCATCCTAAAAAAGATGTATTTGTGCAAATTATTAGAGGACATGTTGTAGTATCTCATTACTTTAACGGCACATCCTTTGAAGTTGGTAATAAAAAGTACCGTTACCGTATTGCAGAATGGGCGAAAGAAGGTAAATTTATAATACTGGCTTCTTCATTTAAAGAATCTGATTGCATACACATACTTGATGCTAATACATTAGAGATAAAGCATGAGTTTACAGGATTTAAGTTTGGCAGGATCAATGCAATAATTCCAGCTAATAAGGCGGATAAGTTTGTTGTTACTAATGACACTGGTGACATGTTTATGGTTACTTTCGGGAAAGGTGGCAATGAAGTTAGTAAAATAGACGCTACAAAATATGGCTGGATATCGGGTATTTCATGGTCTGATGATGACATGCACATTGCGTATTCTGCTATGAACTCAAACAAAAATGCTGTTATTAAACTTTATTCAATACGAAACCATGAGTCATCAGTTTTAACCGAAGAAGACTCTAACGCATGGGCTACAAGGTTTGATTCAAAAAGTAAGTTCTTGTATTTCTTATCAGACAGAAATTACGTGCCTTTTACAGATTATCATGATGGACGTATTTTTTATCCAATGTGGAATAAACCTTATATAATGTCACTCAACCGTGAAAATTTGATGCCATTTTATGGTGCAAGCGGCGCATTGGATGTAAGCGAGGGTGACCAGGAAGATGATAAAAAAGAAGCTAAGTCTATTATTAATATCAAAAACTCTCATAGGAAAATTGTACCTTTCCCAGTGCCTGACATGCTATACTATAATATCTATAGCAGTGGTGATAAGATTTGGTTTTTAATGTCTGGTCCGCAGCCAAACGCTGATATTCTCACACGAGATAGTCAGGGTGGCAAAAAAACACTGCAAATGTTTGATTTTAATAAAAACAAACTTGTTCCGATTGCAGATGGCATAGAAGATGCAATACTTACTAAAAACGGTGAAAGCTTTTTAATCAGAGTAGGGGCTGAATTAAGGCTTATTTCATCGATGCCAGGTGGTAATCCTTCTCAGCCACAAGAAATCACATCATCCGACTATGGCGCTGATAGTGGCTGGGTATACAACGATCCTAACCTTATGGTGAATGTTAAGGATGAGTGGTATAAAATTTACAACGAAGCCTGGGCTAATCAAAAAGATAGATTTAACAACCCACGTCATAATATTAACTGGAATGAAATTTATCAAAAATATAAGCCTTTACTTGAAAAAGTTAGTACTCGTTTAGAGCTTAATGATGTGCTTTGGGAAATGCAGGGCGAGCTTAAAACATCTCATGCTTATGTATTCGGTGGTGATATCAAAGAGCAAAATAATTATACAGTTGCTAAACTGGGTGCAACATTTACCTATGATGAAAACGAAAAGGCTTATAGATTTGAAAGAATTTATAGAGGTGAGCCTTGGAACTCTAGGGCTGCATCTCCGTTAAAATATCCTGGGCTAAAGCTTAGAGAAAGAGATTTATTATATAGCATTAATAACTTAAAGCTTACCAAAGAATTTACTCCTGAAATGGCTCTTGTTAACGCAGGGAATGACAGGTCAATAATACTTGAAGTAGCTTATAATAATGGGCAGAGTAGACGTTATGTGCATGTAAACAGCCTCGATAAGGAATATGATCTATATTATAAAGAGTTTATCAAAACTAATGGAAGTTACGTAGCTAAAAAAACCGATGGCAAGATTTGTTACATTCATGTACCAGATATGATGCCAAGAGGTTTCACAGAGTTTTATAAAGGCTACCTAAACTGCTATAATAAAGACGGTATCATTATTGATGCAAGGTATAATGGCGGCGGCTATGTGTCTTCACAAATATTAGACTTCTTAACCAGACACCGCATTGGTGTATTTGATTCTAAAATAATGGGTAAAGAAGCATATCCTTCTCTTGCTTCCAAAGGTAATTATGTGTTGCTTGTCAACCAGTACTCAGGTTCAGATGGAGATATTTTTGCGAATGCCTTTAAGTTTATGAGGCTGGGTCCAGTTATTGGTAAGCGTACATGGGGTGGGACTATTGGTATTAGAATGGATAAATATCTTGTTGACGGTGCGCTCACAACACAGCCTGAATTTATTAGTTGGTTTGCAAATACTGGCTATGATATTGAAAATTATGGGGTTGACCCTAATATTGAGGTTGAAAATACACCAAATGATGCAATAGAAGGTAAGGATACTCAGCTGGATAGAGCTATTGAGGAAATTACTAAATTAGTCATGGAAAACAATTAGCTGCTGTGTTTTTGTATGGGGTTGGTAGACTCTAATAGATTATTTATAGACTGCATTAACGCTAAATATAAATAATCTGTATACTAATATAGGTTAAAAATAAGTAAATATATCTTGACTTTCATCCATAAATTAAGTATATTTTATTAATATTTTAATTTTACTTTCCTATTGTTATGAAAAAAAGAAAAGCAAGTGATCTTAATGACGGTATTACAGATACTGAGATATTTAGTTATTATCAAAATAATTCTCAGTCAGAACTTGTGGCACTTATTACAAGCAAAATTCAGTTGCTAATTGATAATTTTGACGAAAATCAGAATAGTTTTGATCAGGAAAAAGCTGAACATAAATTTATTAGTTATAAAAGAACCAGAGAAGGGGCTTTTGATATTGATACAGAACTTGCAAACATATCTAAATTATTTGAGTTATTAAATAATAAAAATAAATATATTATAGCAACAGGCAACCATTATGCCTTGTTTAATTTCGTTTGTAGTGACAAACTTTTATTAAATAAACATCATACTTTAATAATGAATCTTTTTAAATTTTTCAAAAAAAAGGATCAGTTTAATCAAATAGATAATTTTTTTGAAATAGCTCAATCTAGTATTAGAAGCGAAACACGCTTAAATCAAGTTATAGAGTCTATGTGGCTTAATTTCTCTACTGAAGTTAAAGACAGACTATTTGCCGAAGATGGTACAAGACAATTTAGCTTGTTAAGTATATTTTTAAAGAATAATTATAGTTTTGAGTTTATAAAGCTATTTTGGAGTTCTCTGGATATACATGATCAGGAATTAAGTTTAAAATGTGCTAATTGCAGTAGCATTGCTTCTCTAATTCAATTGCGTTCAAAAGAAGAAATAACCTGGTTTTATAATCATGTAAGCTCGGACATAAAAATTTTAATGCTAAATACCTGGAAACAAAGTAGTACCAGTTTCAGCTTAATTGAAAGTAATGAAGTGCTATTTTGGCTTAAGTCAGCCGCAGGACAAGAGCTTTGGTTTGAAATATTAACTTCAAATAATTCTTATCATTTCAAAGAAATGTTAGCTTGTCCAAATAAATTTAAAGTTGTGATAGACGACATATATACTGATTTTGGTGCTACTCCTCAAATTCAGCAAGCTTTGAAAGATAATGTAAAAATGCAGGAAGATAAACTTACGCAACAAATGTCTAGGTTAAGAATTCCTGATGCGGTTAAAAAAGGCATATCTTTTCAGGATTGGACTGCAAATCGAAAAAATAATGTAAACTCAATGAATTTATAAAATTTAAAATTCAAGCGCCGCGCTATATAATTATTTAGGCATATATTTTTTGATTTCTTCAACTAAATCAAGCCTTTCCCATGAGAAACCACCATCTACTTCTGCTTCACGTCCAAAATGACCATAAGCCGCGGTTCTGGCATAAATTGGCTTATTAAGCTGAAGCTTAGTCCGCATACCTTTTGGCGTCAGATCTACAACTTTGTGAATAATATCAATAATTTCGCTCTCTGGAATAATGCCTGTACCATGCGTACTTACGTATATTGATAAAGGTTTTGCAACCCCAATAGCATATGCAATTTGTATTGTGCATTTTTCAGCAAGGCCGCTTGCCACAATATTTTTAGCGATGTAACGCGCGGCATATGCTCCAGACCTGTCAACTTTAGATGGATCCTTGCCAGAAAATGCGCCGCCGCCGTGTGGAGCAGCGCCGCCGTATGTATCTACAATAATTTTACGACCTGTAAGACCAGTATCTCCAACTGGCCCCCCAATAGTAAACCTTCCTGTAGGGTTTACCAGGAATTTTGAATCGCTACACATCCATCCTTCAGGAAGAGCCTGAACCACGTATGGCTTAATTAGGTCTTTAACGTCTTTTTGGCTTAAATTTTCATCGTGTTGGATTGAAACTAATATATTATCAACGCCTACAGGTTTCCCATCTTTATACTGTATTGAAATCTGGCTTTTGGCATCAGGACCTACGCCTTTTAATGCTCCAAGGTGAATAGCGCCAAAAATAGTTCTAAGAATTTTATGAGCATAATATATAGGGGCAGGCATAAGGTTTTTTGTTTCATTGCATGCATATCCAAACATAATGCCCTGATCACCAGCACCTTCCTCTTTATTTTCATCACCATCCACACCCATGGCAATATCTGGCGATTGTCTATTTAGGTTAATATCAACGGTAATTGTATCTGCGTTAAAAGGGTCTTTATCGTAACCTATTGATTTAACAGCATTTCTTACGATTTTTTCAATTTCTTCCTTAGAAATTTCAGGACCTCTAATTTCACCAGCAACCACTATTCTGTTATACATTGCCAGGCATTCTACCGCCACTTTTGCCATAGGATCACGCTTAAGGTAAGTATCTAAAATGCTATCAGATACCATGTCACATAGTTTATCCGGGTGACCTTCAGATACTGATTCACTAGTAAATATATAGTCCTTAACGCGCTTATATTCCATAACAATCCTTAATTTCTAAATGTGTTTAATAACTAAATTCTACTAATAATTGACAAACTTGCAAGAAATATAAGTATTTTTAATTGACTGAAAACTATGAAAATTATTAAGTAAGTTTTTATTAATGTTTAAAAATTAATTTTTTTACTTTTATTAAATATATATTTAGGGTAAACTTTATATATGAGGGAAAAGTATAGCCTGAAAAATCTGTTATGATTTTGACTATGCTTGATATGTAAAATTTAATAATTGGGTAAATTATTATGAAAGAATTTAATAAATTTATGAGTTCAGTTGAAAGATTTCAAGATGATATCGATCATTTAAACGATGCTGTCGCAAGTCGTGATCTTGCTACTGAAATGGGACAAAAAAGATTCAAAAATGCTGGAAAAGATTTAGAAATCAGCTTAAAAAATGTTGCAGAGAGTGTAGTTCCTACATTTAAAGCATTTGGCGCAGAAGTAGACAATGATGATTTAAAGAAATTAAAATTAGAATTTAAAGCATTTGAAAAAGAAGTTGCAGAAGCAAAAAAAGCTGAAAAAGCTGGAGATAGACAATTATTTAATATGAAAATGAAAATTGCTTGTACCAACTTGTTAGCAAAATTCTTAATTTTCGTTGATAAAGCTATTAAAAAGATTACAGGAAAAGTAACAAATCTATCGGAAAAAACTGTTAATAAAGTAAAAGACCTTAAAGTTCAGAGAGGTTTAAAATCAACTGAAAATAAGGACATGGCATCTAGTCGTATCGGCGCTTTAAATACAAGTAAATTTAATATCACAACAAATTTTAATAGTGTGAAAGATAAACTTGATGATGTTATCAAAGCTCAAGAAAAAGGACTTAAGACTTTAAAAGAACAGGCGAAATCTATTGAAAAATTACTTTCAAGCGTAAAAGGTGTAAATATTAAAAATTTTGACCAGAAAGCGCTTTCAGCACAGTTAAAAAGTTTAAATTCTGCAATTTCTTCGATTGAAAAATCTTTAGAAGCAAGAAAAAAACAGCTTAATACATTAAGAAAAGATTTTAAAACAACTACAAAACCTTTAAATCCTGGTAAAGTAGGTTCAATGAAATCACAAGCTAAGTCTGCTAATAAGCATAGTATTAGTGGAAATGGTAAGTTAAATGCGGTTCAGGCTAAGGCTATTGAAATGATGGGTGCTAATGCATTCAATGCTAAAATTAATGAATTTGTTGAAGATGAAATTAAAGCGCTTTTTAAGGGTCAACCTAGAATGAAAGCTACATATGGTAGTTACAAAGAGTTCAAGCAATTTGTTATGTCTGACAAAAATAAGACAAATCCTGATGTTCAAGGATATTGGGCTGCTAAGCAAATGATTAAAGAAAAAGCTATTGAGACTTGGAAAGAATTCATTAATAAAAGTGAAGGAATTGTTTCTGATGTTAAATCAAACAATAAACAATCTGTAGTTAAAAAAGCTAAGGTTGGTTTAGAAAAAGCTGGTAGTGCCGTTAAAGGATTTGGTTCTTCAGCTTGGAATAAAGCTAAATCTTGGGTTTCTAGAACTGATGCTAGTAAAGCTGAAGGTCAAAGCCAAGGACAAGGTCCTAAATAATAATATAAACCTTTAAAGTTTATAGCAAGGGGGCTTCTTCGGAAGCCCTTTTTGTTTGTTAATTGCTAAAGCAAAATGCTTCGCATTTTTAATACTGACGTTGCAGCATATTCTGTTGTCATCGCGAGGAAAATGGAGTTTTCCGTGGCGATCCATGTTGTAAATGAGGCAATTTCATCGCAATGATCGTCACCGAAACTTTGAACTTCTAAAATTATGAGGAATGTAAAGCATTAAGTGATAATCCAGAAAAACAACAACCTATAATAGTTAAAAAATTTACTATTTTTATAAATTATGGTATGATTAAATTATTATAACAAAATACCTTAAGGAAGGTTCACTATGGGTGACAAAAAAAACAAACCAAATTTAGACGTTGAAAGCACCATAAAACAAGGTTTAATGGAAGGGGCGGCATCGGGAAATATCGATGTTATAAAATACGCAACAAAGCAAATTAAGGAAAATAAGTCTAGTCTAACCGACTATATGCAAAAGCAGTACGATGATTTAGGTTTATCAAATCCGCTTATCGAGGCATCCAGAAACGGTCATGTAAACGTTCTAAAACATTTTGTGAATGAAGGTGTTGAGGTTAATGGAGGATTAATTGCTGACGCTACAACAAATCTTGCAAGACTTCATAAAAACGGGAAAGTTAGTAAGGAAAAATACGAAGAAGGTATTAAAACCCTTGATGACTTAGCAAACAGATATATTGCTAAAGCAACGCTTATGCCTGCTATTGAAAATGGTGAGTTTATGGAAGTTAAGAATATTTTAGACTCCGTATCTAAAAACCCTAAAGACAGGGCAAATTTCCTAAACAACACCACATTTGATGGCTACAAGCATGAAACACCTGTTGCAGTTGCTATTAAAAGCGGCGATGTTCGCATGGTGGATATTTTACAAAAAGAAGGTGCTGAAGTTGAGCCTTCAAGTCTTTATATGCTCAGCAGAAAAATTCAATCAGATAAAACTATTTCAGCCGAAGAAAAAAATACTCAGCAGGAAATTTTAAGTAACGTTTTAGACAGAGTTATGGCGAAAAACGGTGTAGAATCACCTGCAAAATCTGGTTTAGGAAATATCGATTTATCGGGTGTTAAACTTGATAGCATTAAAGTCGCGGATAATAAGGGTAAAAATAATACGGCTTCTAAAGGAAACCTTCAGAAAGAAGTGAATCAGATAAAGCGTACTTTAAGCCAAAAAGTGCTTGATAATCCTAGTGATAAAGACGTATTAAACGCTGCCAAGGCCGCAAACAAGCCTAAAAAAGCAGGTAGGGAAGTTTAAGCTTTTCTTTAAAACTATATTTGCATGGAATCATCCTTATTAGCAATGCATTTATTAGGATAAAGATTAATATTAGCATACTCATGCAAATTTTTAGCAAGTTTATAATCTATTTCTGGTATACCTGTAAATAAAAACCTTTTATCAGTAGGAGTTAGGTTTTTTTCAATTTCCCTAATAATATCATTGTTAACGCTTAGTAAACCACGAATTTTAGTTCTCCATTCATTTAAATCTTGGTAATTTTTATTCAGGCAGGCATAAAAGCTTTGTAACGCGTTAATTTTTACAGACTCATCGCATATAACATTATTGTAATTATAAATGTAACTTTCTAAAAATGCAAAAGCAGACAATACAGGATTTTCAGACTTTATAACATCATCTAATTCTTCTGAAAGATCAATTTCTGCAAGATTATCAGGTATTTTAGCCCCAAAGAGTATCAGAATAGAAGATGCTATATCATGCTTAGATCTTAAAGCGTGTACCAATGACTTATTAAGGTGAATATCTGACTGCAAGTGTATATTGTTTTGTAATAATGTGATTGCCATTATTATTTTGTCGTGTTTTATAGAGTAATATAGTGGTGAATGAAATTTTGATTCAGTAAATTCATATGGCTGAATTGGATCGGCGCCTCTTTTTAATGTCTTTCTTAATAATCTATTTTCATTATTTTGTATTGCATAAACCATTATTTGATTAAGTTCACTCTGACTTAAATTATATTTTTTTGCTGATAACAATAGTTCGATAAGGCTTGTTTTAAAATTTCTTGTTAAATATCTAATTTTAAATACAGAAAAAATAGAGTATTTATTAATTTTAAAAGGCTTTTCACTATTAAGAATGTTTTTGGAAACCTGAACAGGATTTTGATATTCAAATATAAAGTGCTTAATATTAGATTTAGTTGTAGCGCCATAAGCAATTAAAAGTGCTATAGGTTTAGTATATTTTCCAGTAATATTAAGCTGTAAAAGTAAATCTAAACCTGTTTGTTTTTTAGCATTTGTAATATTAATATCAATATTTTCACTTATTAGAAGTGCCAAGTATCTAAACATACTGACTGCATCTTTTTTAAACGTGCGTACTACATAATGAAGTAAAGGCTCTCCCAGAGAATTTTTCTGATTAACGTTATAGCCTGATATAAAAAGAAAACATGCATGATTAAAATGATTTCTTTCAATTGCTATATGCATAGAATCCATATGATCTTTGGTCTCAAGATAAAAATCAGCACCGTGATTAATTAATATGTGGATAAGCTGAAATGTCTTTCCGTATAATATTGCATCATGTAGCCCTGTATACGATAAATAATCCCTGTGATTAGGGTCTGCTCCGTACTCAAGTAAAGTTTCTATAATATTGATATTAGATGCTATTATAGCATTATAAAGTGGCGTTCTGTTCAGATGATTTTCTACATTTGGATCTGCGCCAGCCTTGCAAAGTAAAGACGTTATCTGCAAGCAATATGGTATACAAGATTTTGCCGCAACATGAAGAGCAGTGTCTGTATCTTCATACCTAAAGTCAAGATTAGGTTCTTTCTTAATTATAAGTTTTAAAATTGTCAGATTAGCATGTGTTACAGTGGATAAAAAAGCCTTATTTAACTCATCTGACCCAGGAAGTATATGATTTTGCTTTATAAGTTGCTGCGCTTTATGATGCTTATTTTGCTTAAGATATTGCTCAAACTTATTTAGTTTAACTGTTTTTTGCCTTTTAGTTAGTCTGGGAAGTGCATCCTCAAGTAACTCGGATTCTGCTTTACGTTTCATATGGCATAATATAATAGGTTAATTAAGCTTAGATTAATTAATTTTATGTTAGTATGCAAGAGAATCGTATTAAAATAAGCGTCATTATATAATGTTTTACATAGCACCAAGGATTTTAGCGGGATTAAGCGGCTTTTTGCCTTTTCTCATAGAAAAGTAAAGACACGGGTTTTTTACGCTGCCAGAGCTTCCCACATGACCAATAACTTCACCTTGGTCAATTTTATCTCCCTGATTAATCAGAATGTTATCTAAATGAGCATATGTCGTAAATGTATTTTGATCATGTTTTACAATCACCATATTGCCAAAATCAGATATTTCATCGCCCGCATAAACTACTTCACCGCTTTTAGGGGCTATTATTTCAGTGCCTTTGCTTGCTTTAATTACAATACCATCATTTTTGATACCAGATGCTTGAGTGCCAAACTTGCTGATAATCTGCCCTTTTACTGGCCATATATAATTTTTATTATCATATTTTTTGGCAATTTTTTTAGTAGTTTTTTTAATGGTTTGGTACGACTCAGCTTGCTCATCATTACTTATATCAATATGCTCAGCGTAGGTTTTTTGTGTAATAACTTCTTCCTTTATATAAGGTTTTGCTGCCTGAGTTACAGTGCCTTTTGCCTTGCTAACGGCTATAGGGGAGTGAATTTTGATAATATCGCCAATCACCAGCTCATAGGGTTCGTTTAGATGATTATTTGCAATAATCTTGCGTGGGCTGAGCTTATATTGTCTTGATAACATATAAACAGTTTCGCCATTTTTTACCTCATGATAAACAAATACGCCATTTTCATCGCTTGAAACTTTAGAATTAGGCTGAATATTTGAAGGTTGTTGCTGTTCACCTTCAGCATAGTTTGTAACAATTTTTGAAGGTACAAATTCTGGTTTTGGAGCTGTGACTGGTTTTAAAGCCTGACCTTTTTTTATGGTTGGTCTTTTTTTAGCCTCGCCATAATATTTATCGCCAATATTAGCTACTTCAGCAGCATCCTGTTCAAAATGCTCGCATGAAAATAGCAAAAATATTGCTGCAAATAGGGTGAGAAATCTGGAGATTGACATAGATTCTAATATCTTCCTAAGCAATCATAAAAGTCATATATGTTTAAAATTAGTGGTGTGCAATTTTCGGAAACCTTTACTAAAGTTTCTAAATAGCTAGTTAAATGATCTTCAACTCTTTTTAAAATGCCAGTATTTTCCAGTCCTTTTAAAAAGTGGTAGCCAATATAAACTGCTGGAACTGCGATGATCAGATACCATTTAAAAAGTATTGTATGTATAAATATACCAGCTGGACTGGCTTTCATCCAACCAAAAAATTGACCGAAATTTTTGAATTTATCAAGATCCATTAGTTACACCCTGTTATAGTCGATATAAAAATAATTATATCAAAAACAATAACTTATTCAAATTAAATTTAACTTGTGGTAGTCTAGCAGAAAATATGGGGGTTATCATTATGGATTTTTTTATACAAAGCAGGCAGCGCAGACTTAGAAGGAACGAGGCTATCAGAGCTTTAGTTCAGGAAAGTTTTATCAGAGAAGCTGATTTGATTTTACCCCTTTTTATAATCGAAGGTGATAGTATTCGTCAGGAAATACCTTCTATGCCTGGTGTTTTCAGGCTTTCGATTAACGAAGCTTTGTCAGTAGTTAATGAAGCAATGCTGCTTGGTATTAGATCATTTGCGCTGTTTCCATGTATAGATAGCTCCTTAAAAGACGCAGATGGTAGTGAAGCCATGAATTCAAATAATCTTATTTGCAGAGCTGTAAGGGAAATTAAAAGGCGCTATTCCGATGCTTTTATTATATGTGATGTAGCCCTCGACCCGTATACTACACATGGTCATGATGGTGTTTTAGGGGTGGACGGAGACGTTGACAATGATGCAACCATCGAGATTCTTGCAAATCAGGCACTTATTCTTGCCAATAGCGGGTGTGACGCAGTTGCGCCTTCAGATATGATGGACGGAAGAATAGGGTATATTAGAACGGTTTTAGATAGTAGTGGCTTTGAAAATACAATCATAATTGCCTATGCAGCTAAATATGCGTCAAGCTTTTATGGCGCATTCAGAGATGCTGTTGGTTCAAAATCTCTTCTCGGTATCGCTGATAAAAAAACCTATCAAATGAATCCAGCAAATAGTATTGAAGCTTTACGTGAAGTAGCGTCAGATGTTGCAGAAGGTGCTGATATTGTGCTAATTAAGCCAGGCCTACATTATTTAGACATTATTCTACAAACAAAACTTGAGTTTGATGTGCCAGTATTTGCATACCATGTGAGTGGCGAATATTCTATGCTAAAATTTGCCGAAGAAAAGGGGGTGTTAGACTATAACAAAGCAATTATGGAAACCATGCTATGCTTTAAAAGAGCAGGTGCTTCAGGTATTTTTACATATGCCGCGATCGATGTAGCAAGGATTATTAGAGGATTGGTGTAGTATCCTCATTAAAGCTTATAATTGTACGGTCATGGTTTGGATTATAGATACTTTAATATCAACCCCGTACCATTCCATCTACAATGTTAATGGTGTAGTCGCACATAGATGCAAGTTCCTGGTCGTGGGTGACTACTATGATAGTACGGTCACCTTCGCTAACAATCTTTTTGAATAGATCAAACACGTTTTTAGCATTTTTTGTATCAAGGTTACCTGTTGGTTCATCTGCTAAAAGCAAGGTGGGGTTATTTGCCATAGCTCTTGCAATTGCTACCCTTTGGCGCTGACCACCAGATAATTGCTTCGGAAACTTATTTTCAAGACCGCTTAGATTAAAATATTCGGTAAGTTCCATTGCTTTTTTCTCGGCTTCCTGTTCATCTGCAATACCTTTTTTAAGCATTGGCAGCATAATATTTTCCAGAACATTAAACTCAGATAATAAAAAGTGAAACTGAAAGATAAACCCAAGTTTATTAAGCCTGCAGTTTTCCTGTTCTGCTTTTGAGGCGGATGTCATGTTAACGCCATCAATAAAAATTTCGCCTTTTGTAGGGTTGTCGAGTAATCCAAGCAGGTATAGTAACGTTGACTTTCCTGATCCTGAAGGACCTATAATTGAAACTAGTTTCCCCTTAGGTATCGAGATATTAACGTCTTTAAGCAAAGTTGCGGTAATTTCACCGTTTGTAATTTCTAAGGTAACATTTTGCGCTTTAACAATTTCCATTATACTGCGCCCCTTATAATATTTACAGGAACGGTTGATGATGCTCTGCTTGCTGGCATCCAGCTTGATAACGCCGAAATTATAATAGCTGAAACCCATGCTGCTAAATAAAGATAATTAGAACGGTACAATATGAACCCGTCCATAGTCATGAAGCTGCCTTCCTCAATTCTAAAATTGATAACAGATAGACCTTCCATTATAATAAAGCCCAGTATGCAGCCAATAATTCCGCCAAATGCGCCCATTATCAAACCTTGATACACAAATATTTTCTTAATATCTGACTCTGAAAAACCAATAGATTTTAATATTGCTACGTCTCTGGTTTTTTCGTTAACCATGTTTGATACAATATTATATATACCAAATGAAGCGACAATTATTATTGCGAAAATTGTTGAGTAAATAACGCCATTTTGCACTTTAAATATGCTGAAAACGTTGCTATTGCTTTCTTCCCAGCCTTCAGTTTTATAACCAAACTGGCTTTCAATCTTTTTAGCAGTTTCACGAGCGGTATTGATATCTTTAAGCTTAAGTCTGATAAGATTAATCCGGTTGTTTTTTTGCTCAAGTATCTGTACTTTCTTAAGCAATAAATATGCCTGTCCGCTATCCACTGAGGTAATACCTGTTTGAAATATACCAACCACCTTTACTAAAAGCGATACGCCTTTTGAAGATGTGATTTTGATTTTATCTTTATAACTCACGCCTAGTTTTTTGGCTAGTAACTTACCTACTATAACTGCGTTAACGGAGCTTTCCAGTTCCGAAAGACTACCAACTATCATATCCCGTTCAAGGTTACTTACGGTTTTTTCTTCTTTAGGGTTAATTCCAATAGCTAAAGCACCAACTTCTTTGCTGCCATAACGTAAAAATGCCTGACTTTGCAGGCTGTTTACGTATTTAATATCTGGCTCTGAATCCAGATATTCATTGATCATTTTATAGTTTCTGATGCCCTTAATTTCATTGTCGGGCTTTAAATTATTTAGAACTACTATTTTATCTGGGTATTTTTCAAAAATTGCCTGAGTTTTAGGGTTGCGATATTCATCTTTAATCGTAACATGCGGCGAAATATCGATAACTTTATCAACAAAAAATTGCTGCATACCTTTTAGCATAGCGGTAAGTGAAATGAAGAAGCTAACACCAACTGCTATACCGATAACAGCAACAATAGTTTGCCGTCTGCGGTTAATTAGGTATTTGTAAGCAATGTTAAGTATTAGGTTCATAATTTTTATTTAATGATTATTTTGTCATCCATAGTAAGACCCGAGATAACCTCAATCATATTACCATTTGTAATCCCGGTTTCTATGTCTTGCATTGTCTCACCGCTCCACTTCTTAAGCTTTACCTGATTGTTTTTAACAGCATCTACAGGTATAAACATAGCATCTTGCTTTATTTCTTTTACAACGTTTACGTCCACTGTCATACCAATTTTTAGGCTTGGATTATTATCATTTGGAACAGACACAAATATTCTAAAGTTACGGTTTACTTCATCGCCCTGAGGAGTAATGGATTCCACAATACCTTCAGGAAAGTCGCTTGATAAAGAGTTTGGTTTAATTATAACCTTTTGCCTGTTTTTTATATCTAAAATATCTTCTTCATCGATTTCGGCTTCAATCCTGATTTTATCATCAGCAATATAGATTAGTGGCTTTTCAGGATTTACAAATTCACCTATATCAAGATCCTGTTTTACTACAATACCATCAAATGGCGCTCTGATGTTATATTTATCAAGTAACTTTTCTTCAGCTATGATTTTGCTGTTAATGTTTTTTAACTGGCTTTCTAAGTTTTCAAAATAGCTATTACTTACAAACTTTTTATCATGAAGCGCTCTGCTTCTTTGAAGTTCGCTTTGTAGAAAATCACGCTGAGCTATCATAGAGTTTAATATTGCTTCTTCATATGAATTATCAAGTTTGGCTAGTATATCGCCTTTTTTAACTTCTTGCCCTTCATGTGATAAGATTTCTGTTATTTTAGAATTTACCTCAGAGACAATAGTTGTAGAATTTTTTGCTTTAACAAGACCATTGCCATAAATAGCAACAACTAAATCTTTTTTAATTGGTGAAATTGTTACATCGCCTTTGCTAAATATTTTAAAGCCAATAACAGCTACTGCAGCGAGTAAGGAAATTTTAACAATTTTGGCGTTTAATTTGATCATTTTCGTTTTCAATTTATAAAATAGATATTGCACAAAAATCCTAATATATTAATATAATTACAATACATTAAAATAAAATCTTTTTCTAGTTAAAAACCTTAGGTACTAAAAATGGCTTCGTCAATAGAATCAATACAAAGAATGTTAAAATTAGTAATGGAAGAGAAGAAAAAGCCTCTAAATGAAATTATTAAAGGTTTGATGAACAGAGAAAAGCCTGTTTTACCATTAATTAAACCCAGTAAGAAAATTAGTCAGGGTTTTATAGATCGCAGGTGGAACATTCTAAAAGAGCATACTAACGCAACTGATGAGGATCAGGAAAAATTATTAGATTCTAGTAAACCAATTGAAGACTATTCAGTTTACGAAAACAACATTGAAAACTTCATCGGAATGGCAAGTATGCCTATAGGACTTATAGGTCCTTTAAAAATAAACGGGGCATTCGCTGAGGGCGAGTATTATGTTCCGCTTGCAACTACCGAGGCAGCCCTTGTTGCTTCATATAATAGGGGCGCGATGGTAATTGGTGCATCAGGTGGATGTACCACATTTATATTGAATGAAGGTGTTTCAAGAGTTCCAGGTTTTGTATTTAACACTATGATTGATTCAGGGCAGTTTATTTTATGGGTTAGCGATAAGCTTGATATTTTTAAAGGAATAGTAGAAGACACAACTAAGCACGGAAAGCTTGTTGACTTAAATACTACTTTAGAAGGTAACCACGTTTACCTTGATTTTGAGTTTACTACTGGTGATGCAGCAGGTCAGAACATGGTAACAATTTCTACCAATGCAATATATAATTATATTTTAGAAAACTGCCCTATAAAGCCAGTGCATTCATACATTGAAGCAAATTTTTCAGGTGATAAAAAAGCAAATGCCCAGTCTTTCCAAAATGTTCGCGGGAAAAAAGTGGTAGCAGAAGTAATTATACCAGGCAAGGTTATTGAAGATTTACTTCATACAACGGCTGAAAAAATGGCAAAGCAGTGGGTATTGTCGGCGGTAGGCAGCATTATGAGCGGCTCAATTGGTGTGCAGGCGCATATTGCCAATGGTTTGGCAGCTCTTTATATAGCAACTGGGCAGGATGCTGCATGTGTATCAGAGTCATCCATCGGCATTACTCGTGCGGAGCTTACAAATGACGGATCTTTATATGTATGCCTAACACTTCCAAATATTATTACAGGCACAATAGGTGGCGGTACAAAGCTTCCAAGTCAGTCGGCTGCACTTAATATAATGAACTGCTTGGGGGCAGGGAATTCAAGGAAATTTTCAGAAATATGTGCTGCAATGTGCTTAGCTGGTGAGTTATCAATAGCAGGGGCAATTTCAGCGGAACACTTTACAAGAGCGCATCAAAATTTAGCAAGAGGGAAAAATGGCAAGTAATAACGACAATATATTTTTAAGACTATGGCAATACCAAAAAGAAAGATTTCCACTTATCGCTCATGGTATTTTAATACTGGCCTTTGTGCTTGCCGGAATGTTCATCTCAAGAATATTACGTGGTGATATTAGCTTCCCTGACTTTAATATAATGGCAATGTGCTTTGTATGCGTGCTGTTTATATTTTTACAATTACGTATAGCTGATGAGTTTAAAGACTTTGAAGATGACAAAAACTTCAGACCCTACAGACCAGTTCCAAGAGGGCTTATAAGCCTTAAAGAGCTTTTTGTTTTAGGTATTATTACATGCGCTGCACAGCTTTATATAACATATTCGCTTAATATAAATCTAACATATTTGCTTATAGCGGTTTGGGTATATTTAGGTTTAATGAGCGTTGAGTTTTTTGCTGTAGACTGGCTTAAAGCAAGACCATTTACATATATGTGGTCGCACATGATAATCATAATGTTAATCAACCTATTTATTTCAGCATTTGACTGGGTTTTACAAGGTAATTCAATGCCTGAAGGATTAATATTTTTCTTGCTAATGAGCTTTGGCGGTGGGTTTACTTTTGAAATTGGTAGGAAAATAAGATCGCCTGAAATTGAAGAAAAAGGCGTAGAAACTTACTCAGTTGTATGGGGTATGAAAAAGGCTACATACGCATGGTTTGGTGCTTTATCTCTACTATTTGGTGGGGGTATAATAACATCTTTTTATACTGGATACACTGTTTTAGCGGCAATAGTTACTATAGTTATGATGGCGTTAAATATATCTACAGGGCTAAAATTTATAGCAAAACCTACGCCTGCATTATCTAAGAAAATTGACACATTTTCAGGGCTTAGCGTTTTAATGGGATATTTGGCAATTGGCATCGTGCCATTAATACACAAAGTTTATTTTCAGTAATCTAGCGGAGCATAATAATGCAGTATATATACACACAAAAAGACCCTATCAATGTAGCGAAAATTGGTGGAAAATCCGCATCACTTGCTAAAATGAATAAAGGCGGCTTTACAATACCTGAATGGTTTGCAATTTCTCCTCAGGCTTTCCTTGATTCGCTGACAACTGAGCAAAAAGAAATGCTCCAGGATCATAGAGTTGAAGAAGTATTCGCTAAGCTTGAAATTAACCAAAAAGTCAAAGATGAAATCTCTAAAACTGTAGCAAAATTAGGACTTCACAAGTGTAAAATGGCGGTAAGATCTTCGGGCGTCATTGAAGATGGTAAAGAAAATTCATTTGCAGGGCAGTTTGAAAGCTACTTATGGGTAACAGAAGCTGAGTTATTTGAATACGTAAAAAAAGTTTGGCATTCAGGCTTTAGCGAAAGAATTTTTGAATATTATAAACAGCGTGATATCGATCCGTTATTTAGCTCGCCTGCAGTTTTAGTACAAAAAATGGTAAATGCCGATAAAGCTGGGGTAATATTTAGCGTTGACCCTGTTGAATATAACCCTAATAAAATGGTGCTTTCTGTTACTAAAGGCGTAGGTGACAAGCTCATGACAGGTGAGGTAGACGGTGATACTTATTATTTAAGCCGTAAAGGGGAAATACTGAAATCTGATTTAATAGAAGACAATCACCCAATACTTAGCAAGTCAGAATGCAAGCAGGTTGGAGAGCTTGCTGTGAAAGTTGAGAAATATTTTCAGTCCCCGCAAGATATTGAATGGGCAATTGAAAATAAGAAAGTTTATTTACTTCAGTCAAGACCGATTACTACTATTAAAAACGCTTCTAAGCATGTTACCACCCTTTGGGACAATAGTAATATTGTTGAAAGCTACTCTGGCATTGTATCGCCACTTACATTTTCTTTTGCAAGCACTGTTTATTCTGCCGTTTACAAAAGATTTTCTGAAATTATGGGTGTTCCGCGCAGTGTTATTTCCGAAAACCTCATAGTTTATGATAACTTCCTTGGTTTTATTAACGGAAGAATGTATTACAACTTGCTTAACTGGTATAAAATGATCATGTATCTGCCTGGGTTTACGCTTAATAGTAAGTTCATGGAGCAGATGATGGGCGTATCTGAGCCATTACCAGATAAAATCATGAGCCAGATTACTATAAAAACCTATACCACAAAAGATAAGCTTATTGCATGGTACAGGCTGATTATTTCTTCTGTGCAGTCACTTTATCAATTTATCAGGCTTGAACAAGAAATTAAGTACTTTTTTGATTTACTCCAAAAAACACTTTCCTGTTCTTCAAGTGACATTGAAAATATGACTTTAGATGAGCTGGGAACCTATTTCCGTAATTTAGAGAAAGCTTTGATAAACAACTGGAACGCACCGCTTATCAATGACTTTTACTGTATGATTTTCTTTGGTTTATCAAGAAAATTACTTAACAAATACCTTGGCAAAGAAGGTGAAGAACTACATAATTCTTTCCTCAAGCACCAGGGAAATATTATTAGCGCAGAACCAGCTAAAAGAATTAAACAAATGGCTAAAGTTGCAGCAAAAAATAGCGCGCTTTTAGATGCATTAAAATCAGAAAATCAGGAAAAAATCGTTGCTGCAATTAAGGCAGACAAAGAGTTTTCAGAGCTATACTATAGTTATTTAGATAAATTTGCAGATAGATGTTTGCAAGAGTTAAAGCTGGAAAGCCTTACGCTTGATGAAGACCCGTCAACATTCCAAAACACAATCTTAACATTTGCATTAAGTAATAATACAAACGACCATGAAGAAGAAAGCGATGATACAGAACCATACAATAAACTAAATAGCATGTTAAGCCACAAGCCAATTATGCTTGCCGTAACTAAATGGGTTATAAAACATGCGGTAAGGCTGGTTAGAAATCGTGAGAATCTTCGCTTTGAACGTACAAGACTGTTTGGAACTATTCGTAAAATATCAATTGCTACAGGTAAAAAGCTTTTAGCAATGGGTAAGCTAGAGCATTACCGTGATATTTTTTACTTAGAGCTTGATGAAATACTGGGAATGTTTGAGGGAAGGCTTACAACTCTTAATCTTAAAAATCTGGTTGCTATCAGAAAAGAAGAGGCAGCTAATTATGAGAATATGGAAGATCCGCCGCAAAGATTCTTTATTACAGGGGCGGTATCGCTAAGTTTCGATAACATTGTTGCATCACGCCCCGAGGCTGATACATCCGATCCTAATGTACGTAAAGGTATTGGCTGCTGCCCAGGAATTCTAAGAGGCAAAGTTAGGGTGATTCATAATCCTAAAGAAGATATGTTAGCTCCGGGTGAAATACTGGTTGCTAAATTTACAGATCCAGGCTGGATCATGTTATTTGCCAATGCATCTGGTATTTTAGTGGAAAGAGGAAGCTTGCTTTCGCATTCGGCAATTGTTGCTCGTGAAATGGGAATACCGGCTGTAGTTTCGGTTCACGGACTTATGGAATGGCTAAAAACAGGTGATGAAGTTGAATTTGATGGCGCTACAGGCGTAATTACAAGAATTATTAAAGAGTAGGTATAGACATGAGTTCTGAAATTGCGGCAAAAGCTAGTTTTGAAATAATAAGATATGCCCAGTGCTGGGAAGACGCGGATATTCTGGTTAAAGGTCTTGATGTTAAAGAAGGTGACGTATGTCTGTCGATTGCATCAGCTGGTGATAATAGTTTTGCAATGCTGGTTAACAACCCTAAAAAAGTAATCTGCATGGATTTAAGTCAGGCGCAGCTTTACTGCGTAGAATTAAGAGTTGCTTGCTACAAACATTTATCACATCAGGAATTTTTAGAGCTGCTTGGTTCATATGACTCAAATAACAGACTTAAAATTTATGAAAAAATAAGACCGTATATAAGTAAAGAAGCACAGGAATTTTGGGATGATAAAAAAGATATGATAGAAAAATTCGGTGCTGCAGGAACAGGTAAATTTGAAAAATACTTTGCTATTTTCAGAGACTTTGTATTACCCCTTACTCAGTCATCAAGCAATCTTAAAAAAGTTGCAGAATCTATGACAAAAGCTGAGCGTGAAGAGTTTTACGATAACAAATGGAATAATTTTATGTGGAGATCGCTTATAAAATTATTCTTCTCTAAAACTGTCATGGGTATTATGGGTAGAGATCCTTCGTTTTTCAATTACGTAGAAGGCAGCATGTATGACCATATATCGGGCAGAATAAAACATGCGTTTACTAATCTTGATCCGTCACTTAACCCATATTTTTACTGGATTTTAACAGGCAAGCATTCTAAAAACGCACTGCCAATGAATTTAAGACCAGAAAACTTTGAGATTATCAAAAAGAATATAGACAGGCTTGAATGGCATAAAATGTCATTTGAAGATGTTGTTAAAAAATGCCAGTCTGAAAATCTAAAAATCAATAAGTTTAACTTAAGCGACATTTTTGAATATATGTCGGTAGATAACTACAGAACGATTTTAAATCAAATTTTGTCAGTCAGTGACAAAGGCGCACGCTTAGCATACTGGAATATGTTAGTTCCGCGCTCAAGACCAGACGATATGGCAAATAAAATTAAGAAACTTGAGGATTTAAGCAAAGACTTATTTTACAATGATAAAGCCTTTTTCTACTGTAATTTTCACATAGAAGAGGTGATTTAATCCATGCCTTTGGTAAGTATTACCGAGTGTTATTATATTGCTGCAATTGTACTAAGCATATCATTTTTTAATATTGTGCTTAGCAGAATTGCGGGTTATTTCAATATTCAGGATGAATTTCAGCGAAAAGCTGTGCATGTTACAGTTGGTATTGCTACAATATCATATCCGTTTATCTTTGATTCTTACCACGGCGCTATCCTCACCAATATCATATTAGTTGCGTTATCTTTATTAATTAAAAAAGTGAAATTCTTTTACAACTTAGCTGGAAAGTCGCTTTACGCAGTTAAAAGAAAATCAAAGGGCGAATTTTATTTTTTAATAGGTTCTGGCGCTCTTGCTTACCTTTCAATGCACAACATTTTTATTTACGTTGTCTCTATGTCACTGCTTACATTCTCAGACACTGTAGCGGCATTAATAGGCGTAAATTATGCCAAGGTATCCTTTAGTGGTGTTGATGGTAAAAAAAGCTATGAGGGAATGTTTACCTTCTTTATTTTCAGCTTAGTACTAATATTAATTACAATGCTTTTGCTTTCTGACAATCTTTCTATACCTCATAAATCAATGGTGGTGATTGCTACTATTACCGCAATAGTGGTTACTATAATAGAAGCTTGTGCATGGGACGGGCTGGATAATATTCTTATACCGCTTTCAACATATAGCTTACTTAGTAATTTAATACCAAAGCCACTAAGCGTGTTAATGCTGGATCTATCATCGATCATGGTATTTTTAGTACTGGTATATTACAGAAAAGACATAAGGCTTATGACCCAGGCAAAACTTGGGCTATTGCTTATTGCTTTTTACTTATGGGTGGTTAAAGGTTTGTGGTGGTTATTGCCATTTGTAATTGTTAGAGCCGTAGTGCCATTTTTAGTAAAAATTGAACATGAAGCAAGGTTTGATATAAAGGCAGTAATTTCAATGGGGGGCGCACCATTTGTATGGTCTGTTATAAGCCAGCATTTCCCTAATGTAAACTTTTATACAGCGGTTTTAACTGCTGCAATATCAACACTTTCTATTTTGGTAATTATCAGGCTTGATGATAAGAAAATCAAAATATCTACGTCAAATATTGTGCTTTATACTTCAGTAGCGTGCGCACTTATAATGCCAATTTATTATCTATATGATCCCAAGAATATCAAAGAATTTATCATATATCACGCACCTAAAATGTATATAATTTGCTGCATAACCACATTTGGGTTTGTTAGATTTTGTGAAGTTTTATCGAAAAAAATACCAATTTGGAAAAGGCATTTCTTATTTACTATGCTCGCATCTGGATTAGGCATGGTTTAATTTTAACAGGCAAGTATTATGACAACACATATTATATCAAATCTTCAGGAACTAAGTAATTTTGAGTTTGAAATTCCTAACTTAAGTCTGGATCATATCAAGTTTGATAGACCAAATAGCATATTGCTTCATGAAGAAAATTCTAAAATTCGTAATATGCTATCTATTTGGTTTGATCCTCAAATAAAAGAATTCAAAGATAAAAAAGTAGCATACATTGGTCATATTCATGTAGAAAACGAAGATATACTTTTAAAGCTTATAAATGAAGCAAAAGCTTATATCAAAAACAAAGGCTACAACTATGTTATATCACCAATGGATGGCTCAACCTGGAAGAAATACAGACTAGTTGTCGATGGTGATAAAACTATCCCGCCATTTTACTTAGAGCCGCTAACACCTGATTATTTTGTAAAAGGTTTTGTTGATTCTGGATTTAAGCCTATCTCAACCTATTATTCTACATTAGTTACTCCATCATCAGAAAGCCTTGCAAAAATTGATGAAATAACTGCAAATCTTGCGAAATATAATATTACCATAGATAACATCCAAAACTTTTTGCATGATAAACAAAAGTTCATAAATGATATTTATCATCTAACTATCAATGGTTTTGAAGGTAATTATTTATATAGTCCTCTTTCAATTCAGGAATTTTCGGTAATGTATATGCCATTACTTGAAAAACTCGACCCTAAATATTTTGTTGTAGCAGTGCATGAAGGAAAAATAATAGGTTATCTGCTTAATTATCCAAATTATAATGAAATGATGACGGGTAAAATCAATACTTTCGTACTTAAAACCTTAACAGTTGACAGTAAATATGCAGGCAAAAAGATTGGAACCTTATTTTATCATATGGCAAGCAAGCTGGCGCTTCAGGATGGGTTTACAAATGTAATACACTCCTTAATGCAGGAAGATAATTACTCGTTAAAAATCAGTCATAAAATGGGTGCTAAAAATATTCGTAAATATCAGGTATTTGGGTGCGACTTATGAATCTTTATAATATTTTACAAAGCAATAGTAGTGCTACTACAGCAATTATTCATCATGGGCTTTTTAGTAAAAATACTATTACATATAAAGAGCTTGAGGAAAAGAGTAATCATTACGCTAAAGTTTTTAAAAAACACGGAATTAGAAAAAATGATATTATAGTTATGTATATTCCAATAACTATAGAGTTATATGCAATTTTATCTGCCATACTAAAACTTGGTGCGGTTGTAACTTTTATTGAGCCTTCTGCATCTAAAATGTTACTTGAGCATTATAAACAGCTTAAGCCAAAGGCAATTGTTACAACTCCTACAATCTTTGCAGGGCTAAAATTTTTAAATTTGATTAGCCATATTCCTCTTAGATTCACAACAGGTTTTACCCCATTTAACACTATAAACCTGCAAAAATTTGCTGAAAATGAAAGTATTATTGATACAGCAGAAGTGGATGAAGATCACCCAGCTATAATTACCTTTACCAGTGGATCATCTGGCATTCCAAAAGCAATTATAAGAAGTCATGGATTTTTATTAAACCAGCATAAGGCAATTATAGGAACAACTAAGCCTTTTTCAGGTGTGGTTGACATGATTAGCCTGCCGATATTTATTTTATCAAATTTAGGCTCTGCAATAACAACAGTGATTCCTAAAGGCAATTTAAGAAAACCAGCAAATGTAAGCCCTAAAGTATTATGGGAGCAGATCAAAGAAGATCAAGTTAGCAGACTTACTTTCCCACCTATTATCTGTGGCAACCTTGCTGATTATGCAATTCAAAATAAACTCATTAATACTAGTGTGAAGCATATATTTACAGGGGGAGGACCTGTATATCCATCGCTTTTAAAAAAGCTAAGATTAGTTTTTGCAAGCGCCGATATTATAGCAATTTACGGATCAACCGAAGCAGAGCCAATAGCAGACCTTCATTACCGTGAAATAAAAGACATGGATTTTGTGAACATGAATAAGGGGAAAGGCGTTTTAGTTGGTAACATTGTTGAGGCTGCTAAGGTAAAAATTATCAATTTTCATAAAACTTATACCGATTATATAAAGCTTGATAAATCTGAGTTTGATAATATTTCATGTAAGCAAATGGAGTTTGGTGAGATTGTTGTTTCAGGAAATAACGTTGTAAAAAGCTATGTAAATGCTAAAGATAATCTTGATACTAAATTTAGCGTAGATGGGGAAATTTGGCATAGAACGGGCGATAGTGGCTATATTGATCCGCTGGGCAGACTTTGGCTTTTGGGTAGGTATAAGCAGATTATAAACTTTGAGGGCAAACACATTCATCCGTTTAGTGTAGAATGCGCAGCAAACAGCTACGATATTGTTAAAAATGCTGCGTTAGTAATGGTTGATAACAAACGCATTTTAGCGGTTGAAACATATAATAAATCTGATTTAAATGAATTAAAAAATATCAAAAAGGAAATTAATAAAAACTTTGGATTTGACGTTGTTGAGTATATTTCGGTTACAGAAATACCAATGGATAAAAGGCATAACTCTAAAGTTGATTATACCAAAATAAGTAAAACAATTAAATTAAACAAATTAATATAAGTAAGGTATTAAAATGGCGCTATTTTCCAGTTATATTATAAGTTTTATTACATATTTCTTACTTCCAATAATTCCTGTATCTATTTTATATTTTCTTGGTTTGATAGATAGTAAAATCGGCTTGGTAATATGTACGGGGTTGTCAGTGCTGCTGGGTGATGCAAATTACTATTTTTTTGATAAATTATACATCAGAAAAATCAGCAAAAAAATATATGACGTCAAATTCCCCGAAGAAGTTCCGAAAGTTATTATCAAATCTATTGCAACCAAAATATTTTACATTCTATCTATAAGCGTTTTTTACAATACCTTAATCCTGAAAGAAATTATAATCTCAGACTTTGACCTGACTAAAGCAGCTTTAGCATTTTTAATATGCTTTATTGTTGTAGACTTTGCTTTTTGGTTATCTCATCATTTATTTCATGTTTATAAAGGTCTATATAAGAAAACTCACGTATTTCATCATCAGTCAGCACTTACAAGACCTGAAAGCTATCATAAGTTCTTGCTTTCAGAGCATTTATTTATTGGCACTATATTATTTACAGTTTCAATCAGTGTAAAGTTTATATTCGGTATAGATTTAAGCGTTATCGATCAGTCTTATATTGTTGGTTATATATTTTTCTTATATTTCCTTGAGCATTACGGCATGCTGACTCATTCAAATCATGAGTTTATATCTCCAAAACTATTAAAAGTATTTCCGTTTAATATTATTACTACTCCTTGTCATCACGCGATGCACCATGCAAGATTTCATGAAAATACATCACAGCTTACAAGGTTTTGGGAAAAGTGTTTTACTAAAACAGAATCAAAAGATTATCACAAAATCCATGAAAAAATTTGGAGCGGCTCACCACTTAAGTCCTTCAAAGAAAACTTAAATGACTATAAATAGTAACGGAGTGACAATAAGATTTACCATATGTCATTGCTGTATGGGTTCGGAGTATCGGTGACGGAATATTGGAGGAAAAGGGTTGACAATAAGTCTGAAAGGGCTGTTTAAGCGCCTTCTTTTTTCCTTTGTTATTTTAATTCAGCACCTTTAAACCTCCTGGATTATGTTGGCAAGTGAGTTAGGCATTTTGCCATTTAGGCTTTGATGTGGTCTGTGTTCGTTATAATATAAGTTATAGCCGAGTACCGATTCTTTCAGTTCGTCTAGAGTATTATAGACTGCGCCATCGATGA
>Ga0209934_1000664_pt1:2500-34146 | contig 34146 bp, 32 predicted proteins | sample ThiBiot_750_plan_2_FD_183950 | JGI IMG/M metagenome (GOLD analysis project Ga0209934, IMG submission 183950) | Wastewater bioreactor microbial communities from Cape Town, South Africa - Thiocy_expt_750_plan (SPAdes) | ecosystem: Engineered > Bioreactor > Thiocyanate-remediating >...
CTCTTGTGAAAGTTCACGATTTTCGGGGTTGCTGAAGAGAGAGGGAGAGATGGGCTTTTGAAGTTTTATTTCTTCAAGGAGAGTTTTTGCAATCGGGCTTAAATCATTAAATAAGTCATTTATCAGCCTTAGATTTTCCGGAACTGCCGAAGTATATTCACTAGACTTAAAGCTTAAAGAGGTGTGACTATCCGGTGTTCGTTTATTGCGTACCATAAAATCTTTTATAAGTGCTTCGGTATCAAATTTCATGGTTTGAGAGTGCCTAAATGATAAAACCCATTTGATAAGTTTTTCACTATCAGAAGGAATTAAATAGTGTTCCTGACTTGCATTTTTATTCCAGCCCTTTGAAACGACTTTAAAGGCCTGAAATGTAATAGGATCTTCAATAAAATTAGCGATAATATTTAATATATCATCAGGAATATTTGGATATTCAGCAAGCTTTGCTTCGTCTAATTTTATGCGCTTCAGGTCACGCTGGTCAGTTTCTTCATGGTCACTGTCTCTTTTGCGCTTTCCCGGTATAATTGCAAGTTTACTTTGGCTTTCAGAAAATTGAGTTGAAAAATTTTTTGGTATTGTAGTTGGAAAATCTTGTTCTGTGGCTTCTACGCTTGACCATAAAACAAAGCTAAGAGCAATATAAGAAGCTGATTTTAAAGAAGAACGCATATAATAACTCCATTATTTAACAACTATAACGCTAAAATTAATATAAAAACTTATTTTTTGATTACAAGGCCGATGAAATAATACTTTTCAAAAAGAAACTTATTTGATGAAAGACCCTTTTTACGCACTTTTATAGGAGAAGAGGTTGCAGTCCTGTTTCTGGTTTAAAAGAAGTTTTAAATTCTGAGCTTGAGTATGAAATATTTGAGCTAGTGCTTGATCTCGGGATTGAGTCGTTTCTGTGGCTTTTTGATAGATATGAAGCGCCTGAAAAAGGTCATGATCGGAGACATTAAAACTGTTTTGACTTAAATAGATGGATTCAAATTCTGCGGCTTTCTGAAGATATTGGAATTGTAATAATTTAGCAAATGCATTCGAGCATTGTTCACCAAGGTTATAATAAACTTTAGCAATCGTATCATAATCTTGTGGGGTTGCTTTATCTCGTAACTTTTCAAAACGTCTTAATTCAAGATCAAGAATTATTTTGAAGCGATGAAATTTTTGTTCATCTGAGAAGGTATTATTCCACAAGACAACGTTATATAAAGCACATGAGGTCAGTCTTAAATCATTTTCTGTTGCTTGATTGCCTTTATATTCCGTCCGAATCAGATGGAGATGAGCAGAGTATTCATATAATGGATAAGCTAAAGCTAAATTTATCTCTTTTAAGGTGTAAGCAGCATTATAATAAGCAATTGCAGGTTTCCCATAATCAAGAGGTGACGCCTTATTAGCCATCTGACGTTTGTTAAAGGCAATCATTCCTAAATTCCCAGCTTCGATATAAAAATGGGCAATATTTTCTTTCTCCGATAAGAGTTCAGATTTTTCAAAAAAAGAAGCCATCTTGTTAAATATCATGATGAGAACGCCTATATCGTCTGCAGAGATTTCCTGTTCAAAAAAGCTGAAATAGTTTTTTATCGTATGATAGCAATAAGCAAAGAATTTTTGTGTCGCTTCTGGATCATAATCTTGCCTATAAAAACCTGCGCGAAATGAAGATAAAATTGCTGACTGATAAATTAAGCGTGAAGGTTTATTACTATTCAAAAGAAGACATTGATGATAGAGATTTCCAGCCTGACCATAGAGCTCTGAAGCTTCTAAAGGGTTATAGGAGTGCCAGGAACTTGCACGGGAAAATAAGTCATCGGCTTCAATTTTTAGATCCTCATGAGAAGGAACATACTCGCATGTCCTAACCACAGGAATTATAGATGAAATGTCATTAATAAAAGTATCTAAGTTTTGAGAAAGGCTTGCATTAAGAGAATAAGAAGGGACAACAAGAAGAAATTTCAATAAAATCAAAAAAGAACGCATGTCAAGCTTAAAACATTTTATTTTTACATTCTACAAGCTTGAACACAACTTTCCTTCATGCGTCAAGTGCCATTCAGCAAGAAAGAGGTTAGAGTTTACTTTTTCTTATCCTTATTTCCTTTTTATCTCAGGTTTTTCAGGTAATTTTACATCCATAAAAAATCTGTGAAGTTTACCTTTGCGGCTGAGCGCTTTGGTATACCAGTCAAAAGCTTCTTGAAGAACGGTTCGAACTTCTGACATTTTATAAGTTGTGCCTAGCTTTGTTGAGGCGGGTTTCCAAAGCCCTTTACTAATAAGTGTATGAGCTACATCTCTGTAGAAAGTTTTTATTGTCTCATAATGGGATATACCAGCAAAATAAGTTTCGATTTTTTGTCCGTCCTTAGCGTTTGCTTTATTCCTTAATATATATGTTAAGTGAACCTTATCAGTTGTTTGAGGATCAGGTTTAATTGAGTCAATGCGAAGGAATTCATAGCCAGGATAGTGTTGGATCATGTTTCTTAAAAATAAAGCTTTATAGAACTCATTTTTATCATCAGGAAGAGTAAAATGCTCCCAGTTTTCTTTTTTCCATGTATTAATTCCGATAGAAGCAATATCTACAAGAGTTGGTTTCTTGAGGTCTTTTAGTATCTCCTGAATAGGTCCTTTTGTTTCATGGAGAGTTAAAAACAATATGACTTCAAGCTGTGATCTCTCTTTGTTTGTTAATTGTACAGTAGCATCCTCTAGAATCTTATATCCTTCTTGGGCAAGCTGTTGCCAGAGGCCTGCATAATAGCGATATTTTTGAAGATGTTCTGGATTTTGACAAAAGTTTTGGTAACCTTTTCCATGATCCGTTTTTGAAACCCATTGTTGATTCGTATGTTGAATATCATGAACAAATTTACTGATAGGTGTTGAATGAATCCCTCCATGAACATAGTGTCCTTGCCCTGTTCCTGGATTGTAACTAGCGAGATCAAAACCTTGAGCAGCTGCTTTGAGATAATCTCGTAAGCTAAAACCACTGTTTCCTGTGTAAACAATTAAAGTCTTACGGAAGAGTGAAATTATTTTAAGCGTTGAGAACATAGAGCTAATTCCGGCAGCATCCTGTTTTTCTAAATCCCTAAAATCTTTTAGCCAAAGCTTACTTATATGCTCAATAAAGCCATCTACAGTTCTAAAGCCTATTTTTAGCTTTGCTTGCGGTGTTAAAGCCATTGCAAGCTGTAAAGCCAGCCATGTAATACGAAATTTATTTAAACAACCAGCTTTTTTATCAGTGTCATAGAGCTGAAGAATTCTTATATGATTTTCTTTTTGGTCGAGAGGAATAATTGCGGTTGAGTGAGCAGCAATAAGAGTATCCCCTAATTGTGCATAATCTTCATCGTAAGCAAAAGGATTCCCATCGTGTCTTTGTAAGATGGTTGTTATAAAAGTTGAATCTCTTTTAATTTGTTCAGATTGTGTAAGTGCTAAACTTGGTTGGTTAGGTAAAGTTACTGCTAAGTGTTGAGCTTTGAGTTTTTCATCTCCAATTTCTGAGGCAACGGCGCTAGAGAACGCCAAAAAAAGGTAAGAAAATTTAAGAAGAGAATTCATATTATTCCTAATTAGTAATTAATGGTGTTCGATTTCTAGCACAGAAAAATTTTTAAAAGCAAGATTTTTGAAAAGCAAGTAATCAACCATCTTTACTGCCAAATATGCAACAATCACATATATGAAATGCGAAATAGGCAATTGTAATTCTCTAGAAAGCAACTATATAACCTTTAGGAGAAATATTTTTCTATAAGGAAACATAGGATGCATAAAGACCATAAAATTCTAATTTATACGACAACTAGAGTATTGACGCTTATATTTTTAGCAAATGCATATGCTGAAGGCCCTATGCTCGACGAAGATACCATGGTCTATCGTTCATCAGCTATTGCTCCCACACAGTTTGAACAGTCTGATCCTTTAGCTGGCCAGAATGTTTCACATGTGCTCAGTGCTAAAGATGAATTAGATGGTATTGATCCTAAGAAATCTATGCAAAGAATTGAGCCTCTTGAAGTTGTGGTTGAGGAAGAGCTTGCTATAGTAACACCGCAGGCACAAGCAGTTGAAACGGCTGAAATTCTTGAAGAAATAGCTTCTAAGACACCTGTTGTTCGTACCGTTGCTGGTTTTACCCTCGATGATGTGAATGAAATGGCGGCTCTTGCGACCTTATCTTACACCGGTACTTTTGACGATGAAAAAGGAAAAGTCATGGTTGCCAAGCTTAAATCTGAAGGATGGGAAGTTGTTGAATTTTCAACAAAAGCTGAACGTTCAGGTATTGTCCTTGTTCGTAATGGAGAGGCAATCATTAGCTATCATGGCAGTGAGTCTTTGCGAAATTTTGCAACGGATGCTTATGCAACAATGTCTGAGATGGAATGGGCATCAGGTTATGCACACACAGGATTCTTAAATGGATTTGAGAAAACCTGGGATCAAGTCTATGGTGCTCTAAATACGCATGCAACAAAGCAAGGTCTTAGCGTTCGAGATATGAAAGTAAAAGTAACCGGACATAGTCTTGGCGCAGCACTCGCAACTCTTGCTGCTTATCGTTTAGCAACAGTGAGTGAAGTCAAGCCTGAGGTCATTAATTTTGCCTCGCCCCGTGTATTTGATCGTAATGCCGCGGCTAATTATGAGACACTTTGTCGCCGTACGCTACGTGTCGTCCATAAGGACTCCACGACAGGTGTTGATCCAGTTGCTCTTGTTGGACCTGGGATCTTAGGTTTTAAACACATTGGAACTTTGTTTGAAATCAAGGATGGTGGCTCTGTTCCTCATGTAATGGGCGGTTATCATGGGGCTCTTGGAAACCTAAATGATGATCAATTTGAAGCAACAAAAAGTTCTGGCAATGGTTTCTTTAGCTGGTTCAATGGGTGGCTATATCCTGTAGAAAGTGATCGTCACGTTGCTAAAGGAATTGTACGAGTTAGCCATATTGCCCCAGATAAATGGATTGAAGTGCAAGGGATGGAACCTGAAGAGCACAAAGCGTTTGTGGATATGAGGCAGGCTTCGATTAGTCTTGTAAGAGCGATTGCTGCCAATAAATCTCCAGAAACTCTTGCAGAATTAAATTATCAAATGCTTAATGCTCGTAGTTATTATGAAATTGTCAGAGATCAACATCTTGATATTACAGCGGGCGTTCGTAAAGCCCGCCACAAAGTTGAATCAAAGGAAAAAGCCTTTAAGGAAGTGCTTGATAAAGTTGAACGCCGTCAACAAGAGCTTATCGATGCAGTAGATTATGCAGAAGAGAACTTTACAAGTAAAAAAGCTCAAAAAGAAGTTGAAGAGAAAAAGCAAAAACTAACAAAGCAAAAAATGAAAGTCGAGAAAGCAGAAGAAAAGCTTAACGCTGCGAAAAACACTCTTGCGGAAAAGCGCGCGAAAGCAGCTCATAAAAAATTTGGGAACGCTCCAATAACAAAAGAGACCAAAGTCAATGTAGCCGTTGATTAATTAGACTTTATCTGTCTTTGATCTTAAAATCTCTCGATAAGCCTTGTCGGGAGATTTTTATTTGAGGGCATCACTTGGTTTTCAGGGCGTTTCACAGTAAGATGCTCAAGACAGTAAGTAAGGAGTTCTCAATGCGTTTTATGGCACCCATTTCCAACAGGGGTATTCTCTCAATTACAGGGAATGATGCGAAAAAATTTCTCCAAGGACTTATTACGAACGATATAAATCAAGTTTCAGAAACAAATGCTATTTATACAGCGTTTTTAACTCCACAAGGAAAATTTCTGTATGATTTTTTTATTACGGAACGCTTAGGTGTCTTGTTTTTAGAGGTTGAAAAAGACCGACTCGAAGATCTGCAAAAACGTTTAAAGCTTTATAAGTTTAAAGCGGATATTGATGTGGATAATGTTTCAGATCTGTATCAAATATGGGCTTTTTGGGGCGATAACGTCGAAGACCATTTTAATCTTACATTAACCCCAGGACATGCTTGTACTGAGGGCCATCACTTATTTTATGTGGATTCACGCTGGCCACTTACGGGGGTACGCGCATTGCTTTATCATCCTCAAAAAGGTCAAAATGACCGGATTGACCTGGAAATGAAAATGGTGGCTTCTCTTCCTGAACAACTTGCAATAGTAACTTCAGGCTCTCTGCCATATGAAAAATTCTTGAACCAAGGTTTTCAAAAGGTCGGGTTTGAAGTCTATGATCAATGGCGGCTTCAGCAGGGGCTTCCGGATGGAAGTCGAGACATGGTTGTTGATCGTGCCATCCCTCTTGAGTGCGGTCTTGAGGATCTGCATGCCATTTCTTGGACTAAAGGCTGTTATATGGGCCAAGAATTAACGGCTCGAACAAAACACCGTGGTTTGGTGCGTAAACGTTATTTTCCAGTGGAATTTGAAGGGCCTGCGCCAGATTTCGGGACAAAAGTTATGCAAGGAGAAGATGAAGTGGGCGAAGTTTACTCTTCACATGGTTCTTTGGCCTTGGCAAGACTGAAGCTAGAAGCCATCATCAATGAAACACCTCTTGTGGCTAATCAGCAATCTTTGCGCATCATTAAGCCTGAGTGGATGTCTTATGATGAACTCATGAAAAATGTCTCTTCTACCGAAGGTGCTGTGGGGCGCGGTTAGCGCCCTGTTCGGATTCTGGTCATTGTTCTTGTGAGTAATTTCATAAATTTAGGTGAAAAAGAAGCCATTTTAAAGAGACGTTTGAAGTCGTTTTCTTTCAAAAATATCGACGTATTTTTAGTTAACTCTTTATCGAGTAGAGGATATGAGGCAGGCACAGCATTGGCTGAACGCGTAAAGTTAGAGATTTGTGCCATAATATGAGGTTGTAGGATAAATTCTAAGAACTTATGAGCATTATCAGGATGGGGGGCGTCGACAGGAATAACAAAACAATCAATCCATATAAGGGCGCCTTCTTTTGGAATACTATAGGTTAATTGAGGGCCTTTATTGGGGCCTAGGTGATGCTGAGATTTCGCAATTGAGCTTAGCCAATGTTGTGCGAGACATGTTTCGCCTGTCGCAATATCATCATGACTGCGAGCCGCATCAAATCGACGAATATAAGGGCGTATTTTAGCAATGAGCTCTTCGACCTTTTTAAGATCTTCCACGTTTTCTTTTTTAGGATCAAGACCCAGGTAGAGGTAAGCTGGAATAATAACTTCTGCAGGTTCTTCAAGGAGCGTAACGCCACACTCTGAAAAATGTTGAATCACGTCAGGATCAAAAAACATGGCCCAGCTATCAGTCGGTGCTTTTGAGAGTCTTTTGGAGATCAAATCCTTTTGATAGGCAAAGCCCGTCACGCCCCACATGTAAGGAATCGCATAATCATTTTGGGGATCGAAAGCTTGAAGTTGAGCCATAATCTCGGGATGAAGGCCGTTTAAATTCTTGATCTTCTCTTTTTGCAGTTTTTGATAAGTGCCTGCAGGAATCTGACGCGCCACAAAAGGCCAAGCACTGGGGCAAACAAGATCATAGCCTGAGCTGCCTGAAAGGAGTTTTGTTTCAAGGATTTCATTGCTTTCATAAATATCATAATTAATCTTAATGCCAGTTTCTTTGGTAAAAGCTTCCAACACTTCTTGCGGCATATATTCATGCCAGTTGTAAATGTTTAAAACAGCTTCTTCTTGCCCGATTGTGGGAGAGGTAAAAGAGGCAAGTAAAATAGCAAAAAATGAAAAAAAGCGTTTCAAAGCGGTCCCTTTCAAAAAACCTCTTATTTTTCATATCGTTTTGAGGCAAGGGATTCAAGAGATATATTATCTTCTGAACCTATTAAATTTATTTCCAAAAAGGTAAAATGTAACTGTTCTTGGTGCTGATTAAAAATTGACAAAATGTCTTAAGTGAGGTAATCCTTGTGTAGTAGGTTTAATTAAGGTTTCATCATGAAAAAATCTCTTATATATTTACAGTCATTTTATGCTTCTCTTTCTTTTCTAATACTTCTATAGCAACACCCGATGTTTTAGAAAATCAAGATGGTAGACATCAGACTTTAGTCAAGTTTAAACATGGGTTTAAGCAGGCAATTAGAGCATTTAATGTATCTTCTCCATTTGGCGATTCTATAGATCAGAGAGATTTACTGATGTATGGAATAGGGGTTGATGATACTCGTAAAGAAGTAAAAGTGACAACTGTTAGTCCCTATAAAGATGTTGGGTTGCTTGACTTTCAAGACCAGCAAGGAATATCATATGTAGGAACTGGTACATTGATCTCTAATAGGCATGTACTGACTGCGGCTCATAATTGTGTTTCTTGTGATGGGATTAAGCCTGTTCCAATGAAGAAAATGTCATTTTTAAGAGGATTTAATCGTTCTACTTTTATTGAGGATAGTCAGGTTGCCAGTATGCATTTACCAAAAAATTTCTGTCAAACAAGAACCGGCAATGACATAGCTGTTCTTGAGTTAAGCCCGGCAGTGACATCTTCTTCAGATGTAGGTTTTATCTCGATGCCAGCAATGGAACTAAAAAAGAAACGTGTGATTGTTATCGGGTACCCAGGAGATCGTGCAGATCAACTAGAAGGTCCAGTGATGTGGGAGGATGATGGTGAAGTTGTAAATGTAAGCGAAGGGGAGTTCGTGCATAAAGCTAACACAGATCAAGGCAATAGTGGGGGACCCGTATTTTTAGATGAAAGCATTGCTATCTCTGGTGAACCTGAAACAATTATAAAAGGACCTATTGTTGGTGTACATGTACGAGGGACTACTTTTATAAAAAGTGCAGGTAATTATGCAACATTAATAAATCCTCATTATGATAGTGTAAGGAATATTTTGAACGGCACATATCCAGATAGTTGGGATACATTTCCTTGTTTTCAACCAGAAGGAGGTAAAGGATGAAAAAGTATAATTTAGGGGTTTTAATAGTAATAGCCTTATCGAGTTCTATTCAGGCTATTAGCAGTTCTGAAGTTACAAAAGAAGAAGAAAGGTATCAGAGAGTTCTTAAGATTTCTCCTCCTCAGCAAGGAGCAGGAGAAACTCCAATTAGCAAGCCAAATGACCTTAAAACAACAGATCGTTTCAAGAATAAAAAGTATTATATTGTTGGTGAGCGGGTTGCATACACAGATGCAGCTTCTAACAATTCTACTGAGACTAAAGCTCACTAAAATAAGATAGTTTGGGTGGGTTTAATAGGAATAGAAAAGATTAAGGCCGCAGATACACCTGGGCATCATCTTCTGTAAATGGTTTTGTTTTTAACCACGACGTCCAGCCGAGGTAGGATTTTCCATCCAAACGTGTTTCCATGACGTCAGGAGCTTTTATGATCAGATTAAAACAGAACTCTTGCTCAACACCCACATAAAGCTTTGTTAAATCATAAAGAGGGGTATAACCATAGCCAGGCTTAATGAAGGCTTTAAAACTTTCACCATCCAAAGGACCAAGACGAATGGTAATATTCTTTCTTTGATTCCAAACTTTCTCGCCCAATGCCGCATCTTGACCCAGAAGATTAAATTGCCCGCGGGCGCCAATGCGCGTGACTTGACTTGCTTCAAGCTTATTCCAGCCTCCTTGAAATTGAATGACTTCAACGGGCAGGTCAAAATAATTGGACAGAAAGGTTTGAAGCCCCACCATAGAACGTGGCTGCCCCCAAAGAAGGCCGGTGTAATAAAGCAGGCCTCGGTCAGGTATTCCCAATCGACCCCGTGTTCCTTGCGTTCCCAACCCTAAAAGAGCATAAAGATTGTTGGCAAAAGGCGTCTTATCAGGACTTTGTTCACTGAGGCCTATCCAATGTTTTTTACGAATTCGATGAAAGATTGAGAGCAAACGATGATTAAAAATATCAAGGAAATCTCGCCCTGCGGTATCTTGGTGGCGGATACGATCATAAAGAAGCTCAGTATAAGGGGCAGGGAGAGGCCCATGCCCTCCTGCAATTCCAAAAAAATTCACATGAACGGTAATGCGCTTGTCAAAGATTAAATTGTCATTAGAGGTTTCTGTCTTTGCTGAATAGAGGTCGCTAGCAGGATAGGAATAAAGGATGCGTCCTTTTAGAATGAGTGCTTCTTCTTCAGGGCGTGTTCCTTCACCCAAAGATTTGCATTCAGGTGTCTGCATTTCAATAAGTTTAACAGCTTGATGGAATTCAAACTGGTAAGGCTTCTCAGAAAGCTGGCTTTCTAAACTAGCCTTTTGCTGCCGGAGATGGCGGGCCATTGTTTCCATATTCCTTTACGATTCTTATTAATAATTTCAAGCTCTGTAAATGAGTTTACCGCGGCAAATAAAGAGAAAAAATGGTTCATGACAGAGGCGAATAGAAATAAATTCCCTCCCTCACCATCTTTTTTATCAAAAGTTAAAGTCACTTTTGTCCCTTGCAGAAATCCCCGCCATGCATCCAATCCCACACGTCGTGTTACGAGCTCTGTTGACATCCCTATAAGAGCTTTAAGTTCTTTAAGCGTAGGAAGATGCTCAGTGTTTGAATAAAGACGCATAATCTCTTTCAGAGCTTCCAAAGAAGCAGGATCATTTGAAAGCGTCAAATGATTCAGCGATAAATGCGAAACAAGGCGCCAGAGGGAAACACCTTCTAAAGGAGCTGTTGTTTGAGGCGTGGGTTTATCTAAGCAATAAATGTGTGAGGCGGGCGTTTCATTTTCTGGTTGTAAAATACTTCCAGCAGGCAATTGTTGCGCCAACATACGGTTTGTGCATAAAACTTCAGCATAGATAATGTGTGAAGGTGGCTGCTGAGGATTCATCTCAAAATCAACGAAAGAGAGGAGGATATCTGTTCCTGGAAGTTTTGGATTCATCGCAGGAATACGGCGCGCAGACCAAAATGCTTTTTGTTCACGTTGGACATGGTTATGATTATATGAAAAATAAGGAGCGAATTCATGTACTTCTTCGCGGTCTTCAAAGACAGCCTTAACGGTTTCAATTGAGTGAATCTCAGTTGTTTTTTCTCGCCGAAAGTCAGCGACAAGCCGGGTTTCATGAGCTCGATGATCAAGCTTTAAGGGCTCAGAAGTTTTTTTAAATATATTAACGACAGGGCTTGTATGAAGCTGGAAGGTCATCTCATTGATATCATTAGGCGATAAGAAAACGTCGTCAGCCAAAGTAATTAAAATATCAAAATTTTTAGCGTTACTTGTAAAATGTAAATTTTGGATCTCTGCATACAAAAACTTCTCAGGAAAGTGGAAATATTCATAAATAAGACGATAGCCGACATGCGCATGACTCGGATAGGGGATAACAGCCTCATCTGAGGAAAATCCAACTTGATAGAGTGAGTCTTGAGGCAGTAGTTGAAGGTTCCTTGGATTTGAGAGCCCTCCTGGAATAACAGCGATTTCGGCTTGCTGGGCAAATAGCGCTTCATATAGATTGGCTTGGAGAATAGAATTTCCAGAGAGATAAAAGCGTAACTTTTTAAGATTGATACGACTAAGTTCCATCCCAAATGTTTCAAAACGTAAAAGTAGACAATTCGTTGACGCTAACATGCCTGAAGGTAAATCAAGCGATCTTCGTGAGACAAGTTCGGCTTTTTTAAGGCTGATTGGTGCTAATTCAATGTCAAAAGCTGTTTCAAAACGGCATGTTTCCCCATCAAGCGTCTGACAAAAAAGAGGTGTTTTTCGAGGAATTTTTGTAACTTCTGTCAGCTTTCCTTTATCAGGCGTCGACACGAATTTAGCAATTGTCATTGACGGAAGAGGGCTAATAAAATGAGGATAGAGAACTTCCAACATTGCGGCGGCAATTCGTGGAAATTGATCATCAATATCGCGTTGAAGGCGTGCCGTCAGATAAGAAAAAGATTCTAAAAGGCGCTCTACATGAGGGTCAGAAGATTCAACAGCCCCAAAATCTAGTCTTTGAGCAATCTTCGGATATTGTGTTGCAAAGCGTGAGCCTTGGTAACGAAGATAGTTAAGCTCTCGTTGATAATAATCAAATAAAGGTCTTAAATTAGGCACACAACCCCCCATCCATTTTTTTTAGGATGGCATAAGGAAGGTTAAGTTTCTATGAAAATTAGTGGATTATTTTCCATAAATTTTAATAAAAACGAGTCCCTGGTTTAATAGCGTACATGTATGAAATAAAGGCCTTCGGGTGGGGCTGTGGGGCCGCCTGCTTGCCGGTTTTTAGCTTCTAAAGCTCTTTTAAAGTCTTCTGGGCTCCATTTTCCTTCACCCACTAATTTTAAACTCCCGACCATATTCCGCACTTGATGGTGAAGAAAAGAAAGCGCCAAAACATGAAAGAGGATCAAATTGCCTTCTTGCGTGATTTTAAAACGATTAAGGGTGCGTATCGGAGAACTTGCTTGGCACTCACTTGCTCGAAAGGTGGTGAAATCATGTTTGCCAATCAGAAACATCGCAGCTTGTTGCATCATTTCAACATTTAAAGGACGTTTTATATGCCAAACACGCTTCTTCTCAAGGACGGGTGGCGCAGGGCGGCAGAGAACTTTATAGCAATAAGATCTTTCCACTGCTGAAAAGCGCGCATGAAAGAGGTCATCTGTCTCTTCTGCCTCAATAATGACAATAGGATAGGGACGTAAATAATAGTTCAGCGCTTCTCGAATTTTATAGGCTGGAAAATGTTTCTCAAGATCAACGTGAGCAACTTGACCAAACGCATGGACGCCTGCATCTGTTCGGCCCGCAGCATGAAGGCGGACTTTTTCTCGCGAGAACGCCTCAATCGCGGATTCAATCGCACTTTGAACTGAGATACCATTTGTTTGATGTTGCCATCCGACAAAAGGAGTACCATCATATTCAATGGTTAATTTATAGCGTGGCATGAGCTCTCAGAAAGTGGCAATTGGATGCCGCATGGAATCGCATGTCCGTTTAAAAAATCTTTTAAAGTACATGCTTTTTTCCCTTGTTTTTGAATAAGCTGAGGTCTAAAGGCTTGCTGGCCGCAAGCAATCGTCAGCTGATCATCAAGAACTTGTCCAGCTTTTCCCGTGAGTGGAAGAACTTCAGCCGCAAGAACCTTATACGTCTCACCTTGCCAGACAAACCAAGCTCCAGGCCACGGGGTGAAGGCTCGCACTTGACGCTCTAGCATTGTTGCGTTTTGAGTCCAATCGAGTTGTCCTTCTTGCTTGTTGATTTTATGAGCGTAGGTAACTCCTGTTGAAGGTTGAGGTTGAGACTGTATGTCGTTGCGTTGCAGGGCTTCAAGTGTTTTTAACAGGAGAGGGGCGCCAAGTTGGGCAAGTTGATCATGAAGGACGTTTGCGGTCGTTTGAGACGTAATGGGAATAGATTCTTTTAACAACATTGCACCAGTATCAAGCCCAGCGTCCATTTGCATAATTGTGATGCCAGTTTCTTGGTCACCGGCTAAGATTGCTCGCTGAATGGGAGCGGCTCCTCGCCAGCGAGGCAGAAGAGAAGCATGGATGTTGAGGCAGCCTAAGCGAGGGGCATCAAGGATTGCTTGAGGCAAGATAAGCCCATAAGCCGCAACAATGGCGATATCTGCCTTAAGAGCACTAAAATGGGCCTGCTCCTCGCTGGTTTTTAACGTCTTTGGCGTAAAGACGGGGATATTATAGCGGTCTCCTAAAAGATGAACGGGGCTTTTTTGGACATGATAGCCTCGTCCTGCGGGGCGAGGCGGTTGAGTGTAAATGCCAATAAGATCATAACCATGGTCGAGGAGAGCCTGAAGAGCTGGGACTGCAAATTCTGGAGTGCCCATAAAGACGATACGTTGCTTGGTCATCCGTTATCTTTTAATCCTCTTTTAACTTGATAGCGCGCCGCAGCAGCAGATTGCGCTTAAGAGAGGAAACATGATCAACAAACAGAACGCCGTTAAGATGATCAATTTCGTGTTGAATACACGCCCCTAGAATACCATCAACGGTTAATTCTTGTCGTTTGTTATGACGATCAAGATACTGGAATTTAACTGAGCTGGCTCTCACGATGGCGGTCCATTGATTTGGCACAGAAAGACAGCCCTCGGTGAAAGCTTCGCGCTTATCAGAGTACCAGACAATTTCAGGATTCGCCATGAGAAGAGGCTCAGGTGTACGCTCATCTTCAAAATCAATGACAACAATGCGTTTTTGAATCCCCACTTGCGTTGCGGCTAAACCACATCCTTTATCATGGTACATCGTCTCAAGCATGTCATCCATAAGGCGTTGAATATCAGTATCAACTTTTTCGACAGGATGTGCCTTGAGCTTTAAACGGGGGTCCGGAACCTTAAGAATTTTTAAAAGGGCCAATTGTGTGCCTCATAAATTAGAGAATTCATTATAAAGGAAATATAGTGATTAATATAGGAATTTCAATTATTTTCAGTAATTTTTTAAGAATTAAGCGCGGATATTTTTTGAATAAATGGTGCCTGGGGAGGGAATCGAACCCCCGACACAAGGATTTTCAGTCCTTTGCTCTACCGACTGAGCTACCCAGGCATCCAGAAGCAGTCTTAATGAATTCTTAGGGCAATGTCTAGGAGTTTCTTTAAAATGATCTGACTTCTTAAAAAATTTATGATCAAGTTGTGTTAAGAAATAGGAAAGGCTTGCCTGTTAATATTTTTATTGTATGCTGATAACAAATTAAAAATTGGAGTTTTTGATGGCCACCGAAAAGCAAAAAAAAGAATCATTGACGAAAGAAAGTATTTCAGAATTTGTGAGGTCTTTGGTTTCTGCAGTTCTTGTTATTGGCGTCATTCAAACTTTTGCTTATCAAAACTTTAATATTCCATCAGGCTCCATGAAGCCCAACTTGCTCATTGGTGACTTCCTTTTTGTTTCTAAGTTTGCTTATGGCTACAGCCATTATTCAATTCCTTTTAGCCCCCCTCTTTTTAAGGGCCGTATCTTGGCGCAAGAACCTAAACGAGGTGAGGTTGTTGTTTTTCGGCCCCATTTCAATACAAAAATAGATTTTATTAAAAGGCTTGTTGGGCTTCCTGGTGATCGTATTCAAATGCGCGATGGGGTCCTCTATATTAATGATCAAGCATGCCCTCTTGAAAAGGTGCCAGAAGACTTCACAGATCATTTGTATATTAATTACTTTCCTGGGAACGTCGAAGAGCGTATTTATGATGAAGAAGGGGTTAAAATTCAACAATTTGTTCAAACTCTTCCCAATGGTGTTAAGCACATTGTCATTAAAGAAAAACCATTTGGAGCGGGCAGATTTGATAATACTGACGTCTTTGTCGTGCCTGAAGGCCATTACTTTATGATGGGAGACAATCGTGATGGTTCTGATGATAGTCGCAATATCAACCACTTAGGGTTTGTGGCCCAAGAAAATCTCATTGGTCGGGCGGAACTCGTTTACTTTTCAACGTCAGCGCAGTGGTGGGAAGTATGGAAATGGCTAACGCATTTGCGTTATGATCGTCTTTTAAAGTTTATTCGATAGAGTGATTGGTGACAAATTTACGGCTTTTTGAGGAAAATTTAGGCTATACTTTCAAAAACAAGAAGCTTCTTGAAAAAGCCCTCACTCATTCGAGCTTGACCTCAACGCAAGAAAACAATGAGCGGCTTGAATTTTTAGGAGATCGTGTTTTAGGCCTCATTATCGCACAACTTTTATACCAACGGTTTCCTCAGGCCCCTGAAGGGGATTTATCCTTACGCCACACTCAACTAGTGAATAAAGAAACGCTTTCTCAGATTGGCCTTAACCTCAAGCTTGGTCAATATTTGCGGATGACAAAAGGTGAGAAAGCCTCGGGTGGGCAGCTTAAAAAATCGTTGCTTGCAGATGCTTGTGAAGCCTTGATTGCCGCGATATATTTGGATGGGGGGCTCTCCGCTGCCCAAGAGTTCATTGTAAAGTATTGGGAAGCCCTTTTAAGCGAAAAAAGTCAATTTATAAAAGATGCAAAATCAAAGTTGCAGGAGAGGGTTCAATCCCAAGGCAAAAGTGCTCCTCGTTATGAGATTATTGACCGCGTAGGGCCTGATCATGCGCCTCTTTTTACGGTGGCTATTTTTGTTGAAGGTCTTCCGTCGATGGAGGGTTCAGGTGCTTCACGACGAGAAGCTGAACAACAGGCGGCGCATCATTTGCTCGAATATTTAGAAAAGAATGGATAAAGGAATGCAGTGTGGTTTTGTGACAATTGTTGGGGTGCCAAATGCGGGGAAATCAACCCTTGTGAATCAGCTTGTGGGCTCAAAAGTCAGTATTGTTTCTCCAAAGGTGCAAACCACACGACGACGCATTTTAGGTGTGGTGATGCACGATGAGAGCCAAATTATCTTGGTTGACACGCCAGGGATTTTTGAGCCAAAGAAACGACTTGAACGGGCGATGGTTGCGGCGGCTTGGAGCGCGATTGAAGGCACAGATCTTATCCTGGTAATTGCCGATGCAACCGCTCCTTCACAAGAGCCAACACTTGCTCTCATTGACAAGCTTAAAGCGTCAAACATCCCTATTTGGTTGGCCATCAATAAAATTGATAAATGTCCTCGGGCACAGCTTTTGCCGATGATCGCCGAATTAACCCAAGAAAAACCCATCCAAAAGACATATCTTATTTCGGCATTAACCCGCGATGGTATTGAATCATTGTTGAACGATCTTGCTGGCAAGATGCCCTCAGCGCCCTGGCATTTTCCTGAAGACCAGCTCTCTGACGTGCCGCAAAGGTTTCTTGCTGCAGAAATTACACGAGAGAAAATCTTTCAGTTTCTTCATCAAGAATTGCCGTATGCCGTGACGGTTGAAGGCGAAAAATGGGAAAATTTTGCAAATGGGGATATAAAAATCTCGCAAGTTGTCTTTGTCATGCGCGAGAGTCAGCGTCGGATTTTATTAGGCAAAGAGGGACAACAAATTCGAAGGATTGGGGAAGCTGCTCGTCGAGATCTTCAAGATATTCTGGGGGCTCGTGTTCATCTGTTTTTGCATGTGCGCGTTGCAAAGGACTGGGCTGAAAGACGGCAGCATTATGAAGAAATGGGCCTTGAGTTTAAAACATCGTAAGGATTTATATCTGCTACCAACCTTATTAAGCTGGTAGCAAGATTTATTATTTACTGCTTCATATCTTTTTCATACGCGACCCAAGCTTCACTTGCATAACGTTGAATGTAATTGGGTGAGATGGTTCCAATGCCATTTCTGCCCCACTTGGTTCCCCAGCTGTTTTTAAAGAAAAAAAACCCTAAGTTATCATCGTAACCATATAATGTAATTGCATGCATTCCTGCAATTTGTTTGGGGAAAGTTGATATATCCCCAGAATGAGACCATTCTGCATTCCATTCGACAGGAACACCGATGACAACGGGTACTCTATAACGTGTCATGGCTTCTTTAATTAAGCCACTCTTATCAAAAGTACATTTTCCGCCTGTACACTTTTGTAGGGAGTTTGCAAATAGATTAATGGTTTTTTTTACGCCGAACTTGATGAGTTCATCTTCTTGCTTGATGGTGTCTTGGGGAATGGTCATGCAAATATTCCATTTTTCTTTGGTGGATACACCTTTATTTACGCTTTTAACAGTTTCAACATAGTCAGGGTAAGTCCACCATTTTTGACCAATGATACCTGATTGCTCGACTTGTTGCATGGCACTCCCTATTGTAAGCCCATCATTCAAGCAATTCTCTCGAGCTTCAGCTTTTACAATAAGATACGGTTGTGATAGCAGTCGGTTGTGAAGAAATTTCAGAGCTTCAACAACAGCAAAGCTCGCACAAGTTCCAAGGTCTCCTTGGTTTTCAACAGAAAGATCCCAGCTAATTTTAGTTTTACCAACAGTACTGGTAAGGGTTAATGTCGCGTTTGTATAAGTCGGTGGCACTGTTCCCGTGTATTTTGTTGCTATATGTGCTGGGGTTTCCGTCAGCCATAAAGCAGATCTTACTGGATAATAAGGGATTGAATAAGGGACTTCAGTATATTGTGTCGCAGTGTAATGGTTTTTGGGTTTTAAAGGGCTTTTTGTCACATGTTGTGTTTTTGATATGTTCAATCCCTGTAAGTGACGATAATAGCTTTCTCCAGGATATTCCTCATCATAATAACCTCCACTGCTGTAAGCAGGATATAGGCCACCGATAGCTAACATGGTCGTTAGACTTGCAATCTTAATTTTAGATTTCAATTTACAAAAAATTTCATTCATAATTGTTTTTCTCTCTCCTAAAAAGGTTGTTATAAAATGGATGACGACGAAAGCCGTGATCTGTTCACAACGTTATTAAGAAATTTGAGAAAGGGTCTATGCGTAAAGTTTTCTTAAGTAGATGGCCTGAGTAAAAATTACCTAGAACTCAACCAGAAAATAGACCTCATTTTTCATTTTTGTACTGAATTTTCTTGAATTTTGTAGCGCGATATAATAGGCTGGTTATAGATGGTCAGAGATGATATCACTATCTTATAAGGACCTTACAAATCCTTATAATCCTTTCACTCAGTTTCTGAAGTCATCTACGTAAAAAAGAATAATAAGATAGGGATAGCACCCTAAATTATTAGAGAAGATAAGCCTTCAACGCTCTTTTTTGAGCGAATACCCTCTCTTTGCCTGATGACAAAGGAAAAGAATGGGGTAGGGTAGAGGAAGGCAGTGGCAGGACAAGCTACCATTCCATTGTCATCTTCGGCCCTGTCTATGAGATCTCAGGCAACCGGACGAGAGTGATAAATGCCAGAAAATTCTCATTGCGTGTGAAAGACGTCGTGAAGAAAAAAGGCCGTAGAATGGAACGAGAAGCCTTTTTGAACGCTTATTCCTTGGACTCGAGGCCAAGGGCGGGAAGGACAAAAGGCAAAGGGCACGGGCAGCGACAAAAAAAAGGGTGAGATATGAAAGGATCAATCTTTCTTTTTTTACCTTCCCGTCCCTTCTTCGTCATCTTACGTGGCCTTCCTAGTCCTCCAGATTTTTTATCATCTCTGGACCCAAGTTATGCTGAAGGCTTTACCGAGGCGAGAGACGGGGATTCAGGAAAGGCTGAAGTGCATCAATTGGTGATAGGAGAAGTTTTTACGTCGCTTGAGAGTCTCGGGACAAGCCCGAGAATGACAATGTTCAAGACCTACAGTCGTCATCCTCGGTCTTATGCCGAGGATCCCAGGCAACCTGAGGATGTTGATAGGCGCCAGAAGGTCCCAAGTGCATGTTTCAGGCACGGACCAGAGAGAGGAGCAAGTGCATGAGAAGTGTAAGTTAGGAAAGAAAAGGCGTGAAGTGAGCTGAAACGAGAGGACACTTTTTCTGATCTTACCTTTGAAAACGAAGAAAGGCACGGAAAGGATCCGAAAGAGGAGGAATACTCTCTCTTGTTATCCCCGGGACCCAGGCTACGCCGAGGCGAGAGACAGGGATTGAGGAAAGGCTGAGGAGAAGTTAGAAACCTATCGACTGTCATCCTCGGTCTTATGCCGAGGATCTCAGGCAATCAGGAGATGTGCATAGGTTCCAGAAGGTCTCAAGTGTACGTTTCAGGCACGCCTGTGGAAAGAAGAGGATGGATTCCCGCTTTCGCGGGAATGACAAATAATGGGACGGGCAGGAAGCTTTCAACCGTGTGTGATAAGCACGTGGTAGAGAAAAGGAAGGAAAGCGTGGCGAAGGAAATGAAGATTGATAAAACAATGAACAAAGATAAAAAAATAATAGGAAGCAAAAATGATAAAAAAACAAGCACAAATAAAAAATTTAAAAAACAGAAATTTGCAAGCAGTGATCTTAAACAGAGCTTAAGTCAAAGCATAATAAAAAAACGGGTTATAACAATAAATGGAAAATTATTTTGTACATATGGCAAAAACATGATAGAAAGTAGCTGTTCCGGAAAATTTAAATAGGAAGTTTTATGCGTACGTTGTTTTATACTTTGATATTAAGTGCCCTATCTAACTTAAGTTTTATGAATAAAAACTGTTTTTCATCAGCAGTCGAAATATTAGACAATGATAATGGTGGTGTATTTAAAAAACTTATTGAAAGCCCTGAGAAATTTAATAGTAACGACTTTAAAAGCCTTTTAGCAAAGAGAGATTATATTCCAGGTTTTCCAACTATCTATCAAGAAGGCGATGAAACAAAGACGAGAGATGTTTATAAACTTCCTTTTAAAGCAAAAGTGACGAATGATTTCTTCTCTACCGCTGAAAAATATTATTTTTGTTTTTTTACAAAACATAATTTTAATAAGTATAATTTTGGTAGTCTAGAAGCAAATTTATTCACAATAGACTTTGTTGAAACCCAAAAGGTTGGCGCTTGGACAGGATTGCATTATTGGATGTTATTTGATTGCCAAGATGATGCAAAATTTAGCTTTTATATTCTTTATGTAAATGAAAAAGATAAAAAAGCGTCAGAAGAGAAAAAGCAACTTTTAACTCAGCAGCAGGCATCAAAGTCTTTTGTATCAGGAGTAGCACGTACACATCATACTTCTCCTTCTTCCGATAACTTTGATGCAGTTATGCAGCATATGTTTGTACGAGAACAAGAAGCCAATATTAGGGCAGAAGAAAGAAGTAAAAAAGCAAAGGAAGCTCTTGATAAGCGATATGTAAAACCTCAATCTTATCAGAAAGGTACGACAACCGATCCATCAGAAAAACCTCTTCCTCTCCTTCGTAAACATTCAAAACTTCTTCATCCAGAAGGCGTTAAGCCTGAAGCTAAAAAAGTTGTTGTTACGGACGTTGAGATTACAAAAGATAAACTAAAGGCTCATTTTGAGAAGCTCTCATCTTCCGCTGAAAAAGAAACAACAAGCCAACAGGCCCTCGCAAAGCAATCACTTTCTGACGGATTAACTCGCCGGTCTTTTAAATTAGACTCATCACACAAGGAGCAGTTTGAACAACGTAAACGTATTGAAGAAAGTCAATCTTCTCCTCGTACGCAACATTTAATTATTCATAGTTCAAGCACCTTAGTTCCTAATAATGCAAAGGTTGGACCCTCTTCTGTAAAACAACAACCTTTATCTCCGCGCTCAGGACCTCAATTTTTAACAAGGGATACGGTCGCAACAGACCTCACCAAAGAGCAAAGTCATAAAGAGTCAAAAAAGACTCAAACGTCTCCACGTAAACGTGCTATGACAATTGGAACACTGCAGACGAAGAGTCAGATTGAACAGCCTAAAGATCAAGACTCGCCTTTGAAACGTGATACAAAATAAGTTATAGAGAGGAATTGTGAAAGAGAGTGTTTAAAAACTATTTTGGACGCAGAATGACTCACATCTTTATGAAAGCATTGTAATAACATGAAAGCCTTATTTTTAGCTTATTTGCCCTCTATTCTTTCTGTCACCGCCATGCAAATTGTTGCTTTGGTAAGTCCTGGGCCTGATTTTGCGGTTGTTGTGCGTAATAGCCTGATTCATTCACGCAGACTTGCTTTGTTAACAGCCCTTGGAATTGCGGGTGGAATTATGTTGCATGTGGCCTATATCTTACTGGGATTAGGTGCGATTGTTGCGCAAACCGAGTGGCTTCTTACCTTGCTAAAAGTTGTTGGTGCAGGCTATCTATCTTATTTAGGAATTTGTGGTCTTAGGGCTTCAGCAACTCCTAAAAATGTACAGCAGCAACCAATAGATTTAAAACTAAGTGCTCTAGGCGCTTTAAGAAGCGGTTTTTTAACCAATGCGCTTAATCCAAAAGCAATGCTATTTATCTTAAGTCTTCTTTCATTAAATGTGAACGAGCAGACGCCAAAAGCAATTTTAGTTTATTACGCTTCAATGATCTTTATAACGACGCTTGTGTGGTTCACAATTGTCGCAGTTTGCTTCTCAAATGAGCGCGCCCGCGTCTTCTTTAGCCGTTATCGGCATTGGATTGATCGCACAACAGGCACTTTTTTATTGCTGATGGCGCTCAAGCTATTTTTAAATTGAAACCTAAGCTCGCGACTTAGTGAGTCCCTTTACTGCTGCCGACAAGAATCAACTCTTGTTTTTCTCCACCAGTTTTATGCTCATAACGACATGTAATCTCGTAGTCTTTTGTGATTTTTGCGTTGCCAGATGTCAGCTTAGGAAGGGAGGAGTTATTTGATCCACTCCCTAAAACATGAGTTAGCTTCGAATCAATCGAAAGTTCTCTTGGTTGCAACGTATAAGTAAAGTTAGTTTGTTTTGTCGATGAAAGCTCCATTTTTTGCTTGCGTTTAATGGTATCAATCATTGTTGAATCAAGGACTGGGCATGTAAATCCTACAAGAGGGACATTAAGATAATTCACATGTTGAGTCGTTGGTAAGGTTCCATCGAGATGAAGTTCCTTATCCTTTGTATTCAAAGCGTTTTTCCATTGGTCATTAAGCTCATAAGTACATGTGAAGGCGCCAGGTGTTATGCTTCTAACTTCTCCTTTGTACTCTTTCGCTCCCTTAAATACACCTTGCAGCAGTTTTCGAAGGCCAATTTGAGAAGGGCATGTGCTTTTTGATATGAAGGTGACTTGGGCAAATGTGCTTTTCTTCATAAGTGTGCTTGCTTTAAAAGGATTATTTTCAGTCGCACAAGCCGCTGTTGGAAGTGTTTTTAAATCTAAAGTTGGGCATGTTGCTTGAAGCGGAGAGCCAGCAAAAAGAGTTAATGCTGTCCCTAAGCAAAGGCGTGCTAAATTATGATAGCACATAGAAAATCTCCTTTATTCGATAATGAATTCTTATTATCTCTTGTAAGAATTAATAAAAAATGAAAATGCATAAGAATATTTTAATGCAAGATTATCAGTAGTTTTTTGGATTTTAAACAAAAGATTGCTTAAAATCCGATTATAGACTACATACCTTACGCACAAAGACCCTTGGCTAAAATTTTTAATTCACTATAATAAAGCACTTTTGGGTTTTAGAAAATTTATGATTAACGTAAAATGGAGTTTGAATGTCAAAAGAAGATCTGATTGAATTTAGTGGGACAGTGGTTGAAATCCTGCCAAATGCCATGTTTCGAGTGAAATTAGATAACGAACATATTATTCTTGCTCATACTTCTGGGCGCATGCGCAAAAACAGAATTAGAGTTCTTGCCGGAGATCGTGTTGTCGTTGAAATGACGCCTTATGATCTAACCAAAGGACGCGTGATTTTTAGAGAGAAGTAATGCCAGGGAATGGCCATTAAAATTTATACACTCGCATCAGATGTACTTTTAAATTCATGGTTGAATAATTTAGGTTATAATTCGTTTGCTTTATCAGACACATATCCTTCTTTGAAGCCTGTGGCCAAAGAGCACCCTTTTGATTTTGCTTGTCGTATTTCTTCTGAAAAAATGAAGTTTTTAACGTCAAAAGCGCCAATAAACAGCCTTCTGATCACAACAGTAAAAGTTGTTGCTTGTGGGCGAAGGATCGTAAACATTCCAGAAAATCTCAGTGAAGCCCGACAAATCCTTTCTTTGCTTTCAGGGCGCCGTCATCAGGTTTTAACGATCATTTCTTTAAAACATCAAGATAGGTTAAAGCAACGAGAGGTTTTAACACGTGTTTCTTTTAAACGGCTTTCTGAAGAAGAAATAGAAGATTATCTTCAAACAAAAGCCTGGTGTGACCAAATAGGCGGATACGACATTTTAGGCAGAGCTGCATCGTTTGTTAAGGCCATTAACGGGTCAGTAGGAAGTTTATGGGGGGTGCCAGCCTATGAATTAACTTCTTTGCTAGCAGGCTTGAAAAATGACCAAAGAAGATGATTTCCAAATCTTCATTTTAAAAGAACCAAAAGGAATATTCTTAACCGCTTTTGACGATGGCAAAGTTGTTCAATGCAGTCTAGATCTTCTGGAGAATAAACCTACAGTTGGTGATGTTTATGTGGCACGTGTGCTACGAACCGATAAAACACGGGCGTGGCTTGATTTGGGTGAGAATAAGCCTGCTCTTTGTTTTCCTCGCGCTCCTTTTGTTGAAGGCGAATGTCAAGTTGTCTGTGTCTTAAAGGAATCCACAACAACCACTTATACGCAAAAGGGAGCCCTCGTAACGGATAAGGTTCCTGGAAAAGAAAAATATCTTAAAGAAGCTGATAAGTTGCCTCAGTGCGTTGTGGCGGCTGATCTGGCGTGGAAGAAATATTTAAAAAGTTTAGAGAAGACTTTCCCCATTCTTGTCAATGATATTGAACTTTATCAGGAAATTTGTGCCTTGGGGCTGGACGCCGTGACGCTCAAGTCCGATTTAGGATGGTCCTATGAAGTTGAGAGCATATGGAAATCATTTTTAGAGCCTGTTGTGCCAATTCCCGGTGGTGGATGGATTTTATTTGAAGAAGGCGAGACGCTGACGGCTATTGATATTAATACGTCCGGTTATGATCAAAAAGGGATTAATCTCAAAGGTGATAATGATCTTTATGAGTTTAATAGACGTGCCGGTGAAATTTGCATTGAGCAGATTAAATTAAGAAATTATGGTGGACGGATCGTGATCGATTTTCCGACCTTTAAAAATAAAAACTTTTATTTTAAGCTATGGTCTCATCTCAAAGATAAATTTCATGAAAAAGAAACATTTGTCCCTGGATTTACGCGTACAGGTCTCTTTGAGTTGACACGTTATCGTCCAGGCCTTTCAATACCTCAAAAACTAAAGAAAATTAATTTTATACCATGATGCAAAACACTTCTTCAAAAATACTTCTCTGTCCTATTTGTAAAGCGCCTCGGCAGCATGAATTCAGGCCTTTTTGTTCAGCGCGCTGTAAACAAATTGACTTAAATCGATGGCTTTCAGAAATTTATTCAGTTCCTATCCAAGAAGAGCAAAATCCAACAGACAGTCAAGAAGAAGATCCTAAATAAAGAGGGAAAAGCTTATAAAGAATATGCTTCTTAAATCACAAGTATTGATTAACGATAGTCTTACCGTTAAGATCTTCTTTCCGTTACAATATAGAGCGATATTACAAGGAGCTTTTAATGACACAACAAGGATTAATGGTAGGTAAAAAAGGTCTTGTTATGGGCGTTGCCAACGACCATTCTTTAGCTTGGGGAATTGCGAAAGCGCTGGCCTCCCAAGGTGCATCATTAGCATTTACCTATCAAGGGGAAGTGTTGAAAAAAAGAGTGGTTCCATTAGCAGAATCTCTTAATTCAAACATTTTACTTGAATGTGATGTGACAGATGAAGGGAAATTAGCAGAAACCTTTCAAGCATTAAAAGAGAAATGGGGAACGCTTGATTTTGTTGTGCATGCGATTGCTTTCTCAGATAAAGAAGAATTAAAAGGGAAATATGTTGAGACGACGCGCGCTAACTTTTTAAACACGCTTGATATCTCTTGCTATTCTTTTACAGCTGTTGCGCGTCATGCGGCGCCTCTTATGTCCCAAGGCGGGAGTTTATTAACATTATCTTATTATGGGGCTGAAAAAGTGATGCCTCATTATAACGTTATGGGTGTGGCAAAGGCAGCTCTAGAAGCAAGTGTCCGCTATTTAGCGGCAGATCTTGGTGGTGATAACATTCGTGTCAATGCAATCTCAGCCGGGCCTGTCAAAACATTAGCCGCGTCAGGAATAGGGGATTTCCGTTATATTTTAAAGTGGAACCAATATAATTCTCCCTTGCGTCGCAATACAACGCTCGAAGATGTTGGGGGGGCTGGGCTTTATTTGTTGAGCAATCTGTCGTCTGGTGTTACAGGAGAAGTTCATCATGTTGATAGTGGGTATCATGTGGTAGGAATGAAAGCAATTGATGCGCCTGATATCTCAACAATTAAAGAAGAACAGTCATAGAGTAAAAAAACATGCGTCATCTCTTTAGGAAGTTTTTAGTTTTTTTGGGAGGAATAACCCTCTTTGGCATTGTTGTGTCTTTTGCCGGGATCCTCTTCGTTTCTTTTAAAACTTTAAAAATTCAAGAAAACAGTTACTTAGAACTATCACTTGAAGGTCCTTTAGAGGAAAGACCAATGGATGGGTTGCAATCTTTCTTGAACCCACATCCTTCTTTACGCTCGATGATAGAAACTCTTGACCATGCAAGCCGAGATCCTAAAATTTTGGGCGTTCTTCTAAGATTGAATCAACAATCACCAATGGGGCTCGGCCAAGTCCAAGAACTTCGTAATGCTTTGAAAAGTTTTTCTAAGAAAGGTAAACGAGTTATTGTTCATTGCGATACCTTTGGAGAAAATACATCAGGGATGGCAGCCTATTATCTTGCCTCTGCGGGCCAGGAAATTTGGCTGCAGCCGATTGGATCCTTGAATATTATCGGCTTAGGCATTGAAATTCCTTTTCTTCGGAAGTTCTTAGATGACTATGGGATTAAGGCACGCATTTTAAAGCGAGAAGAATATAAAACAGCCATGAATTTTTTAACTCATGAAGGTCTTTCTTCTCAGAATCGTGAAGATTTAGAGAAAATTTTAACGGCAAGACTAAAACAGATGATCACGGATGTTTCCCAAGATAGAAAGTTAAGTCCTGCTCGTGTGAGAGAATATATAGATCGTGCTCCGATTGTTAAAGCACAGTCTGCAAAAGAAATGGGATTAATTGATCATATTGGATATATTGAAGAGCTATACACTTCCCTTAAAAGCAAAACACAAGTTCCTGTTCAATTGGTAAAGTTTAAGCAATATGCTCACGTGCTTCAAAAACCCAAAGGAACGAATAAGATAGCAATTATTTATGCTGTAGGACCCATTATGAGAACTTCTGAGGGGGGAAATCCCTTAGCTCTCGAATCGGTTGTTAGTGCAGAAGAGGTTCGCAAAGCCTTTGAAGATGCCCTTAAAGATCCTCATGTAAAGGCTATTGTCTTTAGAATTAATAGTCCAGGAGGCTCTGCTGTTGCCTCTGATACGATTTGGGGTGCTGTTGAGCATGCAAAAACAAAAGGAATTCCTGTGATTGCTTCTATGGGAGACGTGGCAGCTTCAGGCGGCTATATGGTGGCTCTTCCTGCAACAAAAATTGTTGCTAACCCAGCGACCATTACGGGATCAATAGGTGTTTATAGCGGAAAATTTGTGACAGATGCTTTTTGGGAAAAGTTAAAAATTCACTGGCAGGGTATTCAAGTCGGGCAGAAAGCACTTATATGGAACAGTGTTAAGGAATATTCCAAAGAAGAGTTGGATGCCATTAATGAAGCATTAGATCATATTTATGAGGTCTTTATGCAACGTGTTTCAGTGGCGCGTAAACTTCCTTTAAATGAGGTTCGTAAGGTGGCACAAGGTCATGTATGGACAGGAGATCAGGCCCTCAATAAAGGGTTAGTTGATGTTTTGGGTGACATGGATGTTGCTATTAATATTGCTAAAAAAGAAGCAGGTTTTAAAGAAGGGGAAGTGGTGAGACTTGAAACGTTCCCTCGCGAAACCACTTTTATCGAAAAGTTAAAATTACTTTTAACCGGAAATTCACCTTCACTTTCTTTAGGGGGGGGAATTTATGAATTCTTTAAAATGATTAAGAACTCTTTTAAATCTCTTGTTATTGATTCGCTATATTCTCCTCTTGCGGCCTATTTTGAGAGCAACTAAGGGGATATCATGACAAAACATACGGTGACATTTATTGCTGGCGATGGTGTAGGTCCTGAAGTGACCAACGCTGCTCGTAAGATCATCGAGGCCGCTGGGATTAATATTGAGTGGGAAGAATGTTTAGCGGGGGCGGTCGTTTTTAAACAAGGGCTTGCGTCGGGTGTTCCTGAAGAGACTATTAACTCTATTAAGCGGAATAGAGTTGTGCTTAAGGGGCCCCTTGAGACACCTGTTGGCTATGGTGAAAAGAGCGCCAATGTAACTTTAAGAAAATTGTTTGAAACTTATGCAAATATTCGCCCCATCCGCGAATTTCCAAATGTTCCAACCCCCTATAAAGGGCGCGGAATTGACTTCGTCATTGTCCGTGAAAATGTTGAAGATTTGTATGCTGGTATTGAATATATGCAAACACCAGGAACAGCCCAGACTCTCAAGTTAATCACTCGCAAAGGGTGTGAGAAGATCGTGCGGGTTGCTTTTGAATTTGCCCTTTCAGAAGGGCGTAAGAAAGTACATTGTGCAACTAAAGCAAACATTATGAAATTTTCTGAAGGAATGCTAAAGCAAACCTTCGAGGAAATTTCTAAAGAGTATCCGAACATTGAAGCCCAGCACATCATCGTTGATAATTGTGCGCATCAGTTGGTGAAAGCTCCAGAAATGTTTGATGTGATTGTCACAACGAACATGAATGGAGACATTTTAAGTGACCTCGGTTCTGGCTTAATAGGAGGATTGGGATTTGCTTCTGGAGCAAATTTAGGAAATGATATTGCTATTTTTGAAGCTGTGCATGGATCTGCTCCTAAATATGCTGGCCAGAATGCAATTAATCCTACGGCAGTCATCTTCTCAAGCTTGATGATGCTGAGATACTTAGGTGAATTCGAGGCGGCCAACACCATTGAACAAGCTGTTTTGGTCACACTTCAAGAACATCGTGCTTTAACAAGAGATGTGGTAGGAAAACAAAATGCAGCTTCTACAACAGCTTATTGTGATGAAATCATAAAAAATTTAGGGAAGAACTCTGATTTTTGGCAGTTAAGAGAGTATAAACCCCTTCAGATGCCATTAATTTCACGTGAGCCCGCGTTTGTGAAAGCGCCTTCTAAGGTTGTGGGGGTGGATGTTTTTATTCAATCAAATTTGACGGCAGAAGAATTGGGAAAGAGTCTTGAGCAACTTGTTCTTAATTCACCTGTTCAGCTTAAAATGATTTCAAATCGAGGTGTGAAAGTATACCCTCTTACGGGCACTTCCACTGATGTAGTTGATCTTTGGAGCTGTCGTTTGATGGCAAAAGATCAGAGTGAGCTTAATGATCACTTAATATGTACCTTGCTAGAGGAAATAGGGCGCTCTCATGCCTGGATGCATCTTGAAAAATTAACTTATTTTGGCGAACGTATGGGGTTCACAAAAGCCCAAGGTGAAGATTAAGGATAAAACTTACAAGCTTCTGAGTGTTTGGAAATGTTCCCTCCGAACTGTGTCGAACTCGCTGAATATACAAAAAAATTGTTTGTGGGATAAATTTCTGTCTTTATTAATAAAATATTAACCTTTACAGTTTAGAGCTAATCGACAATTTTAACGCCGAGGAGATATTGTTGTGGAGTGGATAACGCAAACTTTCAGAAGTTGGGGAATTCCACGACGGACTCTTTTTATCATCGTGACAGCGATAGGTCTTTTAAGTGTTTATTATTTATTTATAAAAATTTCACCTCTGTCTATGGCTCTTTTGTACTCTGATTTAGAGCTTGCCGATACAAGCCGTATTGTTGCACGACTAGAAAAACAAGGAATCCCCGTTGATCTTAAAGCTGAAGGAACGCAAATTTACGTGCCTACTGACAGAGTTGCTCGTTTACGAATGGAGATGGCAGAAGCAGGCCTCCCTAAAGGGGGAATTGTAGGATACGAAATCTTTGACCGAAAAGAGGTCAACACAGCCTTTGGTTTTATGCATGATATAAAACACTTACGCGCATTAGAAGGTGAGCTTGCACGAACTATTTCTTCCTTAGAGGCTGTTATGTCGGCAAGAGTGCATCTCGTTCTTCCTAGACGAGAATTATTTATAAAAGAGCACCAACAACCAAGTGCTTCAATTGTTCTTCATATGAGAAGTTCTAAAGCGTTAAAGCAATCTAAAGTATTAGCTATACAACACCTTGTGGCCTCAGCTGTACCAGGATTGGTACCTGATGCAGTTGCAATTATTGATGATAAAGGAAACCTTTTAGCAAAAAGTGATGCAGAAACAGACTCACAGCATCAAACAAATATTGAAGAAATTCGTATGGCTTATGAAACGAGAACGGCACAGATGATAGAGGGCTTAGTGGGAAAGTATGTTGGGCCTGATAAGGTACGAGCCGAAGTGACAGCTGAAATTGATATTGATCGTTTTTCACAGGAAGAAGAGCGTTATGACCCTCAAGGGCAAGTTGAGAGATCACGTCAAATTGTCAGAAAATCTAACGAATCTAATGGATTAACGGAAGAAAATATTAAATATGAAGTTTCAAAATTAGTTCAAAAACAATCACGAGAATCGGGGAGTATAAGGCGGCTTTCTGTCGCAGTCGTCGTTGATGGACACTATCTTCGTAATGATAAGGGAGAAGAGATTTATCAGTCGAGATCTTCAGAAGAGATGGAGCAATTAAAAAAGCTTATATCCTCGGCAATTGGATTCAATGCTGAGCGAAAGGATCAGCTTGAAGTCATCAATATGCCTTTTGCAAAGGTTGAAGATCATGGAACACGTCCCATTGATTATTCAGAACCGATTATAGCCTTTAAACATTCGGAATTATTAAGATTTGCAGAACTCTTAATTTTCATTATTGCAACTTTCCTAGGAATTATGATTGTCATAAAACCTCTTGGTTTTAGTTTTTCGTTAAAAAAACAGAGAGCAAGTACAAAAGAAGATTCATCTCAGGGGCACTTTCCTCAAATGGATTTAAAGTCTTCACAAGATTTAGTTTTTAAGTCACGACAATCTCAATTTTCGTCGCAACTTAAGGGGAATATAAGTGAATTGTCACAACATAAAATTAAATATATTCTTGATAATCACCTTGAAGAAGCGGTAATCGTACTTCGAGATTGGTTTCGGGAAGGAAAATAGGAAGATGCCTACTCAGGAAACTGTAAGGCCGGTAACAAACTCTAAGTTTTCATCACTTGACAAGATTGCTATTTTCTTACTTTCGCTCCCACAAAGTGAAGTCGAGAAGATTTTTTCAAGACTTAATGCTCATGAAGTCAAAAGTATATTACAGAGAATGATGGCTCTTGGTTTGGTCGAGACAGCTCAAGTTGAAAATCTGTATTTAGAATTTTCGGAAGCAGTAGAAAAGTTAATCAATAAACCAGAGTCTTTTGAAAGTTCAGAAAAAGCCTTAGGGAAGTTTCCTCCTCCTTTTGATCTGAGCGAAGGTATGATTAAGCAACAGGAGATTAAAGCAGATGATCTATCGGAAACACTAAAAAACATTACGTCTTCTAGTCTTGCAAAATTCCTTCAGAATGAACATCCGCAAACAATTTCACTTATCTTAAGTAGGATTAATCCGCAGAAAGCAGCATCAGTTTTTATTGAATTTCCTGAGTCGTTGGCCATTGATGTTATGAATAGAATGCTTACAATGGGGCAAGTTCAACAAGAAATTCTCAAGGAAGTTGAAAATACCCTTAAAGCTGAATTTGAGGATTTCCTTACACCTGAGGCTCCGCGAGATGCTTGTTCACATATGGCAGATATTTTTAATGCTTTTGACCCAAAAGCCGAAGTAAAATTTATGCAAGGGCTTGAATCAAAGAACAGCGAGGCAGCCAAACATGTTAAAGAACTTATTTTAACCATTGAAGACTTAAAATAACCCGAGTTGCGTATAAGCGGAGTATTTGAGGTAAGAAGAGTATGAGGTATTCTCTATTTGCAAAAAGATAGGGAGATTACCTCATGGGAATAGATTACGATACTTTATTTTGGTTTGTCGATGAT
>Ga0209934_1000674_pt1 | contig 33318 bp, 23 predicted proteins | sample ThiBiot_750_plan_2_FD_183950 | JGI IMG/M metagenome (GOLD analysis project Ga0209934, IMG submission 183950) | Wastewater bioreactor microbial communities from Cape Town, South Africa - Thiocy_expt_750_plan (SPAdes) | ecosystem: Engineered > Bioreactor > Thiocyanate-remediating >...
TTCGAATGTCTCAACTTCAACTACTTCAAAGTAGTCCAACAAACCTTCGGGTAATAATAATTCATAGCCACTTTCCATTAAACAAAGTTAGGAAAAATTATATCTCCACAACTTTTAGGAAAGAGCCCTCAAAAGCCGATTTCTTTTTTTATGTAACATCTTGGATACCTTGCACGTCAAGATTTCAAGCTTATCTGGTGACTCTTGATATACTCTTGTGTGTTTCATATCTCCCTCTTTTATTATATGGACACTTATGACAATAAAAACTTACTTTATTCTAGCCTGATTTAATCTGCAACTTGTAATCCTTACCATCTTTAATATCCCAATTAATACTAGTACAAATGTCGATAGAAGATCGCGAGGTTTGCAGTTCCAATATTACCCAGTTATGTTCCAAAAGGGACTTTTTGGCTTATTTAATGTATATTAAGGTATAGAAATGTGTTCTATTGGGTTACAGGAAAAATTGTATTTCCTATTGTTATAGCAGCTATACAGTTATAAGTTAATATATTATATGAACAGATATTATAAAATAAACTTGTTATCATCTAACGAAAAGAGCAAAGAGGCGGCTTATTTTTCATGGTAAATGTTTGCTTTTCTTAAAATAATTGGCAATATTGCAGAAAGTGAATTGCTAATACCATGAGTAATAACACTCTTACGACATTTTCTTTTGCCGAAATCGCAAAAAAGAATGAAGACTTTACCGTTCTTAACTTTGTTTCGGTTAACTCTACACAAGTTCCGCCAAAGATATCAATCAACTACCCTTGCGCTATTGAAGGCATCCTTATGGGGCTATGCCTTAAAGGTAATGCTACAATAAAAATTAATTTCAGAGAATATAAAATCAAAGAAAACACAGTATTTACAGTACTTCCTAACCAAATAATGGAAACTACTGAAAAAACTGATGACTTATTTATCGGCGTTCTGATTTTTTCAAATGACTTTTTTGTTGGTGAGCCTCTACTCAAAAATTTTAATATTGTAGATAAGATTATTTATCATCCATGTATCGATCTGTCGGTTGATCACGTAGATTATCTACTGCAATTACACTCGTTTATTGTAGACAATATAAATAAGGAGAAGCATATATATACGGAAGAAGTAACCAGAAACTTACTCTTGGCTTTAGTTAAAGAAACAGTTTCAGTATATTCAAATGAAAGATTAAAGGAACATACCAAAGCCTTTTCTCGTAATGAAATTATAGCTGAACAGTTTTTCAGACTGTTATTTGAACACTACATCAAGGAGAGAACAGCCTTATTTTATGCCAATAAACTATGTATCACATCGAGGTATCTGTGCAGAATATTGAAAAAAACAACCGGCCAATCGACAAGTACATGGATAGATAAGATCGTGATTATGAAAATAAAGGTTATGCTGAAATCTACAGAACTCACTGTGGTTCAAATATCGGAAGATCTAAATTTTTCTAATTCTTCTTTCTTTTCCAAATTTTTCAAGAAACATACCGGATTAACTCCCCTAGCATATAAAGCCATTTAATTTGTATCACCTTCCTTATATAACTACAAGACGCTATTCTTATAAGCTTCTGATGCCATTTCTATCTTTTGCTAATATTTATCGTTATTTTAGCACTTTGTTAACTAGTATTGATAATTATCCTAAATTGAAATGTTAGATAAACTAAAGAATGTCTTTTTTCACAAGAAAAATGAATCGCTATTATTGAGCGATTATGTTGAAATACAAACTCAGGAATTACAAATTAATAGGCAATATCGTACAGCAAGGGCATATCGTAGTATGCTCAATTGCTTTGTGGCGTTCAACAAAGGCGATGATATATTGCTTGCGAAAATTGATAATGCAATGGTAAAGCGTTTCGAAATGTTCTTAAAGAAAGAGGGTAAATCCTTAAACACAATATCTTTTTATATAAGAAACCTGAGAGCTGTATATAATAAAGCCTGTAAAGAATTACTTGTTCCTCGTCCTGTAGCCAATCCGTTCGATAATACTTTTATCGGAATAGAACGAACTACCAAAAGAGCAGTGCAGGAACATATTATAAAAAAGATTGCTAATCTGGATCTTAAGCACGACGCAGGGTTGGAGTTTGCTCAACAACTATTTATGTTCAGTTTCTATGCCAGAGGAATGTCATTTGTAGATATAGCCTACCTGAAAAAGAAAAACATCAAGGATGGGCACATTGCGTATCGTCGCCACAAAACAGGACAATTATTAAAAATCAGACTTACTGACAAAATTATCTCCATTATAAAACGGAATGAGAGCAAGACAGAAGGTTCGGAATATCTATTACCCATTATATTAAGTAAAAAGATAGAAGACAGGCTTCAATATGAGAGCGCCTTGCGCACTTATAATAACAGACTTGCCAAAATATCTATATTATTGGGATTGGACAATATATTGACTAGCTACGTTGCACGCCATAGTTGGGCTACCATAGCCAAAAATAAAAATATTCCTTTACCTGTAATAAGTGAAAGTTTGGGCATAATTCTGTGCAAACAACACAGATATATTTAGCTTCATTCAACAGTGCAACACTCCATAAGGCAAATATGAAAGTAATTTCTTCTATTTGAATTAAAGCAGGGATATTTTTTCTTGAATTATAAACCAATTCACTTTTAACAAATATTTCTTGGTTAATCGATACAGCATTTATATTTTTACGCCTGACCCGATAAGTTCAAAATTGAATTTAATCTAATATCAATTTCTGTCATTTCCTAAGTGACAGAAAAACATTTAGCAAATGAGCAACTCCGGTATCTTCAGGTATATTGAATTAGACAATGGCATTTGTAGAAAATTATATGAAGCGAGTGATAGCTTTGTGTATATACTAAATGGTAACATAACAGTGTCTTACGAAAGAAATAGACGAAGGAATCTAGCCACAGGAGAGACGCTCCTTATAACAAAAGATACGTTTATACAATTTGAGATAATAGACAAGGCTGTCTTGATATTTCTGAAACTGGAAAATATTGTCAGACATTTTTCACAGACTTCAATAAAGAGTCTTATAGAAATTTCGGAGGGTGAGGAGTGGAATATACTGAAAGCGAGAGGTCACTTCCATGAGTTCTGGAGGCTAATATTTCTATATCTTAAGGATGGTATAGACATGAATGGTATAGATCAATTAATAGAGGATCAGTTGTTTATGTTGATTAAAGAATATTACTCGATGAAGGAGATAAGTGTGTTTCTCCATCCTCTATTAGATGAGAATATATTGTTCGCAGACTTGGTTAAAAACAACTGTTTAAGGGTAAATTCTATTTCTGAATTGGCTCAACTTGCAAATTATAGCTCATCAGGCTTTATAAAAAAATTTCAAAAATGCTTCAATGAAGCTCCTTATCAGTGGATAACGAAATTTAAAGCTAAAAGGATTATGCAAGACATATGTTTTACTCAGGATTACTTTTGTGAAATATCTGATAGATATGGATTTACATCACAATCTTATTTCTATACCTTCTGTAAAAAACACTATGGATTGACCCCTACAGAATTAAGGAAGCAAGGAAAAATAAGAACAAAACACTCAAATAGGTAAAAAAGTGAACAAAAAAGGTAAAAATGTATATGCTAAATGGATTAAATAAAGTATACTTTTGTGATGTCTCTTTACTTTCCTTTTCTGTCACTTAGGAAATGACAGAAATTGATATTAAAAATTTCAACCCTACTAACATCTATCATACAGGTGTTTACATTGAATTTATTCAGATTGTGTATGCAAAAAAAAAATAGAACTCAAAATAAGGCAAAAGAGGCGAATGTCTCAATTAAAGATATTGCAGAGCATGTAGGAGTATCTACTGCTACAGTTTCATTGGTACTTAACAGTAAGGATAAAAAGGGACGGATAAGCAAAGAAGTGGCAATAAAAGTTAAAGACGCCGCCAAAGAAATGAATTATCGCCCTAATATGTCGGCACGAAGTCTACGCACAGGTAAGACGAAAACATTAGGACTGATTGTTGCAGATATCTCGAATCCTTTTTTTGCCAAACTGGCACGACATATAGAAAACATAGCTGATAAGAAAGATTATCAGGTGATGTTTGGAAGCTCGGATGAATCGAGTATAAAGTTTCAAAAGCTGGTCAATCTGTTTATCGAAAAAAATGTGGATGGTATGATATTAGCCCCTCCTCAGGACTCCGAAGATACCATAATGCAGCTGATATACAGAAACATCCCGACAGTATTGATAGACAGATGCATAGAGGGACTGCCGGTAAGTTCGGTTCAGATAGACAATTTCGGAGCAGCTTATTCCCTTACCGATTCATTAATAAAACGAGGCTGTAAGCATATTGGTTTCATAGCATGTAACATCGGCTTGCCCAATATCAGTAAGCGGTATGAAGGCTATAAAAAAGCATTGGAGAATAGCGGGATCTCCCTGAATAAAGAAATTGTTTGCTCTGTTTCGTTCGAAAACTTTGAACAGGCTGTAGAACAGGGCATAGAAAAACTAATAAAAGAGGGAGCTGATTCAATGGTTTTCTCTACCAATAGAGTGGGAATCCAGTCACTACTCACCTTGCAAAAGCACGAGAAATATCTGGATCTGAAATATGGAAGTATCGATAATCCTGATGAATACAAAGTTTCGAGATTGCCTATCACATGCATAGAACAGCCTATTGAAGGCTTGGGGCGCAGGGCTTTCGAAATCTTATTCAGACAGATAGAAGATCCGTCTTTTGATGAAGTGGAGTCTGTAGTATTACAAGCTAGAATCAACGAATTGAATAATTTATGATTTTGTTTCCACAAGTAACCGATAGAATCTTACCCACAAAGAAGTTAATCGAATTAGCAGGTATTGCAACATTAATATTTAACCCATGAAAAACAAAGAAAAGAAACGTGGTATTTTTTCAAGTCCGGAAGGCGGAAGCTATTTATTTCCATTTATCCTCATCAGTTCATTATTTCTGATGTGGGGATTTGCTCATGGCTTACTGGATGTTCTCAATAAGCACTTTCAGGAAGCATTCACAATGAGTAAAGCAGAATCGGGTCTGGTACAATTTTCTACTTACATAGCCTACGGTCTGATAGCCTTTCCCGCAGGAATATTCATGCGAAAATACGGATATCAGAAAGGTATTATATTAGGACTCATTGTATATGCAATAGGGGCATTCAGTTTTATTCCCGCAGCATACGGCACATCTCCGGCACCTTTTCTTGTTGCTTTATTTATTGTAGCATGTGGTTTATGTGTTCTGGAAACGGCTGCAAACCCTTACTCGACAGTCTTAGGTCCAAAGGAAAGTTCATCACGAAGATTAAATCTATCCCAGTCTCTCAATGGTCTGGGTTGGGTATTAGGTCCGCTTATCGGGGGACATCTGATACTGGGAGCAGAGGCGGGAGACACTACAGCCTTGACTAAACCTTATATTCTTATAGGATCATGTGTGTTGATTATCACTATCCTTTTTTTCTTCGTTAAGCTCCCCGATACAAAAGAGGGTTCTGAGAAAATTCAAGATGCTGCTCCAACAGCCGAAATATTTCCTCAAAAATCGCTCTGGAAACATAAGCATTTTGTTTTGGCTTTCATAGCACAAATCATGTACATGATAGCACAAACAGGAATATTTGCCCTATTCATCAATTATGTGATGGAGCTGGACAGTTCTATATCAAAGGTGGATGCATCGAGGTATCTGGCTTTTGGAGGAATGGCATTGTTTATGGTTGGACGCCTCAGTGGCAGTTTTCTGATGGCTAGGTTCGAAGCAAATAAATTATTAGCGGTATATGCTATTGCCTGCGTGATCTGCATGGTACTTGTGGTAATGAATATAGGTCTTATATCACTGGTGGCTTTGTGTGTTTGCTTCTTCTTTATGTCCATCATGTTTCCTACTATTTATGCTTTAGGGCTTGCAGGAATGGGCACCCATACCAAAAAAGCTGCGTCATTTCTCACGATGGCTGTAGCAGGAGGTGCTTTTTCGGCGATAATAATGGGTGCCGTAGGAGAAGAAAATATGGCTATAGGATTTATCATTCCTCTGATATGCTTCGTATATATATCATTCTTTGGACTTAAAGGCTACAAAGTACGATAACCGAATTCGTCCTACACTAAATAAAACTAAATAACATCTTATCATGAAAAAAAACATTCTTATTCTTATTACATTTCTTTTTTCATTAACGGTATTTAGTCAGGCTAAATACAACGGACTCGATGCTAATATGGGTAATCTATATCGGTTATCCGACGCTAAAACACGCTCTATCAGCCCCGAGAACTTTACCGGAGAAAAAGGTAAAGGGGGAATGGCCGATCCAAATATGCAAGGCGAAAAACGCAATATAGCCAATGCACATCATGCAGCCCGCGATCTGGGACAAACATGGAAAGTGAATCCCTATGTACATATCGCTCCGGGAGAAACCTTTACTTTGGCTGAGATCGAAGGACCGGGAGCCATCCAGCATATATGGATGACCCCAACCGGAAACTGGCGTTTTTCTATCCTTCGATTCTATTGGGATGATGAGAAAGAGCCATCAGTAGAATGTCCTGTAGGCGACTTCTTCGGAATGGCTTGGGGAGAATATGCTCCACTGTCGTCGCTTGCCGTGTGTGTCAATCCCGGCAGTGCATTCAATTGCTACTGGACTATGCCGTTCCGTAAGAAATGCCGCATTACGATGGAAAATGTAAATCCTCAGGATGCTATGATTCTGTATTATCAGGTAGATTATACATTGACAGAAGTTCCTGCCGATGCTGCTTATTTCCATGCTCAGTTTCGCCGTACACATTATAATGAATCGTCGGACTATACCTTGGTTGATGGGATAAAGGGCAAAGGTCACTATGTGGGTACGTATATGGCTTGCGGTGTTCATAACAACGGATGGTGGGGCGAAGGAGAAATCAAGTTCTTCATGGACGGAGATTCCAAATTCCCTACAATCTGCGGAACAGGAGCAGAAGATTATTTCTGTGGCTCTTACAATTTCGACAGAGGAGGAAAATATGTCGAATTCTGCACTCCTTATGCCGGATTACATCAGGTGATACGTCCCGACGGGACTTATCGTTCGCAAGAACGTTTCGGAATGTACAGATGGCACATCACCGATCCTGTACGCTTCGATAAAGACCTGCGAGTAACAATACAAGATCTCGGATGGAGAGTTGGAGGCCGCTATTTACCTCAAAAATCTGATATTTCGTCAGTTGTATATTGGTATCAGAGCGAGCCGCATGCCAGATTCCCCAAAATACCGGCATGGCAGGATTTAGAAGTAAACTGATTTACCAAAACTGTTGAAATCAAAAATATATGTAAAAAGTAAATAAGAGGGAATATCTCTCCAATAATCCCTCTTGTCTACACCTTAGATCCTTCATTCATATTCTTCTCATCAAGAAAGAATATAACCCTCTTGATTGTGATAAATCTTTTATGCTTAAAAAGAGTATGAATTATTAGTTAATCGTTTAATTTTTATTCCTTAAGAATGACTTAAATCCAATTTTATGAAAAAGAAAAAATGTCAAAAAGGATTTTTTTATGCCGCAAGTCTCTTTTTTGTAATGCTATTTTTGCAAATAAGCCCTTTGCTAGCCGAAACAAAACAAACTCCTTCAGAAAAAAACATTTCAGGGGTTGTGCTAGATGTAAATAGCGACCCTCTTACTGGCGTGACAGTAGCCGTTAAAGGTACTACCACGGGATCTATGACCGATGTTAATGGAAAATTTACTATCAAAGCTAAAGCCACTGATATTATAGTCTTTACTTATTTGGGATTCCAATCACAGGAAATCCCTGTCGGAGAAAATACCGCAATCAATCTGGTAATGCGTGAAGCAACCTTGCAACTCGACGATGTGGTGGTAGTGGGGTATGGTACTCAAAAGAAAATATCGGTGACAGGAGCCGTTACCAATGCCGAGGTCAAACAACTACAGTCGGTTCCGGCAGCATCCTTATCAAATGCGCTGGGCGGACAAATACCCGGAATCATTACGCGTCAATCCAGTGGTGAACCCGGATTCGACGGAGCAGCTCTTTATATACGTGGTATGGCTACCCTCAATACCGATCAGGGCTTTACTGCTCCACTCGTTTTAGTGGATGGTGTAGAACGTGATATCAATCTGGTAAATTCACAGGAAATAGAAAGCTTCACTATACTCAAAGACGCTTCGGCAACAGCCGTTTACGGTGTAAGAGGTGCTAATGGAGTCATACTGATCACTACAAAAAAAGGAGTGAAAGGAAAACCCAAAGTAACTTATCGAGGCGAATATGCAGTCCTCACAGGACAGAGGTTTCCAAAATATATAGAAGCTTATGAATTTGCAACACTAATGAACGAAGCATCATACAATTCCAAGCTGTCGTCATTACCCTGGACTGCCGATGATATTCAAAAATTTAAGGATGGATCAGACCCATACTTACACCCTAACGTAAACTGGATAGACGAAGTATTCAAAACAGACACTTGGCAAACAACACACAATCTCAATGTTTCGGGAGGAGATGAAGTTGTGCGTTATTATGTGAATCTCGGATATGTCGGTAAAGATGGTCTATATAGGGAAGATAAGTCGTATGATTGGAAAACCCGCGGAGGAAAATTTCGCCGTTACAACCTGCGGTCTAATATAGATGTGAATATAACCAAAGAATTGACCCTTGAGTTGGGATTAGCTACAACTATTCAGGACAGGAGCTATCAGGGTACCAGTTCGGGTGATATATGGCAAGCCATACGCCAGACATCACCATTAATATATCCCGTTACAAATCCGGACGGATCAATAGCCGGAGGAGGTGCAACGGCTTACCTGCTGGGGAATCCATACGGATTGGCTACACAAACAGGATATACACAAATGTATATTGGTAACAATCAAGGTAACTTATCTGCACGCTGGGACTTATCCAAGCTGATAACAAAAGGTTTGTCGATAGGAGCTAAATTCTCATTCGACCATTATTACAAGAACGAAGTGGCTCGCAGGGTCGACTTCGGAGTGAAACAAGTTACAGGTATAGATGCTGATGGCGATTATACCTATGAAACATGGCGTGAACAAGGTACGATGGGATATAAGGTCGACATACAGGACTCTAATTATTCCATGTATGGAGAAGCTGCCATCAACTATGGACGCAGTTTCGGAATGCACGATGTGGGTGCTATGCTACTTGTAAACAGAAGAGAATATAAAAACCTGACAGCAGGCACATCATTAGACAACCTACCCTACCGTCATCAGGGATTGGCAGGAAGATTCTCATACAACTATGCAAGCCGTTATTTAGCAGAAGTGAATTTCGGATACAACGGTTCCGAACAATTTCCCAAAGGAAACAGGTATGGGTTTTTCCCGTCACTATCTGTAGGTTGGGTTGTATCGGGCGAAAGCTTCTGGAATCAGTCGGTAGTAAACCATCTGAAAATAAGAGGATCTGTCGGGCAGGTCGGTAACGACAAAGTGATCGGAGACCGTTTCTTGTATATTACAGCCGTAAATTCTTCGGCCACTGGATACTATTATGGATCGGGACAAAACTATCTAGGCGGGATAGAAGAAAAGAAATTCGGATTGGCTCTCACATGGGAAACAGCAACAAAATATAACGCAGGATTCGATATAGGCATATTGGATAAGTTTAATCTCCAGTTCGATGCATTCAAAGAACGTCGCGAAGATATCTTATTGAAAAGGCAAAAAATACCTGCATTTTTAGGTTTGGTTCCGCATGGTACTCCTTATGGTAATGTGGGGATTGTTGACAATAAAGGATTTGATGCTTCTATCGAATTTAAAAATACAACAGCCTATGGTCTGACATATTCCCTAAGAGGCAACTTTACTTTTGCACGCAACAAAATTATAGAAGACGATAAGGCAGAGCCGGCAGAACTTTATCAACGGACAAAAGGTACATCTCTCGAACAGGCATTTGCATTGGTTGCACTCGGATTATTTAATGATCAGGAAGAAATCGATAATTGGGCAAAGTCTGAATATCAGACTACAATATTACCCGGAGATATAAAATATCAGGATACTAACGGCGACGGAGTAATCAACGACAAAGACAGGGTATTTATAGGACATCCGCAAATACCCGAAATCATGTTCGGTTTTGGAGGTGCTGTGGTCTATAAAAATATTGATGCATCTGTGCAATTTTCAGGAGTTGCTAATCGCACCACCTTCCTCACACAAGAAGGAATGTATCCTTTTATGCTGGAATATCCAAACTATAATGTATTGAGAGAATATTATGACAATCGTTGGGTTCCGGGTGCTGACAACTCAAATGCCAAATACCCGACAGTTATTGCCGGAAAGAATGAACACAACAACAGGAATTCCACGCTTTATATGCGTAGTGCCAGTTACGTAAAGCTTCAGAATGCAGAGATCGGATATTCATTGCCTAAACTATGGCTGAAGAAAATGAAAATTGAAGGAATCAGGCTATTCTTGAATGGTTCCAATCTCTTAACGTTTGACAAACTCAAAATAATTGATCCGGAACAGAATGTGGGTGATGCCTATCCTTTACAACGCACTATTAATTTCGGAGCACAGGTTAACTTCTAATTTTATCGTATTATGAGAACAAAAATATTAAAATATACAGCAGTTCTTCTTATTGTAGCTTTGGCCTCATGTAATGACTATCTCGACAAATTACCCGAAGGAGACTTAACAGTAGAAGAAGTATTTAAAGACTATAAGAAAGCTGAGAAATTTTTAGCGAATACTTATATGCATTTGCCTGCCGAAATAAATTTTATGTGCGGAACAGGTGATACTTGGGCAAGAAATCCTTTTACAGCAGGATCTGACGAAATGGAAATCGCCTATGGAGGCGCAGCTTCACATTTACTGAATAGTGGAGCCTTGAATGCGGACAACTCACACAATATTTCTCCTGTATGGAACGAATGTTTCATGGGTATCCGTAAGGCTAACATCTTTCTGGAGAACATAGATAATACTCCGTTGGTAGAAGCAGGAAGTTCTGCATCCACTGACTTGTTTACAGAAGAACGCCGCAATCAATGGAAAGGTGAAGCATACTTCTTGCGTGCCTTTGCTTATTTCCAGCTAATAAGGACTTATGGTCCGGTACCTATCATAGATCATGCGCTTGCCACCAACCTTGATTATAGTAGTATCAAGCGTAGCCCTCTGGAAGAATGTATACAATTTGTTGTTGATGATTGCGATCGGGCAAAAGCATTCTTAGCAATTCGTTATACTGATGGAAGACTTGGACGTGCCACTGCGGGTGCCGCTTTAGCCTTGAAATCGCGCATGTTGCTTTATGCCGCATCTCCAATCTACAATGGTCACGAATCTTTCAAAGATTTCAAAGACAATGATGGCGTCAATCTCTTCCCCGCCACAAACGATCCTGCCAAATGGAGCAAGGCGGCTACTGCTGCAATGGAATGCCTTACGGCATTAGAGAGTGCCTCTCCAATGCATAAGTTATATGAAACAAAGCTACCCGATTATGTAAAAAACTATCGAGACATCTTATTAGACAGATTTAATGACGAATGGATATTCTGGCGGAATGTAAACTGGTATAACCATTTCGATAACTGTGCCACTATACTCAGCCTAAGAGGATTTTCTATATTAAATCCAACTCAGGAAATGGTAGACTCCTACCACATGGCCAACGGTACAGTACCGATCACCGGATATGGAGCGGATGGAAAAACACCAATCATCAACAATGCTTCGGGATATCAGGAAAGCGGTTATACTGCTGCTGTAGGCGACAATGGCTGGAGCCCTGCCGGAGTACGCACTATGTATGCAAACAGAGAGCCCCGGTTCTATGCTTCTATCAATTTTGCCGGACAAAAATGGCAAGGCACTACTTGCGATTTCTGGTATACAGGAAAAGACGGACGCAAAGGAGCTGGAAGTGACTATTGCAAAACAGGCTATCTGATAGCCAAGGTTGTAAATCCGAATGTAAATCCGGCTGCAGGAACAGGTTATGAACAACGTTGCTGGGTCTTTTTCAGATTAGCCGAAATCTATTTGAACTATGCCGAAGCAATCAACGAAGCCGAAGGACCAGCCAAAGCATATCCGTATGTGAACAGAATAAGAAGCAGGGCAGGCGTAGCCAATCTTCCAACCGGTCTCAATCAGGCACAGATGAGAGATGCTATCAGGCGTGAGCGTAGGATAGAATTAGCTTTCGAAAACCATCGATATTTTGATGTTCGCCGTTGGGGTATAGCCGAAAGCACCGACAACCGCGCCATTCATTCTATGAATATCATGGCTGGTACACATTTGCAAGACAATGCTTTTTACGAAAGAGTAGTATGTGAGCCTCGCATATTTGACAAAACAAAACATTATTGGTTCCCAATCCCTCAGGATGAGATTAATAAGACAGAACGTGTTCTGGTTCAGAATCCGGGTTGGACTAAGAATGAATAAACTATGATAAGGATACTTTGGAGTCTGTAGATCAAAATGTACTATGGACTCCGTATTCCTTCCTTTAAACAAAAATAATACGATATGAAAAAAATAGACTTCACTATTCTGTCTCTATTATTGATGTGTGTGATATGTTTTTCTTGCAGCAAAAAGAATGCTGAGAGTGTAATCAGTCACGACTATAATCAAAAGTACACAGGAGAATATACAAATCGTGTTGCTTTCCCGATAGGGGGAATGGGCACCGGCATGTTTTGTGTTGAAGGAAGCGGTGCCATATCCAATATGTCGTTAAGGCATAGACCTGAAGTTTTTCATGAGCCAACAATGTTTGCGGCACTCCATATAAAAGGAATTGATAATGCAACCAGAGTCCTCGAAGGACAAGTACCCGACTGGAAAAAATTTGGAATGCCAAACTCCGCATTGGGCGGTGGCGGAACATGGGGTTTACCCCGATACAAAGAGAATACATTCCTAGCTCGTTTCCCTTTTGCAGAAATAGAACTGAAAGATAATACAATGCCTGTAGAGGTAAAAATAAACACATGGAATCCATTCATCCCAACCGATGCAGACAACTCGAGCCTGCCTGTGGGAGGGTTCGAATACGAATTTAAGAATACAAGTGGCGTTGAGGTAGATGCAATTTTTTCATACAGCACCCGAAACTTTATGTATGTACATGGCAAAGGTACATCATGTGTTAAATCGCATAAGAACGGTTTTATTCTTTATCAGTCGGGAACAGAAACCGAACCGTTTCATCAGGGCGAATTTGCCATATTCACAGACAATCCCGAAACCAAAATAGACCATAACTGGTTCCGTGGAGGATGGTTCGACCCGTTGACTATTTGCTGGAATAACATAGCCGGTGGTACAATTGGAAATAACCCTCCCGAACTGGAAGGTGCTACAGGAGCATCGCTGTTTGTCCCAGTGAAACTGAAACCGGGCGAATCAAAAACCGTAAGATTATATATGGCATGGTATGTACCGTTTTCGAACCAAAGATTCGGCGGTGAACCAAAGTCTGAGAGTGATATGCCTGATATTCCTTACAACTATACGTACGACAACAAAGGCGAAGGCAACTATCGCCCATGGTATAGCAGCAAATTTGCAAGTATAAATGACGTAGCCGAATATTGGTTAAAGAATTATGAAGACCTGAAAGCCAAGTCGAAACTATTTTCCGAAACATTCTACAATAATACCTTGCCACCCGAAGTAACGGAAGCCATTGCCGCAAACCTCACCATATTGAAGTCGCCGACGGTCTTTCGCCAGTATGATGGGCGTATGTGGAATTGGGAAGGGTGCGGAGATAATTGGGGATCATGTCACGGATCATGCACCCATGTGTGGAATTATGCACAGGCAGTACCTCATCTGTTTCCTGACATGGAACGGTCGTTACGCGAAGTGGAATACTATGTCGATCAAAATAAAGAAGGGCATCAGGCATTCCGTTCCAATTTGCCTATCAGACCATTGATCCACGATTTTCATTCAGCAGCCGACGGACAACTCGGAGGCATCATGAAAGTATATCGCGAATGGCGCATCTATGGCAATGACAACTGGCTGAAAGATATATATCCATCGGTAAAAGCCAGTATGGACTACTGCATCCGAGTATGGGATCCTCGTCAGGTAGGAGCTTTGGAAGAACCGCACCACAACACCTACGATATTGAATTCTGGGGACCTAATGGCATGATGACCAGTTTTTATGCAGGAGCATTGCAGGCAATATGCCTGATGGGAAAACACTTGAATCAGGATATCAGCCAATACCAAACCTTATTGACTAAGAGTAAAGGATATATGGAGAATAAGCTCTACGACGGCGAATATTTTATTCAGGATATACGTTGGCAAGGACTAAATGCGGCAGACCCAACCAAAGTACAAGCTTTCAATTCGGGATATTCGGCTGAGGCACTCGAGATATTAGAGAAGGAAGGCCCTAAATATCAATACGGAAAAGGATGCTTGTCCGACGGAGTACTCGGTTCTTGGATGTCACTGGTATGCGGGATGCCTGAGGTGGTGGATAATAATAAGATTACCAGTCACCTGAATGCTGTCTACAAATACAATCTGAAACAAGATCTTCGTGAACACGCCAATCCGCAACGACCCACCTATGCCTTAGGCAACGAAGGCGGCTTGCTACTTTGTTCATGGCCCAAAGGAGGCAAACTTCAATTGCCGTTTGTGTATAGCGACGAAGTGTGGACAGGCATAGAGTATCAGGTTGCAGCACATTTGATGTTCGAGGGCGAAGTAGAAAAAGGGTTGGAAATCGTCCGTACATGCCGCAATAGATATGATGGCAAGCTTCGTAATCCTTTTAACGAATATGAATGCGGAGCATGGTATGCACGTGCTATGGCAAGCTATGCTTTATTAGAAGGTTTAACAGGTATTCGTTACGATGCTGTCGATAGAACTCTCTATTTTAATTCCCAGATTGGAAATGATTTTGTATCTTTCTTGTCAACTAATACCGGATTTGCCAATGTTGGCATGAAAAAAGGAAAACCTTTCATAAACATAAAATCAGGCGAAATCAACATCCAGAAATGTATGGTTTCGGGCAAGGAGAGCGAAATAGAAATCAAAAAATAATCTTATGAAAAATTTCAATCATTTGGTTACCATAACATTGGCAACAAGCCTATTGTTAAGCTGTGGGAATAATAACACCAAAAAAGGAGATGAGAGTATGAGTATGGAAACTTACAAAAAAGGAACATTCGGATACGATCTGAATTATTTATCAAAGAAAGACAGTTTGATTGTCCTCAAGGGAGAAAACGACAATGCCCAAGTAATTGTGTCTCCCAAATATCAAGCAAAAGTATTTACCAGTACTGCCGATGGCCTATCGGGACGAAGCATGGGCTTTATAGGCTATAAGGCTTTCGAGCTGTCCACTCCCGACGAGCACATGAATGGCTTTGGAGGCGAAAACCGCTTTTGGCTAGGACCCGAAGGTGGACAATACTCAGTTTATTTCGAACCGGGTAAAAAGCAGGTATATGACAACTGGCATACCCCAAAGCCGATCGATATTGAGCCGTGGGTACTGGTCTCGGCAACAGGACAAAAGGTTGAGATGAGGAAGGAAATGGAAGTGAAAAACTATGTAGGAACACAGCTCAAGCTGAATGTGGATCGTACAATTGAATTTCTGAATCCTGACAAAATCAAATCTTCGCTCGGTGTTGAGTTAAGTGACAAGGTTAAGTCTGTAGCTTATAGTACACAGAACGTAATCACAAACAAAAACAACTTTGAGTGGACAAAAAAAACAGGAACCATTTGTATATGGATGCTGGATATGTTTATACCTGCACCTAAAGCCGTCACTGTTATCCCATTCCATGCAGGAGACGAAAGAGCAATGGGAAAAATCGTTACCAGCGACTACTTTGGCGAAATCCCTGCCGATCGGTTGACAGTAAAGGGGAATACCTTGTTTTTCAAAACCGATGGCAATCATCGTGGCAAATTAGGATTGAATTCGTTCCGTACAACAGGTATTGCAGGCAACTATGATCCCGACTCGAAGAGGTTGACCATTACAACGTTCGGCGTAGAGAAAGGAGCCACATACCTCAATCAGGAGTGGAACCCCACCAAAAACCCACTTGTAGGGGATGCGATGAATGCCTACAATGACGGCCCGCTGGAAGACGGTAGTATAATGGGGCCCTTCCTCGAAGTCGAAAGCTGCTCGCCTGCTGCATTTTTGAAATCGGGCGAGGCTCAGTCACACAATCACAATGTGTATCATTTTGTAGGTGAGGCTGCCGACCTGAATCCGATAGCGAAAAAACTGCTTGGAGTTTCCATTGAAGAAATTATAAATTCGTTCTAAAAAGCAATACAAAATCAGCGTCGGGGTATTCCCGCCCCGATGCTTTATAATTTGGATATGACAAAAAGAATATTTCATATAGCACTATTAGGAAGTATACTAAGTTTTTTAGCTCTGGTTCAAATTAATGCTTCCGAAAGATTAAGACTTGATACAAGCGGTTTCCCAAAAGAGTTTAAACAAATAATAAATAAGATAGAGTTCGGGGCATTGGGAACAATACAGCCTTCACAAGAAATCAAGATTGTAGGAAATAACCTGATACATGTAAAATTGATATTCGACCTGCCAAAAGAAATAAAACAAAACGACTGGCAACTCACAGTTTTCCCAGCATTCAGCCCCATATTCAATTGGGCACCACATATAAGTCCATACGAAAAGAATATCATAGACCAACATGTTTTCAGAGCACCGGCAATGATTGTTACAGACGCAAAGCAAGGATTAGTGGTTATGCCCGATGTGGCAATCATGCAAGGCGGAACACCTGTGCGCTGGTATATGGATATGAATGCGCCTCAAAATATATTGACATTGGGAATGAGCGAAAGCTTCGTTTCGGATCACGTAATCTACGAACGAGCAAACGGTGCTACATATCCTAAAGGTAAAGTCGAATTTGGCTTTTACCTGATGAGTTATAATCAGAAATCAGATTTGGATAATCCCTTTCGCAAGCCGCTAGACTTTTATTGGTCTAACTGGGGGCATAAACTTTTCGAAGACGGCAACCCCATAAAGGGAGATTTGGAACCATATATAAAACATACCTATAACTGGGCATTTAACACTTGGAAGCATGCCGTATGGCAAGAATTTGTCATCGACGGAAAAAAGGTTGGAGCCCCCGTATTTATAGTTAATACAACGCAAAGTCCAAATTACCCTGAGCCAGTAAACGAACGCGAATTCCGTTCCATCTGGAATCAGGCTTGGTTCAGCTCCTTACGTTCGGCAAGTGGATTGTACCGCTATGCACGTCGTATGAGTAACAGTGATTTGCTCGAAAAAGCCAATCTGTCCAAAGAGTTGGTATTGGCAGCACCAGCCAAAGATGGTTTCTTCTATGGTCTGATTGGTACCGAAATGGAAACCGTAAAGATCGATGGCAAGTCTTACAACCGATCGAAAGGATGGGATACCTATTATTGGGGCAATTCGAATCGTAATCCTTATACATCGGATGCACGTAAAGCTCCTTTCCATATTTTGGATATGAGTTGGACTGCCACATTGATGCTTCGCTGGTACGACGAGTTAGAAAAAGATCAACGCTTACTCGACTATGCACGCAGCTATGCAGATGCATTATTAAAGAAACAAGATGTACGGGGCTTTTTCCCGGGATGGCTCGACGTAGAAACCCTTCAACCGATGCAGCATTTAAACGATTCGCCCGAAACATCAATGAGCGTAACATTCCTCCTTAAATTGTGGGAGCTGACCAAAGATCAGAAATATCGCACCGCAGCGCTCAAAGCTATGGATGCCGTATGCAAAGATGTCATTGAAGAAGGACGTTGGGAGGACTTCGAAACCTATTGGTCTTGCAGTCGGTTGGGCAGCCGCGATTGGGTAGGTAAAAAGATAGAGAGAAACAACATGTATAAGCAATGCAACTTCTCCATATTCTGGACTGCCGAAGCCTTACTGGAATGTTATAAGCTGACAAAAGACAAGAAATACTTATCTCTCGGACAACGGACACTCGACGAAATGCTGATGACACAAAGTGCATGGCAACCACCTTATATCTATGTCAACGGATTAGGCGGATTCGGGGTGATGAATGCTGACGGAGAATGGAATGATTCGCGCCAAAGCCTTTTTGCCGAGACCATAATGGAATATGGCAAATTGCTGAAAAAGAAAGAATATACCGAACGCGGATTGGCAGCCCTGCGCGCTTCATTCTCAATGATGTATTGCCCTCAGAATCCGACAGCAAAAGAACAATGGGAAAAAGTATGGCCGTTTTTCAATGAAAAGGATTATGGCTTCACCATGGAAAACTACGGACACGGAGGTCAAACCAGCAAAGAAGGAATTGGCATTGGCGAATTTACGATCTACGACTGGGGAAATGGCGCTGCGGCCGAAGCCTACAATCGTATCAGAGACAGATTTGGAGCAGCAATATTTGAATAAGATAACCCTGATAATAAATAAATTATGAGACAATTATTTTTTACAGTTTTGTGCCTGTTATTAGTACTTCCTGCCCATTCGCAGAAGAAGGGAAAGACCAAACAGACGCCTGTTGCCATTTCCTTAACGGATGAACTGGAACATCTGTACAACCCCGCTCTGTTGCCCCTATACCGCGAAGGAGTGATGGAACAGGAATCGAGTTATGACCGTACAGGAAATAATGATGACGGTTTTTCGGGCAAATACTCCTTTATCCGCAAGGAAGATAATAAACTGGTACTTGCCGATTATAAAGGGCCCGGTGTTATAAACCGTATCTGGACACCCACGCCGACAAACGACACTATACAGTTTTATATCGATGGCGAAAAAACACCACGTATCAGCATTCCTTTTATTGATTTGTTTTCGGGTAAAACGTTTCCGTTCATCAATCCAATTTGCGGAAACGAGATAGGAGGATATTATTGTTACATACCCATCCAGTTTGCAAAATCATGCAAGATTGTATTTTGCGGCGAGAAAATAATGTTTCACCAAATACAGTATCGCCCCTACCCTAAAAATACAACGGTAGAATCATTCACTATGGACTGGAAGCAACCGCAAAAAGACGCTTTAGCAAAGGCCTGTGAATTTTGGGGACGTCAGGTTGAGCCGCTAACTGTACCTGACAAAACAACGACGTTGACCGAAACAAAACAATTCTTCATCGCTCCGGGCGAAACTCTCCCTTTCTTCACGGCAAACGAAGGTGGGCGCATAGCCGGATTCGAATTGGAACTCGGTTCTTCACTCGAGGGCACGAACAAAGATATACTATTGCAAGCCTTATGGGACAATGATTCCAAACCGGCAATCTACAGCCCGGCTGCCGACTATTTTGGTTACGCATATGGCAAACCGGCGATGCAAAGCATTTTACTGGGCTACCATCAAGGAGTGAATTATTCGTACATCCCGATGCCTTACCAAAATAAGGCGGAAATGAGTCTTGTTTACAAAAAAAGACAAGGCGACAATCAGTCTAAGATAGAAGTTAAGGCAAAGGTATACTATACAAAAGAAGCTCAGGACACCGAAAAGGAAGGTCGTTTGTATACTATCTGGCGCAGGGAAATAAAACCAAAAGATTTTGAACCTTATCTCCTCGCCGACATCAAAGGCAAAGGGCATTATATGGGCATCACCCATATTGCACAAGGACTGCAACCCGGCATGACCTTATTTTTCGAAGGGGATGATTCAACTATAGTTGACAATAAACTGAGAATGCACGGCACAGGATCGGAAGACTATTACAACGGAGGCTGGTATGCATTACTCGACCGTTGGGATCGTGGTGTCAGCCTGCCCATACACGGAGCTCTCGACTATTCGTTGCCAATGGCTCGTACAGGTGCTTACCGTTTCTTCCTGACGGATAAAGTTACTTTCAATGAAAACTTATTGGTTACGATAGAACACGGACCTGAGAAAAATCTCTTCCCTGTAGACTACACCTCCGTTGCATTCTATTACGGATCCGAGCCTGCTACCTGCGGGGTAGAACCCACCGAAGAGCTGCGGACGGTTTATTATCCGACAACGCACATTTTCTTTCCGCAACTGATGAACCTATCCATTGGCGATGGGCTAAAAATTCAAAACAAAGGGCGTTTAATCGCTGAAGCAGAAAATGAAGGGATGGTAAGAATTATGCTGGATGAAATACCCGAAGGTGTATACAAAGTAAAACTGACCTACTTTAAGACACCTGATGGTGGTGCTTTTGAGGTGTGGAATCGTCAGAAACCTTTGAAGTCGTGGGAGAATGTCTACAGCAAAGATGAAGTAAGAATTGAAAATGCCGATTTAGGAACATTTACACTCACAAGGCATACTAATTCAATATCCATTAAAGTAAAAAAAACAGAGCAGGGATCAAAATTCCATTTTGACGTACTGACTTTAGAAAAACAATAATAATTGAAGTTTAATATCAAAAACTAAAAAAATTATGCGCAAAACAAATTATCCCAAGATAGGCATACGTCCTATCATTGATGGACGCCGCAAGGGCATTCGTGAGTCACTGGAAGAAACAACTATGAACATGGCAAAAAACGTAGCCAAATTCTACAGTGAAAACCTGAAATACCCTGACGGCTCAGCCATTGAATGCGTTATTGCCGACACTTGTATCGGAGGTGTAAAAGAAGCCGCCAATTGTGCCGAAAAGTTTGAAAAAGAGAATGTAGGCTTGTCTCTATCCGTCACCCCATGCTGGTGCTACGGTTCGGAAACGATAGACATGAACCCGTTGATACCAAAGGCGATCTGGGGATTCAACGGAACACAACGCCCCGGGGCGGTTTATCTTGCAGCGGCTCTGGCAGCCCATAACCAAAAGGGATTGCCCACCTTCGGGATCTATGGGCGTGATGTGCAGGATATCGGCGACAATTCTATTCCGGCTGATGTACAAGAAAAACTACTCCGCTTTGCCAAATCAGGATTGGCTCTTGCCCTGATGCGTGGCAAATCGTATCTGTCTATCGGAACTGTTTCGATGGGTATTGCCGGATCGATGGTCAACGCCGATATGCTTCAGGAATACTTCGGCATGCGTACCGAATATGTAGACTGTTCGGAGATACTTCGCCGTGTACAACAAGAAATATATGATAAGGAAGAATACCAAAAGGCATTGGCATGGACTAAAAAACATTGTGTACCCAACGAACTGCCCGACCACAACCCGCAACATCTGGTAAGCACCCGCGAACAAAAAGACAAAGATTGGGAATTTGTAGTGAAAATGACATTAATTTTCCGTGACCTGATGACCGGTAACGAGAAACTGGCTGAAACAGGATGGGGAGAAGAAGCAATGGGACATAATGCCATCTGCGGAGGATTTCAGGGACAACGCCAATGGACAGACTTTATGCCCAACGGAGACTTTTCTGAGGCAATGCTTAACTCATCATTCGACTGGAACGGCATTCGCGAACCATTTGCATTCGCTACCGAAAACGATCACCTGAACGGCTTGTCGATGTTGTTGGGTAAATACCTGACCAACACAGCACAGATGTTTGCCGATGTACGTACTTATTGGAGTCCGCAATCTATCGAACGTGTGACAGGCTGGAAGCCTGAAGGCATTATGAAAGACGGAGCCATACACCTTATCAATTCGGGCTCATGCACACTCGACGGCACAGGTCAGCAAGAGAAAAACGGTAACCCTGTGATGAAACCATTCTGGGAAATCAAAGAGGAAGAAGTGGGCAAAATGCTCAAAGCCACCCAATGGGGGCCATCTTCACGTGAATATTTCAGGGGGGGCGGCTACTCTTCCAAGTTTCTTACCAACGGCGGTATGCCGGTAACTATGTGCCGATTAAACCTCGTCAAAGGTCTGGGACTGGTATTGCAGATAGCCGAAGGCTGGACGGCAACTTTCCCCGACAAAGCGTTTGACGTTATCGACCAGCGTACCGATAAAACATGGCCATCGACATTCTTTGTGCCTCGTGTAACAGGTAAGGGATACTTCCGCGACGTATATTCGGTAATGAACTACTGGGGTGCTAATCATGGTGCAATCAGCTACGGACATATCGGGGCCGACCTGATATCGTTGGCATCGATGCTATCCATACCTGTGTGTATGCACAATATAGAAGAAGATAAGATATTCCGTCCTTCTGCATGGGCTGCATTTGGTTCCGATACCGAAGGTTCGGACTACAGGGCATGTCAGGCTTATGGACCTATTTATAAATAAGGTTAACTCTATCAGTATGAGGATGTCTCATAAGACATCCTCATCAATCAAATTATACTATGAATTTAACATCTAAATTTTCGTTATATGAAGTCAACTAAGTATTTAGTCTATTTCCTTTTATTCGCATTTGTGCTTGGTTCGTGTACAGAAGAGGTTGGTTACGAAAAAGGCGAAGCCAGACCTTATGTGAGGATTCCTAACCGTGATCTTGTGATCGAAACCGATAAAGATAATGCAATAACCGTAACTCCGGAATTTGATAGCGACCAGACAGCCGCAGGAAAATACAAATGGAGTGTTGCGAATCAAGAGTTAGCAAGCCTCGTTGAAAATGGAGACAATTCAGTTATCATTACCGGACTAAAACCAGGGAAAACTTACTTAAAAGTAGAATCTGAAAATGGAAAACTGCAATATACCTCAACACTGCAAATCAACCAGTCTTTTCAGTTCAACTACCCGATTTTTATGGATTTTGGAACTATAGAATCTCCAAATCCATTTAATAATTTACTAAGTTCTTCGAGTGGGAAGTTACAAGGATTGACAGATATAAAAGGTTTTACATCTAAATATGAAATTGAAGTCAACGGCTCATTCCTGACTCTGGACAGAAGTACCCACTTCAATACATTAGGATTTCCTGATAATGTGGCTTTCGATATGTTTTTCAACGACGGCATTAATATTGCTTCAGCCGGATTCACCTTATCAAAGCTGAAAGCAAACATAAAATATACACTCATTTTTTATGCAACAATTGCAGACAACAATGTTACTCAAACGGAATATATAGTTAAAGGTAATACTGAAGAGAAAGTTCTCTTATATACATCGAATAACCAATCGAATGTAGCTACAGTAAAAAATATTCTGCCTGACAACGATGGTAAAATAAAAATCACCTTAGGACCAGGGCCGGATAATACACAATGGGCTAAATTTTACGGCATCACAGCTATGATTATAGTACCCGAAGACTATAACCTGACGTATCCTTTAAATTTTTAGCATTCCAGTACGCTGGATATAGTTTCTATATAAATAATGTTGTTTTGAGAATCAATCAATTATTAACCTTTTATTAGGCTTTAGAGGAACTTCTATTTGGAACTGCAATTCTATGCAGTTGCAGTTTCCTTATAGAAGTATTTTAAAACCAAATAAGATTGGAATACACAAGAATATGAGAAAAGATTATTTGAAACTTATAATAGTATGCCTCGTGGCTACCTTTTTATATAGCCCTGAAATTGAGGCTCAAAATCCCGTTCCGGGAACAATGTATGATCTATCGCAAATAAAAAACGGAATGCGCAACCGACGCATCAGTAGTAATGATCCTACAGGAGGCGTATTAGATCACCTGTCGGATATAAAACCAGGCGAAAAGCGTATCGTTGCAGAGATTCCGGGTTCTGGAATAATAAATCATATATGGATTACGATTGCTCCCGAGCCTCATATATTGAACCGTAGCGATATTATTATCCGTATGTATTGGGATGGAAATAGTTATCCGTCTGTGGAGTCGCCTATCGGCCCTTTCTTCGGGCAGGGATGGAACGAGCGCTACAATTATTCGGCTCTGCCTATAACGGCAGGTCCGGCAAATGGAACTTCAATGGTGTCATACTTTTCCATGCCGTTTGCCAAAGGTGCGAAGATAGAAATAGAAAACCAATCGGAAGTAAATCTTGAAAAGTTTTATTTCTATGTCGATTACTACGAGACAAAGAAACTTCCTCCCGATCTGGGACGCTTTCATGCCTGGTACAATCAAGAGCTGACCGAAGCCGCTCCGGAGGGAGAGACAGAATGGGCGATAATAGGCAAGCAAGATAAAAACACATCGGGCGACCGGAATTATGTTTTTGCAGACATCAAGGGCAAAGGACATTTTGTAGGAATTAATTACTATGTACACTGTCCCTCCCCAATCTGGTACGGCGAAGGTGATGACTTTTGGTTTATAGATGGCGAAAAAGAAGCATCACTGTTAGGAACAGGAACCGAAGATTTATTTAATACATCATGGTGCCCCAAAGAACCTTACTCTCATCCATATTTCGGATATCCTCGCGTCAATAACGATGTGGGATGGCTGGGACGGACACATGTTTACCGTTTCTTCATCGAAGACCCTGTCTTTTTCGAAAAAAGCCTCAAAGCAAGTATAGAGCATGGGCATGCCAATAACCTGACACTCGATATGGCAACAGTGGCTTACTGGTATCAGACAGAAGCGAGTGTATTACCTCCTGCCCCTTCTAAGGAGACACGGAAATTAAAACCATTTATCAACGTACAAGATATGCACTACTGGCGTCACGAATGGAGAAAAAACAGAGGAGAAAATCCTAAGTTATGGGGAAATGAAAACCATAAGTAATATTATAAACCTGTATTCGAAAATAAAATAATGATATCATCAATTAGAGTAAAATTCTTATTGTTGCTAGCAGGATCATTGTTTGTTCTGATTTTGCCAGGAAAGAACAATGACATAATACCGGAAACACAACCTTGTAACAATAAAGACAATACAAAGAAAAGAGAGAACAAACCCTTGAACATAAAAAAGGTAGAATGCCTTGCCCGTGTGACAGGAACACCCATGAAGAATGAAAAATTTGCTTCACCTAACAATACTACCGACGTGTATGATGTGGGTGGAACCGACCTCGGTATTGTATGGGAAATGGAACGAGGTAAATACGGAATATTTCTGGGCGACACTTTCGGTAAAGCCTTCGTCCCCGATCAGGACGATCCGGCAGCCTTTGGCGATAACTGGCGATGCAATGTTCTGGCTTTTTCTTCCGACAAAAATCTGGAGGACGGATTGACGATCGATGCAATGGTTGTTGATGAAAAAGGCAAAGCCCGGGAATTGATATACGGAGGAAAAGATAAGTCAGGAAATGGAAACTGGACATCTATCCCCACAGCTGCCATCCGTGCAAATGGTATCGACTATGTACATTATTTCAATATGAAAAACTGGACAGGATGGGTTACCAATTATTCGGGAATGTACCGCTCTACAGACAACGGTATGACTTGGGAAAAATGCCAAAGTGTAAATTTCACCTCCGATAGTAATTTCGGTCAGGCGGGCTATTTCAAAAAGGACGGTTACGTATATATGATCGGTACAGAGACCGGACGCGATAGCAATCCAAGATTAGCACGGTTCGCAGAAAAAGATATAGAAGACCAGTCGCTTTACGAATATTGGAACAGAGATCAGAAGAAATGGATAAGAGGCGATGAGACTATGGCCACTAATCTGTTTGAAGATACAGTAGGAGAATTATCATTTGCATACAACACAAAGTTTCAGCGCTGGATAATAACTTATTTCTGTGGCAAGCGTTACGAAATAACCATGCGTGCTGCCGCCGAGCTTACAGGCGAATGGAGTGAACCCAAAACGTTGGCTACAGGGAAAGATTATCCTCAGCTATATGGATCGTATATCCATCCGGCTGCACTGGACGGAGATAGTCTCTATTTTCTGATGTCTTTGTGGCGACCTTATAATGTATTCCTGATGAAAGCCGAACTTGCATTTTAACTGATAAGAACATAATAACGATAAAATTCATGAAAAAAAGATATATTATATTCCGGCTATTACCAGCTTTATTTTTTCTGTTTGCCTGCCAAAATAATAGCTTGGCTCAATCGGTGAGACCAGATAAAAATAAAGGCAATAATAGCGGAATCGTTATAAAAAAAGTAGAACGCATATCCCGTGTGACAGGAACTCCAATGGAAGGAGAAACTCTTTTTAGCCCCAACGATACGCCCCGCATGTTTGATGTGGGCGGAACAGATTTAGGGATAATATGGGAGATGGAAAAAGGAAAATACGGAATATTTTTCGGCGATACTTACGGTAGCGATTTCAAGCCCAACCCTCAAGCTCCGGGGCCTAATGGCGGTAATTGGAGATGTAATGTACTGGCTTTTTCGGACGATCAAAACCTCGAAGATGGCATGACCATAAACGGAATGGCTGTGAATGATACGGGTAAAGCTCGTGAGATAGTATACGGAGCAAAAGACATGTCGGGAGAAGGAGACTGGACATCGATCCCCACTGCTGCCATACGTGCCAATGGTGCCGACTATGTGCATTACTTCAATATGAAAAAGTGGCATGGGTGGATTACCAATTACTCGGGGATATATAAATCTACTGACAACGGACAAACATGGGCGAAATGCGAGAATATTTATTTCGGTTCGGACAGTAATTTTGGTCAGGCGGGTTATTTCAAGAAAGACGGCTATGTATATATGATCGGCACAGAAACCGGACGCAAAAGCAGTCCCCGCGTAGCACGTTTTCGAGAAGCGGATATAGAAGACCAAACCAAATATGAATACTGGAACAAAGATGCGAAAAAATGGATCGAAGGTGATGAAACAAAAGCCACGAATCTGTTTGATGATGCTGTAGGCGAACTATCCATAGTATTCCATAACAAGTATAAAAGATGGATAATGACTTACCTCTGCGAAGAGAGATATGAAATGAATTTGCGCGATGCAGATGAAATTACAGGCGAATGGAGTGAGCCTAAGTTATTAGCCACAGGAAAGGAATACTCCCTACTCTATGGACCATATATACATCCATTGTCTCTCGACGGTGATAATTTATATTTCCATATGTCTTTATGGTTTCCATACAGTGTGTTTATGATGAAAGCCGAACTGGCAAATGAGGAAAATCCCGATTGAGATGAATATAATAAATAACAAAATATATAAATATTATGAGCAGAAAGTATGTTATTGGGGTTGACTACGGTACAGATTCGTGCCGTGCTGTGATAATTGATACAGACGACGGAAAAGAAATAGCCTCAGCGGTACAATATTATCCCCGATGGAAACAAGGATTGTATTGTAATCCGCAAGCAAACCAGTATAGGCAGCATCCGCAGGACTATATTGATACGCTCGAAACTGCGATCAAAGAGTCGTTGGCAAAAGCAGGAGTAGATATTTCAAAACAGATAATCGCCATATCGTTCGATATGACAGCCAGTACTCCCGCATTGGTAGACAAAGACGGAATACCGTTGGCTTTGCTGGAGGAATATAAAGAGAATCCGAATGCAATGTTCATCCTATGGAAAGATCATACGGCTATTTCGGAGTCGATAGAGATAAATCAATTGGCTAAAAAGTGGGATATAGATTTTACTGCCTACGAAGGAGGGATTTATTCGGCAGAATGGGTCTGGTCTAAAGTACTGCACGTGCTTCGGGTGGATGAAAGCATACGTTCACAAGCCTATTCGTGGATAGAGCATACCGACTGGATGCCTGCTCTGCTGACAGGAAACACAAAGCCCGAAAGTGTTATGAGAAGCCGTTGCACAGGAGGGCATAAAGCTATGTGGCATGAAAAATGGGGAGGGCTTCCTTCCGAAGAATTCCTTACCAGATTATCGCCTCTGCTGACAGGATTCCGGGCACATTTATACGAAAAAACATATACATCAGATACTTCTGCCGGAAAACTTACTTCCGAATGGGCAGCACGATTGGGGCTTACAACCGATGTAGAGGTAGGAATAGGTGCTATAGACTGCCACATGGGTGCTGTAGGAGCAGGGATCAAGCCCGGTTCCTTTGTCCGTGTGATGGGCACCTCCACCTGCGACATTATGACTGTACCTTACGACGAAATGAAAGATATGCTTATACCCGGTATTTGCGGGCAGGTAGACGGTTCGGTCATCCCCGGATTTGTAGGGCTGGAAGCCGGACAATCTGCCTTTGGCGACTTGTACGCATGGTTTCGCAAGGTGCTGGAATGGCCGTTACAGAACATATTACTTAAGAGCGAATTACTGGATAAAGACGCAAAAACAAAACTGATAGAAGAAGTCGGCGAAGCTATTATACCACAATTGTCGGATGAGGCTACAAAAATTCCTATCGAACAAAGTACAATCATCGCTACCGATTGGATGAATGGTAGACGCACTCCTGATGCTAATCAGTTATTAACAGGATCGATAACAGGTTTGACTCTAGGCAGTTCGGCACCACTCATTTTCCGGGCACTGGTAGAAGCAACGGCTTTTGGCTCCAAGTCTATTATCGACCGCTTCATAAAATCAGGAATAGAGATAAAAGAGGTAATTGGTATTGGAGGCATCTCGCAAAAATCACCTTTTGTAATGCAAACCCTTTCGGATGTAATCGGCCTGCCTATCAAGGTTGCTAAATCGCAACAAACCTGCGCTCTGGGTGCAGCTATGTTCGCGGCAGTGATTGCCGGAAGATATAGTAATATACAGGAAGCACAAGTGGGAATGGGACAAGGGTTTATCTGCGAATATATGCCCGAGATGGAGAAACATGAGAAGTACAAGGCATTGTATAATCAGTATCTGCGCATTGGTCAGTTTACAGAAGCATGTTTACCAAATGAGGATTTATAATAAGCTTTGAGAATTATTCCAATCTGGTTAACGGCATGTTCCAGATTGGAATTAATTTATCCACCACCTAAAGACAAACTAAGACCAAAGTGTAGACCTATATTTAAAGGTTTTTCTTTATAGATGGTTTCAATTTCACTCTTATTTTTAAAATAATAACTTACCCCAGGTTCTGCATATAATCCTATCTTTTTCGAAAGATTGTATTGTATCCCTATCGCAGTATTTAAAGATAATTGCAACTGATCAACTGATATATTATCTTTCTTAGTGGATTCAAGCTTGTTATCAACAATATAATCTGTGGTTAGCTTCCCCGATACATTCTTTTCAACTTGCCCACCTGCGGATAAATAGATGGATAACTTTCTATTTCTCCAAATATTATAATTGATTTTTAAAGGAATACCAATATAATGAAGGCTTTGTTCACTATTATAATAATAACGATCACTACCCGACCGAAGTTGAGATGATAATAAGGTATAAGTCAATCCGGTCGTGAAACTCCAGTTTTCGTCTAAATTGTAATTCACAGACACACCGACGGTTACCGGTTGCCTATGCTTAACATCAGTATAGACACTCTTATGTTTATTCTGAACAAGAATATCTCCATACGGATCCTCATTTGCGTCGGGATCCGCTTCACTGTTATCTATTGGCGGACTACATGGGGCTAACGTGCCATACCCATTATAGTTGTTTGTTGTACTAGCCGATAAGTTTGATGCATAAAGATTTGCACCCCATCTTGCAGGTGTATTTCTTTGTCTGTTTTCATAGAAATCAAATTCGGATGCAAGGTCTAAACTCTTGCTATCACTTGAGTATAAACGTTTATTTTTAGTTTTATCCGACTTTGGCTTAGATTCAAGGGTATCTTCTTTGAGTATTTCTTGGGCTATTTTAGCCTCTTCTTTTATTGTAAGATTAACTGTGTCTATAGAAGGAAATGTTTCTGTTTGTGTTGCTATTGCTGATATTGATCTCTTTGTGTTTGTCTTTTGTATAAACAACTGACTACCGGTTTTTACCATAGAGTTATCCCCCTCATCCGAAACACTTATAATTGCTTCAGGAGTATCCTGCTGCGAAGGTGTTTCTATTGCAAGTTGTATCTCTTCCGGCTCTTGATTTGATATATTATAACCAATCACCAATGCAATTATTGCTACGGCCGCCACCGCAGCAATGCATTTGCTCCATAACAAAATCTTCTTGGATTTTGATAACGGTTTTGCGAAATCCTCTTTTTGTATAATCTGTTCAAGATCCTCCCATAATCCTTCCGGGGATGGCTCTTCATGCATTTCCATCCGTTTACGTAGGTTTTCTGACCATTGATTATTCATGACTCCATCCTTTTGATTGATCTTCTATATCCACTTATCTGTTTTGCTAAAAGAGACTTCGCTCTATGCAATTGAGATGCGGAAGTATTTTCTGTAATATTCAATATTGAAGCTATTTCTTTATGAGTCTTTTTTTCAAAAACATAAAGGTTAAATACTGTTCTATATCCTATCGGAAGAGAGCGGATCATTTCTAATATGACTGATGTTGGAGTTTCATCAAAGTCGGCCTCTTCTTCCTCTTCTACTATATCGGGCAAATTCCATGCTGGGCTATTCACAATATTCAGTTTCTCACTTTTCTTAAGAAACTTCAGCGATTCATTGACTACAATACGGGTAGACCATGCTCTCAAAGACCCCGTCCCTTTGTATTCAAAACCAGTAATCGATTTAAATATTTTAATAAAACTTTCTTGTAAAACATCTTTAATATCATCCCGATTTGAGATATAACGAGAGCAGACTGTTGTAAAATATCCAGAATAATTGTTATAAAAATCTCTCATTGCAGAGATATCTCCATAGATAATCTTTTCAAGTAGCTCTTGTTCCTTATCTTTGTCTTCTATCATTTATGAACATGTGAACTCTTTCATCAATATTAAAGATTGTGCCTTAAGCCATAAGTTATACCTTTGATCAAAGGTATAACTTATAATTGTTTTTTTAGTAAAACCTTATTATTTTACAGTAACAGATATTGTTCCACTATTCTTTTTATCTTTATCAGTCACTGTAATAGTAGTTGTTCCAGCTTTCACTCCTTTAACTGTAACTTTATTATCCTTGACTGTTGCTGAAGCAATTGCTGCATCTTTAGCAGTAGCTAGGTAAGGGGCTACTCCTCCTTTTATTGTTACAACATCTTCTTTTCCAACAGCTACTTCAAGTGTTTTTTTATCAAAGTCCAATCCAACTTCTTTTACTGTCACAGATATAGTGCCTTTCTTTTTATCCTTATCAGTTACTGAAATGGATGTAGCACCTTTACTTACTCCGGTAATAGTAACAGTACTCTTATCAACACTTACGGTAGCAATCTTTTGATCTTTTGATGCAACGTTATAAGGAGCTGTACCACCACTAACTGTTACTGTAACTGTCTTGCCAATTTCGGCTTCCACTTTACTCGGATTCAATTTCAGAGCTTTTTTGTCGTCATCTTTGTCACATGATGTAAAACCGATAGTAGTTACGGTTACTAAAGTCAGAAAAAATAAACTAGAAAATTTTTGTAGATTTTTCATTTTTATAATTATATTAAGCGTTGTTTTATCAGGACTCACTACATCCTGTGAACTTTCATATATTAAATCCTCTCTTTTCTGAAACCTTGCATGACGAATCAAGAAGAATAAGCATATTTAACTTTTTTAACATTATAGACTTCTGCAATTCCTATTATACACCATTACTCCATAGCATACATTGCCTTATATAACTAACGAAATTCTTTGATAATCAGAGCCAAGAAAGATTTCAGGAAATGTCTATTTTTAAAATCTACCGGAGTGAATATTTGTTGTAGTAAAAAGCGGAGAAAAGAAAAACGGTGAGCTATAATATCTTACCTTTGTTCCATGAAAGTAGCAGACCAGAACAAAAGCATATTATCCAATCTCGGGATTGAAGACCTGAATGAGATGCAGATAGCAGCCCAAAAGGCGATATTTAGAGAACAAAATATTTTGTTATTATCTCCTACCGGTTCCGGCAAAACACTTGCGTTTCTCCTACCGGTTCTACAATTATTGGATGAGAATATAACAAAAGTACAATGTTTGATAGTTGTACCATCGAGAGAATTAGCTCTTCAAATAGAGCAGGTCTGGAAAAAGATGGGAACAAAGTTTAAAGTAAATGTTTGTTATGGCGGACATGCTATTGATACCGAACTAAAGAATTTAAGCAGCCCTCCGGCTTTGCTTATCGGAACACCCGGACGATTGACAGACCATCTGGATCGAAAATCTTTTGATACTGATTCTATCAAAACCTTAGTGCTGGACGAGTTTGACAAATCTCTGCAATTAGGTTTTCAGGACGAAATGAATACAATCATCAGCCAACTGCCCAATCTTCAAAAAAGAGTTCTGCTGTCAGCTACATCCGATGTGGAAATTCCGGACTTTGTAAAAATGGAATCTCCCGTAACGCTTGATTATATAGAAGAAGAGAAAAGCGAAAGCCTTTCGATCAAGCTTGTTTTATCTCCCGAAAAAGATAAAATAGAATCTCTGTTCCATCTTATCTGTTCACTCAATTCCGAACCTGCCCTTATTTTTTGTAATCACAGAGAAGTAACCGAACGTATCAGCGACTTATTGAATAAGAAAGGAATACAGACCGGATATTATCATGGTGGAATGGATCAGGATGATAGAGAGAGAGTTTTGGTTCAATTCAGAAATGGAAGCTTAAATTATCTCGTCACCACCGATTTGGCAGCCAGAGGATTGGATATTCCCGAAATGAATCACGTAATACATTATCATCTTCCTTCTAAGGAAAGTGAATTTGTGCATCGCAATGGACGTACAGCCCGTATGCATGCTTCGGGAACAGCATATATTATACAATTCAAGGAGGATAAAACTCCGGATTATATTTCTGACAATTTAGATGTGTTGCGAGTGGCAACAGGAAAGCCATTACCCAACCGCCCAGAATATCAGACAATTTATGTAAGCGGAGGTAAGAAAAACAAGTTGAATAAAAGTGATATTGTCGGCTTCTTTTTACAAAAGGGAAAACTGGATAAATCTGATTTGGGACTGATTGAAGTCAAAGATTTTATTTCTTTTGTTGCTGTTCGTTTTTCTGCCATAAAAACTCTTCTTAGCAATATCAGAGATGAAAAAATGAAGGGTAAGAAGTATAAGATAGAAGTGGCAAGAAATGTTATTAAAAGAGTCGATTGACAAATTGTCGATTAGGCTAAATTTGCAGGTATTTAATATTAGATTTATAGCCCAGTAATACTTTAAGCATGGACAGTGTCCAAGATATTGTGTAAATGAAAACTACAGGTTGGAAAACTTGTAGTTTTTTCATTTATGTATAATTTTATCAAAAGAGTTTATTATGGATATCCCAAAAGATTTTTTAAGTAAGGAGTT
>Ga0209934_1000675_pt1 | contig 33314 bp, 31 predicted proteins | sample ThiBiot_750_plan_2_FD_183950 | JGI IMG/M metagenome (GOLD analysis project Ga0209934, IMG submission 183950) | Wastewater bioreactor microbial communities from Cape Town, South Africa - Thiocy_expt_750_plan (SPAdes) | ecosystem: Engineered > Bioreactor > Thiocyanate-remediating >...
GCCCGCCGCTTCGGCCTGCCGGTGCGCATCGTGGTCGACACCACCGCGCCGATCACCGGCGCGATCCCCGTGGTGGCGACCGATCCCGAGACCGGCGAGCCGATGGACGTCGTGACGCTCGACTCGATCGACCCGGCGGTCACCGGCAGGGCGCTCGCCGGCGACGGCCGGATGCTGAACTCCGGTCCGCTCGACGGTCTCAGCAAGCAGAACGCGATCCGCCGCGCCATCGAGATCCTCGAGGAGGCCGGCACCGGGCGGGCGGCGAAGAACTTCCGGCTCCGCGACTGGCTCATCTCCCGGCAGCGGTTCTGGGGCACCCCAATCCCGATCGTCCACGGCGCCGACGGCGCGCTGATCCCGGTCCCGGTCGACCAGCTCCCGGTGCGGCTGCCCTCCACCGAGGGGCTCGACCTGAAGCCGAAGGGGCAGTCGCCGCTCGGGGCCGCCACCGCGTGGGTCGAGGTCCCGGATCCGCGCGACGGTTCGCCGGCCCGCCGCGACGCCGACACGATGGACACCTTCGTCGACTCGTCCTGGTACTTCCTGCGCTACCTGTCGCCGCACGACGATCGCGTCGCCTTCGACGTGCGGGCGGCGGAGCAGTGGGCGCCGGTCGACCAGTACGTCGGCGGCGTCGAGCACGCGATCCTGCACCTGCTGTACGCCCGGTTCATCACCAAGGTGCTCTTCGACATGGGACTGGTCTCGTTCACCGAGCCGTTCAGCGCGCTGCTGAACCAGGGCATGGTGCTCGGCACCGACGGCAAGAAGCTCTCCAAGCGCAGCGGCAAGGGCGCGACGTTCGCCGGCCAGCTCGAGGAGCACGGCGCGGACGCGCTCCGGCTCGCGCTCGCCTTCGCCGGCCCTCCGGAGGACAACATCCACTGGGAGGACGTCCAGCCGGCGGCCGCCGCCCGCTTCCTCGGCCGGGCGTTCCGCCTCGCCACCGAGGTGACCTCGGTCCCCGAGGTCGCCTGGCGGGACGGCGACCCGGCGCTGCGCCGGCTCACCCACCACTTCCTCGCCGACGGCGTGCTGCTCGCGGAGTCGCTCAAGTTCAACGTGCTCGTGGCCCGGATCATGGAGCTCGCGAACGCGACCCGGAGGACGCTCGACGCCGTCGGCGGCGCGGATCCCGCGGTGCGGGAGGCGGTCGAGGTGATCACGGTCGCGCTGTCGCTGTTCGCCCCGTTCACCGCCGAGGAGATGTGGGAGCGGCTCGGCTATCCGGCCTCGGTCGCCTACGCGGGCTGGCGGAAGGCTGATCCCGCGCTGCTCGTCGACGAGACGGTGACGGCGATCGTGCAGGTCGACGGCAAGGTCCGCGACCGGATCGAGGTCTCGGCGAAGATCCTGCCGGCGGAGCTGGAGGCGCTCGCCCGGGCATCGGAGAACACCCGGCGCGCGATCGGCGAGCGGGAGATCGTCAAGGTCATCGTCCGGGTGCCGAACCTCGTGAACATCGCGACGAGAGGCTGACCTCCCTCTCAACGTGCGGCCCATGCGGCCTCTCCACAGGAAGGGATGGTTCCCGGCCCCGCGAGTCGGCGGGGCTGCCTAGCGTGACGGGATGCCCCGCCCTCGCGCCCCGGACGCCGCGCCCGAGGCGTCGCTCCTCCTCGCCGCCCCGCCGCGGCCGCGCTGGCGCGTCGCCGTGGGAGCCGTCGTCGTCCTGCTGCTGATCGGCCTCGGCGGGGCGGTCGTCGCCTCGTTGCTCGCGCCGCGGGGCGGGTCCGTGACGGTCCCGGCCTCGTCGCCGGGCACCGGCGCCCCGGGCGGCGCGGAGGAGGTGCTCGTCGTCGTGGTGCACGTGCTCGGCGCCGTCGCGGAGCCCGGGCTCTACCGCCTGCCGGAGGGATCGCGGGTCGTCGACGCGGTCGCGGCGGCCGGCGGCTTCGCCCCGGAGGCGGAGCGCGGCGGGCTCAACCTCGCGCGCCGGCTCGTCGACGCCGAGCAGGTGGTCGTGCCCGCGATCGGCGAGACGGCCGCCTCCGGCGCCGGACCGCCCGGCATGACGACCGATGGTCGCGTGAACCTGAACACCGCCGACCGCGCGGCGCTCGAGACGCTCCCGCGCGTCGGCCCGGCGATGGCCGAGCGCATCATCGCCTGGCGGGCGGCGAACGGCGGCTTCCGCGCGGTGGAGGACCTGCTGCAGGTCTCCGGCATCGGCGACCGGACCTTCGAGGCGATGCGCGAGCTGGTGTCGACATGACCGGATCCGGGCGATGACGACCTCCTCGCGGCCGGAGGTCCCGCTGCGGCCCGCGGTCGGGGGGCGCAGGCCCGGTCGGGATCTGCGGCTGCTGCCCGCGGCGATCGCCGCCTGGATCGCCGCCGGGGCGCTCGTCGGCGAGCCGCACGCGAGCGGGGCCGTCGCGGCGATCGCGGGCGTCGCCGCCATCGCGGCCGTGGCGATCGCGGCGCGGTCGCGCGGCCGGAGCGGTCGGCGGGACGCGATCGGCGCCGTCGCGCTCGCGCTCGGCGCCATCGGGCTCGTCGCGACCACCCTGGTGCTCCGCGCCGACGTCCGGGCGCCGCCGCGGCTGCTCAACGAGCGGGGTGTGGTGACGATCGAGCTCGTCGTCACGGGCGAGGTCGCCGCGGGCGGCGATCGGCTCCGCGGCAGCGCCTCGCTGGTCGGGACCGCTCGCGGCGAGATGCCCGTGCTCGTGGTCGGTGCGACGATCGATCGGGACGTGGGCATCGGCACGACGCTGCGGCTGCGCGGCACGGCGTCGGCGCTCGAGCCGGGCGGCGCGCTCGCGGCGGTCGTGATCGCCGACGGGAGCCCGGTCGAGGTCGTCGCGGAGCCGCCGCCGTGGCTCGACTGGGCGAACGCGATGCGCGCCGGGTTCCGCGAGGTCGCGGCGGGCCTGCCGGGGGACGGCGGCGCGCTGCTGACCGGTCTCGCGATCGGGGACGACCGCGGCGTGCCGCCGCCCCTGGCGGACGCGATGCGGGCCAGCAGCCTCACCCACCTGACCGCCGTCTCCGGCGCGAACTGCGCGATCGTCGTCGGTGCCGTGATGGTCGGCGGGGCGCTGCTCGGGGTGCGGCGCCGCTGGCGGATCGTCGGGGCGCTCGCCCTGCTCGGCGCCTTCGTCGTGCTCGTGACGCCGCAGCCGAGCGTGGTGCGGGCGGCCGTGATGGCCGCGTTCGCGCTCGGCGGGCTCGCCGTCGCCAGGCCCATGCGGGGGCTGCCGCTGCTCTGCCTCGCCGTCGCGGGCATCCTCGTGGTCGACCCGTGGGCGGCTCGGGAGTACGGCTTCGTGCTCTCCGCGCTCGCGACCGCCGGCCTGCTGGTGCTCTCCGCACCGCTCGGACGCCTGCTCGCGATCGTCCTGCCGCACCGGCTCGCCATGGCCGTCGCCGTGCCGGCCGCGGCGCAGCTGGCCTGCCAGCCGACGCTCGTGCTGCTCGACGCCTCGCTGCCGGCGTACGGCGTCCTCGCGAACCTGCTCGCCGTCCCCGCGGCACCGCTCGCGACGGTCGCGGGGCTCCTCAGCTGCCTGCTCGCCCCGTTCGTCGCGCCGCTCGCGGTCGGGATCGCCTGGACCGCCTGGCTGCCGTCGAGCTGGATCGGCGGCGTCGCCACGACGTTCGCCGGGATGCCCGGAGCACGGCTCCCGTGGCCGGAGGGCGCGGTCGGGGTCGCGCTGTGCGCCGCGGCGACGATCGCCGTCGGGCTCGTCGCACTCGGCCGGGGTCGCGTCCGGCTGCTCGGCGGGTTCCTGGTCGCCGCGACGGTCGTCGGCTATGTCGCGATCGTCGCGACCTGGCACGCCGCCGGGGCGCTCGCACGCCCCGCCGACTGGCAGGTGGCGATGTGCGACGTCGGGCAGGGGGACGCCGCGGTCGTCCGCAGCGCCGGCGAGGTCGCCGTGATCGACACCGGCCCGGAGCCGGACCGTCTCGCGGCGTGCCTCGACGGGCTCGGCATCGCCCGCGTCGACCTGCTCGTGCTCTCGCACTTCGACTCCGACCACGTCGGCGGCACCGACGCGATCCTGGGCCGCGTCGTCCGGGTGCTCACCGGCCCCGCCGACGATCGCGCGGCGGCCCGGGTGCTCGGACCGCTGGCGGCGGGCGGCGCGGTCGTCGAGCAGGTCCGCCGCGGCGCGGCCGGCACGCTCGGGGCGCTCGCCTGGCAGGTGCTCTGGCCGCGCGCCGACCCGGCCGTCGAGCCGGGGAACGCGGCGAGCGTCGTCGTCCGCTTCGCGCCGGTCGACGGCGACCGGGGCTGCCCGCCGGGCGGGTGCCTTTCGACGCTGTTCCTCGGCGACCTCGGCGAGGCGGAGCAGCTCCGCATGCTCGGGGCCGGTGCGGTCGGCCGGGTCGACGTCGTGAAGGTGAGCCACCACGGCAGCGCGGACCAGGCGGAACGGCTCTACCGAGCGCTCGGCGCCCCGGTGGCGCTCATCGGCGTCGGCGCGGACAACTCCTACGGCCACCCCACCGAGCGGCTCCTCGGACTGCTCTCGCGGCTCGGCGCCGCGGTCGGCCGGACCGACGTCGACGGGCTGCTGCTCGTCGGCGCGAGGCCGGGCGGCGGGATCGAGCTCTGGCGCGAGCGGGTCGGAGGCGCCGGATAGGCTCGCAGGCATGGCTCGACCGGCGGCACGCGCGACCCGCGGCGGCGCCGCGCCGAGCGGTCTCCCGTGGCATCAGATCCGGCCGGCCCCGGCCGTGCTGCTGAGCGGGCCCGAGGAGTTCCTCGCCGATCGCGCCGCGCGGCTGCTGCGCGACCGGCTCCGGGGACAGGACCCGAGCCTGGAGGTGCACGACGTCGACGCGTCGACCTACGCCCCCGGCGAGCTGCTGACGCTCGCGAGCCCCTCGCTGTTCGGCGAGCCGCGCCTGATCCGGGTCGGGAACGTCGAGAAGGCCTCGGACGAGTTCCTCGAGGAGGCGCTCGGCTACCTCGAGGCGCCCGCGGACGACACCGTCGTGGTGCTGCGCCACTCGGGCGGGGTTCGCGGCAAGCGGCTGCTCGACGCGCTGCGCGCCGGCCTCGGCGGCGCGATCGAGGTCTCCTGCGGCGAGCTGAAGGGCGACCAGGAGCGCGCCGACTTCGTCCACGCGGAGTTCCGCACCGCGGCGCGGACCATCACGCCGGGCGCGGTCCGGGCGCTGGTCACCGCGTTCTCGGCCGATCTCGGCGAGCTCGCCGCGGCCTGCCGGCAGCTGATCGAGGACACCGACGACGACGTCACCGAGGCGACGGTCGACCGATACTACGGCGGCCGGGTCGAGACGACGGCGTTCGACGCCGCCGACGCGGCGATCGCGGGCCGCGCCGGCGACGCGCTCGTGCTGCTCCGGCACGCGCTCGAGTCCGGCGCCGACCCGGTGCCGATCGTCGCGGCGTTCGCGATGAAGCTCCGCGCGATGGCGAAGGTGGTGGGCATGCGCGGCGGCGGCGCCGAGCTCGCCGGCCGGCTCGGGATGGCGCCGTGGCAGGTGGATCGCGCCCGTCGCGACGGCCAGGGCTGGACCGACGACGGCCTTGCGAACGCGATCGAGACGATCGCGGCCACCGACGCTGCGGTCAAGGGCGCCGGTCGAGACCCGGTCTACGCCCTCGAGCGGATGATCCTGGTCATCGCGGATCGGGGCCGGTAGCGGGCGGAAGACCCCGGTGCGGGGCGCCGTATCGGCCCGAGGGGGTGCGGCGTCGGGTCCGGACGCGAGCCATCCGGATCGTGTGACATCGGGACCGGGAGACGCCGAAGGCCCCGCTCGCGCGGGGCCTTCGGACGGGGCTGTACCTCGGTCGGCCTCAGAGGGACGCGACCTGGGACGCGATCGCCGACTTGCGGTTCGCGGCCTGGTTCTTGTGGATGACGCCCTTCGAGACGGCCTTGTCGAGCTTCTTCGACGCGTTGGAGAGAGCGGCGGTGGCCTTCTCCTTGTCGCCGGCGGCGACCGCCTCGCGGGTGCGGCGGACGGCGGTCTTGAGCTCCGACCTCACGGCCTTGTTGCGCTCCTCGGCCTTCTTGTTCTGGAGGTTGCGCTTGATCTGGGACTTGATGTTCGCCAAGAGTGCTCTTTCGTCTGGATGCGGCAGGTGAGTTCCCGGCCGGTTAGAGGAGTCCTGCCGGAGAGCCGCGCGGTGTGGGCCACGCGCGGAAGCCAACAGACGACTTTACCAGGAGGCGGCCGCACCCGCCATCAGCAGCAGGTGCGACACGGTCCGCGGCGCCGCGAGGTTGACCAGATGCGACGCCCCGGGGACGAGCGTCCGCCAGGCGCTGCCGGCGGCCGCGGCGAATCGGCGCTGCTCGATCCGCATCTGGTCGAGCTCGCCGTTCACGAACCAGGTCGGCAGGCCCGCCTCGGCGACGCGCCGGAGCGAGGCGATCGGGTCGAGCGTCGCGACCGCGGCGACCGCGTCCAGGGCGGCCGCGATCGAGTAGCCGCCGGCGAGGAACGCGAGGGCGGCGGACTTGCCGCCGACGAGCCGCTGCATCGCGACGTCGACCGCGAGACCCTGGTCCGGCATCCGGCGCAGCGTCCGCGTGATCCCGCGGTACACCCCCACGCCGAACGCGCTGGGGCGCGCCGAGCAGGCCATCGGGATCAACCCGTCGATCCGCTCCGGGTGGCGGCCGGCGTACTCCATCGACAGGTAGCCGCCGAGCGAGAGCCCGACCAGGATGACCGGCCCGGGCGGGGCGTGGGTGCTCCGGGCGGCGTCGGCCACCGCCTCGTCGATCGTCGCCATCGCGGCCTCGAGCCGGAACGCCTCGTCGCGCCGCCGCCCGTGACCGGGCAGGTCGGGCGTCCTGACCTCGTGGCCCGCGTCCCGCAGCGCCGCGGCCTGAGGGCGCCACATGGTGCGCGAGGTGTAGAGCCCGTGCACCAGCACGAACCGGGCCGAGGGCGCGGTCGCCGCCGCCGCTCCGGTGCTCCCAGCCATGGCGCAAGGCTAACGCCGCCCGGGGACGGGTTCGCGCACGGCAGCCGGCGCTCTAGGCTCACGGCATGGACGTCGCGGTCGTGGGGGCGGCCGGCGACGTCGGCCGGACGATCGCAGCGCAGCTCATCGAGCAGGGCGTGGTGCCGCCGACGGCACGGATGCAGCTCGTCGGGCGCCGCGGTGGCGGCGGAGAACGGGTCGTCCACGGGCTCGTGTCGGACCTCTACGACGCCTTCGACGAGCGGACGCCGACGCTCGAGCCGGTCTTCGATCCCGAGCTGATCGCGCGGACGTGGTCGTGCTCGCCGCCGGGCGCACGCCGCCGGCGACGCTCGGCGGCTCCACGGACCGGGACGCGCTCGCCCGCGACAACGCGGAGGTCTTCCGGACGTTCGCCGACAGCCTCGCGAGCCGCGGCAGCGGCCGCGAGGTGGTCATCGTTGTGTCGAACCCGGTCGAGCTCGGCGTCGCGATCCTCGCCGACGCGCTCGGCCGCGAGCGGGTGATCGGGATGGGCGCCTGGCTGGACACGCTGCGCTTCCGACGAGCGGTGGCCGCCGAGCTCGGCCTGCATCGGCAGCGGGTCGGGGGCTTCGTCCTCGGCCAGCACGGCGACGCGGTGGTGCCGCTGTGGTCGAGCGTCCGGCTGCACGGCGTGGATCCGGAGCAGCAGCGGGAGGCGCTCGCGCGGCTGCGGGGGGATCGGACGCTCGCGACCTATCCGGCCGAGCTCGCCGACGCGAAGCTGCGCATGGCCGACGCGGCGGCGAGCGACTTCGGGAGCGCCTACGAGGTCGTCGACGCGTTCCCGCCCGACCTCCGCTTCGTCGCGGCGCCCTGGCTCACCCACCAGTCCGGGGCGAAGACGCGCAACGGCACGGCCGGCGCCGTCGTCGACCTGGTGCGCACCGTGCTCGACGGCCGCGAGATCCTCGTCGCCGGTCAGGTCGCGCTGGCGGGCGAGCTGGTGCTCGCCGGAGAGCCCGTGCACGGGGTACTCGGCGTCCCGATCATCGTCTCCCCGGAGGGCTGGGGCGGCCGGGTGGTGCCGTTGCCGCTCGCCGCGGACGAGGAGGCCGGGCTCGCCGATGCCGCCCGTCGGATCCGTGCCCTGCTCTCGGACTGGGGCGCATGACCGGACGGCGTGCCGCGGCCGCTTCGGTAGGCGAGAATGGAACGCCATGCCCCGAGCGACCAAGCCCCTGACGCCCGCTGCGACCGACCCGTCCGCGATCCGCAATTTCTGCATCATCGCGCACATCGATCACGGCAAGTCGACGCTGGCCGACCGGATGCTGCAGATCACCGGCGTCGTCGCCGAGCGCGACATGCGCGCGCAGTACCTCGACCGGATGGACATCGAGCGCGAGCGCGGCATCACGATCAAGTCGCAGGCCGTGCGCATGCCGTGGGCGTCCGACGGCGCGACCTACGCGCTGAACATGATCGACACGCCCGGTCACGTCGACTTCACCTACGAGGTCTCCCGCAGCCTCGCCGCCTGCGAGGGCGCGATCCTGCTCGTCGACGCGGCCCAGGGCATCGAGGCGCAGACCCTCGCGAACCTCTACCTCGCGCTGGAGAACGACCTCGCGATCGTGCCCGTGCTCAACAAGATCGACCTGCCCGCGGCCGACCCGGAGAAGTACGCGAGGGAGCTGGCGCAGCTGATCGGCGGCTCGCCGGACGACGTGCTGCGCGTCTCGGGCAAGACGGGGGAGGGCGTCGAGGCGCTGCTCGACGAGGTCGTCGCCCGCATCCCGGCGCCGGTCGGCGACCCGGGCGCGCCCGCCCGCGCCATGATCTTCGACTCCGTCTACGACGCGTACCGGGGGGTCGTGACCTACGTCCGGATGGTCGACGGCCGGCTGCAGCCGCGCGAGCGCATCCAGATGATGTCGACGCGCGCGGTGCACGAGCTGCTCGAGATCGGCGTCAGCGCCCCGGAGCCGGAGCCGACGAGGGGCCTCGCGGTCGGCGAGGTCGGCTACCTGATCACCGGGGTCAAGGACGTCCGCCAGTCCAAGGTCGGCGACACCGTCACGAACAGCGCCAAGCCGGCGACCACCCCGCTGCCGGGCTACACCGATCCGAAGCCCATGGTGTTCTCCGGCCTGTACCCGATCGACGGCAGCGACTACCCCGACCTGCGCGAGGCGCTCGACAAGCTGAAGCTGTCCGACGCGGCGCTGCAGTACGAGCCGGAGACCTCGGTCGCGCTCGGCTTCGGCTTCCGCTGCGGCTTCCTCGGGCTGCTGCACCTGGAGATCGTCACCGAGCGGCTCTCCCGCGAGTTCGGCCTCGACCTCATCACCACCGCGCCGAGCGTGATCTACGACGTGACGCTGGAGGACGGCAAGGAGTTCCAGGTCACCAATCCCTCGGAGTTCCCGACCGGCGGCAAGGTGAGCGAGGTGCGCGAGCCGATCGTGCGGACCGCGATCCTCGCGCCGAAGGATTACGTCGGCACCATCATGGAGCTCTGCCAGTCCCGCCGCGGCACGCTGCTCGGGATGGACTACCTCGGCGAGGACCGCGTCGAGATCCGCTACACGATGCCGCTCGGCGAGATCGTGTTCGACTTCTTCGACCAGCTGAAGTCGAAGACCGCCGGCTACGCCTCGCTCGACTACGAGCCGGCCGGGGAGCAGGCCGCCGACCTGGTCAAGGTCGACATCCTGCTGCAGGGGGAGCAGGTCGACGCGTTCTCGACCATCGTCCACCGCGACAAGGCCTACGCCTACGGCACGATGATGGCCGAGCGGCTGCGCAAGCTCATCCCGCGCCAGCAGTTCGAGGTGCCGATCCAGGCGGCGATCGGGTCCCGCATCATCGCCAGGGAGAACATCCGCGCGATGCGCAAGGACGTGCTCGCCAAGTGCTACGGCGGCGACATCACCCGCAAGCGCAAGCTCCTCGAGAAGCAGAAGGAGGGCAAGAAGCGCATGAAGATGGTCGGCCGCGTCGAGGTCCCCCAGGAGGCGTTCATCGCCGCGCTCTCCGGTGACGTCGAGAAGAAGGCCGAGAAGAAGTAGCGGCGCCGCGCCGCCGGTCGCCCGGCACGGCAGGATGGAGCCATGACCGCTCCTGAGATCACCCTGAACAACGGCGTTCGGATCCCGCAGCTCGGCCTCGGCATCTGGCAGGCGAGCCCCGAGGAGACCGAGCGCATCGTGCGCTACGCGATCGCCGAGGCCGGCTACCGGCACATCGACGGCGCGAAGGCGTACGGCAACGAGGAGGCGCTCGGCGCCGGCGTCCGGGCGAGCGGGGTGCCGCGCGAGGAGGTCTTCGTCACCACGAAGCTGTGGCCGACGGAGTTCGGGCACGACGAGGCGCTCGCCGCGCTCGACGCCAGCCTCGACCGCCTCGGCTTCGACTACGTCGACCTCTACCTGCTGCACTGGCCGAACCAGGACGACGCGAAGCGGGTCGAGACCTGGCTCGCGCTGGAGGAGGCGCTCGCCGCGGGCAAGGCGCGGGCGATCGGCGTCGCGAACCACGAGCCGCACCACCTCGCGGACCTCCTCGAGGGCGGCTCGGTCGTCCCGGCGGTCAACCAGATCGAGCTGCACCCGGCGCTGCCCCAGCGGGAGCTGCGGGCGCTGGACGCGAGCCACGGCATCGTCACGCAGGCCTGGAGCCCGCTCGGCGGCGGCCCGACGACGCCCTGGGGCCGCCTGAACCCGCACGGGACGGCACTGCGGGAGAACGTCGTGCTCGCCGAGATCGCGCGGCGGCACGGCAGGTCGCCGGTCCAGATCATCCTGCGCTGGCACATCCAGCAGGGCGTCGTCGCCATCCCGAAGTCGGTGACCGAGGACCGCGTCGCGCAGAACATCGACGTCTTCGACTTCGAGCTGTCGGCCGAGGATCTCGAGGCGATCGCGGGCCTCGAGGTGCCGGACGGCGCCGGGCGCACCGGGACGCACCCGGACGACGCCTCGTTCTGAGGGCTACCGCTCCGACCGCTCCGGCCTCTCCGGCGCGAAGAGCATCCGGGTCAGCAGGAGCAGCATCAGGGCGACCGCCCCGACGGCGGGGAGCGCGGCCCACCACCAGCCGACGAAGACGCCGAGCAGCACGCCGACCGTGATCGCGAGGATCCACAGCACGGCGGTGTAGATGCCGAAGCGCGCGGCGGCGTTCGGGTCGCGCTCGAAGCGGTCGCCCGGGTGCCGCCGCCTCGCGGCGCCGTCGCCGTGCGCCTGCTCGGCGCCGTGCGTCCAGGCCTGCTCGGCCCCGCGCATCCAGGCCTGCTCGGCCTCGCGCGCCCAGGGCTTCCGCCGGTTGGTCATGCCGGCCCCGAGACCCGCGAGGACCGCGATGCCGACGACGATGCCGACGGCCCCGAGCACGAGCCAGAGCCAGAGCGGCAGCGGCGGCGCCCAGCACAGCGCGATCGCACCGGCTCCGGCCAGCAGCACGCCGAGGCCCACGCCCATCCCGATCGCGCGTCCGCGCGCCATCGGGTAGCTCGTCGAGGTCTCCTGCTGCAGCGAGTCGGCGGTGACGAAGCCGATGCAGCACGCGAACACGGCCATCAGCAGCACGGGGATCAGCGGGCTGAGCGCGTCCGGCGCCGGCGCCTGCGGCGCGAGGGCGGCGAGCACGATCGACGCGGCGAGCGCGAGCGCGCCGACGATCGGGAGCACCGTCGCACGGATGACGAAGGCGGGGCGGTGCCGCACGCGGTGGCGCGCCCACTGGTCGACGGGGGAGTCCTCGCCCGCGAGGTCCTCCAGGGCCTCGTCGAGGAACGACCGGAAGTCGCCGACCTGGGCGAACGCGCGCCGGGCGGCCTCGTCGGGCGCGAGGCCGGCGGCCTCCAGCTCCTCGACCCGGGCGACGAGGCTCGCGCGCAGCTCCTCCTTGAGGTCCTGGGTCGTCGGCGTCGCCGGGACTCCGGCGAAGGCCTCGTCGAGGAGGCGGTGGATGGCGAGGTTCGCGGTCATGGTCGTCATGGCTCCGTCGTTCTCTCAGTCCCGGCTGCCCAGGAGCGTGTCGATGATGTCCCTCGTGGCGCGCCAGGCGCCGACGTTGCGGCGGAACACGGCGCGCCCGGCGTCCGTGATCCGGTAGTACTTGCGGCGACCGCCCTGGGTCTCGTCGCCCCAGTAGGCCTCGACCAGGCCGTCCTTCTCGAGGCGGCGGTAGGCGGCGTAGAGCGTCGCCTCCTTGATCTCGTGATCACCGCCCGCCGCGTCCCGGATCGCCTTGTAGATCTCGAAGCCGTAGCGGTCGCGGCGCTGCAGGACGCCGAGCACGATCGTGTCGGTGTGGCCTCGCAGGAGGTCCGACGCGAAGGCGTCGCCCAGCTCTTCTGTCACGTCAGGTACTATAACAGATCAAGTACCTGATGCAAGCGGGATACAAGGACCGTGCGATGCGGGTCGGCCGGCTTGTCGGCGAGCGCCAATCGAGGCGTCGATCGGTGCCAGGATCGCTACAGTCGCCTGGTGACCGACTACCGCCCGCCCGTCTCCGACATCGTGTTCGCCCTCCGGGTCGCCGGCTACGACCGGCTCGTCGAGCTCGAGGCCTTCGAGCACGCCGATCTCGACACCGTCGCCGGGATGCTCGAGGAGGCGGGCGACTTCGTCGCGAAGGTCGTCGCGCCGACGAACCGCGACGGCGACCGCATCGGCGCGGTGCACCACCCGGACGGCACGGTCACCACCCCGGACAGCTTCAAGCCCGCCTACGACCGCCTGGTCGACTCCGGCTGGCTGACCGTGCCCTACCCGGAGGAGTGGGGCGGCGGCGCCTTCCCCGGCGCCATCGGCTTCGCCATCCAGGAGCTCGTGCAGTCCTCGAACATGGCGTTCTCCCTCGGCCCGCTGCTGACCCACGGCTTCCTCGACGCCTTCCTCGCCTACGCCTCCGACGAGCTGAAGGCGACCTACGTCGAGAAGATGGTCACCGGCCGCTGGATGGGCACGATGAACCTCACCGAGCCGCAGGCCGGCACCGACGTCGGCGCGCTCACGACCAGGGCCGTGCCGAACGGCGACGGCAGCTACGCGATCACCGGCCAGAAGATCTTCATCACCTGGGGCGAGCACGACCTCACGGAGAACATCGTCCACCTCGTCCTCGCCCGCACGCCGGGCGCGCCGGCCGGCACCAAGGGCATCTCGCTGTTCGTCGTCCCGAAGCTCCTGCCCGACGAGCACGGCGACCCCGGCGCGCGGAACGCGCTGGAGTGCATCGGCATCGAGGAGAAGCTCGGCATCCACGGCTCGCCGACCTGCACCATGGCCTACGACGGCGCGACCGGCTGGCTCGTCGGCGAGGAGCTCGGCGGGATGCGCGCGATGTTCGTGATGATGAACGTCGCACGGCTCTCCGTCGGCATGCAGGGCCTCTCCCAGTCGGTCCGCGCCCACCAGCAGTCGGTCGAGTACGCGAAGGAGCGCGTGCAGGGGCGCACCGTCACCGGCGAGGCGACCATCATCGGCCACCCCGACGTCCGGCGCATGCTCATGACCCAGCGGTCGACGATCGAGGCGCTGCGCGGCCTGCTGCTGCTGAACGCGGTGCAGATCGACCTCGCCCACCACCACCCGGACGCCGCCGTGCGCGAGCGCGCCGAGGAGCTCGCCGGCCTGCTCACCCCGATCAGCAAGGCCTGGGGCACCGATCTCGGCGTCGAGAACGCGTCGATCGACATCCAGGTGCACGGGGGCCACGGCTACATCGAGGAGACCGGCGCGGCGCAGTTCTGGCGCGACGCGCGGATCTCGCCGATCTACGAGGGCACCAACGGCGTCCAGGCGGCGGACCTGGTGGCCCGCAAGCTGCCGGTGCGGGACGGGCGGTCGTTCCTGGAGTTCGTCGCCGAGCTCGAGGGGATCCTGCCGGAGCTGCGCGAGCGGGGTCACGCGGCCCTCGCGGACAGGCTCGCGGCGAGCCTGTCCGGCCTGCGCGAGACGACCGGCTGGATGCTGCGGACCGGGGCCGAGGGCGACGCGGCCTCGGTGCTCGCCGGCTCCGCGCCCTACCTGCGGATGTGGGCGCTGAACGTCGGCGCCTGGGTGCTCGCCAGGGGCGCGCTCGTCTCCGACGGCGACGCCGAGCGGGTGGCGCTCGCGGAGTTCTTCGCCGCGCAGCTGCTGCCGGAGGCGGGGGCGCTCGCCGCCGCCGCGACGGCCGGCTTCGCGTCGCTGGCGGCCTACCGGTTCTGAGCCGCGCCGTCGCGCCGTCGACCGGGCCGGCCGGACCGGTCCGCGGGACGGGCCCGCGCGATACTTGACCCATGCCCAGCGCCCTGCCCGACGGCGAGCCCGCGCCGCCCGACGGCTCGCTGCCGGCCGGCGTGCTCGAGGGCGCGGCGGAGCGCGCGTTCGGCGTGTATCTGCACGTGCCGTTCTGCCGGGTGCGCTGCGGCTACTGCGACTTCAACACCTACACCGCGACCGAGCTGCAGGGCGCCCGGCAGGAGGACTTCGCCGCGCAGGCGGTCGCCGAGGTCCGGTTCGCGCGCGGCGTGCTCGACCGGGCCGGCCTGCCGTCCCGACCGGCGAGCACCGTCTTCTTCGGCGGCGGCACGCCGACGCTGCTGCCGACCGCCGACCTCGCCCGGATGCTCGACGCGGTCCGCGACGCGTTCTCGCTCGCCGACGGCGCCGAGGTGACGACCGAGGCGAACCCCGACTCGGTCGACCGCGAGGCCCTGCTGCGGCTCGCCGACGCGGGCGTCACCCGGATCAGCCTCGGCATGCAGTCGGCCGTGCCCCGCGTGCTCGCGGTGCTCGACCGCACCCACGATCCGGCGCGCATCCCCCTCGTCGTCGGCTGGGCGAGGGAGGCGGGCCTCGCCGTCAGCCTCGACCTCATCCACGGCGCGCCGGGGGAGACGCTCGATGACTGGCTGGAGAGCCTGCGCGCCGCGCTCGGCCTGGAGCCGGATCACGTCTCGGCCTATGCGCTCATCGTCGAGGAGGGCACCCGGCTCGCCGCGCGGATCCGCCGCGGCGAGCTGCCGGCGCCGGACGACGACCTGCAGGCGGAGATGTACGAGGCGGCCGACGAGCTGCTCGGCGCCGCGGGCTACGCCTGGTACGAGGTCTCCAACTGGGCGCGCACACCCGCGGACCGCTCCCGGCACAACCTCGCCTACTGGACCGGCGAGGACTGGTGGGGCGTCGGCCCCGGCGCGCACAGCCACGTCGGCGGCGTCCGCTGGTGGAACGTCAAGCACCCCGGCGCCTACGCCCGGCGGATCGCGGACGGCGCGTCCCCGGCGCAGGCCCGCGAGCGGCTCGACGCGGCCGCCCGGGTGCAGGAGGAGCTGCTGCTGCGGACCCGGATCGCCGACGGCTACCCGATCGAGCGGCTCGGGGATGCCGGTCGCCGCGCCGTCGCCGGTCTCATCGCGGACGGGCTCGTCGACGGCGCTGAGGCGATCCGCGGCCGGCTCGTGCCGACCCTGCGCGGACGGCTGCTGGCCGATCTGGTCGTGCGCACCCTCGCCGACTGAGGGCGCCCGCGGACACGCGAACGGGGCGGGCCACCCGCGCGCCCGCCCCGTTCGGACGTATGACTACTTGATGAAGCGGATGTTGAAGGGGTAGCGGTAGGAGCCGCCGGCGGCGACCGTCGACTTGCCCTTCAGACCCCAGATCAGCGCGACGACGAAGATGCCGACGATGATCAGCCACTGCAGCAGCGGGAAGATCCACCAGCCGCCCCAGCCGGCGCTGAAGCCGTTGACCCAGTCGAAGCGCGGCCCGGTGACGCCGGTGAGGATGCCGAAGACGATGTTGACGATGATCGTCGCCGCGGCGACCACGATGCCGAAGTTCAGCGCCTCCTTGCCCTCGTGGTTGACGCGCTGGCCGCGCTGCCGGAAGACCAGCCAGATGATGAGCGGGCCGATGAACGCCGCCCAGCCGAGGCAGGCCAGCACGTAGGCCCAGCCGGAGTAGGAGATGTCCTGCTCGACGGTCAGCGGCGCAGCCGGCTGCGGCTGAGGCTGCTGAGCGCCCGGCTGATACTGCGGCTGCTGCGGCGGGATGTTCGGGTCGGCGGGGGGTGGGGTTGTCATGCGGAACAACCTAGTGAGGCGCTATGCCGTGCGCAACGATCGTGTAACGCCGTGTCGGGCGTGTCGCGGCGATAGACTTGGCACTCTCGGGGGTCGTGTGCCAGCCGCCGACCCCGGGCCGCGGCGAGGAGAGGTGACGATGGTCTCGGATCGAGGACTCGAGGTGCTGCGCGTCATCGTCGAGGACTACGTCGCCACGCGCGAGCCGGTCGGGTCCAAGTCGATCGTCGAGCGCCACGGCTTCGGCGTGTCCGCGGCGACGATCCGCAACGACATGTCGACGCTCGAGGAGGAGGGGCTGATCGCCGCGCCGCACACCTCGTCCGGCCGCATCCCCACCGACAAGGGCTATCGCGCGTTCGTCGACCAGCTCAGCGCCCTGCGCCCGCTGTCGCCGGCGCAGCGCCAGGCGATCGAGTCGTTCCTCGGGCAGGCCGTCGACCTGGACGACGTGCTCGCGCGGACGGTCCGGCTGCTCTCCCAGCTCACCAGCCAGGTCGCGGTCATCCAGTATCCGACGATGTCGACGATGCGGGTGCGGCACGTCGAGGTGCTGCCGCTCGGCCCCAGCCGCGCGATGACCGTGCTGATCGCCGACGGCGGCCGCGTCGACCAGCGCCTGCTCGACCTCGGCGCGCCGGTCGCCGAGGAGACGCTCGCGGAGATCGGCTCGCGGCTGAACGCGGCGGTCCAGGGCCGCACGCTGGACGAGGCGATGGTCGCGCTCGGCGCCTACGCCGACGCCGCGCCGCCGGAGCGCCGCGCCCTCGTCGACCAGCTCACGGCGGCGCTCGCGGACCAGGCGATCGGGGAGCGCCAGGACCGGCTCGTGATGGCCGGCGCGGCGAACCTCGCCCGCACCGAGCCCGACTTCCCGGGGAGCATCACGCCGGTGCTGGAGGCGATCGAGGAGCAGGTGACGCTGCTGCGGCTGTTCGGCGAGATGCAGCTCGACCAGCACGGCGTCGCGGTGCGGATCGGGCGGGAGAACGGCGCGGCCGGCCTCACCGAGACCTCGGTGCTCGCGGGCGAGTACACCACGCCCGGCGGCTCGTCCCGGGTCGGCGTGCTCGGCCCGACCCGGATGGACTACTCGACGAACATCGTCGCGGTGCGCGCCGTCGCGCGCTACCTCTCCAAGCTGCTCGGGGAGCGCGCATAGTGGCCGATCACTACGAGACCCTCGGGCTGCAGCGCGACGCCACCCAGGAGGAGATCAAGAAGGCGTACCGGCGCCTCGCGCGCGAGCTGCACCCGGACGTGAACCCGAGCGCGGAGGCCGCCGAGCGGTTCAAGTCGGTCACCCACGCCTACGACGTGCTGAGCGACCCCGACGCCAGGGAGAAGTACGACCTCGGCGGCTCGGGCGGCGGGGACTTCGGCTTCGGCGGCTTCGGGAGCTTCGGCGACGTCTTCGAGCAGTTCTTCAACGCGGCCGCCGGCGGCGGCGCCGGCCGCGGCCGTCCGCGCTCGCGCGCCGAGCGCGGGCAGGACGCCCTGCTGCGCGTCGAGGTGGGCCTCGAGGAGGTGCTCGCCGGCACCCGTCGAGACCTGCAGGTCACCACGGCGGTGCGCTGCGAGACCTGCGACGGCTCGTGCTGCGCGCCGGGGACCGCCCCGGTCACCTGCGACATCTGCGGTGGCACCGGGCACGTCCAGCGGCAGATGCGCTCGCTGCTCGGCACCGTCATGACCACGGCGCCGTGCGGCACCTGCCGCGGCTACGGCACCGTCATCCCGTACCCCTGCGCGACCTGCGCGGGCGAGGGACGGGTGCGGGCGTCGCGGACGATCCCGGTGGACATCCCCGCCGGCGTCGACACCGGCGTGCGCATCCGGCTCGCCGGCGCCGGCGAGGTCGGCCCCGCCGGCGGCCCGAGCGGCGACCTGTTCGTCGAGATCACGGTCGCGCACCACGACGTCTTCAGCCGCTCCGGCGACGACCTGCTCGCGACCATCGAGGTGTCCATGACGGACGCGGTGCTCGGCGCCCAGGCGACCCTGCAGGGCCTCGACGGCGAGATCCGCCTGGACATCCCGGCGGGGGTGCAGTCCGGCGCGGCGCTCACCGCGAAGGGGCGCGGCATCGCGCACCTGCGCGGCGCCGGCCGCGGCGACCTGCGGATCGCCGTCCAGGTGCTCACGCCGCAGGGCCTCTCGTCCAAGGAGACCCAGCTCATCCAGCAGCTGCAGGCCTCGCGCCGCGACGCCGAGCCGCGGTTCACGAAGTTCAAGCAGGGGTTCTTCGCGCGACTGCGCGAGCGCTTCCACGGGGTCTTCTGAGCCGCGCGGCGATGGCGACGCTCTATCTCAACGAGGACCTGCATCCCGACGCGTTCGCAGTCGGTGCGCGGCTGCCGGTGTGGGGCGCCGATGCGCGGCATGCCGCGCAGGTCGCCAGGGTGCGCACGGGCGAGCGGATCGGCGTCGGCGACGGGCGGGGCCGGATCGGCTGGGGGCCGGTCGTCCACGTCGCGCAGCAGGAGGTCGCGATCGAGGTCGCCGAGCTCGCCGTCGACCCTGCGCGCCGGCCGCGGCTCATCCTCGTGCAGGCGCTCGCGAAGGGGGACCGGGACGAGCTCGCGGTGCAGGCGGCGACCGAGCTCGGGGTCGACGAGATCGTGCCGTGGCAGGCGGCGCGCTCGATCTCCCGCTGGGAGGGCCCGAAGGCGGCGAAGGCCGTCGAGCGCTGGCGCAGCGTCGTGCGCGAGGCGAGCAAGCAGGCGATCCGGGCCACCGTCCCGGAGGTGCGGGCGCTCGCCACCACGCGGTCGCTCGCGGAGCGCCTCCGCGGGTCGGGCGGCGACGACGCGGATGCGGGCCCCGTGGCGCTCGTGCTCGAGCCCGGGGCGCAGGAGTCGCTCGCGGGGCTGCTGGTCCCGACGGGCTCGATCCGCCGCTCCGGCTCGAACGGGTCCGTCGACGACCCGCCGGGCGGGCTCGTCGGCAGGATGGGCGCGGCGGAGTCCGTCCTGCTCGTCGTCGGCCCCGAGGGCGGCATCGCCCCCGAGGAGCTGCGCGAGCTCGAGCTCGCCGGGGCGCGGCTCGTGCGGCTCGGACCCGAGGTGCTGCGCACCAGCACCGCCGGACCGGCGGCGATCGCGGCGCTGTCCGCCCTCCTCGGCCGCTGGTAGGCCGGCGTCCCTAGACTTGTCGGCATGACGAGCGTGTTCACCCGGATCATCGAGCGGGAGATCCCCGCGGACGTGGTCTACGAGGACGAGCAGGTGATCGCCTTCCGCGACATCGCGCCGCGGGCTCCCGTGCACCTGCTCGTCGTCCCGAAGTCCCCGGACTACGCGGACGTCGTCGAGCTCGCCGCCGGCGACCCGGCGCTCCTGGCGCACCTCGTCGCCACCGCCGACGCGCTCGCGAGGGAGCACACCGGCGGCGACTTCCGGCTCGTCTTCAACACCGGGGAGGGCGCCGGCCAGACCGTCTTCCACGTCCACGCGCACCTGCTCGGGTCCCGCGCGGGCATGACCGAGGAGAGCCTTGGCGAGCTCTGAGGACACGGCGATCGTCGACGAGATCGAGGTCGACGGCGTCTCCATGGTCCGGCTGCTCGGCCCGCAGGACCGGCTGCTGCGCACCATCGAGCGGCAGGTGCCGGCGGTGCGGGTCTCCGTCCGCGGCAACGTGGTGCGCCTCGAGGGCGCGGCCGACGACGTGGCGCTCGCCCGGGCGCTCGTCGAGGAGCTCGTCGCGATGGTGCGCGGCGGCGTCGACCTCGATGAGGTCGGGGTGGAGGCGTCCCGGCGCGCGCTGGAGACCGGCGGCGTGCCGTCCCAGGCCTTCGGCGAGGCGATCCTGACCAGCCGCGGGCGCACCATCCGGGCCAAGACGATCGGGCAGAAGGCCTATGTCGACGCCATCGACCGGCACACGATCGTGTTCGGGATCGGGCCGGCGGGCACCGGCAAGACCTACCTCGCGATGGCGAAGGCCGTGCAGGCGCTGCAGCGCAAGGAGGTCGACCGGATCATCCTGTCCCGGCCCGCGATCGAGGCCGGTGAACGGCTCGGCTTCCTGCCAGGGACGCTCACCGACAAGATCGACCCCTACCTGCGACCCCTCTACGACGCGCTCAACGAGATGATGGACCCGGAGCTCGTCCCGAAGCTGCTGGCCACCGGCGTCGTCGAGGTCGCGCCGCTGGCCTACATGCGCGGCCGGACGCTGAACAGCTCCTTCGTGGTGCTCGACGAGGCGCAGAACACCACGCCGGAGCAGATGAAGATGTTCCTCACCCGGCTCGGCTTCGGCTCCCGGATGGTCATCACCGGCGACATCACCCAGGTCGACCTGCCCGCGGCCGCGAGCGGGCTGAAGCTCGTGACCCGGATCCTCGACCGCATCGACGACATCGCGTTCGCCCGGCTCACCTCCGACGACGTGGTGCGGCACTCGCTGGTCGGGCGGATCGTCGACGCCTACACCGCCTACGACGCGCAGCAGCTGGCGAGGCAGCACCGCGAGGAGCAGGCCTCGAGCCGCGCCGCCGCACCCAGGTCCGCGATCCGGAAGAGGCGCTGATGGCGATCGAGATCAACAACGAGTCCGGCGTCGACGTCGACGAAGCCGCCGTGCAGCGGCTCGCGACCTTCGTCCTGGACCAGCTGCACGTGCACCCCGACGCGGAGCTCGCGATCGTGTTCGTCGACGAGGGCGCGATGGAGCAGCTGCACGTGCAGTGGATGGACGAGCCGGGGCCGACGGACGTGCTGAGCTTCCCGATGGACGAGCTGCGGCCGGGCACCGACGAGGAGCCGACCCCGGCCGGGCTGCTCGGCGACATCGTGGTGTGCCCGCAGGTGGCGGCGGCGCAGGCCGAGACGGCCGGGCACTCCGCGCTCGAGGAGGTCCAGCTGCTCGCCTGCCACGGCCTGCTGCACCTGCTCGGCTTCGACCACGCGGAGCCCGAGGAGGAGCGCGAGATGTTCGGGCTGCAGCGGGACCTGCTCGTCGGCTTCGCCCTGGCGGAGCGGAAGCGCTGATGCGCGCCGCCGGGCGGGAGCGGTAGCCGCGGCGTGGGCGCGCTGCAGGCGATCGCGCGGCCGGTCGGGCACTTCTTCGTCCGGGTCGGCACCTGGCTGCTGGCCGGCGACCGGGAGTCGGGCGAGCAGCTGCTGTCGATCGTCGACGAGGCCGCGGAGCTCGACACCATCGAGGAGGACGAGCGGGAGCTGATCCGCTCCGTGTTCGAGTTCGGCGAGACGGTGGTGCGCGAGCTGATGGTCCCGCGCACCGACATGGCGACGGTCGAGGCGACCGCGACGATCGGCGAGGCGGTCGCGGCGTTCCTGCGGCGCGGGGTCTCGCGGATGCCGGTGATCGGCGAGGACGCCGACGAGGTGGTCGGGATCCTGCACCTGCGCGACACGGTCGGCGCGGATCCGGCCGACGCGGTCACCGCGCGGGCGCGGGCGGCGGCGTTCGTCCCGGAGTCGCAGAAGGCCGACGAGCTGCTCCGGCAGATGCAGCGGGAGCGCTTCCACCTCGCGATGGTCGTCGACGAGTACGGCGGCATCGCCGGCCTGGTCACGATGGAGGACCTCATCGAGGAGCTCGTCGGCGAGATCTCCGACGAGTCGGACGTCGATCCGTCCCAGGTGGAGGAGCTCGGCCCCGGGCGGTACCGGGTCGCCGCCCGCTTCAACGTCGAGGACCTCGGCGAGCTGTTCGGCATCGAGCTCGCCGACGACGACGTCGACTCGGCCGGCGGCCTGCTCACGAAGGCGCTCGGCGAGCTGCCGAGGTACGGCGCCTCGGTCGTCGTCGCCGGGCTGCGGCTCACGGCGGACCGCATCGAGCGCCGCCGCGTGATGACGGTCGTCGCCGAGCGCGACGAGGCGCTGGTGGCGGCCGAGGACGCCTTCCCGCCGACGGGGAGGACGCGATGAGTCCGGGCCGCGCCGGCTTCGTCTCCTTCGTCGGCCGTCCGAACGCCGGCAAGTCGACGCTCACGAACGCCCTCGTCGGCGAGAAGGTCGCGATCACCTCCGCCAAGCCGCAGACCACCCGTCGCGCGATCCGCGGCATCCTGCACCGCCCCGACGGGCAGCTGGTGATCGTCGACACGCCCGGCGTCCACCGGCCCCGGACGCTGCTCGGCGAGCGGCTCAACGACCTCGTCGAGTCGACGCTGGCCGACGTCGACGTGATCGCGTTCTGCGTCCCGGCCGACGAGCGGATCGGGCCGGGGGACCGCTTCATCGTCGAGCAGTTGGCGCGGTACCCGCGTGCGCGCAAGGTGGCGGTCGTCACCAAGACCGACAAGGCCTCGCGGGCGCGGGTGGCCGAGCAGCTCGTCGCCGTCGCCGGGCTGTGCGACTGGGACGAGATCGTGCCGGTGTCGGCGCTCGCCGACGAGCAGGTCGGGGTGCTCGCCGACGCGCTCATCGCCCTCATGCCGGAGTCCGAGCCGCTGTACCCCGTCGACGCTGTGACGGACGAGACGGACGAGGACCGCATCGCCGAGCTGATCCGGGAGGCGGCGCTCGAGGGCGTGCAGGACGAGCTCCCGCACTCGCTCGCGGTCACCGTCGACGAGATCGCGCCGCGGCCGGCCGCCGAGGCGGCCGAGGGCGGCTCGAAGGGCCCCATCACCGACGTCTACGCGAACGTCTGGGTCGAGCGGGACAGCCAGAAGGGCATCGTCATCGGCCGCCGGGGGGCGCGGCTCGCGGAGATCGGCGCCCGGGCGCGCCCCGGCATCGAGGCGCTGCTCGGGACCCGCGTCTACCTCAGCCTGCGGGTCAAGGTGGCCAAGGAGTGGCAGCGCGACCCGAAGCAGCTCGGCCGTCTGGGCTTCTGATCCGGCCGGGACCGGGGCCGTGCGGCGCCGCATCGGGGCCCGGTGCTAAGCTGGCGTCGTGCATTTCGGTCTGCTCCTCCTTAGCTGCCGCGACGAGTCCTAGTCGGCCTCACTCGTCGCGGAGCTTCCAGTTGGCCCCGAAACCCGCAACGAGACTCAGGAGCAGACGCACATCATGAAGAACAACCAGGCCGCGAGCGGCATGCCGATCCACCGGTACAAGCCGTACCACGAGCAGTTCGCCGTATCCCTCCCCGACCGCACCTGGCCGGACGCGCGCATCACGACCGCCCCGCGCTGGTGCGCGGTCGACCTCCGCGACGGCAACCAGGCGCTCATCGACCCGATGAGCCCCGAGCGCAAGCGCATCATGTTCGACCTCCTCGTGCAGATGGGCTTCAAGGAGATCGAGGTCGGCTTCCCCTCCGCCTCGCAGACCGACTTCGACTTCGTGCGCTCGCTCATCGAGGAGGGCGCGATCCCGGACGACGTCACCATCCAGGTGCTGGTGCAGGCCCGCAAGGAGCTCATCGACCGCACCTACGAGTCGATCCGCGGGGCCAGGCAGGCGATCGTCCACCTCTACAACTCGACGTCGACGCTGCAGCGCGAGGTGGTGTTCAAGACGGATCGGCAGGGCGTCGTCGACATCGCGCTGCAGGGCGCCCGCTGGTGCAAGGAGGCGGAGGCGACGATCCCGGAGACCACGGTCTACTACGAGTACTCGCCGGAGTCCTACACCGGCACCGAGCTCGAGTTCGCCGTCGAGGTGTGCAACCGGGTGATGGAGGTCTTCGTCCCGACCCCCGAGCGCAAGCTCATCATCAACCTGCCGGCGACCGTCGAGATGGCGACGCCGAACGTCTACGCCGACTCGATCGAGTGGATGAACCGGCACCTCGACCACCGCGAGGACGTCATCCTCTCCCTGCACCCGCACAACGACCGCGGCACCGCGATCGCGGCGGCCGAGCTCGGCTACCTCGCCGGCGCCGACCGGATCGAGGGCTGCCTGTTCGGCAACGGCGAGCGGACCGGGAACGTCGACACGGTCGCGCTCGCGATGAACCTGTTCACGCAGGGCGTCGACCCGCAGCTCGACCTCTCCGACATCGACCGGGTGCGCCGCACCGCCGAGTACTGCAACCAGATCCAGGTGCACGAGCGCTCGCCGTGGGCGGGCGACCTGGTCTACACGGCGTTCTCCGGCTCGCACCAGGACGCCATCAAGAAGGGCTTCGAGGCGATGGCGGCGCGCGCCGCGGCCGAGGGCCGACCGGTCGAGGACGTCGCCTGGGCGGTGCCCTACCTCCCCGTCGATCCCAAGGACATCGGCCGGGGCTACGAGGCCGTGGTCCGGGTCAACTCGCAGTCCGGCAAGGGCGGCGTCGCCTACCTGATGAAGGCAGACCACCACCTCGACCTGCCGCGCCGGCTGCAGATCGAGTTCTCCCAGGTGGTCCAGGCGAAGACCGACGGCGAGGGCGGCGAGGTCACCAGCGAGGCGCTCTGGGACGTGTTCGTCGACGAGTACCTCCCGGCGGCCGACCCCGGGGACAAGTGGGGGCGGTACGAGATCCTCTCCACCCGGACGGCGTCCGAGATGACCGGGACGGTCACGCTCGACGCCCGGCTGCGGATCGGCGACGAGATCGAGGAGGTCGGCGGGGTCGGCAACGGGCCGATCGCCGCGTTCCTCGCGATCCTCGCGAAGCAGGGGTTCGCGATCGAGCTCTACGACTACGTCGAGCACGCGATGTCCTCCGGCGGCGACGCGCTGGCCGCGGCCTACGTGGAGCTCAACGTGAACGGCCGGCGGCTGTGGGGCGTCGGGATCGACGCGGACATCTCGACGGCCTCGCTGAAGGCGGTCGTCTCCTCGGTCAACCGGGCGATCCGGGCCGAGGTCGGCCAGCTCGCGGCGGTCTGAGGCCGTCGCCCGCTAGTCCGCGGCGTGCGCTCGCGCCCACTCGGCGAAGGTCTGCCGCCCGGCCCCGGGCAGCGTCCCGAGGCCGGCGCCGGCGCGCAGCGCACGCCCGGACGCCCCCGGCAGCGGGAGCTCCCAGACGAGCGGCCGGCGGCCGCGGGCCGTGAACCAGACGCGGGCGAAGCCGGCGAGCGCGCCCTGCTCGGGCCCGGCGAGGTCGGCGACCCGGCCCGAGGGGCCGGCCTCGACCAGCTCGACCAGCCGTTCGGCGACCTCGCCGACCGCGATCGGCTGCATCGCCCACTTCGGCGCGACGACGACGGCGCGCTGCCGTCCCACCAGCCGCGGCACGAAGTCGTGGAACTGGGTCGCCCGCAGGATCGTCCACGGCACGCCGGCGGCCCGCACCGCCTCCTCCGCCTCGACCTTGCGGCGGTAGTAGGAGAACGGATGGCCGTCGATCCCGACGATCGAGATGTAGAGCAGGTGGTCTACGCCAGCGGCAGCGGCGGCCGCCGCGAGCCGCCGGGTGTGCTCGGCCTCGTCCGAGCCGCCGTAGGCGAGGTGCACGACGGCGCCGACGCCGGCGAGCGCCGGCTCGAGGCCCTCACCGGTCGCGAGATCCCCCTGGATCCGGCCCTCGCCCGGCTGACGGCTCAGCACGCGCACCTCGCGCCCCGCGGCTCGGAGCCGCTCCACGGTCGGCCGCCCGACGGTGCCGGTGCCGCCGGTGACGAGGATGGGGGAATCGCCAGTCGGCATGCGACCATTCTCCACCCGGGGCGCGGATACTTGAGCGGTGCCGACGTACCGTGACGAGGCGATCGTGCTGCGGACCCACAAGCTGGGGGAGGCGGACCGGATCGTCACCATGCTCGGCCGCTCGCGCGGCAGGATCCGCGCGGTCGCCAAGGGCGTCCGGCGCACCGGCTCGCGGTTCGGGGCGCGGCTCGAGCCGTTCATGCTCGTCGACCTGCAGTGCTACCAGGGGCGCTCGCTCGACACGGTCACGCAGGCGGTGACGCTCGGCGCCTACGCCGGCGACATCGCCGCCGACTACGGGCGCTACACCGCCGCCTCGGCCATCGTGGAGGCGGCCGACCGGCTCACCGAGGACGACGGCGGCGCGCACGCGGGCGGCGGGGAGCAGTTCGCCCTGCTCGTCGGCGCGCTGCGCTCGCTCGCGCGCGGCGAGCACCCGTCCGGCCTGATCGTCGACTCCTACCTGCTGCGCGCGCTGTCGATCGCCGGGTGGGCGCCGAGCCTGGACGACTGCGCCGTCACCGGCGAGCCGGGGCCGCACACGACGTTCGTCATCCAGTCCGGCGGCGTCGTCGCCGACCGGATCGCCCCGCCGGGCGCGCCGCGCGTCGACCTGATGACGCTCGCGCTGCTCGCCGCGCTGCGGGACGGCGACTGGCCGGTCGCGGAGGCCTCCGACGAGCGCACCAGGGCGCGCGCCACCGGCCTGGTCGCCGCCTATGCGCAGTACCACCTCGAGCGCGGGCTGAAGAGCCTCCCGCACGTCGACCGCACGCCCGCCTGAGGCGCGCGCGGGATACTGGACGGGTGGCGCGCACCAGGGAGCCGATCCCGCTCCGACCGGTCGACTGGACCGGCGAGACGCCGCCGGCGTTCCCCGCGGGCTCCGTCCCCGGCCACGTCGCGATCGTGATGGACGGCAACGGCCGCTGGGCGAACCGGCAGGGCCTGCCGCGCGTGGAGGGGCACCGCGCGGGGGAGGCGACGATGCTCGACGTCGTCGCCGGCGCGATCCAGGCCGGCGTCGGGCACCTCAGCCTCTACGCGTTCTCCACCGAGAACTGGGCGCGCTCCGTCGACGAGGTCCGCTTCCTGATGGGCTTCAACCGCGACGTGCTGCACCGGCGCCGCGACCAGCTCGTCGACTGGAACGTCCGATTCCGCTGGGCGGGCCGACGCCCGCGGCTCTGGCAGTCGGTCGTCAAGGACCTCGTGCTGACCGAGCGCGCGACGGCCGGGAGCACCGGGATGACGCTCAACCTGTGCGTCAATTACGGCGGCCGGAACGAGCTCGTGGACGCCGTCAACGCGATCGCCGGCGAGGTCGCCGCCGGACGCCTCAAGCCCGGCGGCGTCACCGCGCGCACGATCGCGAGGCACCTCTACGTCCCCGACATGCCCGACGTCGACCTGTTCGTGCGCACCTCCGGCGAGCATCGCACCTCGAACTTCCTGCTCTGGGAGTCCGCGTACGCGGAGCTGGTCTTCCAGGACGTGCTCTGGCCGGACTACCGGCGCGCCCACCTGTGGTCGGCGATCGGGGAGTACGTCGGCCGCGACCGCCGCTTCGGCGGGGCCGTCGACCGGCCGGGGGACGACGGCCTGCCGGCCGATCCGCCGGGCCGCCCCCGGTAAACTCGTGCCTCGTGCCATCGCAGACCACGCTCGACGCCGTCATCGCCCTCGCCAAGCGCCGCGGGTTCGTCTTCCAGGCCGGTGAGATCTACGGCGGCACGCGCTCCGCGTGGGACTACGGCCCGCTCGGCGTCGAGCTCAAGGAGAACATCAAGCGCGAGTGGTGGCAGACCTTCGTCCGCGGTCGCGACGACATGGTCGGGCTCGACTCGTCGGTGATCCTGCCCAAGCAGGTGTGGGCCGCGTCGGGGCACATCGCCACGTTCACGGACCCGCTGGTCGAGTGCCTGCAGTGCCACACCCGGCACCGTCAGGACCATCTCGAGGAGGCCTTCGAGGCGAAGCACGGCCGTCGGCCCGCCGGCCTCGAGGAGGTCAACTGCCCGAACTGCGGCACGAAGGGCCAGTGGACCGAGCCGCGCGCGTTCTCCGGCCTGATGAAGACCTATCTCGGCCCGGTCGACGACGAGGAGGGGCTGCACTACCTGCGGCCGGAGACGGCGCAGGGCATCTTCGTGCAGTTCGCGAACATCGTCACGACGTCCCGCCGCCGGCCGCCGTTCGGCGTCGGCCAGGTCGGCAAGGCGTTCCGGAACGAGATCACGCCGGGCAACTTCATCTTCCGTACCCGCGAGTTCGAGCAGATGGAGATCGAGTACTTCACGCCGCCGGACGAGGCGCCCGCCTGGTTCGAGCACTGGGTCGAGGCCTGCTGGGACTGGTTCGTCGACCTCGGCATCGACCCGTCGCACCTGCGCCGGTACGATGTGCCGAAGGAGGACCGCGCCCACTACTCGGCGGGCACCATCGACATCGAGTACGACTTCGGCTTCGCCGGCGGCGGCTGGGGCGAGCTGATGGGCGTCGCGAACCGCACCGACTTCGACCTGGGCTCGCACGCCGAGGGCTCCGGGAAGGACCTCTCCTACTTCGACCAGGCCACGGGGGAGCGCTACGTCCCCTACGTGATCGAGCCGTCGTTCGGGCTCACCCGCGCGATGATGGCGTTCCTGGTCGACGCCTACCGTGAGGAGGAGGTGCCGACCGCGAAGGGGGGCGCCGACACCCGCGTCGTGCTGCGGCTCGACCCCCGGCTCGCCCCGGTCAAGGCGGCCGTGCTGCCGCTCAGCCGCAACGAGCAGCTGAGCCCGGTCGCCCGCGAGCTCGCGCAGACCCTCCGCCGGCGGTGGAACGTCGACTTCGACGACGCCGGCGCGATCGGCCGCCGCTACCGCCGTCAGGACGAGATCGGCACGCCGTTCTGCATCACCGTCGACTTCGACTCGCTCGAGGACGGCGCGGTCACCGTCCGCGAGCGCGACACGATGCAGCAGGATCGCGTGCCGACGGCCGGGCTGACCGGCTACCTCGCGGAGCGCCTCGGCGGCTAGCTGCGCCGCGCCCGCCGCCGGCCGGTGCGGGTGCGGGCGATCGCCGCCCACAGCACGAGCCCGATCACGACGATCGCGGCGCCCGAGGCGATCCACAGCGGCCCGACGAGCCCGTCGACCTCGCGCTGCGCGGCCTGCGCGGCCGCCGCCGAGGTCTCGACGGAGGCCGCCGCGGCGGTCTCCGCGCGGTTCGCCGCGTCGACCGCGGCGGCCTCGTTCGCCTGCAGCGAGTCCTGCATCGCGCGGACCTCGGCGAACGCCGGCGAGGAGCCGCTGATGGAGAAGCCCGGCTCGTGCGGCTGCGCGGCGATCTCGTCGATGATCTCCTGACGGCGCTCGTCGATCGCGGTCTGACCGGCGCGCAGCGCCTCCTCCGCGGCCGCCACCTCGCCCTGCGCGGTGCCGAGGGCGGTCTTCGCCTCGGCGGCGCTCGCGTTGGCGGCCTCGAGCCCGCGCACCGCGTTCCCGAGCAGGGCGGCCATGATGCCGATGACCACCGCGGCGAGCACGACCGTGACGAGGAACACGAGCCACGCCCTGGCGCCGCGCGGGCGCTGGGGCACGATCGGCGGGGTGATCAGCCGCTCGTGCACATCCGTCGTCATCGGGCCCGTCCTTCGACCGGTGGAGCCTTGCTCTGCACACTGTACCCCGGGACCCCGGACATCGGGCCGGAGATTCCGCCGCGTCGGCGGGGTCGGCGCGGCTAGGGGCGCGGGTCCCGCGCGTCGTACGCGCGCCAGGCCGCGCTGCCGCGCAGCAGCGCCCAGATCAGGACCAGGATCGCCGCGCCTCCGATGATCGGCGGCGCCCACAGCGCGTCCGGGCCGACCGCCGGCGGGACGGCGAGCGCGACGACCGTCGCGAGCCCGCCGGCGACGAGGTCGCCGATCCTGGGCCCGCCGGTGACGACGGCGATGAATACGCCCTGGGTCCGGCCCCGCATGTCGTCCGGCACGGCGGTCAGCATCATCGTGGTGCGGAAGATGGCGCTGAACTCGTCGGTCACCCCGGTGCCGGCGAGCGCGACGAAGGCGAGCAGCAGCGCGGGCCAGGAGACGTGCTGGAAGTCCGGTCCGACCGGGCCGAACCAGCCGAGCATCGCGGCGCCGATCACGAGTCCGAACAGGATGGTGAACCCGGCGTAGGCCATGATCGCCCGGCTCACCGCGACGCCCTGGAGGCGGATCCGGGCGACCGGCCCGCTGAACAGGCCGGCGAGGAACGTCCCGACCGCCATCGCGGCCGTGAGCAGGCCGACCGTGATCGGCCCGCCGCCGATCGCGACGACGCCGATCGCGGGGAACAGCACGTGCGGGCGCCCGAGCGTCATCGCGATGAGGTCGACGACGAAGCTCATCCGGATCACCGGCGCCCGCCGCAGGAAGGCGAGGCCGTCGGCGAGCGAGCGCCAGCCCGGGCGGGCGACGTCGCTGAGCGGCGGCAGCCGGGGGAGGCTGACCACCCCGAGGAAGCCGGCGGTGAACAGCACCGCGTCGACCGCGAACGTCGCCGGGTAGCCGACGGCGGCGATCAGCACGCCCGCGACCGCCGGGCCGACCGCGATCTGGAAGCCGAACGTCATGCCGTTCAGGGCGGCCGCGCGGGAGACCATGTCCTCCGGGACGATCCGGGGGATGATCGCGGTGCGCGCGGCGGAGTTGACCGTCGAGGCGACCGCGTTCACCGTCGTGATGAGGTAGAGCGGCCAGATCTCGATCCGGGCCTCCGGCGCGATCGCCGCGTCCCACCAGGCGAAGCCGAGCAGGGCGAGGGTCGAGAGCCAGCTGAGCACCGCCGTGACGACGGCGACCATGCGCCGGTCGAAGGCGTCGACGAGCATCCCGCCCCACAGCCCGGCGACGATCGTCGGCAGCAGCGAGATCGGGCCGACCAGGGCGACCAGCAGCGTCGAGCCGGTGATGTCGAAGATGAGCAGCGTGACGGCCGTCATCGTCAGCCACGCGCCGATGCCGGAGATCGCCTGCCCGGCCCAGAGCCGTCCGAACGCCGGCGACACCCGCAGCGGTGTCAGATCGACGAAGGTGCGATGGGCGGCTGGCGCGGGCTCGGCGTCGTCGCCCGGTTCGCCGCTCATCCCGTCGAGACTACTCCGCGCCAGGGGCCCGCTCGGCAGGCCGTGCGGTCCGCTCGCCCGCCGGAATGCGCGGCGGGCGGGCGGCGTTGGGCCGGGTATGAGCGAGCCCATCAAGGTGGACATCTGGTCGGACGTCGCGTGCCCGTGGTGCTTCATCGGCAAGCGCCGGTTCGAGGAGGCCGCCGCGCGGTTCGACGGCGAGGTCGAGGTCGAGTTCCACTCCTACGAGCTCTCCCCGGACACCCCGGAGGACTTCCCGGGCACCCACCGCGACTACCTCGTCGGCCGCGGCTTCCCCGCCGAGCAGGTGGACGCGATGGACGCCAGGGTCGGGACGATCGCGGAGTCGGTCGGGCTGCACTACGACTTCGCGGCGAACCGTCCGACGCGCACCCGCCGCGCGCACGAGCTCATCCATCTCGCGAAGGCGCACGGCCTGCAGGCGGCCATGAAGGAGCGCCTGATGCAGGCCTACTTCGAGCGCGGCGAGCACGTCGGCCGGATCGACGACCTGGTCCGGATGGCCGGCGAGGTCGGGCTCGACGAGACGCAGGCGCGGACCGCGCTGGAGACCGGCGCCTACGCGGCGGCGGTCGACGAGGACATCGAGGCGGCCCGTCGGATCGGCGTGCGGGGCGTGCCGTTCTTCGTCGTGGACGGGCGCTACGGGATCTCCGGCGCCCAGGAGGCGGAGACCTTCCTGCGGGTCCTCGACGACGTCAGGGACGGGCGAGCGGCTCGCTGATGTCGGCGACGGTCGCGTCGAGCGCGGCCGTCAGGGCATCGGCGTCCACGAACATCGACAGCCCGTGCTCGCCCGCGCCGAGCGCCACCCGCCGGCCGGCGATCGCGGCGTCCGCGACGACCGGCCACGCGGTCGTGCTGCCGAGCGGCGTGATCGTGCCGCGCTCGTAGCCGGTCGCCGCCAGCGCCTGCTCCGCGTCCGGCAGCTGCAGCCTGTTCGCGCCGAGCAGGGCGCGCAGCTTCGGCCAGCCGATCTGCCGGTCGCCCGGCACCAGCGCGAACAGGAAGGTCCCGTCCGAGCGCTTGACGACGAGCGTCTTGACGATGTCGGCCGGAGCGACGCCGAGCAGCTCGGCGGCCTCCTCGAGCGAGCGCGCCCGCATCCGCTCCCGGATCTCGATGGCCAGCCCCCGAGCTCCGGCGTCGCGCTCGACGCGCTCGCGTCCGGACTCGGCCATGCCGCGACCCTATCAAGCGCCGCGGGCCGGCTGTCGGCGGCGTCTGGGAGAATCGACGGGTGAACGCGACCGCCACGGCGACCGAGCCGGCCCTGCGGCCCGGCTCGCGGCCGGTGCTGCGCATCGGGCCGCTCGAGCTCGACTCGCCCGTGCTGCTCGCGCCCATGGCCGGGATCACGAACATGCCGTTCCGCCGGCTGTGCGCGGAGTACGGCCGAGGGCTGTACGTGACCGAGATGATCACCACCCGCGCGCTCGTCGCCCGCAACCCGAAGACGATGCAGCTCATCGAGCACCATCCGAGCGAGCGGATCCGCAGCATCCAGCTCTACGGCGTCGACCCCGCGATCGTCGGCGACGCGGTCCGGATCCTGGTCGAGGAGGACCGCGTCGACCACGTCGACCTCAACTTCGGCTGCCCGGTGCCGAAGGTCACCCGCAAGGGCGGCGGCGCGGCCCTGCCGTGGAAGCGCGACCTGTTCTCCGGGATCCTGCGCAGCGCGGTGCGCGCCGCCGGGCGCGTGCCGGTGACGATCAAGATGCGCAAGGGCATCGACGACGAGCACCTCACCTACCTGGACGCCGGCCGGATCGCGGAGGACGCCGGGATCGCTGCGGTCGCGCTGCACGCGCGCACCTGCGCCCAGCACTACTCCGGGCACGCCGACTGGTCGGCGATCGCGCGGCTGAAGGAGCACGTGACCTCGGTCCCGGTGCTCGGCAACGGGGACGTGTTCGACGGCGCCGACGCGGTGCGCATGATGGGCGAGACGGGCTGCGACGGCGTCGTGGTGGGGCGCGGCGTGCTCGGCAAGCCCTGGCTGTTCGGCGAGCTCCAGCAGGCGCTCACCGGCACCGGTCCGGGGAAGCTCGAGCCGGGGCTCGGGTACGTGGTCGCCGCGTTCCGCCGGCACGCCGAGCTCACCGTCGAGTTCCTCGGCGACGAGCGCCGGGGCTGCGCGGACATGCGCAAGCACGTCGCCTGGTACTTCAAGGGTTATCCGGTCGGCGGGGACGTCCGCGCGCGCCTCGCGCGCATCGAGCGGATCGCGGACATCGACGCGGCGACGCAGGCGCTCGACCTCGACGCGCCCTACCCGGGTGCGGCGGCCGAGGGCGAGCGCGGTCGGCAGGGCACGCCGAAGCGGCCGCACCTGCCGGACGGCTGGCTGGCGAGCCGCTCGCTGTCGGCGGTCGACGCGGCGCAGCTCGGCGAGGACGAGAGCGACACCGGTGGCGGGTGAGTGGCCGCTGCCGCCCGGCTACGCGGAGCCGGACGCGCAGCGCCGCCTGCCCGAGGCGCACGACTCGAGGCGCAGCGACTTCGCCCGCGACCGCGCCCGGATCCTGCACTCCAGCGCGCTGCGCCGGCTCGCCGCGAAGACGCAGGTGCTCTCGCCCGCGGCGGGCCTCGACTTCGCGCGGAACCGGCTCACGCACTCGCTCGAGGTCGCGCAGATCGGACGGGAGCTCGGCGGCGACCTCGGGCTCGACCCCGACGTGGTCGA
>Ga0209934_1000699_pt1 | contig 32068 bp, 20 predicted proteins | sample ThiBiot_750_plan_2_FD_183950 | JGI IMG/M metagenome (GOLD analysis project Ga0209934, IMG submission 183950) | Wastewater bioreactor microbial communities from Cape Town, South Africa - Thiocy_expt_750_plan (SPAdes) | ecosystem: Engineered > Bioreactor > Thiocyanate-remediating >...
GCGGTGGTGGTAACGGTTGTTACTACACTACTACTATCAGCTGTGCCGGAAATATTATTTGGTCGGGTGGGGAGCGAATTGTATGTAACTTTACCGGTACATATGGTTCTCCAACTAACTGTACTTACACCGAGTGTGGTAATGGGAATGCCACTTATGAGCGGCATTGTGTACAGCCTACTAACCCGTAGGAATTACCAGCCGAAATGAATAATTAGTTTGTTTCGGCTGGTTTTTATTTCTAAATATAGATTAATAAATAAGATTTGTTTACAATTATGAAGTTTAGATTATTTCCTTCTATTGTATTGATTTGGCTATGTATTTCTCTGGACGCATGTAAGCAATCGGGTGGTAAATGGGATGAGTTGGTGAGCACGCTACCACGAAACAATGTTCAGATTAAAAGTGCTGAATTGATTGAATCATATGATCTTTCCGATAAAATCGAAAGTATCGAGGTGATCCCCCTGATAGAGCAAAAAGGACATTATTTGGGAGATATATATAAAGTTTTTTATCACAACGGGCAATTTGTTGTGCATGATCGTGTGAATGCTCCACAGATATTGCTTTTTGATAGCGAGGGGCAATTTAAAAAGCAAATACTAGGAATTGGAAAGGCGCCACATGAGGCTTTGCAGATTGACGATTGCTGGGCGAATAATGATGGGACATTTGACGCATATGATTTTGCTCAGAAGAAGGTGTATCACTATAATAGTGCTTTTGATCTAGTTGATACTCAGAAGGGTGAAACAAATTTGTATCACAACTTATTTCGGATCCCGGGAAGCAGGGACTTTCTAGCATACTCCACCTTGAATGCCTACAATACAACTTTGGATTCCCGTAACTATCAGTTAGAAGTCCTAGATGACGAACTGAAGGCGAAAAAGGGTTTTTTGCAATATTTCGAGGATATCAAAGGTGCAAACATACTTGCATTCAACTCGCAATTCCATGTTTATGGAGATACTGTAAGATTTATCAGGCCGTACGATAATAATGTTTATAACATTGTTAACGGGGAATTCAAGTCTGTTACTGAAATGAAATTTTCGGAAAATGCTTTGGATTGGGATAAATTTCAGGGAATAGTGAAGAGCAACGAATTTGTTTTCAAAGATAGAAAGGTTCATCCGCGGGAGAAAAATAAATTGCTGTCTAATTTTTCTTATTGCTATGGAGACTGGGTGGAAGACGATGACCATGTTGTTCTCTCATCTATGAAAAATGGAAAAGGGTTTCAAACTATCATTGACAAGAATAACTCTCGCAATCAAATAAATGCGCGTTATTTTACGGAAACAAAAAAATACAACATGATTTTACCAGTGCTAACTTCATCGGGAGACGGATATTTGATTGGATTCATTAACTCTCTAATGCTTTCTAAACATTTGTTGGGTGAATCGTCATTAAAAAAATATGTGGATCCAAAATTTAATAGCTTTCTTCTCGTAAAATTAAAACTGGCTTCAAAAAATGCGTAAACTATTGTTAATATTTGTTTCTGCTATTTTTTTTATTTCATGCAAGGTAGATGGGGGAAATTCGGAAAACATTTCACGTAAATTAAGTGACTCTTTGACAAAAGTTTCAAGCGAAAATGACTATCTTAAATTATTGCTTTCTATTGGATATAGGCCGAGTTTACATAAGGATATACCTCCAATTGATGATGCTTATGAAGTAACTGATACTGCTTTTTTGAATCCCGTCAAGATTTTCTCCAAAGCAGACACGAGGAAGCAACTTGTTATCAGGTATACCGCCATTGGGTGTAACTCTTGCACTGATGAATTGTTCAAAACGCTAAACAGGACTCCGGAATTGAGCAAGCGATACGATATTTTGGTACTTGCTAGTTATTCTGATTATATGTATTTTTTAAAATGGTACAAAATCGCCGAGGTAAACTGCAAGGTTCTATTTCTTTCAAAGGGGAAAATTCCCAACGACCTGGAAAACGATAATACAAGTTATGCATTTGTGTTGGATAGGGGAAAGGTATCATCTATGTTTATTCCGAATAGTTTGTTCCCGGATCAAACGAAGGTGTATTTCAAATCGCTGCTGATGTAATCGTTGAATGTTTTAAGCGTTTTATGCGGGTTTCCTCTTTTTTAGTTCTACTTTGTTTGGCGGCTCTATTCTTTTCTTGCAGTTCAATTGAACAGTCGGGTGAAGATGATTTGGGATTTGGCTCCGGCGACCAGGTTGAGGATACTACAGTAGTCAAGATTGGTAGTGTACTTATTGGAGGGTTTGAATCGGAGATTATTTGCAACGGGCGTTTGAGCGCAAATAAGCAAGCCGTCCTTCGATTCAGGATAAGTGAGCAAATTCAAGAAATCAGAATAGTTGGCGGTGAGCATGTTGATAAAGGACAGGTTTTGGCTGTGCTGCGAGGAGACGAGCTCGAAAATCAAAGTCGCCGGTCCCGTTTGGTGTTGGAAAAGGCGACTGTGGATTTAGATGATCGACTGATTGATTATGGTTACCGAATTGCCGATACACTTCGTGTGCCGAGGTCGATATTGCGAATGGCAAAAATAAAAAGTGGATATCTCACGGCGCAATTCGATTACGACGAGGTCCAGCAGAATTTGGGGAAAACTAAGGTGACTGCGCCATTCGCCGGTACGGTAGCTAATTTGAGCAAATCTGCTCACAATGATGCGCAGGTTAACGATGAGCTCTGCACGCTGCTGGATGAAAGCGAAATGCGTGTAGAATTTACTTTATTGGAAGGTGAGTTGGACAAGTTCTCGCCGGGCACGGTCATCGAGGTAGTCGCGGCAAATGGAGTTGTAGTTGAGGGTTCAGTAACTCACATAAACCCTGTTGTTGAGAAGTCGGGGCTTGTCAGGGGATACGGCATCATAAAAAATGTTCGCGGCAGGCTTCTTTCCGGAATGAACGTCGAGGTTATAGTTAAAAGGCAAATGAAAGATAAAATGTATGTCCCGAAAGCAGCTGTCGTGAGACGGGACAATCGGTCGGTGGTGTTCACTTTCGATAGTGGCCGGGCAAAATGGAACTATGTCGAGACCGGAAATGAAAATCGGGGCTACATATGTATCGAATCGGGCTTAAATGGGGATCAGAAAGTAATTGTTTCTAATAATCTTACCCTTGCGCACGACTCGTTTGTAAAGATTGATTCACGGCCAATCGAGCAACTTTGATCAAGCGAGCTATTTTGTCCCCTTTTAGCACTATTCTATTATTTATCTTTTTGGCAAGTGCCGGGTTGCTCGTCTCACCGTTCTTGAACGTTTCGAACGGTGCAGGTAAGCAGGCACAAGATGCGATCTATATCGATTTTACTTGGGAGAATGCGAGCCCAAGTGCGGTCGAGACCAATGTTACCGCAAAATTGGAGGGGATTATTTCGACGATTAGAGGTATTAAAAATGTCTTTTCCACATCGACAGTGGGTAGAGGAAGTCTGGTGATTGAGATTGACTCACGGAGGAAGTACCAGGAAATCAGATACGAGATAACATCCGTCGTCCGGCAGTATTATAGCAAACTTCCCAAAGGAGTGAGTCATCCGGTTGTTAGCAACAGACCAACATCCTCCGCATCAAGCAAACCTATTGCATCCTTCGCAATTGCGTCTTCGACAGTCGAAAATGTTTATGAGGTTATAAATAGTCAGCTAACTCCTGAATTTTCTGCAATAGAGCAAATCTACAAAATTGAGATCCACAACAAGCCGGAAGTCAATTGGTACCTGGAACTCGACCCTGCGCTGTTACTCCGGTTGGGAATTTCGGTGGATGACGCTTTGGCACAGATTCGTCCGTACCTTTCAAATAGTGATTTAGGAACTATTCAAGTCAAGATGGGCGGGGATAGCCCTCGGTCTGGTACTATCCAGCTGCGGATTATTAATGTACTGGATTTTCGACGGGTTTGGGAGCTGTTACCCATCAAATCCTCAGGGGGGGGCGTAACCCGTTTGGGAGATTTAGCCGAACTGAACTTTCGTCGCTCAGTAGATCAGTCAATATTTCGTGTGAATGGACGTGACGCATTAGTCGTTAGCATCTTCGCATTGGATCAGTCAAATTACTTTTTTCTGGGAAAGTATATTAAACAGGCTGTGGGGCGCTTCCGAAGCAAGCTACCGAAAGGTTTCGTTTTTCATGTTCTTACGGACGAGGGGGGAGAACTTGTCAAGAAATTAGAGGGTTTTTTATTTCAGGTTGCATGTTCCCTATTGATTGTTACGGTCTTTCTTTTCTTTTCTACCCGAAACGTTGCGTACGCCCTGGCACTCGTGTATGCAACGTTATGTAATGTTCTGATATCGCTGCTTGTCTTTTTCTTTCTGGGCTTACAGATTGACATTTATTCGATAACCTGGCTGTCTGTGGCAGTTTGTTTGACTTTCGACAATGCAATTGTTATGATTGAGCATTGCAGAAGTTCCAGGCGTTATCCGGTACTTTTGACAATGATTGGGAGTGCTATGGTAATAGTCGGGACAGTTAGCATCACTCTTCTTACCACTAGGGAAATAGCTGAGTGGTTTCAGAATTTTGCATGGATAACGATAGTCTGGGTCTTTGTGTCTGTCATTGTTGCAGCTTTGCTGGTGCCCGCTCTAGTGTCAACGACCGTCAACGGTACTCAGAGGGTGAGGATACCAATCCAGCGATATAAGAGAATTGTCAGATGGAATAGTATTTACATCCGTTTCATAACTCGCTTGATGTCACACAGGAAGAAGCTTTGTGCCGTGCTTATTCTGATATTTGGGATGCCTTTTTTTTTGTTGCCACGTAGCCTCGAGGGAGACAATATCGTCTCTAAATCATATAACGGTACTTTTGGTTCGGAGCCATATGTCAGTCACATTCGTCCCTGGTTGGATGTACTTTGCGGAGGTCTGCTACAACTTTTTTCCAAAGGATATACCCCAAAGTCGTGGAATTCTGAAACGAGCTCGCCCAGTATATATATACAGGCGAGTATGCCGAAGGGAACTACAATAGGACAGATTGCAAGAGTGTTGCGGGTGGTGGAAAATGCTGTAGAGGGTGCGGAGGGCGTTGAGAGATATACTGTAACTGCTAATTCGGGCAATCAGGCAATTATTCATGTTCTGTTCAAGTCCTTTGACCGGTCAAATCAATTGGCGATAAACTTAAAAAGGAGAGTAGAACGTGCAGTTCTGAAAGTCGGATTAGCCGAGTTTAATATTTATGGCGTTGATAGGGGGTTCAGTAACGTCCTTGATGCTGCTTCTATGAACAGGAGCATTAGTCTTTACGGTTATGACTACTTAACACTGACTGCATTCGCAGATCAGGTGAAAAGACGTCTTCTAACTTACAGCAAAATCACCCGTGCTTCGATCAGCGATCAAGAGTATTGGTCCAGCAAGGGTATTGGTAGACAGCACGAGCTTGTTAAGCAGGAGAACTCGCGAATACTTTTGGCCTCTTCGCCACTACTTCGAACCGCTCGTTTTTTCGAAAACTCGAATAGCTCTTTGGGCGTCTTAGGCGGGTCCGATTATCCTCGGGAGATACTGTTGCATGTAGACACACCCGGAGATCTCTGGTGGAACCTTTGGCGACCTTTGGGTGATGATTCGGTTGGGATAGCCCGTCTGGGTGACCACTACAATGTCGATCTGGCTGAACATGCTGCAGCAATAAATCGTGAGAACCAACAATACAAATTATACGTCAATTTCAATTACATAGGTGACGAAAGTTATAGCAAAGAGGTGATTGAGTCATTGCTCCTGGATATTAGGCAAAAACTTCCGCTGGGGTATAGAATAGATTCGGACCTTGCCTCGCGAAATAATATCAGCGAAAACACGATTGCTGCATCCGTTCTTGTGAGTATGGCTGTGGTTTTCTTTGTGTGCGCAGTAATTTTGAATAGTATTCGATTGTCCTTGGCAGTAATTGCTACGATACCGATTTCTTACATCGGAGTCTTCGTAGCTGGTAGCTTGTTTGGGTTTAGTTTCTCGCCGGGGGTTTATCTGTCATTTGTCATATTAACGGGAGTCAGCGTCGCAGGAGCTTTGCATGTAGTGATTACGTACCATCAAGCGGGGGCCACGCGACGGAACCGTGGCAGCGTGTTATCATTTGTCAGGGCGATAAACCAAAGATTTCTCTTTATCCTGTTCAGTAGAGTAACCCTGCTTGCCGGGCTGGCGTCCTATTTATTGGAGGTAGATGTCGATGATTTCTGGTTTTCAGTGACGCTAAGCGTACTCGGGGGAAGTATCTTTTCGCTTCTAGCAACATTTGTGTTTTTGCCACTTTTCTGCTTTTCTGTTGACAAAAAATAATTGTAGGGATGGTCAAATATTTGATTAACAGGCCAGTTTCGGTTTTAATATCGTATTTGGCATTCATTATCCTCGGGATTTTTGCGTCCTGGCACATACCGGTCACTACAATGCCGGATATTGACATTCCCGAAATCACAGTTCATGTTGTAAGGGATAACGCATCAGCAGAAGATCTGGAACGTCGGGCTGTGGGTACTTTGATAGGCCATTTACAACACCTATCGAATGTTTCGGATATTGTCAGTGAGACAAGGAATTCTTATTCGATCATCAGGATAACGTTTCAACATGGAACAGATATCAACATGTCTTTTGTCGAAGCGAATGAACAGATTGATCTGGCAATGACTTCATTACCCCGGGAGTTTGAACGCCCTAAGGTAGTAAAAGTAAACACAAATGATATTCCAGTATTTAGTTTTAATATTAACTATCGAGGCCAGAAGCAAATCGAAAAATCCCGGGACTTTCGGGAGTTGAGCGATTTTGCCAAGAATGTTGTGAAGCGGAGGTTGGAACAACTGCCTGAGGTGGCTTTTGTTGACATAAGTGGTACAGAGGAGTCAGAAATCATCATTAAGGCAAAAAAGGAATACCTACGTGCACTCGATCTGAATGTACGGCAAATGCAGGAGTTGCTGACAGACCAGAATCCTGGCTTTCAGTCTATTATCGTGACAGAAGGCGATTATCAATACCAATTAGGTATAAGAGGTACTAACCTTAACGATGTTGAGGATATTAAATCAATCGTGATTCCCCGGCAGGAAAAAAAAATGCGTTTGGGAGACGTGGCCGACGTTTCGATCGTCAAAAGAAAATCCAGAGGAGAGTTCTATTTCAACCGAAGTCGTGCCGTGAACATGGCAATCATAAAGACCTCAAATGAGAATTTGGACCAGCTTGAGGAAAATGTGCAGAAGGTGATAAAAGATATCGAAAGAGAATATCCTCAGATAGCGTTTACTAAAACAAGAGATCAGACACTATTGCTAAATGTGTCAATCTCTAACCTGAAACAAGATCTGATTATTGGTCTTGTTTTGGCGTTTTTAATATTGCTTTTGTTTTTGCGTGAGTCGAGAGCACCGATGCTGATAGGAATTACCGTTCCGACTTCGCTCGTGTTGACAGTCTGCTTGTTTTACCTTTTGGGGCTTTCAATAAATATCATATCGCTATCTGGTCTTGTCCTGGGGGTTGGACTTATGATTGACAATTCTATTATTGTGATAGATAATATTACCCAGCACAGGAGAATGGGTAAATCATTACATGATGCTTGTGTAAATGGGGTTAATGAGGTGATCAATCCACTTTTGTTTTCGACCATTACAACAACGTCTGTTTTTGTACCGCTGTCGTTTCTTAGCGGGATAGCCGGAGCGTTGTTTCATGACCAGGCAATGGCTATTTTTATTGGACTTGCTTCGTCTCTGATTGTCTCTGTTACGCTGCTGCCGATTCTATACAAAGTAATGTATGACAGTCTCGGAGATTCTACTCGGATGAAGCCTGATGTTCATAAACAGGGTTTATTTGAGAAGATTTATGAACTGGGATTTAAGTGGACGTTTGAAAATAGAGGCATTATTATAGTTGCTGCCATTGCGTTACTCGCGGCAGATGTTTGGCTATTTAACAAATTGCCTAAAGAGAAGATGCCCTCTCTTAAATACGACGATACGGAAGTGTATATCGATTGGAATGAGGATATTAATCTTAGCGAAAATGCCAATCGGGTATTGGGATTACTTGGCAAAATTGAAACTTTGGTTGAAGTGTCTGAGGCGTCCGTCGGTGAGGAAAGCTTTTTGCTGTCCAAGGAACGGGCATTATCTGTCTCGGAAGCCAAACTGTATCTAAAGTGCAGGGGCCATGTTCAGGTGAGTAAGGCGGCGGATCAGTTAAGCAAGCTTTTTTCGAATAGGTTCCCGTCAGCAAGAATCAGATTTTCGCCTCCCAAAAATATTTTCGAAAAAATATTTGGAGGTGAAGAAAGCACTATTCAAGTTCAGTTGTTTGACATAACCAAAGACAAGTCGCCGAGCCACGAGGCTGCTGCTAGATTTACAGAGGCGATAACTTCTAATTTTAAAAATGCGATCATCGAACCATTGCAATACCAGTCGGAAGCTATAATTGTACCTGATATTGAAAAATTGAACCGATATAATGTATCGCTGAAAGTTTTTACCGAATCTCTCAATAAACGTGTTGCAATACAGAATTTAGGTAGAGCAGATCAAGGAAGCAAAAGTATTTCAATCGGTTTTGATAGCGGGGTAGTGTCAGACCTAAGCCAGCTACTACGAAATCTATTTGTAGAAAATTCAGAGGGAGTTTCGATACCCGCCTCAACACTTGGAACTATCCAGATGTCAAGGCAATTGAAAAATCTTAACTCCGGAAAACTTGGCAGGTATATTCCTATTAATATTGTATGTGAAAATCCGGATGAAATTATTGCTTTTATTAAAAGACTTGATCGTAAAGATGAGAATATTGAAGCTAAGATTGCTGGTCAGTTCCTTGCCAATAAAGCACAAGTTAGGGAAATGTCAACGGTACTTCTCGCGGCAATACTTACTTTGTTTTTCGTGCTCGGGATCCAATTTGGATCCCTGGTTCAATCAGCTATCGTACTTTGTGAGATTCCCCTTGGCATAGGAGGGGCATTGATCTTTCTCGGAATAAATGGAGCTTCGATTAATCTGGTATCTTTAATCGGACTGGTTGTAATTTGCGGTATTATCATCAACGACTCCATTATTAAAATAGACACTATTAACCGCTACCGGCAGTCCGGGAATTACACACTGGCAAATGCCATACATCTGGCTGGTAAGAACCGGTTGAAAGCGATAACAATGACCGCATTGACAACAACGTTGACAGTTGTGCCTTTTCTATTTGCTAAGGACATAGGGTCGTTGTTGCAACAGCCACTTTCGCTGGCCATCATCGGAGGGATGTTTGTTGGGACACCGGTTAGTCTCTATTTTATTCCATTGGTGTACTACCAATATTATAACTTGACCGATCGTTTTGGATTTTCGAAAAAGAAGTGGTCATAGCACTTTGAGTTTCCTTCTCATTTCGAAATCATACAGCGTGAGATATCGAATCTGATATTTCGTAATCCAGTAATTTCTCATAGTGGCTAAGTACTCAAGGGCGGCCCGATCTTTTTCAAGTTGAGCAAAATTGAAATTGCTAAAAGTGTAGTTTCCAGTGGAGTATTTTTGTCGTGCAATTTCATATGTTTCGTTAGCCACGACATTGGCTAATTTGGCTAACCGAATTTGCTCGACTATGGATTCCCATCTTGCGCACGCGTAGACTACTTCTTTTTCTGCTGTTAGACTTTGTTGAGAAATTAACTCCTTTTCAACTTCCATTGCTGCCTGAATCCTTTTTCGGCTGGCTTTATTGGCACCCCAATCCATGATTGGAAGAAAGAAGCCCATTGAGACGGATTGATTATTAAGGAGGTTTTGATAAGCATCACCAGCGCGTTGCCCTGTTTGCGTTAATCCCAGGTTTGCCATAATGCTTACCACTGGAGCTGTTTCGGCTTTTGTTTTTAGGAGCTCTTTCTTTAGTTCCAGCTCTCTTCGCTGAAAATTGTGACTGAAATATTTGTTCTGCCTGGATTCTTGTAATGCTACTTCGGGGTCCACTGTGTAAAAGGGAACGCTGTCAGGCAGTGCTAGTTCGATATTTGACGCCAGCGGCAGGTCGAGGAACCTGAGGAAGGCATGTTTGGCTACTTTCAGATCCAGTTTGGAGTTCGAAATTGACTTTTGGGCGTTGATGAGACTTACCTTGGACTGTAAAACTTCACTAAGCTGGGAAGTGCCTATCTCTAATCTCGCTTCCAGAGCTCTAAGTAAATCAATAATATTTTTCTCGTTTTGCAAGTCCAACCTCAACCTTGTTTCCGCTTGTAAGAGGTCACAATAGAGTTCGGTAGTTTTGATTGCGATCTCTTCGATACTTTCAATTTTCTTGGACTCTGCTTCGCTGATTTTGAGTGACTCAACTTTCTTATCCCACTTAATCGGATTAAAGAAAATATTTTGCTGACTATAACTTATTGTGAACGGTACCGAAGTATACGCAGTGTTTTTGTAACTACCAAAGTTATCAATTCTGTAAAGAGACGTTCCGACAGATAGAGTGCCGCCAGTAATGGCTACACTTTGTGTTGCGCTCAGATTTAGGCTGGAACTAGCGATATTTTGCGAGACAAAATCGCTAGCACCATTTGGCAGTGTTATGGGATTGATCGTTCGGTAATAATTGGGTAACGTTCCTGAAATGGCAACTCTTGGATTTAGGCCGGCTTTATACCGTTGGTATGTCCAGTACGAGAGTGAGTAAGTGTGTTCCGCAATTCGCTGCTCACGCGAAGACTGTTTGGCAGTTTCAATTGCGACATCCAATGAGATCTTGGTTTTATCTTGGGCACTTAATTGGAAAGGCAGTACTATAAATAGAACAACAAATATCCTCATTTTAAATACTTAGATAATAGCGATTTCATTTAAAAATTAATCCTCGCATCTCTGTAGAAATGTGAGGATTGATTTTTAAAATACAACGTATTAATTATATTGCTTTTTGGGTGACCTGCCGTAGTACAGGTATATCAGTGTTCCTAGTACAGGTGCGATAAGGATTATTATTATCCACAATAGTTTGGCAAAGCCGGTAAATGCTTGATTTCTAAGGATATCTACCACTGCCCACGCAATTTGAACATATACGAGCACAGCCAATGCGATGAGCAACAGTTCACTGGACCCAAAGCCGAGAAATGAGGTAATTAACACTCCCATGATGTGTATGTTTGTTTCTTTCAAATATAGATCAAAATTTTTATAAAAAAAATTAGGAGGACAATTTTAAAGCGGAAAAGTTAGCAACTCAAATTCACACGCAACTCCTTCGGTTGAGTACACGACTGACGTGGTTCCGTTTCGGTTGACACTTTTGCGGGATAGTAAATATTTAAAGTCTCAATTCTCATCCAGTTTTGTAAGTGTCCCGAAACGGCAGACAGTTTAGAATTAGAGATTAAACCTTAATTGACGTCCTCCCAGGTATTCAGACGGTTGAAAGTAGAGTTTCCGGTGTTTCTTGATGTAAATTAACAAATTCCTTCGGGGTTAAATCATTCAGCGCACTGTGTGGCCGGAAGTGGTTGTACTCCCACCGGAAGTCTTCGATTTTTTCTCGGGCATCGTCCAGAGATAAGAACCAATTTACGGAAAGACATTCATCCCGAAACTTCCCATTAAAAGATTCAACATATGGGTTGTCTGTAGGTTTTCCTGGTCTTGAGAAGTCTAGCGTCACACCATTTGAATATGCCCATAAGTCCATTTCCTTCGAGATAAATTCACTTCCATTATCGCATTGAATTCGCTCGGGGAAGCATCCTTCGACGAGACAAATTTTTTTTAATTCGACAACAACGTCTACCCCTTTTAGCGATTTTCCAGCCAGTAACCCGTGGCAAATTTTGCTACAATTATCGACTACAGTTAACACCCGGAATCGTTCGCCATTGTAAAGCGCATCTTGCACAAAATCCATGCTCCAGACTTTGTTGATTCCTTGAGTGTCCAGACGTTCCAGGCGATGTTCAGCGCTGCGACTACGCCTAGGCCGCTTTGTCCGCAAATTCAGTCCGCAGGCCTTATAAATACGGTAAACGCGTTTGTGATTGTCACTGAAGCCTTCTCTTTTCAACAGCACAAAAATCCTACGAAACCCGTATCGAACCCTGGCATTTGCTATCTCTTTGATGCGCATCGTCAGCAACGTGTCGTCACGACGATGAGATTTATAGTAGTACATTGCCCGAACCAACTTAACACAGCGGCAAGCCCTTTGAATTGAGACGCGATAATTCGAAATGAGCCAATTGGCCATTTCCTTTTTGTAAGGAGGCCTCACAGCTTTTTTTTAATGACGTCCTGAAGCATCTGCTTGTCCAAGCTCAGATCCGCCACAAGCTTCTTCAACTGAGCGTTCTCTTCTTCAAGTTGTCGAAGTTTTCGCAGCTCGGCGACGCCCATGCCGCCGTACTTTTTCTTCCAGTTAAAAAAGGTGGCTTGGGAAACTCCCAGCTGTCGGCATATCTCCTCGACGCGTGTACCAGTCTCAGATTGCCTAAGCGCAAAAGCAATCTGAGCTTCTGTGAATTTCGATTTTTTCATAGTGACAAATTACAATTTTGACCTGTTTTTGCCACCGAAAATCTCTATTTATCAGCTGTCTCGTTTGCCGGGGGGAGGTCAAACAAACTTAGCTAACTCATGGAACACAGGCATAGGTACCAGTGGTGGCGGCACCGCAGCTCAGACAGTACCCCCAATTACTATGAGCTATAATTCTAGCACCGACGTATACACCGCATCTGCGCCTTCTGGATATGTGGATTATAAATGGGTGGTTGGCAATGGTGAATTAGATCGTGGAGTTGGATCCGGATCGTCCGCATCCAGCATGGCATTGGCCGGCGCGGGTGTTCGCTGCTGGGTTAAAAACAGCACGGGGAACTGGAAACTAACTCCGCTGGTCTATGCGCAGACTTGCCGTAGCGGAGCGCGCCTTGGCGCTGGGGACGGAAGTCACAGCGACACCCCTGGGAACGAGGAGCTAATTAACTTGACGGTATCGCCAAATCCGGGTGCAGACCAAGTTAACATCCGATTCAATCTGCTTAATTCTGCACAAGTTTCGTTAAACATCATTAACGACAATGGACAAATACTACGGAAAGTCGTTAACAATCAGCATGGAAAGGGTTCTTTCAACTACCTCGTTAACGTTTCCGATTTGCCGGATGGCATTTATCTTTGCCAATTGAAAGCCAATGATATCTCGCTAGTAAAGAAACTTTTGGTAAAAAAATGACAACGCTCCGGTCCGGCAATTTAAACAGCCGGGCCGGAACTATCTAAATTTGATCGTTCTATGGATGCCAAGCTGATGTACTTTTGCTTATTACTTATCGGGGCGACGGCTTGTCGATCAACCGACGTACCTCAGCAAACCTACGAATCGATTATCACTGGGGAAATTTCTGTTCCCATCAAAGAAGATGTGAAGCTACCCAACCTGGCTTTCACGCCCGACGTTCGCGCTTTAAGGCCAGTCTCAGATACCTCGCCAATCCGAATGATGGCTTACGGCGGCACTTATTTTGCCGGTTTCCGAAGCGGCGGATTATTTCGTGAGGGACAGCTGACATCCATTCCTGAGCTTGTCGCACACCAGATGCAGCTGCCAATTTTCGAATCGCCCGTCTTTCAAACGGAACATGGAAATGGCAGCGGCTACTACCTCTTCGACAAAAAAGCAAGCCTGCCTTCGTGGAAACATGTTACTAACCAAACCGCCATTGTGTCCACGAGCCCATTGAAGCTGCTACCATTCGACGGTAAACGTGTTGATAATATCACGTGCCCGGAAGGACCGATTGCAACGGCTGATTCATCCAGGTATTATTTCAGATATCCCAGACAGAAGGAATACTTCGCCTACCTTCGCCGATTCTTTACAAAATCCGGCGCGGCAGACAATCCGTTTGACTTTTTCTCAGATTCACTCGAGTCAAAAACTCATATCCTACTTCGTTTTGATGATATGGATTTGTGGGTTGGGATGGCTTTACACCCCAAACAGTTAAGAATCGACGAAATTCTGCACAGTGGCTATTTTACAGCAAAGCGGATTTTTATTGAAAATAATCTAGAAAAGGGTAGAAAAATTGTACTCTATAACGTACCAGACTTTTTAGATTTTCCATTCTTTCACCTTTTCGATGTAAAAAAACTATCTGAGGGCGACATGCATCGTCAGGAATTGACCGATGGCTCACTACTTATTCCAAGCGATCGCGTTAAGACTTTGTTTGCTGCCAGGCAAAATATTTTACTACAAGATGAAGACATATTATCTGAAAACGAGGTAGCCGGTTTTAGATACACAATTCAAAATATTCTGAACAAAAATGCAACTCAGACATTTGCAGACCAATACAATCTGCCTATGGTAGATCTGCACACCCTTTTCAAGCAAATCTTCCAGGGCGACTACCGCACTGAGCAAGGCTTTTTAATCGACCCTTCATTCCCTAATGGAAACTTTTTCTCTGACGATGGTATTCACCTAACTGCGATAGGCAATGCTGTTGTTGCCAACGAGACTGTTAAAACAATCAACAAGTTTTATAAAACAACAATCCCATTAATCAACCTAGCGGATTTCTCAAAAAGTGTTAGATGAGGCTTTGCGGTTATTATACAGCTGGAACTTCTGAAGTACTCCCTATTTTCAAGACCAGCAGTTCGCTACTGGTAGTTTAAATCAAGCTGTATTCAGATAAAGGTTCATCGGTTTCTTGCAGCCAATACCCTGACGCTTCTTTGCATTGTAATGTGCTACAAATCGATCTATTCCCTGGTAAAGGTCAAGGCCATTTTTCTCCACATTCAGCTATATATATATGTTTTATTTAGCGAAGCCACCGCTCGATATGTACGTTCTCGGTTGCTTGCCCTTTTCCATCAATACTGATCCGGATTTTTAGATCATTTAGTGTGCTAACCCAATTCTCGCAGGTGTATTGTGCACCGGTCGCTACTTCGAGCGAATTGCATCTTGGTTGCGCAAGTAATGTATAGTTTGTATATTTGTTCTTAAAGGATTCCGAGTCAAGGTTAGAAATGTAGCCAAGGGACGGATTCGGGACTGAAGAATCAGCTGGCTAGGTAACTGTTTGATTATAAGGAAGGTGTTTAAGTCGTTCGACTCCCTCCGTCTCCACTCTAACAAGTTTCAAACGTCAAAACTCCCGTAGATCTTGGATTTACGGGAGTTTTGTTTGATGCTCAATATCTCAAATCTTTCAAAGTCAACAAAGGCTACGGGACGAATTTGGCACTGGATCCCAGTGAGGTTTCTTGGTCCCTTTTGTATCCATAATTGGTTGTTTTTTAGTTGTACATATATAAGAAATAAGCGTCTTGATTCAATAAAATGAGTAATCTGATTTTGCATGAAACGATAGAGGCGAGAAAAGTCAACGCATTTTTGGAGTCTTTGGTAGGTAAAGCTTATGGCATCCAGCTACAAATCATCCATGAAGACTAATTAATGTGCATCGAACTTTTTTAGAGGAAGTGGCAAGTGAAGATCAGAATATGATGGAACTCCTATCCATATTCGAAGAACATAATGTGAAAGTTAAAATATTGATAGGCTTAGAATATGCTCATGCAACCTGCATGCTATATCGGACAACTTTCAGGCGCGCCCGGGAATGCAGCAACTGGAATAAGATGATTTTGCATTAGCGTATAAGAAAAGTCCGCTGTCTTTTTTGAAATCCATTTAACTCAGACTCTCGGGTGATTGCGGGAGTATCTAATCGGAAATAGGTCAGTCGTCGAAAAATATTGCGCATTGGTCGAAAAATTATACTGTAAACTAGTTCTACTAATTTTTGTAAAAAAAATGCACTACATTGGCGTATATTCTTCAAATACTACTACGACTCTGTCGAATGCACCACTTGGTGCCGATATTCCCTGCACATTATCAGTACAAAACTTCTTAATTATCAATGATTTCCAGTTGTAAAAATTATTATCCATCCGATCTATTAGATTCGAATTCACCCATATTTCAAGAAATACAGCAACATGCCGGTACAATAAATCTGAATGAAGGGTCAACTTTCCTCTTTCCAAATAGGGTGCAGCCATCGTTATATTTTGTAAAACAGGGTATTTTGAGAAGTTATACTGTTCATAATGAGCGAGATATAACGAGGTGGTTCTACGGAAAAAACAATCTGGCAACGTCATTCCAAAGTTTCCTGTATGGTTTGCCTTCCGACGTTTACATGCAGTCACTCACTCCGTCTTTACTTGTTGAAGTATCCAAGGATTATTACAATTATCTATGTATTGAGTATCCTGTCTTTAAAGATTTTGTGGATCAAATTAACGGCGACTATTTAATTAAGAACCAGGCATATGTCGATCGTCTTAAAACATATTCAGCCTTAGAAAGATATGAATATTTTATGGAGGAGAATCCCGAGATTAACCGATGCGTTCAGGTGCAGCATATAGCGACTTTTCTTGGAATCACCCCGGATACATTAACGAAGATCCGAAAGAAATGCAGTCGAAGACAGGATCTTTGAATTGTTATACGATCCGACAAAAGTCGGTTCGCTTTAAGTTTTTTACCGGTTGTTGGCTAAAAATATCGGGCCTAAATTTATGTCGACTATTTTGTTGGCTTAATTCGATTAAGCCTAATCGTTCTCAATGATATAAATTTGGAAATATGATAAACTCTACTCTTCAAAATGCCAGCACAACCCCATTAACTATGGGACTACCGTGATTGGTCCGCCAAAGCCACAATCTTAGCTCTACCGACCCTCAAATCGGAAGCAATGCATGCGCTTCCCGGCGGAGCTTTGCCTAACTCTCTCATTAACGCTTAAAGATTCCATTCCTTCACATGCAATTCAAATCCATCTGTACACATTTGCTTGCTTTGCTTTTGTGTGTTGTGCTGGCCAACCAACGGGCACTCGCACAACAGCAACTCGAATCCAGTCGAAATATAGCGAGGGCAGTTATTACTCCTTCCCCTGCTGCCGCAGGTATTGGTACCTTCGGAAATACACCTGTGAGCTATTACACCGGCACGCCGGACATCAATGTCCCACTTTATAATGTAAATTATAAAGAACTATCTGTCGACCTGGCACTGAAATACCACCAGGCTATCGGTACCAAACCGGATGCTTTCCCCGGGTCGACGGGAAATGGATGGGTTTTAAATACTGGTGGGGTCATTACTCGCATTGCACGTGGAGCTACCGGTGCAAACATGCCGTCAAATTACCCTTTGCCAGTAAACTTCAATCCTACGGCTGCCGCCGATTGGTCGTCTCAAACCAAAATGGATGACCATTTGGCAAAACAAACCGTATTTATAAATCAGGAAGGGCGGTACGACGAGTATGCATACAACTTTGCGGGTTATTCCGGGAAATTTTACATTGACCATACGGATGCATTTCGTATCAAAACAGAACAGGGTGAGGATATTATGGTCGAGAAGGTTGTCAAAATGGACACCAACTTTGTCCTCCCTACTGAGACACAAATCGCAGTTCCTTGCGGGAATTTTCCCTACCGAGACACATTATATCAAAAATATATAGTTTATAAGTTTACGCTCACCGACAGCAGGGGTATCAAATATATTTTTGGCGGGGACAATGCATCAATTGAAATAACTCGTCCAGGAATGGAACTTGGTATATATGATTTGTCTAATCAAAATCCAGTACCCACTAGCTGGTACTTAACATCTATTCAATCACCCAATGGATATAAGATAGACCTGAAATACACCAGAGGGAAATTCTATATTACGAATGAAATTTCAGTCTTCGCAAAGAACATGGTTCCGTCCAAGTGGATGGATATAGGGAACAATGCGCCTTATCCTCCATACATAAAAAGTACGATGTATAACCCGTGCTATCTTGACGAAATCATCACACCGATTAGCAAGGTGAAATTTAACTGGAGCATTGCAAACCAACAGCTAGGTTACACTTTCGCTCCGGACTGTATGAACAATACGATAAACGGAGCCGTTTATTTCTACGCATATCCTGATGTAAGGACGGCTTCCATAATCGGCCGTTTTCCTAACAAGCTGGATAACTTTGTGATCAGCAACATCGTCAATAGTAGAATGCAGAAAGTAGAATTTACTTACACTAATTCTACGTCAACAAGATTGAAGCTGTTATCTGTGAAATTTCGCGGGCAATCCGATTTGCCTCAGAACGTCCCGACCTATTCCTTTGCATACAATCAGACTTCGTTACCAGCCTATCTAGCTCTCAAATCGGATGATTACGGCTTTTTTAACAATAATAATACTTACACCACATCGACTGATCCCAACTACTATTGGAATATGTTCAGGGATGCAACGGCCAGGCAAAACTACCTGAATTCCCGTGCACCAAACGCGACGTACGCAAAGGCCGAGGTATTAGAGAAGGTTACCTATCCAACTGGTGGTTATACACAATATGAATATGAACTTAACCAGTACGGGCGGATTGCAAAGTTTTGGCCTGCCACCATTGCCGAGAATGCCGGCGGCGCTGTCAACACAGGCGGACTGCGTATCAAACGAATATCCAACTACGATGTTGCTAGCCATAAGGCTACCGAAAAGACATATTACTACAACAAGAATTATGCAACCGGAGGGACTTCTTCCAGCGGAGTATTAAGTTTCGAACCGATTCATTTCCTTTATTTTACAGGAACTGTTACGGCTCCTAAATACTACCAGGGTAAACCTGGGGAATCCAATTTCGCTGGCACGATGACTTTCACACAGTACAGTACCGATCCGCTTAATGTTTCCAATTACCGTGGAAATCACGTCACGTATTCTGAGGTTGCGGAGGTGGACATTGATGGCAGCTATTCAATATATAAGTATAAAAATTACGACAATAACTACCATGACAAACCTGCGGAGAAAATGGTGGTCGACAACGCGAATGTGGGAGACTTCTGGAAAGAGGATGAAATGAACAGCATGGAGCTGGAGCGTGGTCAGATATTGTCCGAGGAGAAATTCAATAGTTCCAACAGCATCCGGGAAAAAACTGAGTTTCAGTATAATGACGATCCCAACCGGTTTAACACGAACGTCAGAAGGATAAAGCTGTCGCCTAACCCGATGTATTCTCCGAATTATCCGTCCATCAGGTATACAGCCACGCTCGTGTACACCTATTATCCTTTCGTAAAGACGTTAACCAAAACGACTTATGAATCCGGCGGGAACCTATCATCACCAGTAACCCGCACGTATGCGGCGAACAGACTGATATCCTCGGAGACGACAACCGATAGCAAAGAGCAGAGCGTTGTGACAACTTATAAGTATCCAAATGATTATACGGATGCTGTAAGCGTAGCAATGACTGGAAAGCACATCATTTCGCCTGTGATAGAAACGAAAACAACAGTCGCCGGTACGCAGTTGAAACTGGTGCAGACGCCTTATTACTCCCCCTCAGCGAATATTTATGTTCCGCAGGAGGTAAAAGAACAAAATGGCTCGGGCGCATTGGAAACCCGCTTGCAGTTTACCAAATACGATGCTAAGGGAACACTACTCGAACAGCAAAAACCCGGTGATGTAAAAGAGAATTTTCTGTGGGGGTATAATTCTCAATTTCTAATGGCAAAGATAGTGGGAAGCGATTTTGCCACGATCAACGCTGCAGTGAATCAATCAATACTTGATAATGCAGAAACAAGTGACCTTGCCGTCAACTCAACCCTTTCGGCCACTCGCAATTCACTTGCCAACTCGAACCCCGCCGCACAAATGACCAGTTACGCGCGTGCTCAGGCATCGATCATTGGTGTGCGGACAAGCACTGATGCGAATGGTAAAACGATCCTTTACCAGTACGATAACTTTGGGAGACTTAGTAATGTAAGCAATGCCATTGGTTCCAATGAGCCGGGCTCTATCCGTGCCTCTTACTGCTACAACTACCGGGGCCAGCCGACGGACTGTTCGACGATGGCTCCCACTGGCAGTATCGCAGCATCTACGCCGATGTTATTAGGTGAGGACGCCCTACCTGTTACCCTGATTAATTTTGAAGCTTTCAGGCAGGAAAAGGCTGCGGTTCTGAAATGGTCGACCAGCTTTGAAACGAACAGCGATCGGTTCGAAATCGAGCGGAGTACTGATGCTAGGACCTGGATAAGAATTGGTACGGTATCGGCGCAAGGTGAGAGTAACGAAAATCACCAATACAGTTTTACGGATTTTACTCCGGTCTTGGGGCGCTCTGGAGAGAGTGAAAATTTCTACCGCTTGAAAATGGTCGATGCTGACGCAAGTTATACGTATAGCCGTATCCGTAATGTAAGTTTTGGCGACAATGCTCAGATTGCACTGTATCCGAATCCTTTGACGATTGGTGGAAAGTTGAACATCCTTGCTGACGATGTAAGTAACATTGTTTCCATCAGAATCTATAATTCGGCTGGGAAGCTAGTCCATCAGACAAAGGCGACGAAGCAGATCGATACAAGCAAGTTAGCGGCTGGGTTGTATGTGGTTATGATCACCTACACCGATGGAAGCACGAGCTCTCATCGCGTTGCCAAACAGTAGCAATTCATTAGACATAATCCTCAATTGATATATGAGACGCATACTTTCCGCGATTCTTGTAATGGTACTTGGCGTAGCAGCCCATGCGCAGCAGACCAATACCCAGAATTATATTATCTCCCGAACTTACAAACAAGCCGGAGCCGCTGAGAATGATGTAAGTAAAGTTATCACGCAGGTGCAATACCTTGACGGGCTGGGAAGACCTCTTCAAAACGTTAGGGTCAAGCAAAGTCCGACAGGTAATGATATTGTTCAACCAGAAGAGTATGACAATATTGGCAGAAAAGCCAAAGAGTACCTGCCTTACGCCGCGTCCGGGAATGGCTCGTATAAAGACAAGGCCCTGGTGGGGGGTGACGGAGCCAGTATATTCAAATGGTACAACGACAATTCTGCCGGACTGCAAAAATTTGCGGCAAATGATCTGGAGAACCCGTTTACGGAGACGTTCTTTGAACAATCTTCAAACCGGCCCACCGGTGCACGCGCCGCGGGTAACCGAAGTAAAAGTTCTTCCATAGAATATGCTGTAAATTCCGCAAATGTGGTTAAACGTTATGATTACAATCCAACTAACAACACGGTTGCCCAAAACAATTTCTATGGCGCAGGCACGCTGATCAAAACCCAGGAAACTGATGAGCAAGGGGTGGTCAAGACCCAGTATACAGACAAAGCCGGACAGGTTGTTTGCAGGCAAGACCAGGCATCAGGCTATACTTATTACGTTTTTGATAATTTAGGCTTGCTGAGGGCGGTGCTGCAACCTAAATTTCAAGACGACGCAAATTTTACCAACCACGCTTTTTTATACAACTACGATTCCCGAAACAGACTTACGCGAAAGCAAATCCCGGGAGGTGGAGCGGTGGAATTCGTGTATGATAAGTTTGATCGGACCGTAGCATCGCGTGATTCAAGTCAGCTTAAGAGAGGCGTATGGGCTTTCACCAAATATGATTCACTGAACCGCCCTATTGCGACGGGGGAAATAGCGTCAACAACTACAAGGGATCAATGGGTTACCTCAGTGAATGCCGTAACCGGGCATCATGAGACGAGAAATAATGGGGTCGTCGCGGGATATTCGCTTAATCAGACAGCACCGGTCAATGCCACGGAGGCCGATTTGATGACGATTACATTCTACGATGACTATCAGTTTTCGAAACCGTCTGGCTGGTCATTTTCGAGTAGCTACTATGGTTCAAGCAATGCGAAAGTCAAAGGACAACGCACGGGAAGACGAAGCAGGGTGTTACTAGGGAGTGGCTCTGCGGGCGCTTGGCTAACGGATGTGGTATACTACGACAACGAATACAGGCCGATCCAAACGTTGCGGCAACTTCACGACCTAGGTGCAACGGCATATGAAAGGGTATCCATCAAGTACCTGTACGACCTGGCGGCTGTCGTAGAGCAGCAGAAAACCGAGCAGATTTTGTCCGGTACCGTTACGCTTACACACACTGCGACTTATACTTATGACCACGCTGATCGTTTGTTGGGGGTCAAGGAAAAAGTAGATGCCGGAACCAAAAGTAAGGAAGTATTTACTGTTGCAAGACGTTATAATAACTTGGGGCATTTGCGAAGCAAGTGGCTGCATTCCATCAACGCGGGGACGAAATTCAGGCGTAGGGTGGACTATACGAACAACATTCGTGGATGGCAGACTGATGCAAAGACCTTCTACCTGCCAGTGTTTAGTGGTGTTGAGTTCCCGTTCCATGCCATTCACGCCAGTTACAGAAAGGGCGAGTATTACAGCAACGGAAGTGTCGATTCCCTTGCATGGCTCGGCAAAGATGAGCAGGAATTCTCAGGTGGTTTAACTTTTACATACGACGATGCAAGCCGATTGAGTGCATCCTCCGGAATTTTCGACTATGCCAACTCAGAGAACAATATAACTTATGACAAAAATGGCAATTTGGCGTCTCTAAGCAGGGTAGGTTATGCTGTCGATAATATTAGCTATTCGTACGCAGGGATCGGGAACCGGACATCATCTATCAACAACCCCGGGGGGAATGGTAAAGGAGCGAAAGCCGGGTCGAGTACCTATTCCTATGATGCAAATGGTAATATGACGGTAGATGGCAGTCGGGGAAGCACCATCACCTACAACTTTCTGAATTTACCTAAATCGGTTAAAGTCGGCTCAGGTGCGGCGTCGTTGTATGACTACGACGCATCGGGGTTCAAACACAAATACGTCAATTCCGCAGATGGTTTTACGGTAAAATATGCGGGTATTTTTGAGTATGATGCCTCAAATACCTTCAAAAGGGCAGCAGTCTCCGATGGACAGGTCATTGTTACTCCGGATTCGCTTGTGTTCAACTATTACCTCAAAGATCACCAGGATAATGTCCGGCTAGTGTTTAATGAACATGGGGACATAATTCAGACAACAGGCTATTACCCTTTCGGTCTAGAAATCCCGGGCTACGACGAGACACAAGGTATCCGGATTACAACCAACCGTTACAATTTCCTTACACGGGAGTCACAGGTAGGGACCGGCTATATTGATTTACAGGCCAGGTTTTATGATCCCACCGTCGGGCGTTTTCTTCAGGTTGATCCTTTGACGGAAGCTCAGGAAAATTTCTCCGTGTACCAATATGGTTGGAATAACCCGATTACAAACAGTGATCCTGATGGCCGGTTCCCGGGTGGACCAGGTTCAAGATTGTTGGCAGAAGCAGAAAGAGAGTGGAATGTGTTCACGAGAGACGCCAAAGTATTCGGAGAATATGCAGAATCGGCAACAGCCAAGATACTAACTTACACCGATATAAACGATGCAACGGTATTAGCTACTTCTATTTCACGGGATGGCAATGCAGTAAATATAGATGGTACGCCGGCAACTAGTCTCGACAAGGGGGCGGCTATGTTGGGGGTTGTTCTGCCGATAATCTCGGGCAGTGCCCTGAAAAAGGGTATTGAATTTATTGGCGAGCGTGCATTTGGTGCATATCGTGACCTAAGTGGAACGGTGGTGCAGGCCCACCATATCATCCAAGATGCTGCGGTCCGGGACTTGCCGGGTTACAAGTACTTTGAGGCACCTTCCGTACACTTGCAAGGAAAAGCGACGACCGCCGGGACAGAGCACAAGCTAGCGACTGCTGCACAAAATGCGAGAAGGAAACTTGGAGATGGCGGGACTTATGGGGCAGAGCGCCGAGTGGCTTTCAGGGCGCTCAGAGAGGCCGGAGTTAGTGCGAACGATGCGAAACAACTGGTGAGACAAGCCGATCAATACTTCAGAAATCTTGGAGTAACTTTGGATACACAGACGAGAATACCTTTCAAACGAAATTAAACATATGGAAAAGGAAAAAGTGATTTTAGCTTTCAAACAATTGATGACGCTCATTGCACATAGGCAATTCGGGCTTGTTTATGATCTGGATTACGAAAAGGAACTGACCGAGCAGGAGATTGAAGAAATTGTGGATTCCCACCCAGGAACACTGTCGCCCACTCCCGACGACATTATAGAAGATACCTATATTTTTGAAACATTGTATCCCAATCAAGTTAGAACTGACATACCCCTATATTATGATGGAGAACGTGGAGATTTAACAGTGGGTTGCCGTGTATTTGATGTCGGAGAGGAAGAATACAGATTCGCAATAGAAGAGATTCATGTAATGTAGGAAAATTGGTACCTGAACTGTACGCTTGTAGTTTGTTGGGCTTAGTTAGAAGTTTATAATTACACCCTTTCCCGAAGTGATATTTATGAAGCGTTCAATTAAAACTCTTTCACTGAAACAAATACTCCTTTTTCTCTTTTACTTGCACTTAGCAACTACTGTTTCAATTGCTCAGGGAAAAGAGCAGGTGCAAAACGAGCTGTTTACATTGATCGCCGACACCGACCTCGCCAAAGTTGCTCCGGCTCGCTCAGACAAGTATTCTCAATTGAAAAGAAGTCGTATCTATAAAAATATCTTTGCGGTTAAAGTTGGGAAGCTTGCAAAAATTCAGCGGAATGGTGTACTGAAATTTAATATCCCAGGATCTGCCGAAGAAGTAACAATCGTCGCCAAAAAAGTTGACGCGCAGAACGACGATGATTTTTACTGGTATGGGACTTCTGAGAACCAAAGGAACACCGCGCTGTTCAATTCGGAAAAAGGCAGGCTCAGCGGTTCATTCAATGTGGGGGATCGTTATTTCCAGTTAAGCAGTCTGGAAGTAGGTGTTGGGGCGATAATTGAGGAAGTGCCGATCAATGGACTTGCCTGCGGCAGCACTGGTGCTCCCCTCGACCCGCATTCGGTCGAACCATATGTTATACCGAAGCAGGACGAAAATGCGAGGGCAGGTGTTTGTACTGAGCCCATTCGGGTGCTGATCCTGTACACGCAACAAGCGGCAACTCATACACTGGACATTGTTCAGCTGGCCAACGGTGCAGTAGGTCAATACAATCAGGCAATCGACAATGTTGGAAGATCCATACCTCAGACCAATAAAATAGCTGTTGCCGGGATTCAGCCGATAACGTTTACGTCGAATGACCCGGAAAGCACAACCAATAGCGCGGATGCTGCCAGTTGGGTGAATAGTAACAGTACCGTACAGTCAATGCGGAATACCTATAATGCCGACTTAGTAATATGCTTTATTTTTAAAAACCAGTCCCATGCAGGTTGGGCTGCGCAAATACCCGCTAATAATGCGCAGTTTTCAGCGATTGTCCGTGTGGAAGCTACTCCGATATGGACCTTTGCGCACGAGCTTGGGCATCTGCTGGGCGGGCGCCATCACGACGATTCAAACGCCCCGCAATACTCACACGGTTATTCGTTTACCGGAACTGATAATGTCCTGTATCAGGACATCATGTATAATGGCACGGCAGGAACGCGTATCAATTATTTTTCCGCGCCGAATGTCAACTACGCAGGAGTACCCGTCGGGACCTATGCGAACAACGACGTCGCCAGAAGGATTTCCGAAGTCAGTACGAGTGTAGTGAATTTGAGGCCCTCCACAACCCAGCCTTTTAACGCAGCCATCATTGGTCCAACCAGTATTAGTTCTGCCGGATATTACGACTGGGAGCTATACACATTCTGTCGGAACTTTCTGACAACAACCTGGCAATTCAGTACCGATGGATTCAACTACGGCTCGTCAGTCGGATTTGGGGATATGGTCAGCTTCCATTATGTAGATGGAAATAATAATGGCACGTTGTATTTGAGATGTACGATTACCACTGATCAAAATCAAACGTATGTGACAACGTCGACCATCAACGTCAACATTTGCAGCGGCTGCCGGGAAACATCGGAGAAAAAGGATTTGCCGGAGCAACGTGCACCGCTCGTAAACGCGATTTTTCCGAATCCAGCCTCTACCAAAATCACGGTAGACTATTCGCTTACAGAAAAGGCCGATGTCGATCTTCAATTGATCGATCTTGTAGGCCGACCTCATATTGCCCGAAAGTTGGGTGAAATGGAGGCGGGAGAGTATAAGCATGAGATTAGTACCGGGAACCTTGCTAATGGAATGTACGTATGCCGGATAAAAATAAATGGAGTAGCGATAAACAGGCTAATTACGATCACCAGATGACAAGCCGACTTTTGATAAGAATTCTCTGCTTTTCCTTGGTAGTGGCCTGTTCGTGCAAAGAGGAGAAATTCGATATGTATTCCTACAATGGAGCCTATCCGCGGAATATGGATGGCAGCCAGATTACTACGTATACGCCTGTCGTGGAAAACGGTGAAATAAAGGTTGACTTTAATGGGCACGCCTGGAATCATGCACCATTTCAAAGGGTCGATATAACTAGATTTCCGTTTGGCAACGGTGGCAGTGAAGATAGATTGGAGATTTTTATCAGATCAATGCTCGATAGCCAACTCGAATATTCATGCTCCCTCGAACATCTCATTTTCAGGGTTCCTGCAAAGAATGGCACCGTAGATTTGAACGGTTTCCCCGACGATGTGTCGGATGCCCAGGGTGCCGCATTCAGTACTGCCAACTGCGACGCTACAAAGGACCGGTATCGATTAGATCGTACCAAGACAAATCGGCTCACGGTGCTAAACTATGACGGGGTGGATAAAAAAGTGACCGTGCAATTTGAGGTTAATTTCATCATTGCAGCGAGGAACTCCGATTTCGGGCCCATTTTTCCAGAAGAAGTAAGCATGAAAGGCACGGCTACGACTATTGTGACGGCCATGTAATATGTTGTTAAACCGACACTCACTACTCGCTTACAGTAATTATTCATTGTAAATTTTAAGCTTATGAAATTGAAAAAGTGTACTTCATTTTGCGGAGTGCTTTTGCTATTCCTCTGTCTCTGTATATCTGATACATTTGCTCAGAAATGGAGCGGGGTTAATGGCAACGAATGGCTTGCCGGCAAATATAGTAAGCAGTGGGTGCGGATAGGAGTATCCGCAAAAGGTGTCCACAAGGTTGCGATATCCTCTTTGCCAGCCGCATTTCAATCGGCAGACAAAGCAAAGCTGCAACTGTGGCATCGCGGCAATCAGGTTGGTATCCTGAAATCCGATAATACCGAGATCCTTTTTTACGGGGTACCCAACGATGGAGCATCGGATTCGTTACTCTACCGGCCGTCCAGTTCACGTATTAACCCATATTACAGTACTTTTTCAAATGAAAGCGCTTATTTCCTTGTTGTCGGAGATGAAAATGGGCTGCGTGCGTTAGTGGAAAATACAGCGGTTGATACGGGTATTACCGCATCTCAGTTTCATAACCAGGTTGAAATAAAGGCCTTTCAAACCGAATACACCTATGGATCTGTCGACTCCTATCGCCCTTCTACCTACAACAGCTATTTCGAGGGGGGCAAAATGGGTACGGGTACAAAGCTCCCGGTGGGTACAGCGGCTTCAAGTCCGGCCTATACGGCAAACCCGGCGTCAACCTGGCAAGCCGGTTCGGTGGCCACCAATTTCAGTTTTGCGGCTAAGAACGTATATCCAGGTTCGGTTCCAAAGGTCAGAATGTTACTGAGTGGCCGGTACGGAGCGGCAGAGGTGCAGATCAAAGTAGGTAAGAACGCTTCGTCACTAAGACATGTAACTACCACAAATACGATCGACTTTGTGCCACTGGAGGTGAATTTTGATTTAGATCCGGTCCAGGACTATGACATAAACGGAGGAACGTTCGGTTTTCAAAACGTCATATCAACTGCCTGGTTTTCTGTGAACTACTACACTGTCAGCTATGCTCAAACGGTTGATGTCAACAATACCAACGAATTCAATTTTCCCGCGGCTTCGGCGGGATCGAAGTCGAGGATACCCATCCTAAATCCCCCGGCGAGCCCGTTATTTTATGACATTTCAAATGCAGATACCCCGCGTATCATACAAGGTGTTGCGTCCAACCTGATGGTAACCCGTAACGGTAGTCCATTAAAATTGCTTGCTACCAGTGATGGACAGAACATCAGTGTTTTGCCTGCTAAAATCTCTGCGGTAACGTTCCGAGACATTAACCCAAGCGCTTACAACTACCTTATCGTTGCATCGGAGAACCTGGCCTCATCCGCGCAGGCCTTTGCAAATTACCGTCAAAATGAATCCCCAGGCACGAGGTATTCACCGATTGCAATTACCATCAAAGAGGTTTACAACCAATTCAACTATGGCGAACCAAGCCCTGTTGCGATCAGAAGGTTTGTGGACTACATGATCTCGGACGGTAACAAATCCAAATTTCTGCTACTGCTTGGTAAGTCTATTATGAGCTACCAGAGGATAGTCAAGGAGTTGCCCGACGAAGTACCTACCGTTGGTTTCCCGGGATCTGATTTACTTCTGGTAGATGGTTTGCGTGATACTCCGGATGACGTTCCAACTATTCCGGTAGGCCGTGTTTCCGCGCTGACCGATGCGGAAGTGAATGGGTATCTGGACAAAGTCAGGACCTATGAAGCTCAGACTGATCTGACATGGAGAAAGAACGTGATGCATATCAGTGGGGGGAAAAGTGCGGGAGAAATTGGCCAGTTTACATCATACCTTTCTGCGATCGGAAGCACTGTAACCGGTACACCTTTCGGAGGAACGATCATCCAGAAAGTGAAAACGCAGGCAGCCAATGTCATTGAACAGCTCAATATTTCACCAGAACTGAATGGAGCGGGCCTCGGTATGATCAGCTATTTTGGGCACGGAACCACTTACCGCACCGACTTCAATGCCGGCTACGTGACCGACGCTGCCAAAGGGTACAATAATACTAACAAGTACCCCGTCATGTTTTTCAACGGTTGCGGTGCAAACAACGTTTTCAGTAACCTGTTCGGAGCCACCGTTAACGCGAGTACGTCGCGGCCACTTTCACTCGACTGGCTTATCGCTCCGGGTAAAGGCGCAATTGCCGTGTTTGGAAATACCTGGGATTCTTACCCCGCTGCTTCAAAAGAATATCTGAACCGACTGTATCCCGCTATATTTTCCAAATCGGACAGCGACCGTGGAACAGTGGGGCAGATTTTGCAGGAGGTAGCCCTGAGAACCAAATTGGAGAAAAAATATGCTTACCGCTCCTCAGATAATATTTATGACGCGCATCGTGCAAATGTTCATCAGGTGCTGCTTCAAGGTGATCCTGCGCTTAGGATACTGATGAGCGAACCCATTGCTGCTATCCCTCAATCGACCTGTGAAAGCCTTGGAGACCAATGTTCAGGAAATTCCCAGGAGGTACGTCCCTATAACATCAATATGTCGTCCAGTGGTTCGGTGCCATTCAGATTGACCTATAAGGCGCACGAGGGCCCGTCCACGGGAAGAATCCGGATCAATGGTGGTGTATGGCAAACATTTAACCTTGCACAAACCAATATAGGAAAATATGTGGAAGCGATTATAGGGACTTATGCACTGAATGCAGGCGATAACACCATTGATTTTGCGAGTGGAGATGGCTATATTTGTTTTCGGCAACTCTGCACCGGTACGCCTCCACCATCAAACTGTACTGGACTTGGAGACGTTTGCTCCGGGAATCCCTCAGAAATTCGCTCGTACACAATTAACATGTCGGCTGGTGGTTCAAAGCAATTTAAACTAACCTACAAAGCCCACGAAGGTCCCTCAACAGGGAGAATGCGGATCAATGGAGGTGCCTGGCAAACGTTCGGTCTTGTCCAAACCAATATCGGACAATATGTAGAAGCCACCATTGGATCCTATTCACTCAATGCAGGCAACAACACCGTAGAATTTGCCAGTGGAGGCGGCTATATCTGTTTCAGACAGCTCTGCACTGGTAATACCGGCACGAGAATCAGCATTGGAGAAAACAGCATCGAACAACAGGCCGACGACGAGGTTTCGGTGTCGCCTAACCCGAATGACGGGAAGTTTGATTTACGGTTTTACATCGAGCCGGGCAAGACGGCCGTCCTGACGATCCTTAGCCAGGCAGGAACCGAACTGTTAAGTAAGCGTTTCGTCGGCCATGGCGAGCATCTTGAACATATTCAACTCGATTCGTCGGCTGCCGGTATTTTTCTCGTTCAGCTTCGGACTAATGATCGCATTCGGACGAAAAAGATTATCATAGTAAGATAGCAATTCTCAATTTCAATTGTTCGACATTGAGCCTGCGAATTCATATTTGCAGGCTCTGTATTTGACCCCTTTTTCAAAGTGTAGCCTGTAGCGGTTTACATCTTAAATTGTCATCGATCCACTCCGGTTCAAGTACTAAGTTGCAGCAAGAAGTTTCACTTCCAATACTACGATAAAATATTCCGTTTAGCTTATTGCCGTCATTGCTCATGTAGGTTTATTTGATATCAGTGTAATACTTCTGCAGAGCTTTAACTTGGATCTACTATCGGAAAAATAGAGATCGAACAATGCAGCTATTTGATTTGCGAATGGTGATATGAAATTGAGGAAGTTTTATTGATTTTACATTCATAATGAGCTGAGTAAGCAGTGAATCTGAGGTTAATTAAGCATTGTTGATCATATTTGGACGTTGTTTGGATTCTGCGCGTGCGCATGTAGCTAAATGATGAATGGTAGTTTAAGTTGCTAGTAATCAAGTTATAAACTAGGTTCTCTCCACCAATTCCCATTAAGATAACGCCACAGGAGAGGTCGAAAGCCTCGCCTACTTTGTTAAAAGGCGGTTTGCGGCCATTCCGCATCATGACTGGGCCCTGTTCATAACTTCTTCGAAAGTAACCAACGCCGTGAAGTGCGGATGGTCATATTGAATTTCGAAATGTGCACCGATAGTTTCCGACAGTTTTGCAACAATCCAAAGTCCGAGCCCGAAGCCGTCGATCTGGTGGTCCTGCCGGTTGAACTCGTGCGTGAGGGTATCGGGATCTGTGATCCTATTCGTGACCGTGTTCCGTAGGGTCAGAATTAGCCGATCCTGCATTTTTTCAACCCTTACCACTATCGCGGAATCCGGCTTGCCATGTTTGACGGCGTTTTCCAGCAGGTTCAACAGCATGGTGATGAGCAGCGAGGTGTCGGTGTAAATTTCGAAGTCGGCGTTTTCCGGTATGAGGTCGATTTTGAATGTTTGCGTGTTCCGCCGCGCCCGGTCGGCTATGCGATCGAGCAGGCCTATGAGTACTTCGGGTAGGTTGACATTGGAATGCGTTAACGTCAGAGAGCCCGCTTTTAATTGGCTGAGCAGGAGGAAGTCGTTCACGAGCTTGCCCAGCCGCTGAACCTCGGTGGTCTGGTTGCTTATAACAAGTCGGATGTCGGGCGGAAGCTGCTCTTTTTGCAAGGTTTGTAGCTCTGTGAGCATTACGCTGAGCGGCGTCCTGAGTTCGTGGGAGGCGGAAGCAAAAAAGGCATTCTGGTATTGCGATTGTTTTTCAATGCGGTCCAGCATCCGGTTCAGCGAAATGGTGAGCTTGTGCAACTCGTCCCGGACTTCCGGTTCTTCAAGCAAATGGATCCGGCCTTGCAGACTGCTTTGATCAGCCTTACTGACAATGTTCTCGATCGGCCGCAGCAGAAATCCCGAAAGCAGGTAACCGGCCATCAATGCTGCCAGGAATGCGAGCGGGAAATACAAAAACAGGATCACCTGCAAGTTCCGGATATCCTCGTTGAGCTCGGTAGCCGGGAGGACGTAGACAATGCGCAGCACGCCGCCAGTCTCCAACTTCCGTTCAAGCGCAACACTTCGCCAAAGCCCGGAATTTGCATTCTTGCCGAAATGGGAAACCGGTTCGGGCAGGTTATTGAAAAGCGTGTCCGCTTTTGCATTGGCCAAATATACCAAACTGAAATGTTCGCCTGAGGCGGGAAATGGAATGGTAATCGGGCTGACCTCCGTTTCTTGCAGGAGCAGGCTGCCTTGCGCTTTCAGCCGGGCCGCAAAGCTTTTTTCGAATTGCGTTTTGACGTTTGAGTACAG